>OHLY01000035.1_pt1 | contig 85660 bp, 113 predicted proteins | sample 1569251 | NCBI WGS metagenome assembly OHLY01 (sample SAMEA3879532, study PRJEB24766) | human gut metagenome | biome: human-associated habitat; feature: feces | place: USA | collected 1985/1987
CCGGAGTGAGCTATGTAAATAGCGAATGGAGGGGGATCACATGGGTTCCTTAGTCCTCGAAAAAATGTTACCTAAATGGAGATTTAGTAGTAATTTTACCCTTGAGATTCTTATATATGAAAAAAAGAGCCCAAGACTTCAATTGTCCAGGGCATATTTGATTATTTACATAACCAAACTGAAATCGCTATCAAAGTCTTTAATAATATTTTTATTAAAGCTGAAGCTATGAGAGATATCACCATGATTCTCCCAGCAGTCATAAACACTGTAATAAATATGACTGACGCATAAAACTCGGGTGTTTGCATTTTATTAAAATTGAGTTTTAATTAAAAATATAAAAGATAGATCATCATTATATCCAATTTCTTTCAATACTTTAGGATTCTATGACTTCGCGATCTATCTTCAGATGTACAAGTACATCAATAAGGACTTTGAGGCATTTCTAGAAGGAGGGGTAGTTTTAGGACTACTCTTCCTTTGATTTTTTGAAGAAATAAAAGAGGGAATTCTATCTTCCCTCTAATATTCTAATTTCTCTTCTCAGACCCAACGTATAATCCAAATCTTCTACTTGTGTTTCTAGTCCTAAGATTTCCGTTTTAGCTTCATTAATTAGTTCGTTAGCTTCTTCAAATGCTCCATAACCTCTAAGTCTTTTCACCTCTTCTATTTTATCTTCAATTCTCTTGCAAATATTTAGAGCAAGTCCTTTCATGATTTTTCCCTTGATAGTATTTATTCTGAAGGTACATTTATCTTTATGTTTTTTAGCACCTTTAACAGAATTGATTATCTTTGTGGTGAGAAGTTCGTTAAGTTCGACCTCTGTACTATTGACTTTCTCCAGGTGACTCATAAGAATATCTTTTGTGTATTCTTTGTATTTCTTTTTACCTAGATCTCCTTCAATATTAGAAATCAGTTTATTAATCCTTTTCATTCCCCTCTTAATCATTTCATCTCGTGCTACCTCTTCATCGATAACTTTCTTAGGTGGTAAATCTATCCTAAGTGCTTCTCCTCTATCTACAAGACTACATCTGACAGTATTTGTAGAAGTGATATGCCAACAATTACAGGCTTCGCAAAAATAAGGTGTAATTAATGTTGTTTCTGGTTCTAAAACATTATCCCATATAAATCTATGAGCATCTTCTTCAGTCTCAAATAACGTTTTAGGTCTTTTCAATACGCTACAATAAATTTTTATCATAATCATTTCTTTTTTATTTTCTTCACGTATAAGGCTTTAAAGGTAAAACTCTTATAAGTGTAGTAAAACTAAAATTAAACAATTATGAATGAAAATTATGTATTAGTAAGATGGCCAGAATCACAGAATTTTATGGAGTGTGATTGGTTTAGGGAAGAGGCGATATTAGCTTTAGGACATGAAGATAAAACAGGATCTAGCGCATATTTTATTCCAGAGTCTAGGTTATTATCGAATTCCTATATTGAGCAAAGAGTGACAGAACTTTGTAGGGAATATGAAGTGTCCACAAGAGATGAAGAACTTGCTTATAAAGAGTGGGATCAACCTATTCCTTATGAGGGAGGAATGTCGCTTAGTGAGTTGATGATAGAGACACATTTATTAGTTAGGAAAAAGTCTACTCCTGAAGATGATAGAAAATACGACGGAGAATAAAAAATAAGAGAGGGTTAAGTTCCCTCTCTTTCTTTATTTTTAAATTTCAAGTATAGTTCTTAGATTTTTTAATGATCCTGGAATATCATTATTAGATATTTCATTTTCCTTCAGTTTTTTATCGGATAGAGATTTTTCTGCCTGATAATATTTATAAGCTAATTTATATAGGTCTTTATCTTTACTATATAGTTGACCAAAAGTTCTTATATCGCTCAAGAAATAATATGAACCGCCTCTAAAATTTCTTATTTTATATTTTGTCTTGAATAAATCTAGGCATAAGTTTCTCAGTGCACTCAGATTACCATCACTTACTTTCTCAATTTGATCTGTTATAAAGAATCTCGATCTTTCATGAGGTAGTTGTTCTGATTCTAGGTGAGTATTTAAAGAGTACGATTCATCCATCTGAACAGGATTTCCGAGTGGTTTAGTACTATCATCAAGTGTTAATACTGTATTAGGATAGTAAGGTGTATCGATTCCGAATAAAATTTTGTAATCGATAGCTATAATATCTGCCATGATTGCTATTCTCTTAGATTTACTGAACAATTCCCAGAAATCTTTTGGGTATATATCAGTTTTACAGATATTAATAAGCAACTCTTTTATTGTTTTTATTAGATTTTTCTCTGTTGTTTGTAATCCAGATTCATCAAGTAATTCTTTCCAGACGCTACTTTTAATACTATCAGAAATTCGTTTATTTTTTATGCTATTATCTTCTATCATGATTTTAGGATATTATAAAGTTCTACAAAATTATTCTTAAGTTCTGTTAGATTAATTCCACTAAGTTCAAGAGTTTCAGTTAGTTTATTAATTTTATAACCAACATTCTTAGTAGTTATTACATAATCTTTCAGAATCTCGATTGCTTTTTTATAGTCATCTGGATATTTATTCTTGAATTCGTTCCAGGTATCAAATAATCTAGGTATAAAAATAGTTTCTCCATCTATCTCCCCCACTATAGATACTCGGACAGCCTTATTAAACAATGGGTCTGAGTAATCTATAATTTTAATACCTATATCCGGATATTCCTTTAAAAGTATTTCTCCACGAAAATCCAATGACAGACAAGATTTCGCATAATCTCTATATAGTTTAGTAAATTTTAGTTCTTCAGGAGATAATTTACTAACTATTGTATCAAAAATGAATTTAATAAGATCTTCTCTAAGTTTATCACTCTTATCTAATTCTTCTTTGAGGTATTTTTCCTTAACACCATTAATAATCTTTCTTCTTTGTGATCCAGTTAACATAATATATAATTATTTTTATTATTCTCTCATTAATAAGGATTTTGCTGTTGTGAAGAACTCTAAATCTTAATTATGAAATTAATATTTAAATTATAAGACTTATGAAGGATAATATTGAAAAGAGAATTGCAGAAGATATTCAGATATCTGAAGATTTATACTTAGAGGGGTTATTGGATGTAACTAGTTTTTTATTTGGAGAGTTAGCAAATTTTCTGGAAGAAGAGCATAGATATATAGGTATTACTAAATCTTATATTCATACGGTTACATTAACTTTCAATAAGATAAATCAATCAGTTAGACCTGAAGACATCGATGTTTATGGAAAAATCTTGTACTTATATAAACCTTTTCTTAGAAGAGAATTTAAGAGACTTAGAGGAAAGAAATTAACTTCAGGAGATACTGTTATTGTAATCATAAATAAAGTATTAGATATAATAGTTCAAGAGAAGAAGCAAGATTTTAGATTTCATCGGGAAGTAAGAACCCTAAAGAAGATTATTTCTAAATTTTTCGATAATATTAGAAATAGAAAAAAGGAAGATTCACTTTATTCATTAAGTAACGCGATAAAAGAGTATAAGGAAAGTGGATTAATAGGAAAATACCCTCTTAATACATTTTCATTTATAGATTCTCAAGTTACAAAGGAGGAATTAAAAAACCCTGGAGAAAGATTAAAAGAAGAGAGTGATAGTAAGATAGATGAGATTTCATTTTAAACAGCAATTCTCTGAAAATAAAAAAAACTAGATAGAAATAAAATCTATCTAGTTTAATTTTTCTTTAATAATCTCGAATTTCATTTTAGTTGTTTGTCTTTTTCCTTCTCTTCTTCTGAATAGGTCTATCTACATATTTCAAAGGCTCCACAACTAATCGTCTATATCTAAACGCTTCTTCTTCCACGTCTTCGCAAGATACAGTGTAATATTTTAACATATCAAATCCTTCTTTTCCAGTATGGTCTAAGTCTTTTGCATGAAATATTACATGGTCATATCTAACTGCAGATAATTCACTAAATTGATTGTAATTACCTCCATTAACTGCCATCTCTTCAGTAAAGTATCTCAAACACTTTAATGCCTTTTCTAGGTCGATTCCAGGTTCACCATCTTTTGCGATTGGAACTGCTATCGTAAACATAAGGAATGGAAACTCTATTGTTAAGTCATAGATATCTCTTTTTCCATATTCTTCGAACTCTTCACTAAAGAATTCGACTCTGACTGACCCATCTTTGAATACTTCGATTGGGCTGTCATCTTTTATATGTTTATACAAGTATTTGACATACTTTTCAGTATTGTTCAGTTTTTCTGTTTTATTGAGGGTTGATACATATCTATCGCTATCTCTTTTATCAATAGGTATAACCTTCTGGAATTCTTTAGGACGAGATATACCATCCTTTCCGATTTCTTCAACACCCTTTATTTTATAGGATAATAAGTAATATCCCACAATATGATGTTCGAATGGTAGTTTCACTCTGTCCGTTACTTCACCGTCTTCGTCAAGAATCGGTATTTCTTCCATTCTTAATATTTCTTTATTAACAAGCTTAGCCGCCTCCTGGAAACAATTTGTATAATCTCTTATTTTCGGAGAACTAAATCTACTAGTGTCGTATGCAGATGATGGAATTTCAAAAATAAATTCTAAATGTTCCTTTCCTCTAATGTCAGATTGCTTAACGTGAATGATATTCTCACAATCCAAACAACCTACACACTCCACATTGCCATAGTCATCTCGTTTTGTTCTCATCCTTATGAAATCTCTATCCCAAGGTTTGATATCAAGATCGTCGCTTCCATTTTCGACAACATTATACATCATGACAACGAGATTATTTTCGTCGAGTTGCTCTTCTGAAACTTCACCGTCTTCTTCCTCTGGAACTCTATCCAGGTCTTCTTGAGTGATTCCATGTTCCTTGAGCTTTTCGTCAATAAATTTTTTCTCATCTTCTAATTTTTTTTCTTCTTCTTTATATTTCTTGTAGGCAATACCAGCGAAAACAACTAAACCTATTCCCGCTAATATTAATTTCGCTATTCCTTTCATAATATTAATTTCCTTTCTTTCAAGTTCATTGTTAGGTTAACTATCTTCTGAATCTGGCATTGTCTCGTACATATCCAAAACTATTGTTCGGGTTATTACGTTCACCACCGCCTCTATTTCTGTTAGGACGATAGTCTTCGTTGTCATCTCCTCCTTTACTGAAGAGAGATATCACAACAGTAATAGCTCCTAGGGCAAGAACAGAACCTAATCCGGCGAAACCAAGTGTATCTGATACGGTTTTCATTGTTTTCGGGAATAATTTCCTCTTATCTCTTTTAATATAATCATTTATAAGCATATCTGTTACTTTTTTTGCTCCTGTTTGGATACCACTATTACTATAAATACTGTTAATGTTTAACATAATATTATTTTTTATTTTTGTTTTTATTCATTTTACTAACGGCAAAATCATGTACTCCTGCAGCGGTAAGAGTTATTGCTGCAGCAACGATAGCCGCTACTTGAAATTTTTTCATCGCTTTGCCACTCATTTGGACAATTATCCAACTCGTTCTGGCTACTTTTTCTAAGTTAATCATTTTAATTTTCCTTTCTTTAAAAAATTATTAATATTTTTATTATTTCTCACATCAATAAGGTTTTAACGTTTTCTTTATTTAACGCAGTCAGCTTAATATGCTATTTTAAGATGCTGACTCATCCTTTTATCTTGCTTTATCTCTTTACAGGAAGCGTATCATTTCCTAGATACACCTCCCGAGAGATAACAATAAACAAGAATTATGTTATTTGTTCAATTTCTTCATTCTCTTTTTCATTTTCTGTGTTTTCCATAACCTAAATAAAGAAAAAGAAATGTAGAAGCTCAAATACCTCTACATTTCTCACAATTTATTTAAAGAAAAGATTATTTCTTATCATCTGTTTCTTCTTCCTTGGATTCTGGATCATTCTTTTTCTTGTTGAATGGTGATTTGTCTTTCAACGCATTACAAGCTTCTTCTGTTGAACAGTCATTAACTGTTTTAACTCCGCTTATTGCGCCAAGAACAGCACCAGCAAAAAACGTACCTATTGCAAGTAATGCTCCTCCAATTATTCTTTTGACTTTCATTTTCTTTTCCTCCTATTATAAATTGTTAACTCTATTGTTATAACGATTTTCACCGTTTCTTCTATTACTTCCCCAATTACCACCACCATTATTGGCGTTATATTGGTGATTATTTACTGTTGTAGTTGTTTCTTCAATCACTGAAGATAAAACACTACTATTGTCTGTTGTAGTTTTTCTACTACCAACAACTTGGTTGTATAATTTCTTACAACCACTGCCGATTTTCTTTCCGGCATCTCTCGGTTCATCTATACACGTCTTCTTCCATCCACGATTGATGACTGATGACACTGTACAACCTAATCCATATACAAATAGTCCTCTAAGAAACCATTTGCCTGCTTTAAATTTTCCCATAAAATAATTTTGTTTATTGTTTAACAATTTTGTTATTCATCTCTTATATAAGGCTTTTACCGTTTTTAAAAACGGTGGAAATTTAAAATCAAAATTCATAATTAATTTTAAAATGTATAAGTATTGTATGAATTTTGATTTTAAAGAATTCTATTTCATATATAAGAATCTTCCGGTTTTCTAGACGGTGGAAAATAAAGGGCAAGAAAATTAATCCCTGCCCTTTCGTTATTCTTAAAGCTCTAAGTCTAAGAAATGTTCATAAGTACCATTTACCTTAACAAATAACCCACTAACTATATCTGGGAATTGTTTTTGTATTGTTGTTAAGATATTATAATAAGTTTCGGCCGTTTCATTATAGAAGACCTGATGATTACCGTTCTCAAATTGAATGTATAAGTGTGGAACCTTAAATACATTTCCAGAACTCTTATCCACCTGGTACACTATATCTACATCTATATCTTCGGCCGTTTCTGGATCCTTTTGTAAGCTGTGAATGTAATAGATATCATTCCCGAACTCTAAGACATCAGGATTATCAGATAGTTTAAAAAGTTTCTGCCTACCACTCACCGTCACTATATACGGAAGATTATCATGTGCATTAACTTCATACCTAACCGACTGAATCCATTGACGGCTGGTGATATTAAAAGTCAAAGCCGTTATTTTTCCATTACCTAAAAATTGAATACTGTCTGAAATAGTTTTACTCATCATAATTTTATTCCTTTTTATTTACTTACACTAATAAGATTTTTAAATGAATTCTCCGGCTTTTTAATTTCCCAGCCGACTATAAATAAGAAAAGAGAGGCAGAACTAAATCTAACCTCTCTATTATTTCTCTACATAAAAATATCTTGACCATTAATCTGTATTCTTATGTTACCAAATAGATTACCACCTATTATCCCACCAGTTCCAGGGATTTCTTCTACTTCTACCTCTTCTATATCATCACTTACCGTCTCTGGAATAATAGGCAACTTTTCTACCTCTTCTTCCATAGTTAAAATAATTCACCAAGTAAGTTAGTAATATCACCTATATCAGTATTAGTTATTTTTGATTCTTTTACTTCAACTACTTCTCCAGATTGATTTACATATCTAGTACCAGGAAAAACTATCTCCTTTTTCTGAATTGCTGCTTTATATTCGTAGTTCTCAGTTGATTCCTTGAGTTTCGTTAACCAATACTTAGCATAATCACCCTCTGCTGTCTCGGGATCATAAGGCTCTTCAAATAAACCTTCCTTCGGTGAGGGGCATTCAAATTTTATCTTTAATACTGTATCTTCATTTTCAGCATCATTCATTTCATATTCCCAGTAGAAGTAATCTTTCTTTCTGTTACTCTTATATGTACCTTCTGTCTTAAGGTCATCCCATATATTCTTAATTAACTCCACAACATTAGTAGAACTTGCTTGACCTGGAGTTATAAGAATTTGCTCTTGAACTAAAGCATCACCTATAATAAATGCTTGTCCTTTAATTATTTTCGATTGTTTACTCATCGTTTTTATTATTTAATTTTATTTGATCCTTTATAAATTTTTCTGCCGTAAGATGTCCAGTAGATCTTAGTAAATCTATTGCTTCTTTACCACGGATTAATTTATAACCTTTTATATTATCTAAACCCTCCTTAAAATATTTCTCAACATTGTTTCTTGTAAGTGAGAACATTTTATTTTTCCAAATAGAGTGCAATGATCTAGTTACTTTAACGATTTCTCCTGTACTAGCTGAAATAATATAAATTAATTCACTAACTATATTATAAAATTTATCTAATTCGTTTGGCTCTAGACAAAAATAGAATTCATCTTTATTCTTCCCTTTATGGAATTTACTATTTAAAATACCACTACTATCATTGTTTGTTTCTAATACCTCTCTAATATTTCTTGTGATATCATATTTTATTAAATCTCCATATAAATCAATCAATATAAATTTTTTGGATATTTTAATAAGAGTATTTATATTATTCATATTTCCCTTTTGGTCAGTTACTCTAAGATTAGTAAAACTATTATCTGTTTTTATCCCATTAATATGATCTATTACTTCATTTTCAGCCAATTCACGATTTTCTAAATACTCTACAATAATTCTATGAATTGGGGTAGATTTTCCAAGAAGATTAGTATATAAATATCCATGATTTTCTAAAGAACATATTACTCTGCCAAAGCGTTTTACAAATCCCTCTTTACATACATATAGTTCTGGATATTTCCAATGCTCATACCATTCATAGTCGTTTATATTTCCGGAATACCCTACCAACTTTAAAACTTTCTCTTTCTTAGTTATATCTGACTTTTTCCAATAATATCCTTTGTATCTACATTTATTTTTAATAGAAGTGGTTATACAGTCTGGATTATATCCATTACTATTTTCTCTAGAAATCGAAAATAACTCAACTCCATCATCATCAAGAGCTATATATTGCATATACGTATCTGATCTATATTTTGAAAGCTTACCATTTGATTTGTTATTATTTTCACAAATAGTTAACCATTCTAAATTGGATAAGTTATTATTTTCAGGATTATGATCTATATGATTAACTGCTGAATAAATTTCTATGTTTGGGTTTATAAGAAATGTAGAAGCAACTAATCTATGTACTAATATACTACTATTCTTTTTCCCAAGTATGTATGAAAAATATCCGTGATTTCCTTTGGACATTTTTAAAACATAATTATTTTTAATATTCTTAACTTCACCTTTTTTATTTATATAATAATTATTAGGTATATCCTTACCAGAATGAATATATTCAATTGGAATAAATTTATCCTCTGGGAGATCTGGGTACTTTTCTATACGTCTTAAGAGAGGTACTCCTTTAGAGTCTGTTTCATCCAGGTATAGGCTACTATTCACTTTGTCCTGGTTTTCTGTTAGTTGTTTCATAAAAATTTGAGTTTAAAATTATTTAATTGTAGATTTGTCATAAAAGTTATAATAGAAGGAGAGATTCAGAATAATAAAGTTTGCAACCTTTACTAACTTACTACTCTCCTAATAACTTTTATGAAACAATAAAAGAACACTAGATTAACTTATAAATATTTCTATCTTATAAATTTTTCTAATGTTCTTTTCGTATATTAGGTTTTAACTTCTTGTGAAGTGCAAAATATTACTTTAACACTTTTTCAGCTATCCTTAAGTAACTTGCTGCATTAAAAAACTCACAGTCACCCTCTTGTGGTAGCTTAATAAATGTAACTGGAAAATGTTTCTCAATTTCCTTAATTAATCCAGGATCATTAATATACTTTTTGAAGAAATATGCTAATCCGCCACAAACCAAAATTCCTTCAATCGTATCCAAACTTTCAGAAAATCTATCTTCTAATAGTTTTAATACATTTACAAGATAAGCCTTGGTGAATTCTGCTACTTTATCACTTATATTATATTCTCTACCTCTTCTAATGAAAATCCCATTATTGTCAAGAATAACCTGTGCTTCTTTTACAGCAACTTTCATTTCATATGTTTGATAGAGGTAATCGACGATGTTAAAAGCAATATTTATAATTCCCGTTTGAGCTATACCAATAGCTGCTCCTGCAGAAGATTTACCTTCTAAAACTTGGGCTGCGTCGATACTCAAAAATCCTCCGTCAACCAAAAGATAGTTTCTCATCTTAACATCATTCTTCTTTGATGCTTCTCTTAGATTTAATCCAAACTCTTGATATGATAATTTACAACATAATCCTTGCGGCATTACACTAAAGAATTCTTGTTTTGTTATGTTGAGAGTTTCGTATAAATAATCTAAGAGATCATCAGCTTTATCTTGAAATGCTAGAGATAATCCAACAATTACATGATCAAAATTATCTATTCCTCCGTATCTTTTAAGTAAATAACTGATCCAAACTGGGTAGATTAATTTCATGTCCTCGTAAGTTTCAAGTTTAAAAAGCAAAGATCGAGGAACTTTAAGAGCTGGTGTGCCAAGAATATAATAATCTGGACCTAATTGAAAAAGGGTATCATCATCGGCTTCTAGCGGTTTATCTACTTTAGCTGTTGCACTTATAAATTTTTCAAATTGCATTACATTATTTTCATCGTAGTATGCAATCTTAACGCTACTATAACCTAAATCGATTGCTAATAATCTCATTTTTTATACATTTTAATAATTTGTTTATAAATCTCCAAAATATTTTTATCTACTTTGTATTTTTTCAAGTCATCTAGTATAATATCTTCGATGTATGCATATGGGACGTGTGGTAGTAGTGAGGTATATCCAGTTGTCACCATTCCCACTCCAAAATCTAATCCTCCTGTTTGTGGGTTTAGATTTCTATTTTGGACTATTACGATTTGGGATAATTCTGAGTTGCTTTTTGTTTCTTTATAGGCGAATACTAGGTCTCCCTGTAAAAGAGTGTTATGAATACTAGCCCATAAATCATTAGCTACATTCATTGCATTTTCCCATCCCCATACTCTACTTCTCTCTAAGAATTCATAATCCGCCTGAGACATTTTCTTTTCTTCAGGCGCTTCATTATTATTCTCTAAAGATATCGTTCCACTTACATTCGGTTTGTTCTTTATCTTTTCCATCACTTAAAATATAAATTAATATGTAATAATAGTTTGCTTCTTCACAGTCTACTTCTTGGATTCCTACTACGTCAATATTAGAATGTCCTTCCCAAGTTTTTATAATTCTTGAGATAGAGCTAAAGACGTGTGATAAGTATTCAGGACTATCTTTATACTTATCAGCTTCGAAGAGAATATTGTAGTTATACCATTCTCCAGCTTCTTTTTCTTTTTTTCTTGTCTCTAGGAATCTCAATCTTATTCCTGGAGTTTTATCTTCGTAGTCATATTCTAGGATTTTTTGTGTGAGAGGGTTTTCAATTTCAAGCCTCTTATTTCCTTTCAATCCAAGAAGTCGTTTTATATTATTATTGTATTCCGGAACTGCCATAACCTGATCCTCCTCTTACTGTCTTACTGAGTTCTTCTACTTCTTCCAGTTCCATATGTGTTACTTCAGCGCACACCATTTGGGCTATTCTATCACCAGGATTTACTGTTTGCGATACATTAGATAGGTTAATTAAGATAACACCAATTTCACCAGTATATTCAGAGTCTATTGTTCCTGGTGTATTAAGAACTGTAAGGCCATATTTAAGAGCCATCCCAGATCTAGGTCTTATTTGAATTTCAGTTCTGGGTGGAAGTTGTACATAGATACCTGTTGGGATTAATTTTCTCTCAAGTGGTCCAAGAACTTCTGCTCTTTCAATATTTGCTCTAAGGTCCATTCCAGAATCTCCAGGTTTTGCATATCCTGGAAGGGGAAATTTTGATTTATTAATTATTTTTACAACCATGATACTGTATTACTATAGAATGTTTTATTACCAATTCCTAAAAAATGTTTTTGTTCACGAGAGTCAGAGTATACATTTACTTCTCCGATAAAGTCTTCTATAATTGCATAACACCAATCTCCATGTTCCACCAAGAAATCAGGTTTATACTTCAAGACTTCATCGAGATAAAATACTCCGAAGGTTCCAGAATCTACACAATATCTTCCAATGGTTTCTCTCTGATTAACTAAGTTTTCAAGATTAATTTGATTTTCTATTGAAGGTCTATTGTAGAATCCATAGTAAGCTTCTTCAATATCTTCAACGAACTTTTCAAGCTCAAGTGAACCAAGGACATTCTTCAATTTCGATACTTTCCATCTTCCATCTCCAACTCCAGTGTTTTCCCAAATATAGTTATCAGAAAAACCTGTTTCCGGAGATATAGTCAGGATATCATAGTTAAATCCGTTTTCACTTCCCCAATCTTTATCTTCAGTGATATAACCAGGATCAGTAATGATAATTGTTCCGTTAAAATTCATAATTTATATTTTTTTCTTGTTCTAAACTTAAAAAACCAAGATCTCCCAGAAATAAACTTAACTTGACCTATGATATCTGGTCCTTTATAAAGTTCATTTAGATTTGTTGCATATATATTAAATCCATAGTTTTCAGGACCGAGACATGTTCTAGGTTTAATTAATTCTCCAGATGCTATTAAAGACTGAAGAGTAGACATTAAGTAATCATAATCCTCAGGTAATAGATATGTAGGTTTCTCTAGATCTTCGAGAGCTAAACAGTAATAAACAGGTAAATTTAGGTATACTGTTTTTCCTTTCTGCTCAAATATAAGTAGTCTAGTTTCTTTTTCATATCTTACTTTAATAGGCATCGGAAAATTAGTCTTTACAGTATTATCTGAAAATTCTACTAATGAGTTATATATTTCTAGGATATCATTCTGTAAAGTAGTCATAATAAATTAATCTTCACTAGTTGCACAGAATACTTTAATACCCATCTGATCTAATAAATTATAGATCTGAGTAGTAATTGCAGGATTAATTGACCCAGTAGTATTCTTGATCTTATCCATGTTATTCAGTAAGAGAGTAAATGGATTCTTAACACCACTCAGTTTATTAGGATCAAAAAGGCCTGACTGTTCTACAATTTGTCTAAGTACTCCGGGGATTTCCAAACCTTCTCCAGGGATAATTTTAGTAGCAGTTGGATAATCATACTGCATGAAATTATAATCAATTACATTCCATTCTACTGTTTCACCAGAAGGAATACCAGCTGCATTTTCTTCATCATCTGCTACATTCTGGATCTGAACTAAATATCCAACCTGAGAAAGCCAGTAATTAATACAAGAGAAATCCTTAGTACTCATTGTAGTATCTGAATTAATAAAACTTACCAATTCAGCATTACCAATACTATTTTCGAAATTTGCTAAATTATTCTTCAAAAAACCCTTAACAAATTCCATAACACTAACGCCCATACCTTCTTTATCAAAACGGCTACGAGCTACACAACGGCCTACCATAGAATTCATTTCTTGGGCCGGAATAGAATACAAATTTACTTCAATCATTTTATGTTAATTTTATTATATATTTAATTCAGGGCTACTTAATAATAAAAATATAGCCCATAATCGTTCTTCAATTAATCCTGACTTAAACAATTCTTTCTCAGATATAGTAAACTCTCCGACGGCATAAATAGAATTAGCTATCTCTATGAAATCTATTTCTTCATCTTTCATCCAAGAAATATATCTATCTACTAACCAAGATTCGAAAGGAGCATTATCATTATTCATTGTTCTAAAATCTAATAAAACAAATTCATTAATTCCAAACGAATCTTTAAGAAGTTGAAATATATCTGAAATTCTAGCTTGATAAGAATAGGAATATTTATATTTTAAGATATTATACACTGACTTAGTAACATCAGTGTAGTCAGTATCACTTTTTCTTTTTATAAATTTTTCTCTCTGTTCTAGATTAAACATTTTCTATAGTAATCGGAAATAATCTTTTAATTTCAAAAAGTTTCATATAGGTATCATTATGCTGATCCATAAAAGTTTTGACTTCTTCATAGTGTTCAAAAACTTTTTCTCCACCTAATCTATTTAGGACATCTCTTTTATCACTCAATTGAAATTCATAAGTTTCGACTAAGTTATTACTATCCGAACCGTGATAAGATTTAGGAACACTACTAGTACATTTTATATTAAAGATATTATACCAAACTGAATTACTGTTAGTTTTATTTATCTGGAGTACGTGAGTAATAAGTTCACTAATAAATACTCTTTCAAAATTTTCATTAAATCTTTCAGTAATATCTTCCCACTTATAGTCATTAAAAGAATCAACTCTATGTTCTAAGCCCCATTCTTTAAATTTCTCTATAAGTTTTTGATATAAATCTTCCCATTCTTTTTTGGGAGTTCTAACTTTTACTGCATTCTGTTTAAATTCCAATAGACTTTTCATAAAAATTTCTTAAAACTATAAAACTTGCTTTCCAAACTAAATCTAAGTTTCTCACCTGAAGATCTGTTTTCATATATGATCTTAATTGACTATAATAATCATCAGGAGTATTGTTTTCAATACTCTTTAATAAGAATTCTATATTTATATCAGTATCTTCCCACTTAAATCTATCTATTACTAATAATTTATTCAGATTTAACTCATTATATACATTCCCCAGAGATTTTACATAAGAATCCATACGCCCTAGTCTTTCAGCACACATAGGATTTCCACACTTAAGTAAACTTCCGTAGACATCCTTTTCAGACATCGTATACCCACAACTACAGGTAGGCCACATAAAATCTCCATTGCCTTCTTTAAATGACTCTCCAACCATAGGAATAGTAGAGTTAGCCATTATTATACTGACAATTGCTCCTGGTGTAATCTTCTTCTTAATCATCTTTCCAACACTTCCCGCACTCGGTTTTTTCACTGTGCATCCTTTTATTTGAATTGGATCGATTAAAATATTAGCTGACCAAGAATCTTTTCCTTTAGGTACTTGAGAATTCCACTGTATACCTCTCACTGTGGTCTTTATTGCTTCAGTTCCAGATCCAGCGCCAGCAAACTTAAGAGCTCCAAGACATATTCCAGTTCTATCATATACAACCCAGCCGTCATTTAAAAAATATCCGGTCGAGGTAATAGTTTTATCTGTTTCTGTATACCCTTGATTCATCTTAAATAATTCTTCGACCGTCCATACATCGGCTGGAGCAAATAGAACATGTCCATCTACTCTAGAATATACTGTCTCGAAAGATCTAAGTACTTCTCTATAGTCTGCTCTTCTTATCACCTGTCCATCTATAGAGTCATCTGTATAATATCTGTATGCTCTAAGAGTTAATAAGTTATTTACCTCTGATTCACAGTATTTAGAGTTGATAAGACCATTTGCTTTCTGTCTAGCTGTTTCAGGATCAATATTAGATAACCTGTTAATATCAACTAGAGCTTCTGTCTGAATTGCTACTATACCTTTGGGAAATCTCTTAGGAAGAAAATTCATTAACTTCCATGTTTGATCTACACCATAATTGTCTAAGTTTAGGTTTCCGACAGTAACTATTCTTTTCGGTATTCCCGTAGTAGGGTCTAGATAAATTGCTATACTAGAACCATCATACTTAAGATCACAATAGAAACCTGAATTCGAACTCATGAAATCTGTAATGGCTTGTAACATAGATTTCCCTTCTACCTTTGTCTTCTTTATCTTCTCAATGAATGAATTCTTTGTCTTTGTCCCTTTCAGGAATGTTTGAAATACGTAATCTCTAACAAAAAATCCATCCTCAGAAGCTGCTCTCGATTCTAATATATCAAACTCAAAATCAGACATTCCAGTTGGGAGTGAGTCTATATAATAATTCTTACATGCAATTATTAGATCTCTCCATTTTTCTAATGATTTTTCTGTAACGTTATTAGTAACACACATAACTTTATTGTTTTAAAAGCCAATTTAATAATATATCTTGAACTTCTTGATCAAAGATTTCTCTTATATTACTAAAATCATCTTCTGGTATGTAAGATGATCCAGGTTTTATAGCTACTTCATATTCAACCTCTCTAAAGTCAGAATATCTAGTAATTATTTTATACCCTTTTTTAACGAGAAATTCCTTCATCTTATCATAATCCCAATTCATTCCAAAAGGTTTAGACATCATCATATTACTAATAACAAGATCAGTAAGTGGACAATCTGGTAAATCTTCTGGTTCAAAGTCAAAATCATCTTGTTCTTCGAAAATTTCACCTCCCTCTCCATCAAAAAGGGGAAGGTCATTATTATCATCTTCTTTTTTCATAATTTTTTTATTTTATATCATTAATTAGAAAATCAAGCTTTTCTGGGTGTGAATTAAGCATGTAGTGAACTAATGAACTAAATCCACCTAAATCAAACGCAGCATCGTCAGACTTAAGAACTAATTCAAAAAGACTTGTAAGATCTATAAAGTTAGAAGAAACAATTCTCTTACAGGTCATATCCGGATAGATATTTGTTATTCTATTAATATCAGTAATCCCACAAAAACTATAATTTAGAGCTGGATCTGATAGAAACTCATCCAAAAACTTCTTACCAATCATCTTATGGTTATTACGAGATCTATAGATAACACAATACAAAGTTTGATCATTAACAACATCAAATTTATATCCCCTAAGTTCACTACTCGTTCTGATCAATTCTAATACCTTATCAGGTAAAGGTGTCTCTTCAATATGACTATATGATTGGTACTTACGTTGATAAATTCTTTTTAATCTACCTAAGAAATCTTTATATTGTTGATTACTAACTGAAATATATTTATAAGTTCCTTCGAATCTTACAAATATAGAATTCGTATCATCTGGGTATATTATATCTATCATATTAATTAATAAAACCCCACCCTAGGAGAAAACTGGGGTGAGGTAATATATACTTTAACCTTCTACTTTAGTTTCAGAAATATCATCAATAATCGTACAATCAATTAAGAGAATCATTGATGCAGCAGAAATAGCATTTTCAAGAGCTACTCTAATAACTTTTGAACTATCTAGAATACCATTATCTAATAGACCTCCATAACTCCGAGTCTTAGCATTATATCCAATGCCAGGTTTGCTAGATTTAACTTTATCTAGAACTACTTCACCAGGAATACCAGAGTTATCAGCAATCATTTTGAGAATCACCGGAAGACTGGAGAATACAATATCTGCACCCTCTTTTTCATCGCCTTCAAGAGATTTCCAGAATGCTTTATCTTTCTTAACCTCCAGAGATCCTTTATAATAAACATATCCACTACCCAATGAACATCCTTCAGCAATAGCACTTTTAGATGCTAAGATAGAATCCTCAATGGTTTGTTTAAGATTTTGTTTTTCAGTTTCAGATGCTCCACCGGCACGAATAATTCCAATTCCACCACTAAGATTTGCTACTCGTTTCGCAAATTTAGTTTTATCATAATCCGAAATTCCAGGATCTGCAAGTTTAGTACTAAGAATTTCTACTCTCTCTGCAATTTCTTTAGGATCACCACCACCTTCATAGATAATACATGAATCCCTGGAAATAACTACCTTCTTAGCTACTCCCAGATCTTCTTTTGTTACCTGAGTGATTGATAAACCATTTTCAGGGGATATATACTTTCCTCCTGTAGCTATAGCAATATCTGCCATAGTATTTTTTCTATTGTCTCCAAAATCAATTCCCTTCACTACACAACATCTGATTGCTCCTTGAAGTGTATTCATTACCAAAGTAGTATTTACAACTTCATCAACATCATCTGCAATAAATAAGAAAGGACGTCCGGTGGGTACAATTTGCTCCATTAACGGAAGAATTTGTTGAACACTAGACAATCTCTCTCCGGCAATGATAATATAAGGATCCTCCATCACACAAGTCCCATCTGCAGGATTTGTTACATACTGAGGAGAAGACCAACCACGATCAAGTTTCATTCCAGTCGTTACATCAATAGTAGTCTCCAAACCACTAGAGAAATCAGCTGTAATAATACCAAGCATCCCAACTTTCTCCATACACTCAACTACAAGATTTCCTATAGTTGAATCATTGTTAGCTGAAATGGTTGCTACTTTCCTGATCTTTTCCATATCATCATCTACAGGAATTGAATTTTTCTTTATATATTCAGTCATCCATTTCCCGGCCTTAAGCATACCAGACTTAACTTCATTTACGTTAGATCCAGTTCTTAAAGCTTTCTGACCTCTTTCACACATTTCTTTAATTAACAAGGAAGTCGAAGAAGTACCATCGCCTGCCTGTCTTTCTGTTTGAGATGCTGCATTCTTCACAAAAATAGCTCCAGTATTCCAAAGCTGATTTTTAAATGATATAGACTTAGCAACTGTAGCACCATCCCTCGATACCTCTGGACCTGTAAATCCTGAAATACATACGGCTTTACCAGAGGGGCCGAGAGTCTTTTTAATTGCTTCTACTGATCTTTTTACACCTTCAATAATTTCGGCCTGTGTTTCAAAGCCGTGATTAATAATTTTTCCTTCTGACATTGTTTTAGTTGTTTAATTAAAGTACTACAATAATTTCATTTAAAGTTATAACACGATACTCTATTCCTTCATGAGTAAACGATTTTCCAGAGTTAGGGTAAATCAAAATAATATCATCTGGCTTTAATTCACCTACTTCTTCACCTACACCAACTACCTTAGCTTTCTCATAATCACTCACAGGAACAGAAAAATTTCCTATCTTCTGAGTCATCGTATCCTTATCAACGATGACCAATACTTTAGATTGAATTACTTTCATGTTTTTTATTTAATAATTTTTTATTGATTCATATATAAGAGAATTACCTCCTGTGAATACCCTTTTTATTAATTTGGGAAGAGAAAAACTTGTCCGTCTACAAAACTCTGAAGGCCTTTATATGAGAAAATAAAGAAAACAAAATAAAACCCCAACCACCTAAGATTAAAAGGTAGTTGGGTAAAATTTTTTAAAGTCAAAGAAAAATCATAGAAAAAGTTATAATAAATAAACTTAATAATATAACTTTTCAGATATGAAAAAATTTATTATTATAATCATCATCCTATTAACAGGATTGGTGTTTTTCGGTAAGAATTTTATTATCTTACTTGAAGTTTTCGCACTTTACTCAGCTTTTAGAATGAGTTATGATGCGTTATTCGGAAAATGGTTTAATGAATAATATAAATAATAACCATTTATAGAGAGATTCGAGAAATGAATCTCTCTTTTTATTTTTTCTTCTTCAAGACTAAAAAGAACATTAGATCGATCTATAATAATTTTATAAATTTTTCTAATGTTCTTTCATATATTAGGTTTTAACCTTCTCCTAAACGCAAAAACTTACTTTAAGATTTACTAAATGGAGTCGGTCCTGAAACAACTTGCTGAACGTTAATATTATTTCCTTGTCTCTGCGGTCCAGCCCCTCCAGCTTTATATACACTCTGTTGAGCTTGATTATATTGAATATTATAGTTATTAATCATTAAATCAATATCTGCCTCAGAAAAATATCGTTTGTCTTGAATCATCCTTATATCATCATACACCTTCTTCGGCAAACTTCTAAATCTACCATTTTGAAGTCTTATATTGTAATCAATCACATTTGTTTCTCCCATTTCTTCTAAAAATTTCTCTTTCTTAGATAGACTATATCACCTAGGGATAATATATATATCCTTAGTTCACATACATAGTCGTTGAACAATCTATTTTCTTTAGATTGATGCTAATTCTATAAGTTTTCTCTTATAGTTCTAGCAATTCTTGTGAAATGCGCTATAATTTAACGCCGATTTTTTGTAATTGTCGATACTCCTAAATTGTTCGGATTTGGTCTATCTCCACCTTTAGAACGTGTTATAATAAAATCTACCACATCAACTTTGTGACTAGATCCGGCTATATAAGACATATCTAATACTTCCTGACTATACGCTCCAATCTTCAACTGAGACAATATAAATACTAACTTTCCCATTACAGTTAGTTCAGTAAGTTTATCATATATATCACCAAATGATTTATACATAGAGCCATCTTCCCCACCGTGAGCGTTTTTAAATCCTGCGTCATAATCAATAAACAGGACTTTATAATCTTTCGTTTTCATGGTTTCTATATATTCATCTACTGATATTTTTCCTGCTGGTAATATAGTAATACTAAGATTCTCTCCTATAGCTTGACACATACTGTTATATATAGGTCCTAAATTCTGCGTTACTTCACTAAATGGCAATCCTGTAAATTGAGCTCCTAATCGGATAATAAAATCTTTCATTTTAAGATCCCCAAGGGCCAAGTAATGTACTTTATAACCTTGTAAACTCATATTTAAACTTTCTTGCATTGCCATTAAACTCTTTCCAACTCCTGGAGGCATCGCAATTAGCCCAAGTTGTCCAAATTCATAAGCTTTTGCAGAGAAACAGTCATTTATCCATTCAAATGTACTAGGTACTCCACCTTCTGCTTGTTCTGCAATAATAGAGTTTATATCTATCTTAGTAAAATCAGTCTCTGTAAATACATCTAGATCTGATGATTGTATATTAAGATTTTTTACATATTTAACAAATTCTTCCGGTCTATCTGCATATAATCTATTAGCTTTTTGAAGATTAACAGAATATACGACATCTTTCAGTACTTGTCGTGCAGGTTCAATTTGATTTTTTGTATATCGTTTCCATTTTATTATTTCATTCATTACTTCTTGTGCCTCTTGTGGAGTTTTCTGGGATCTAAATAAAATGCTCCTAAATAAAGGCTCATCTATATTTTCTAGAGGATAAGTCTTTATAGCATCCACAAGTTGAGAGACCATATTATTTCCTGCTGTTTGAGGATTTGTTTGAAAATAATACTGAAGATCTACAATATTATTTTTAGCATCCTGAAATAAATATTGATTAAAACAGCTAAAAATCAAATCATAAACACTACCGCTATTCATTGTTTTTAAAGATTTTCTTCATTTATAACTATATCAGACATATTACAATACTTATAATATTCCTGAATCATATTTTTTCTATGTTCGAATCCTTTAGTGTAAACAGGAATTCTTCTTGACGATTTAGGTTCAAGTGCAATAATACTCATTCTTTTTCCACGAGCCACCCGCCCAATACATTGAAGGGTAACTCCAGCGACTATTCCTTGAATTAATAATATATTTTCTAATCCAGGGAAGTCTAGTGCTCGATATCCAGATGATGTACTTGGGATTATATCTACTTTTCCAGCTTTAATATAATCGCATGCCTCTTGAAGATTTAATTTTTCTTTATTTCCGGATAGGTCATAATAGATATATCCTTCGTTACAGATTAATAGGGTTCTTAAGTTCCCCACAAAATACTTATCTATCCATTCATATATAACATTATTTAAGTTATTAATTGGAATGAATAGCATAGGAAATCTTTTAGCAATCTTAACAATCAGCCTACATATATCTGGTGAGGTCCATATTTTTGTTAGGATTTCTAAGTATATATTTCCATCGGAGTCTTCATCATCTCTGCTAAAATCGATAGAACTAAATGCAGATGTCTTAATCGTTACATTTGTTATATCTAGATTTGTCGGCATCCTATAAACAAGGGCGGGTCCAAAGTATTTAATGAGATCTTTATTATCAACTACTATATCTGTTATTCCTTGAGCAAAAGAAATCATCCGCCCATCCTTTTTTGATGCCGTACCTGAAAAGCTATACATACACTCAGCATTTATTAATCTGTCATATATCCATTCTCCTGCATCATTTATAGTATATTCGACTTCATCTACTAGAACCCAATCAAATTTCTTTAGTTTTTCTTCTTCCAGGGTACATAGAGAGGGATCTTTTATTTTCTTTTGATTTAAGAACCCAGAAGTAATAATACATCCAATGTCTCCATCCATATTAGAAGGTATTTTAAAGCCAAAGAGTGATTCATACCTTTTGATAATTTCTTCTCTTGGTTTTTTATTTGGAGCTACTATTAATACTTTTTTCCCTAGTTCTTCATACGCATAATGAGCTAAAGTTGAAATACATTGGGTTTTCCCGTACGACGTATTTACTTGTACTACAGCTCTTTTATACTTAAGAATAAATAAGATATCTTCATTTTGATAATCTCTTAGTCCTGGAAATGGATAAGTTCTATAATGATCTGCAAATATTGTTCTAAGTATTACATTATAGTCCGTATCACTTAGGATAGGTTTAAATACATTAGCGATATAAGCAGCCCATCCAAGACCAAGTATGAAAGTATATACTCCTTTTTTTGGTCCACATGATCTTGGGTTATCATAGAGTTTTGCTATTTCCTCTGTAGTATTCCAAGATTTTAACCAAGGAGAATACTTTGTTACTTTTCTTTTAAATTCTAAGAGGCATTTTACACTTGGATCATCGGTTTTAATTACTATTTTATTTATAGTTTTATCTATCGATGCTGTTATCATTTTATTTAATCCATTGTAGTTCTTTTCCCCACTTCAGTCTTCGTTTCATACATTCTTCTGGATCTTCTCCATTAGATTTTATGATATTTATGGGGCAATAATCTATTCTTGATTTTAATTTTTCAGCTACACCTATAGATTTTTTGGTATCATCGAGGTAACAAACGATTTCTTGGGGAACATACTCTCTAAGAAACTCCATTTGATAATCTGAAACACTACTTCCTAAGACAGCAAAAGGTATATAATCAGGTGCCATAATTAAAGCGGCTATAGCATCATACACACCTTCTACTACTATAAATTTTCGTATTCCTTGTCCATGTTCGATAATATAAGGAGGTTTAGCTGATATCGGTGGAAAGAAGTATCTAATCTTTGAGTTACCAGAAAATCTAATCTGGTAATAGAACACTTCTCCATGATATTTAAACGGCATTACTATATTTCCATCCATAAATTTGAAATCTAAGATCTTATACATCTCACTCATAAATGGATGTCTACTCATTAAATAATCATACCCTTTCTGATCAAAATTATCAAACTCATTCCAAAATTTATCTAATGTCCACACGGGATCGCTTAGTCTTACTAAATTCGGATGACCTGAATACCCATAGAATCTTGATAAAAAATCTGGTACGTTAAATGATGTATCAACTTCATCAGAGACATGTACATAGGATCTCGTACACACAAAACAATGTCCAACTGTTAAGTCAGATTTTATATATAATTTATGTTTTGTATGACCTTCATCTCTACAAAATGGACAATGAATAATATACTCTCCATTCGAATTAGCAAAAGGTTCTACATCTTCCATTCTAGATACTCCATAAAATTCCTTTAGGAGTTCTTCAAAGTTACAGAACACTATTACTCGTCCATCTTTACATTTTACTTCTTTATAGTCTACCATTCTTTTAAAATAAAAATGGAATCTCTTAAGAATAAAATATATCCTAGAGATTCCAATTATACGGTTTATTTAAGATTTCTTTTCCTCTGCTTTTGGAGCTTCAGGTACTTTAGCTGCCTCAACCGGTTTTGTAGGAGGCGTTGCTGTCTGTTTCTTTTCTTCCTTTTTATTATTACATGTACAGGGGTTTTGATTGCACTTCGGACATTCTTTAGGTGCAAAGCGTTCAATAGCTTCATCTAAAGACTGAACTACGAAACCAACTGACCCTGACACACCTGCACACATATTTATCTCAAAAGGTCCAGAAACTATCAATGCAAGTTCACTATAATCGTATGAACTAACTAGTAAACTCAAAAATTCGTTACTAGGCATGATATCTCCAGAAACTGAATGTGCTGGTATTGTAATTCGTTGAGTACCTGATAAAGGTAAATTAATTTGTGATTTTGTTCCGTTATAAACTCTCATAATTTTTTATTTTATTGATTTTTATATTTTATTTCTTTAGGATACACAACAATCCTAAATTTTCTCAATTATTAGGGTTTGGGATTTCTTTATCTGCGTTTTTCATATCAGGCTCTTCAATAAATACGATAGAGTCAATAGAAGGTAGAGCACATAAGAAATGTTTTGTTTCTGTTTCAGGTATAAATCTCGATTTAAAGAATTTCTTAGTTTTCTTCTGAACAGTCCTATACATTACTATTCCAACTGATAGATCTCCAGAATTAATTATAGCCATATCCCATCCCGGAAATTTAGTTCTTAGAGCAGATAATACTTGATATCTTATAATCGCAAACTTAGATTGTATAGATATCCCTCCTGGAAATTCTGTTACATCCAAGAGATCATCTATAAACATCTCAACTTCAGTTCTTAATTTCTTATCTATATTATCTACTATATTTACAGGAGTTCCAAGATTTACTATAATATCTTCGAGAGGATACAGATATTCAGGCCAATTAGTTTTAAGTACTAGATTCTTATTAAACACTAAGGAAGTCTCAACAACCTTCTTTAGCGGTTTATAAAGTCTAGATACATTCTTCTTTAGTGTGAATTTACTAGAACATTCGAAACCTATAATATTATCTTTTATATACGACATTGACTCTTTAGATAATACTAAGTCTCGTCCAGAAAGAAATACTACAGATGAATAAGTACTACTAAATGCCAGAAGATAAGGTACAGTAAAACTAGAGATAATTGCGGCTGAACTGATATAACCACCAAAGGGATTAAAACCAAGAATATCAACGTTATTATCCTTACAGTATTGAACTACTGTATAATTAAAATGTAAAGGACATAGGTCTAATGAAATAAACTTAATCTTATCACCCAAAGAATCTTCTATCTGCTTAATTTCTTCGAGAGAACTAGGATTTTTTATACCAAATTCACCTATAATCCCTGAATTCTTAAGACCTTCAATTTTTTCCTTAAGAACTCCAAGATTTTTTAAGAGCTCACTGGTTTCTACTAATAATAAATCTATCTTATTTCTCCCTAGTTCAAGAAGATGTCCTAATAAAGCTCGATCTGGATTATTAATAAAATCAATAGAAGTTATTAAACTAGATCCTGGATAATTCTTAACATAATCTGAAATTAGATAATCGTTATTAGAATGAATAGATGTATGAATATAATCAAATTGACTACTATCTAGGTCTTCTTCTTTATTTACCCACAATTTCATACAAGTCGTGGAAGTATCTAAACCTACTCCTTGAATTTTAAATCTTGTTGTAACATTCGCTGCTGTCATAAAATAGAAATATTTATTAGTTTATTATTAATTGTTGTACTATTATCTTCTTTAGGAATCCAGGTTATACTAATTATTGGTTCTTTTTCTTGATTTATATTAATACTGTTCTTAAGAAATATAGAATCTTTAAACTCACGACAAGATTTCATAAGTTCTAGAAAAATAGAAAATACAAATCTCATATAATTTTTATTTCTTAAGAGGATTAATTTTATAATAGTATAATCTTGATAACTTATTGTCTTAATATCTACAGGTTCAGATGTCTTAGAGTCTACAATCTTGAAAATAGATTTAGTATCTGTTCCTGGAGTATTGAAAAACTTAACACAATTAGGAGAATTATCTAACTTAAGTCTTTTTGTTTTTCTATTGGAGTTTAAGTTAAGAATATTATATCTACTAAAGTGTTGTTTATCATAAGGAACAATCTCTGGAAATATTACCTTATAGTTATTAACCTCTATATTATTTTTTCCACTAACTATCCTATACTTATCTGTCAGGTTTACTACTTTTATTCCTGTTAAGTTAGGTAAAGAGATAATTTTAGGATATCCAGGAACCCAATCCAAGAACCATATATCACTTCTATTAGGTAGTTCTAGTTTCCCCAAGATCTTTTTAAATTCTAGGTAGTCATGAGAATATGTTGCCTTATAATAAATTTCATCAATAAGAAACAATTGAAGATATCTGTCACTCAATACATAATCATAGAAGGATTTAATATTTTTCGTAACAACATCAATTATTTCTTGTTTATCTGATTTTCTGGTAAGAGAACTGCTACATACTCTACAAGGAAGATAATAAAAATCCTTGATCAATGTTGTCAATGGATTTTTATATTTATTACATCTAAAACAGAAGTTGTCAAGATTTTTTTGATGTGTTAATTCAATCTCACAATATTCTTGATAACTTATAAAATGTTCCTCCCCCAGATGTCTCTCAAATTCTATTGGATCATTGCTTTTGAATCCACACCAAGTACATTCCATTTACTTCAAATTATATAATCCTGTTTTAATAAATTGCTCCTTAAGATCATTAGCTAAGACTTGAATATCAGGGTGAGCATCTTTAGCACATCTTAAGTGAAAAAATCCTTCATTCTCTGGACTTCCTTCTTCTGGTTCTTTGATAAAATCCTCGATATAGCCTGTAACACCTACGACAGACTTTAAATCCTTACAAAGACATCCACGAGCTTCTTCTGGTCTTAATCTCTCGCCTTCGTCTGTCGTAGTTTCATAGAGGTATTCAATTTCTATATCTCTCCATAATCTATCTCGAGATGCAACAGTTCTATCATGAGCAGTAAGATCTTCCCATAGTTCTTGACCATCTAATCCCAAAATATAATTCCTGGGTAGACCTGTTAAAGGATCTACAGTATTACCTATATCTTCTCTCACTCTATAAATCCATTGAGGAAGTATATAAGTAAGTTCACCTCCATAACGACCTTTATTATATCCTACATATCTAGTCGACTCAGCAATAAAACTCATAATCCTGTGTCTAACCAATTCCACCTGTATACCTATAGAACAAGTAAAAATCGAAGTAACCCTATGATAATGATGTTCTGTAGGCTCACACCAGAATTTCTCTAACCAATCCTCTAGCTTCTGTTGATAAATTACTCTAAGATTAGTGGTTAAGTAGCAGTGTGATTCAACAACATTTATCTTCGTGTATGGACTTGTTGTCTCCAGAATAACGTTTAAGATATCTCCATACTCATCATAAGGAATATCTAGGTAAACAGTTCCAGAATTAAAAACTGCCCAATGCCCTCGATTATACAACATCTGATTAAACTTTTCATAGGAGTTATCTGTTATTCTATCCTCACTTAGATATGCTATTCTTCCAAGTTTCTCAACATGTTTCATTAATCCAATTACCCCAGGTTCTTGAGGTAAAATGGATACGCTTGATTTTATTACTTTCATAATTACTATAATGGTTTATTAATTTACACTAATAAGTCTCTCACCTCCCGATAAGCGCAAAATCAAGGATAGAAAAAAACAATAGAAGACATTAGGGAGAATTTTCATTATAATCATTACGTACTAATTATAACTACTTACTCACTAAGCTTCTATCTACTGACAAGATAACCCATAAATTAAATGAAAGTCCTCTCATCCTGTTAACCTATATCACAACAAGGTAGCTTATTAGAAAATGTTAACTATCACAAGCATATAGTTAATTTAGGTTAGGCTACCCGTGACTTCCGCCCGGACCGAACACCTAATTCTTACATATATAAGATTTTCAAGGGCTCTGAAAAAACAATAGAAGATTTGATAAGCTTTTTCATTATAATCATTGCGCACTGAATTATAATTACTTACTTATTCAAACTTCTATCTACTAATAGAACCTTTCCATAAAGATGTACACGATTCTACCTGTTAACCTATATACAACAAGGTATCCTATAAGGTAATTGTTAGCTATCATAGGAATATAGCTAATTATAAGTGGAGCTCCCGTGATTACTCATTTCATCCGGGGTGGGGCTTATCCTTCCATATATAAGAATTAGAAGGGTTTTCAAACGTAGTTATTTTATTAACTACATTCAACAATATATACTTATCTTCTTCTGTCATATCTTGTATTAATGATATATATTTGTTAGGGACTGGATCATAAATCACTTGAGGGATCCAATAAGGAATAATTTTGTTTTTTCTTATAAACTTATCCCAATCAAAAATATATCGATTTTTTATAATATTGTAAATATATTGAAATTTATAACTATTAATTCCCGATAGTACAGTAAATAACTTTCCATGAAATAATCTATCTATTAATACTTTAATAGATGAATTTTCATTTCTACAAATATTTACTAATTCATAGTTAGTTATCACTATATTATTAGAACAAAAATTATTATATCCAAAATAATTTATTAATTTATCTAAAATATCAAGTTCATTCTTATAATCTCTTAAAAAGTTATCAAATGCAATATCAATATAATCATCAATAGGTCGTAAATTATAATACATATTCCAAGACAATTTATAGGTATCTTCCTTACTAATTATATTAATGAATTCAGTATTATAAATATCTTTTGTATATAAATTCTCCCCAAACTCCATAAATCTAATTGTTCTTACTCCATAATTACGGAATATATACTCATCTCTTGCTTTATCATAGTTTGGATCATGTAAATTTGAGTCAATTTCCACTGCTATTTCATACTCTGGGAGATAATAGTCCAAAGAAAAATACAATCTTTCCACTGATATATTAAATTCAGATTGTATAGAGTTCCAAAGTTTCTGATTTCTAATTAAAATGATATGTTCCTGAAAATACTGAATCTTAAGATTATCTAGATAATCTTTAAAATTTCTAGAATAAGAACTTTGATTTACTAATAATTCCCGTCTTAAGTTTGGTAAATCTATTAATCGATTACCTTTTCCTGTTATATATTTTGGAATAATATAACGATTATCTATTAACTCTATATAATCTCTACTACTAGATACATGCTTTAATATAATATTTTTAACACTCTCTTTCATAACTTCATTTTTATTAAACTACACTTATAAGGAAAATAACGGAAGAAGAAAAAGAAGACCTAGCATAATCTCTTACACTAAGTCTTCCCTGTCAAATTACAATTCTCTCTTTTATTCTTGCGGCTGATTCAATTCCGCAGTTACCTTTTGAATTTTACCCTTGATGATATTTTTATAATGATAGTCCGGGAAATACACACCAGTAACTTGAGTTCCACCTTTTCTTGTGGTAGATGATGTTACGACGGGATCCATCCATCTAGTTATAACATTAATACACTGTTTGTAAACTCCAATCAATTTTTTCTTAGATTGTTTGTCTTTTCTACTTAATTTCTTCATTTTCTTTAAATTTTTTAATGGTTTTATTACATATATAAGAATTTCAAGGGTTTAATAATTTCCTACTCCTAGAATAGACTTTAGACATTCATGTATTAACTCTTTTAATTGATCAACTGAAGTCAATTTTATATTAGAGTTTTTCGGAATGGATAGATTATTCCAATGATTACTGTACCAATCACTAGGTAATATTATTCCAGACATACATAAAGAGATAAAGTGAAAAATTTTAATATATTCTTTATTAGAGATATCAAAATCATTAAATGTTTTTAACCATATCTTATACTTACCTCCTTTTTCTGTTAATATTTCTTTTTTAACAGACTCAATAAATCTTTCAGAAGTAGAGAATGTTGATCTTATTCTATACAAAGAATCTCTACCTATTAAGTTTATTATATCGTTATCATTAAAACAGTAAATAAAGCAATAATGTGGTTTAATGAATTGTTTATTATAAGTATCGTTGTAAATAAATCCACCTGCTTTATCTATCCAATGATTAACATCATCAGGATCTTTCCAATATAATTCCAACGATTTTATTATTTCTTTTATATATGTATGACAAGATTCTATTATTTTGGAAATCTCATCCTTTCTAGTTTCTGAAAATAATTTATCTCTTAATTAATCATCGTTTTCTGCTTTTTTAAAATTAATCTCTCCAGTTTTATGTAAGTAATCTTTAACTTTACAACTACCTAAACTAATATCTCTCACGGTTCTAGTAAACCATCTTCTTGCTATCTTATCATCCTGTAATATTTCTATACAATCTTGATAATCATACATAGATTCTTTAATACTATTTGGATCTGGATAAAATATTTTTGATTGATTTAGGTTACCTCTATTTTTGCACTTCCCTCTTCTAACTACATGAAACATAATTTTATCTTCCATTTTAATGATAGTTATTTTTGTCATCCTCTTGTTTCTAAAATTTTTCATAATTATCCTTTCTTTTTAATAATTTCAAAACAATCAACTCTCTTCTTCGTTTCTAGGTCTGTTACTTTACATTTTTTAATCTCAAAATAGTTTTCTAAGTCTGTAGCTTTAGGAGTTTTATCATAACCTATAGAGCTATATAAATATTCTAATCTAGATTTTATAGTAGACATTCTTAGTTTATCTCCTATCTTAAAATCAGAGTATATAGTAGATTCTAGAAGCTCCTGACTAAAAGTAGCAATTCCAAGAGCCTTTTTAATTTTTGTAAGGTGATAGCCCATCCCCTTTAATCTTTGAGGTCCTAAGGATGTATAGTAAGACTTAATCTCATCAGAATCATTTATCTGACCAAGTACAATCTGAATAGCATCTTGAGATAATCCATACTCACAAAGAAGTTTAAGTTTATCATAAATAGTATTTAATCCAGTATATACCTTTAAAAACTTAGATACTTCCTGATTCACTATATCATCTGGTGTAAGAGTACTATGTACTGTACTAAATACACTAAACCTATCCTTATAATCAATTTGCTGTATCTTGAAAGCCCTTATTTCATTTACAAGAACTAAATTATTAGGAACTGGTTTGAGAATAATATTACCTTCAGGTGTATGAATTTTATTTACAGCTACATAATTATCTTTATAATTTTTAAATCTGGCGAGATCTTGATAATTTATTGCTAGTGTATATTTAGTATCATAAGGGGCTGAGTCAAATACTTTTAATAAATCCTCTGTATCTTTCTTCTTAGATTCTATTATATTCTTAAAATCCTCTGCTTTCATCTCTCTGTAATTAGCAGTACTCCTGTAATAAAATACTGCACTATTACTCCAAGGATTTTCGAATAATCTTTGCCTTCCCAAGATCTGAGGGAGATCCTCACTAATATCTACTGCTAGAGAATCTATATTAGAATCTGAAAATATAAAACTCCTTGCACAGAGACTATAAAAGTCTGCTCCAAGATATACGGTTCTAGTACAGAAGGTAAACATTTTAGGTTTTACTCCTCTTAATGGAACATCTCCAATCTTAAAGGATTTTCCAAGTCTCTTCTGAATTTTCTTGAGATTCTCAGGAGTATCACTACAGAGAATATTACATTGTTCAGGAGTAAGGTTATTTTTCTTAATGATACTAGTAATATGATTTACAGAATTAACGTAAAATACAGCTTCATCACTGATTACTCTAGTAGGTATTCCATTTCTAAGAACTACTATACTCTCAAAATCTCCTGAGAGATATCTCTGGATAATTTCTTCGGCCTTTGTTCCTACTGATTTCATGGTAAGAACTTTAAGATCTGGCCTTATAATTCTACTTGGATCTTCCTTTCCCCAGTCTAATTCATAATACGGTAAATCTCTAAACTCATCTAACATTTCTAAGTATTCATCCATCATTGGGGTAGCTGATACAAATAGAGCTGAATGAGATTGTTTAAGATACTCTAGAAATTTTAATTCTGTATCTGATTTAAATCTAGAGTCATGTAAGATACTCTGAAATTCATCTACTACCGTATAGAAGTATTGAAACCTATCTAGTTTTTCTAGAATATCTTTTACAATTCTATAGGAATCATAGGTAACGAGGATTTTACAAGACAGTCCATTGATATTCCTAGAAGTACAATATTCATCTATCTCCCTATATAGTCTCTTATAGACCTCTGAATTACTAGATAACTCTGGATTAACTGAATTATCTATTGCTATGTTTCTATCGATTTTGGATAAATCTTTATCTATATTAGATTCTTTATCCATCTCATTTACTACTAAGTAAACATCAAATTCATGCTGATCCTTTTTATTCTTCAGTAACATCTTTCTAGGGCTACATAGAATAATATTCTCATTACTTCGGATACAATATTCTGTAAATCCACATCCGGGTAATTGTTTATTAATTATACATTTACTGGGAAACTTACTAAAATTAAAATCTTCCCAATCTGAAATAAATCTAATACCTCTAGGTACTACGATTTTTTCTCTATACATTTTCTTATTATTACTATTCATATAAATAAATATTTTAAGTTACAAATTTAATTATTGAACTCAATACAGAGTTCGGTTAATTCTATGGTATCCAAAATCTGAAGACTAAGGATACCTTTATTTCATTAATAAAGATCTGAAGCTCTTAGAAGAGCAAAATGACGATTTAACAATACATTAATTAGGAAATACTAATATAGTACTTTATATAATAAAAAATCGTCAGTGGTTCTTCTAGAGGAGCGAACATAGTGAGAGACTCACCTCCCTTCGGGAGGAGGTGATGTCGTCTCCTATAGAAGGTTCACGATACATATAAAGCTTTATTAAATATATTTAATTTACCGTGAACCTTAAAAAGAGTACCGTCCACTCGAGGCCTGTGAGGGCCTCGGGGACTCTCACTTCGTTCGTACTTTTTAAGAACCACTTTAGAAATATATTATTTCATTCAGTTCCATCCAATTAATAAATAATATTATATTATATTCTTATTTAATCCCTAATATATCTTATTCAGTCTCGAGGCCGAAGGCCCCTGGAACGTAATGCGAAGCATGGAGTGGAAGGAGAGATTCTGGTATCCTTAGTCTTCGAAAAAATGTTACATAGCTTAAAAATCTTATATATGATAATAACAAATTAATAATAAATATAAAGAATTATGATTAAGAGTATTTTAGAACAAGATCTTTATTGTTTTAGTGTATCACATTTCTTTTCAAGAAAATTCCCAGACAGTATTGGAGAATTAGTGTTTTTTGATAGAAATAATACTGAATATACTAAAGAATTTGTTGAGGAGTTTAAGAGGGAATTATATTCAATAAAAAGTCTTAAACTTACAAATGAAGAATTTAATTGGGTTCGTAGTCATATTAAATATATTCCAGAGTTTTATTGGGAATGGTTAAGGCAGTGGAAATTTGACCCAGAAAAGGTTAATATCTCGCAAGATGAGCAAGGTCATCTTCATATCAGTGTTATCGATAAAATGGCGCTTTATGAAATTCCTATTCTTGCAACTCTATCTGAAATGATTCATAAGAAAGATAGAATTGATATTAATAATGTTTTGGAAAGACTTGAGAAAAAGGTAGAGCTTTCAAATAGAGAAAAGTTATGGTTCTGTGAGTTTGGTTTACGAAGAAGATATTCATTTAACGTACAAGATGAAGTAAATAGATTTCTAAAGAAAAACGCAACTTATTGTACTGGAACGAGTAATGTTTATCTTGCTATGAAGTATGACATGATACCTCAAGGAACTATGAATCATCAACTCTGTAGTTTTATGAATAGTATGTATGGATATCGTCAAGGATCCTATGTAATGATGGAGAATTGGGAAGATGTATATGATTCTCAGCTTGGATGTGTATTGACTGATACTATTACTTCTAAAGCATTTTTTGAACAGCTCTCTAGAAAACATGCATTCTTATTTCCTAGTTTTAGACAAGATTCCGGAGATGAATATAAATTTGTAAATCTAATGATTAATCGTCTAAAAGAATTAGGTGTTGATCCAAAAGATAAAACAATTGTATTCTCTAACGCTCTTGATATGGAGAAATTCAAAGATATTTCTGATTACTGTAATGGAAGAATTAAAAAAGCTGTTGCAGGAATAGGAACTAATTTGACTTGTGACATTCCGGGAGTAAAACCTGCAAATATAGTAATGAAATTGACTAGATGCAAGATGAATGAAAATAAACCTTGGATTCCTTGCATAAAAATTTCAGACGACTTAGGAAAACATACAGGTGATCCTAAAGAAATCCAATTATGTAAAGAGACATTGAAAATAGATTAAAAACTTATAGGGAACTGATTATTTTATTAAGAAGTTCCCTTTTTATATTTTAACTATGATAGTTATTGTCAATCCAAATAAATTAAAAGGAGATTCTACAACATATAGAACCCAAAAAGAGCTAGAGGATTATTTTGATTCAGTAAGGAAAGAATTTTTAAATTATTCTTGGTGTATTGAAGAAGAGTTCGATAAATCCTTAGAAGAAACATTTCGTGGTATTAAGGTTGGACAGGTATACTATAGAACTATTGAAGATGAGAATGGGAATGATGTTTTAAATCGATATATAAAAATTAATCATATAACATTTTTCGAGAATCAGCAGGAGTATCTTGCATTTATTACTAGTATCACCGAAGAAAATGGAGCAATAGAATTAACTCAAGGATATACTAGACCTAGAAGTATAATAGATCCATGTACTGTTGAAATTGATAGAATCCCAGATATAGTTAAAGAAAAAATTATTAAATTGATTAACATATGAAAAAACGGAGTGTATACAACGAAATCAAGTATGGTCTATGTGAGTTATTTCCGAAAGAGCATGGAAATTTTGTGATAAACAACTCTGACTGTTCATTCACTTATTCTAAATTCTCTGATTCCGGAGAGTTATTTTACGGAGAGATGAATATTGCTGATGATGGTAATTCTATTATTTTCGATGTATTTAAGACAAGAGATACTGGAGATGATGTTCAGGTTCTACATTTTTCATGGTGGAATGTAGCTGAAATGAGAAGTGAGGTAGAAAGAATTGAAGGATACCTAGAAATTATAGAGGACAGATGAAAATGAGAACAGCTAAAGATTTTGAATTATACTTAACCAAAAGAGGGTATAAACCAGGAGGTAGTCAATTTTTAGATAGTCATATAGTGTATCTAGATTTTTTCAAACCTGATACACAAGGACATGTAACTTTATTTGTAGGATATACAGATGAATATCTCCAAGAACTTGAAAAACTTGACCCTGGAGTAGAATTTGAAATAGATTATTCGAAGGTAGAAGTTACTGGTGCATACATAAAAACACTGATTACTTATCCTGAAACGTGTCGTGCATTTAGTAAAGATAGAACAGGAATAGTAATTGAGGGTGAGGAGTTTAAAGAATATTTTGAAAAAGCATTATGGATATCAGAGAATCCAGCTGAACATGAATTGAATATTATCGAGCAACATTACAGAAACTTAAAATATTTTATAAGGAATTTTAAGCCAATACTAATAAAATATGATTTCTATGAATGTTATGATTCTTTCTGGGATATAAATGAAAGACACTCCTCCATGCCTAGATTTGATTATAGGCATGTAAACACTAAATCTGATTTTGATGTTGACTTTATTTACGAAACTAATATCTTAACTGGTAAACTTCAGTGTTGTTGTCTTCCGGATATTAAAGAAGATCTATGTACATTGTCTCCAGAAGAATTTGAGAAGAGATTAATTGAGTACATGAAAAACGATTCTTTATCATTAAAGTTTGATTATATTTTTGACAAAGATCCTAATCATACGAAAGACAGTTATATTGAGATACTTAAATTAGTAAGTGCTGTTAGATACTTGGAAGGAAAGAAATTTTGTGAATTCTATACAAAAGAGGATATAGATTTCTCGAAGATCCCAGAGAAAGATAAGGAACTAGTAGAAAGATATAATAAAAGTTATGAAAAGAGGGGACATTAATTTATTGTCTGTTGGGTTAAAAAATAAAGCCAACCCTATTACTGGACTAAGAATGGAATACTTAGAGGTTAATAAACTTGTGGAAATATTAAACAAAGAAAAGGAAGTTCAAGGATTTCTAGATTCACTAAGTCCAGGAGATATCTTAATGTGGAGAGATTTTGATGTAATAGATTTTGTTTGGTTTGAAGTAAAATTCACAAGAATCATTGACATAGAAAGACGAGTAATAGAGATAGAAGAAATAAATACACGTGGAACTCCTAGAAAATTATTAAGTGCTTATGAATATGGAAGTACTATATTTACTTTGGAGGAATATCAGAATTTTGTTGTTTAGAGAAAATTAAAAGAGAAGGATTTTATTTCCTTCTCTTATTTTTTTTTAGTTTGTGATTTCTAGTAGTGTTTTATAAATTAGATCTATAGCACCTTCTATGTCACGGTAATCACACACTTCGACTTGTGTATGCATATTTCTTTGTGGGATAGATATTAGCATAGTTTCACAATCTATCGAGCCCTCCTGAATTGCTGAAGTATTAGTTCCTCCAGCATGTGAAACGGCAAGTTGGTATGGAATTTCATTAATCTCAGCAACTTCGATCATTTTACATCTAAGGTTCCAAGATTTATCAGGTCCACTCATAATTACCGGTCCTTTTCCAAGTTTTATATCTCCATAGGATTCTGTTTTTATTCCTCTACCTTCATCCGTGGCGAAAGTAACATCGATGTCTATAGAGATGTCTGGATTTATTCTTTTACTAGTTACCATTGCTCCTCTTAAACCAACTTCTTCTTGGGTATTAGCGACTCCGTAGAAAGTATAATCATCGAAAAATCCAGAATAAGTTTTCGCCACGTTTTTTAATACTTCAGCCACAATAAATACTCCAATCTTATCATCAAGTCCTTTAGAAGCAAATCTATGTCCTCCCAGGCGATCAATAAAATTAGCTTCAAAAACAACACGACTACCTATCTCTACTCTTTCCAATGCTTCTTCCTTAGATTCAGCTCCGATATCTACTAACAGCTCTTCGAAAGGAATGATATCTCCATTACTCTTATCATCATACTCCACATGAATCGGTTTCTTTCCAATTATTCCTGTTATATATTCTCCAGGGTAATTTTTTCTGGATACCTTAACTATACTTCCTGGGAGAACTTTCTTATCTACTCCTCCAAGAGATATAATATTTAGCATTCCTTGTTCAGTTATACCCTGAACCATCATACACAACTCATCTATATGTGCAGATATCATTACTTTTGTTTTTCCGGTTCCTACTTTAAAGACAGAATTTCCCATCTTATCTGTAAAGTCATTCCAAGAAAATTCCGAACAATAATTATTAAATACCTTCACTCCTTCTTTCTCAAAACCACTAGGGCTATTAGTTTCTAGTAACTCTTTTAAAAAATTAACTGCTTTTAGGTCTAACATAAATTTTATATTAATTAAAAATAAAGGTTGTACACCTCAGTTCTCGAATAGTATCTACTTTCCATCGATTTACTAACTCTATAGGTATCTCATGATTAGTTACCTCGAGAGATGAATAAACCATTAGATTATAGTGTATAGTTATCAAAAATCCTCTTCCAAAAACACAAACTATATTTACTTCATCAACATGCTCTACATCATCATATTGTACAAGTATCGAATTATCTACTTGTACAATCGAGAATGCTTTAAGAATATTATAATAAAAAATATTAAGATAATATTCAGATGAGTGAAGATCAGAGGCACCACGTGCTCCATCAACAATCGCATACTCCAACTCTTTAATCATTGCTTAATTCTTTCACCAGATCATAGAAGCGAACCTCATCAACACCACAATTAATTCTTCCTGCAGTATTCCAAGTAATATGAGGATTACTACTTTCCCAGGATAACTTATTAATTATTGAGAAAGTTCCATTAACTCCGGATGTAGCAATTCCACAGTTCTTATATCTCTCAGGATCTATATCTCCACTGTTGACTTCTCCTTTATAGCCAAGATCTTCTAAGAGTTCTATAAGGTCTCCTGTTACTTTTCCGATATACACACTGTTTTTAAACATAGGATTAATGTCTTGGTTGTTTAATAATATAGCTAAGATCTTTATTGTAATAGTACTTATTCAACTCTTTTGTCGAACACAATGGAGTAAAACCATTTTCTCCAAAAGTATATTCTCCTCGAAAAGAATCAAACACTATAAAATCATCATCTCCTCCATTTTCAGGATTAGGAATGAACTTAGCCCACTGTTTTAAGTACTTCTCTCGTTCTTTAGGCCATATGAAAAACCGCTGCTCTGAAATTTCCTCTTCTATAGCTGATTCTAGATTTATTAATACATCCTCAACTACTTCAGCGGGATAAACTTCATCATCAATTCCACCAGTTAATGAATATTTCTTTTCAAATAACTCATAGAGTATTTCATCTCTTTTACTTTCTTCTTTTTCCATGTCTTCTTCTATTTTCTTCCGATTACGTGAGTTCTCGATAAGTTGATAACCTAAACCAAAAGCGATTAAGATTAGAGAAAATATAAATAAATCATTAACATCTATCATCTTATATCAAACTTAGGTTAATAAATATTTTACCACCGCCTTCGTCTTGTTTTTCTACCTGTACTTTTTCCCAACCATAATCCTCTTTTAAAGTTTCTCGCAATTCAACTAAATACGCGTCTTTAATTAGATTAATGTTTATATAGATCCATACTTTAATATTAGATTCTCTATCACTAACATCTTTAGATTTAAATTCGGTCAAAGCTTCCTCTAACTTAGAAGATACGGTATCAAAAAAGTCCTCCTTTGATATTAATAGCTGGCTAGGATAAATAAACTTACTCATCTTTTTCTAATTTTTAAGAAATTATGATTTCGATTATATTGACTACCATCTTCTAATATATAACGTGGTTTATATACTATAATTTTTGTAATATTAATGTTACCTTCGCCATTAGAAGTATCTTCGAGTAGTCTATAATCAGTTCCAACATAATATCTCAACCAATCTTCCTGAAGATGTTCATTATCTACGTAATAGACTTCATTATCTTCATCTTCTATAATATCTTTGATTTTTGCAGGAACTACTTCATGTAGAGATCCTTGACATCTTACTAATATGTCATCTCCTGGTTTATAGGTCTCATCATATTCTAAAAGTTTTATCACTCTACCTGTCGGAACAACCTTTTTCTTGACTAAATCGTAGAGACATCCTTTTATGATATCTGAGTCACTCCAAAATACTACATCATCTGCTGCACACTTGATAAAGCTATTTAAGTCATCTCTACCATACTCTCCACTAATATCATCATCATCAATTTTCCAATCTAATTCCCAAAGAGGTACTAGATTTCCATCACTCTTTTTTACACAGTCACATTCGATAATTCTTTTCATAATCTTTTTTTTATTGTTACTACACATATAAGAAAATCAAGGGACAAAAAATAAGAGCCTCAATCCAATGTTTCCAAAGGATTAAGACTATCTTTTTTACTTACCATCATTACTTTATGAGGCATCCAAAATTCTAGATCTTTTATTTCTTCACGATGTAATAAAAAATCTATTCTCTTAGTATGTACTGGTCCCATAAGATCTTTTACTATCCATTCACCATTAAGACCTGGACATTCTTGAGACTCTATAATTACTGTATCTCCAAAGTTAAATTCCCCACTTTTTCTGAGATCTCGTGACACAGCAATCCATCTATGTTCTCCTGTTTTTACTTTTTCAGGGAGAACTTTACTTCCATCTGCAGTTATGCTTCCCGATCTAGCATAATAGAATGTTGCAGTAAATAAATCCTTGGGGGAGCTACCATTTACAGTAACAACCCAACCAAGGATAATTAGAGATATGATAATTAATCTACGCAAATCTCTTTTCTATTAAAACTTTCCCACTCAAGTCTCTTAAGAGCTCGATTTAATTCAGAAAGTTTTCCTTTTTCTGTAGACCATCTATCGGTAGGATAATCTAGAGAATTAAGATCAACTGGCAATGGATTTTTCATACCTGGATCAGTATTCTTATATACTCCGACAGGTTCAATCCATACTTCCGGTTTTCCTTTTTCACCATTTAATTTAAACACTACGTAGGTATTAGCAGTCCAGAGAATATCAACATAATTTCCTGGGAATAATTTATAAGTCTTCCATCTCAAAGCATCTCTAAGACCTATAATAATGGACTTTTGAATATTATTTCCATTTTCCATTTCAATTAGAGGGAAACCAGGAAATCCATTATCAATCACAGGTTTATCTCTCCAAAGTAAATTTTGTAGAAATGGAACTGCTTTTTCTTCAAGATCTTCACGACCTCCAAGACACATTGATATTACATCCAAGTGCTCTACTACTTTCTTTTTTTGACTATCACAGAATTCTTTAGGGTTACCAATTTTCGTCCTTTCTCCAATCTTCTCTAGTGAGATATATGGAATAAGATCAGGACTCAACCCTGGGCTAATGATTCTGTATAAATAGTATGAAGGATCCTCTACTAGTTTATTATTACTCAAGAATATAGGATAAATATTTCCTATCATACTGTTTGTCAAGTTGTACTTAATCATTTTTTCGATTTTTTACTAGACTTGTTATTACTATTTTTATTATCACTATTTTCTGTCAGGGATAGGCGAGTTACAATTCTTCCTTTTGTTAGGTCATAAGGACTAACTTCAATCTTCACTTTATCTCCTGCCAGAATTCTTATATAATTTTTTCTAATTTTTCCGGATATTGTACATAATACTTGATGTTCCATTGTATCTAGCTCAACAGAAAACATAGAATTACCAAGCTCTTCAAGTACTTCTCCTGTAAAGGTTAAATTTTCTTGTTTAGCCATTCTTACTTCAATTCTCCGTCTTTATCAATTAACACACTTAATGTCCAAAATTTACTGGATATTATTTCATCTACTATTAATTGAGGTACTTTATCAACACCTCCATAATGTTTTATAAGATCTAATATCGTAACCTCTATAGTTGTATATATCTTAGGAGATTTTTTCGTACCTATATTAGTATCATAGAAGTTCTTCACTCCGATACCAAAATTATTTCTAGCTGATTCTACAATATCTTTAAGAACTGAACCTAGGTCAGGTACATTAACAAACAGATCATCCAGAGTAACTACTTCCAGTTTATAGTTTGTAGAATTGATTCTCTGTTTACTTAACTTTGTAGAAACGTCAGTATAATGATTCTTAAAGAAAATACTTCCGTAAGACAAATAACTCTTCAGATCTTCCTTAATCAAATCTTCAGGATTACAAGTTAATAATACTTCTTTAGCCAGAGATTCCATATCAATACCAAGTTTTCCATATAGATTAGAATAGTATAGATTTCTCATACCATTTCCATCTTTGAAGTCTTGATAAAATTTTCGGACTAGATTTTCTGCATTTTTCTCAATATTATTAGTATCTCCAATAAAGATTTCTGGTCTATTCTTATTAAGGTTCCAAGAAAATAATATAGTCTCTAAAAGCATTTCCTTCGTAATATCAGATATTCTATCTCTTACAGAATCTGAGTAAGAAAGATCCACTAACTGAACCGAGAGAGTATCAAATATAAACTTCGGATTTAGATAATTAGTATATCCATATTCAGATGCTTCAATACTTTTAGAGATTGTAGTATTGATGAGATCTTCCTGATAATCTTTTATGTCTTTAATATCATTTTCTAAGACAACACCAGAATCTACAGCACTTGGAAGACTGTATAAGACTTGAATATCTCCATCAGTTTCTCCAAATTTTCTTGTCTTTAGTATATCTGATATTTTCTTTTCATCTTTTAGTTCTGAAGTACATAGATAAACAGGAACCATATCTGAATCCCCTAAGAAATCAGAGTTCAATTCATCCTTCTTTCTACCTTTAAATTCTCCAAGAAAATAGTAAGTATTCGTCAAGGTATCATATCTATTACCTGGGATCCACTTCTTTACTTTCTTATTCAAAGTACAATTCATTCGACGTTTCATCTCTTCGAATGCATGCTTATACTCAGACATTCCTGTAGTCATAAAGTATACATCTCCCGGATAATCTTCAGAAAATACTGCTTCAAACTCTGTATCCTTAAAATCTGCTTTATCATTACTAACCTGAGTAATAATTTCACCGATAACAGGAAAACCTAATGTCGTTCTATGAAAATTACCAACTTCATAGTAATTCTCAGGATCAGGGAATTCAGAACACTTTACATAAATGCTAAGATCTTCTCCGATTTTTAGATTAAATGAATTATTCTCAACTACAACTTCAGAAAATACAGAGGTTTCCATACCTTTCTGAACAGCTGCTTTGTACGATTTTTTCTCAGGTGATGCAAGGTATACTCTATTTTTTATCGATGCATCACTAGGAAAATAAGCCACCAAATCACTAGATAATCTCCAAGAATTCTTCTTCATAATTTAATTTTATTCAATTGTAAATTTGATTTTTTTCTTAACATTATTAAACCTTATACAAGATCCACCAATATAATCATGAATCTTGTATATTTCATTAATAAGATTTTCATTCGCTCCTATCAGCGTTTTTGGATCTACAAGAACTACTGAAGCTGTTGTAAACTTTCTTTTTGATGTATCTGGGTCAACTAATTCCACACATGAGAATAAATGACCATCAGTGGCTATTACTGCATCATATAATTCTGGAATCTGACAACACTCAAAATTAAATCTAGCTTCTATATATTGCTCGAAGCTAATACATCTTTCTCGTTCACTGAAAGGAGTTCTTTTTACACTTACATAATCCTTTTCATAATAACTGAGGGTACTATTTACTCTCGATATAAGACTCTTGATAATCTCTTCCATATTCATTTAATATCGTTGCTACCAAATTTTCTATATTAATTACTTTATTTTTATCAGTATCCATTAATTCTGACTTCCCCGGAAAAGCTATATAAGTACTCTTCCAGTATGAGTAAGAATCCATTAAGTTGTTAGTTAATGAAAACTCTATAGAATCTTCTGGAAAATCATTGTTTGTAATCCTATACTCTCCGGAGATGTACACACTATCTTTTATAGTACTATCACCATCCTTATTATCAAATTTCTTCAAACTACCTGAAAAATTACCGAGCTTAAATGTATTTAACAGGTAGTTTCTATGCTTTCCTTGATCAACTTTTCTCAATAACTCTACTTTCCAGTTTCCCAGTGTAGTATCAGAACTTAGAATTTTCTTACATATCTCATCCGATTCTTTATATAATCTCGGAATCAATAATACTTTTAACGAGTTGATATAAATAAAGCAGATCTTATCTTCCTCTAAATAAAAGTATATACAAGAAGAATTAGAAATGTTGCAAAACTTCTCCCACTTATCCTTCGGAAGAATCACACCTTGAAAAACTTGATAATCTTTATAATCACTACCCTCAATTCCAAGTAACTTATAATATCTCTCTCTAGTTATTAACTTTATCATTCTGATTTATATTTATTAAAAAATTCTAAAATTCCCATATCATTCCAAGACACTCTAAAAGAATCCCTTGAAGTTGGAGCAAATATCTCGGAAACTGCATCAACGTACATAGTATGAGAAAATTCATTTCCCATAAAAAATCTTTTCCAAGACGATTCACTCATACAATCTCTAATACCAAGCTGTTCTATAGCAAGATTATCAAAAGCAACTAATCCGGAGGTATGACTAAAACCTTTATAGAGAATTCTTTTCAATTCTTTTCCCCAATCATCTATATCATATTTTGAGGAAATTCCTTTAGCTCTACCCCAATTCTTATATCCAAGAACCAATACAGAGGAACCGTGACCAATTAATTTTTCTAGGTCACTCGGAGGAAATAAACCAGCAATAATATGATATACTTTCGTCTTGAAATAAGTAGCTGCCTCTTTTTCTAAGATCTCAATAAAAGATTCGTCATAGTGATCGATACTAATTCCTATAGAATTTACCTCTTCAAAGTATTCTAGAATTAACTCTCTCTTTTTATCAGTATCAATAGACTTAGCATTTATCGTTAACCTTGGGAAAAAACCTTCATGTATCGCCCAAGAACATAACTCAGAACAATCTTTTATTACAGAATCTTCAAGAACATCACCTCCACCAATAGCTAATTCTATTCCAACCTTAGGAAGTGACCCCAAGATCTGTTTTGTTCTTTCTAAGTTAAAAGATTTTCCAGAAGAGATACTTGATTCATGACAAAAAGGACATCCGATAGAACACTTATTAGTTATCTTAAGATCAATAGAGTCTGGAAACTTAGATACAAATTCTTCTCCCTTTCTAAGAGCTCTATAAATCTTTGTTCCATCTGGATATAATGTTACATGATAATTTCCATTAATATACGATGTCTTCATGATACTATATCCCCTAATTCTTTAGATTTTACAGTAAAAGGAACAGATATCCAATGATCTCTCCAAGACTGATCTTTTATAATATCGTAAAACACTTCTCGTTCTAGGTCAGTCGTATGATATGATAAAGTCTTACGTTCAACTTCTTTTTTATCTCTTTTTTTCCTACATCTATCTAGTATTTCATTCTCTAAAGCTGAATCAATCCAATATAAGTTATAATCATTAAAATCTGTAAGAGTTTGAAAATTAAAATAATTCTTTCCTCTTTCAGCAGGTGAAAAAGACATTCTAGTAGTTAATTCAAATGTCTTCTTATCTGGATCATAAACTAAGTCATCTACCAACTCTTCACTACGTAATTTCTGTAGTATATTAAAATTAAGTAGATCTTCATACTCAAAATCAACTCTACCCAATTCACCACCATAATGAACACTTATGATAGTTTCAGGTTCAGGATCGGATTCATCATAAAAACCTTCAGGAGAGTCAGAGTTATCATTTCCTAAGTACAACCAAGATTTAGTATTAAAGATAAAATTCTTCATAGACTTAGCTGACTCTATAATCTCAGGAAATATATCAGAACTATTATGATCTATCTCAGGAGCACCAGAGTTCCAATAGAAACTATCATCTTCGTCTTCATCATCTATTTCCGGTTTATCCTTATCTTCTTCCCACTCAAAAACTATATCAGTTGCTCCAGTATAAGCTATAACAACATCCTTCAATTGCTTAACTTTCTTTCGATTTGATTTATATCTCCAAAGAATACCGCATATATATTGAAGTTTTGTTAGCGCATCATTATACTTCTCATATTCCCATCCAAAACTTTCCGGTCTAGTAGGAACATGAATAACTCCATTCTCATCCATAGGTAATTTATCTGTCAAGTAATTTTTATCAACACTAATTACGACAGAATGAGAGGAACTACTATTTGTTTCTGGTAGCCTCTCTCTAATTACTTTTTTTATTCTTTCCATAAATTTGTTTTTATTGTTTTCACAAATATAAGGAAAATAGCCGAATTAACCTGAAATCCTTATATATGAAAAACATTCATTATGATATTCAATTTTAATTTCAACCTCCTTCTGGTCTGTGAAGATCGGAAGGATTTATTTTCCTTCAAAGCCTTATATATGAAGAAAATAAAAAAAAGAAAAAAGATTATGAAAAGAATTGATTGTTCATTTATGGGAGAAAGTGGAGATCTTGATATCCACATTACTCTAGAATTTGAAAATATCCCAAGAAAAGGGGATAGAGTGATACTAAGCAGAAATGTTGCTGAGTATGTGAAGAAGATAATATCTAATTCAAAAGATGCGGAGAATTATGCAGAAGTCTTAAACGACAATAGCTCGGAGATAGGAGAAATACAATTCTTCGTGTTTGATGTAATTCATTATCCGAGAATTGATAATGATGTAGATGACGAAGCTGTTACTAGAATTATATTAACAGATGACAGTCGTGATCTTAATACTTATTAAAGAAATAAGAGAGGAACTAGTAAAAGTCCTCTCTTTAATTTTTTTATTCTCCTGAAGCTAAAAGATCTATTGCTTCTTTGATAGTCTTTTTCGGATGTGAACCAACTAAACGGCTTTGAAATTCTCCTCCCTTAATAAACACTAAAGTAGGAATATTGCGAATTGAATACTTTGATGTAAGTTCTTCACATTCGTCGATATCACATTCAACTATCTTAACGCTACCCTTGTATTCCTCTGATAGCTCTTCTACACTTGGTTTAATTGTCTGACATCCTCCACACCATTCAGCTCCGAAGTCAATAACTACCAGTTCACTCTCTTTAATTACACTTTCGTAATTTTTGTCATTAATTTTTTCCATGATTATTATTTTCTATTAGTTTATATAATAAATTTAACTGTATTCTACTCAAGACAAATATATGTATGTCATCTTCTGGGTCTCTGCATATTAGGTCTGTTTTTGATTTCAACCTAACTAGTGGAGCCGTACCAGTAGAATCTATAATCTCTACACCACCAGTACTAGTATCATGAGTCTCTAAGGTCACATTTCCAATACCATCAATGAACGTAACTTTACTTTTATCTGAAACCCAATCTGGCACTGAACTTGCTCCGTACTCCCACACTTCTATAGTATCTGGATAATTAGGGTTAAATCCAGATTGTTTATATCTCTTTATCATAATTTATCTACTTCTAGGTCTTCGATATTATAATCCAAACAGTCTATACCATTTTTCTTAATTAACCCTGAAAACAAATATCTAGGATCTTTATCAGTGAACGTATCTATAAATTCATAAAACTCATTCTCCTGATTTATCAACTGCTCTAAGAATATATTAATTGTTGTATTTCTAAAGTATAGTACCTTAGACCTCGATCCCCAAGTACAATATCTACAATCAATCTCCTGTTTATCTGAAACTAAGAAGGGATCACAGATAAAGTTACTTATAAATTCAAGATAACAATTCTCTAACCTTCTTTTTCCCACTTCTTCGAGGTTACAATAAAATTGATATATCTCTTCAGAACTAAGTCGATATATATTAAAGATCGGTTTTACTACTCTAGACTGATTTATTTTTTCAAGATTACTAAACAACTCATCACTAGTATCATAAAGATCTTGACATCTAGAAATTGTTATCCCTATATGTTTATTGAAGATTTCTTTATCATACAAGAGAGCTTTAAATATAGTTCTTGATAAATTTTCTTTCCCATCTATAAAAGCACAACCTTGATAGAGAGATGTTATTTTATCTTTATGTATTCCAGTGTTATCAAAGTACTCATCTGAAAATACAAAAATTATATCCGATATTTCTGAAAGTTTACACAAGTTATTATGTATCTCTTCAGGAAGTGGATAGTGTTCGTAATCCATCAAAACAATAGATAGTAATAAATGCTTCGGTTGATTTATTACATACATCTCATTTTTTTCTATTTTATTTTTCTTCATCATCTATAAGAGCTTTTCTTACTTTTTCCCAATCTACAAAAAATCTATCACTAACGGCTGGATCATATTTAATCGGACAACCAAGAGCAGCATCATCTATATAAAGATCTGCATGCACTTTAGGAGAACTAGTCCATCTTCTTTGTCCAGGATCTTGATTAACACCATAAAGAGGGATTTCATTTTCTTTAAACCACTCAACAGCATCTTCAAGTTCTTTCCCTGATCTCATAGTATTCAAAATCAACTTATGACCCAAACCTACTAATTCTTTTAACACAGGAACTGCACCAATATCTTTTCCTACTCTCGGATAATCATGAGTAACGCAGGTCCCGTCAAAATCAATTCCTAACTTCATAATTTATAACTCTTTTATTGTTTGTTCTTCAATAGATAATATAAAACATTTCCTACAATCCAGACATGCATAAGTCTCATGTCCAGGAAAAGGTCCAAAATATTCTTTAACTAGTTGAGTATGACCAAATATCTGAAACACTCCAGAATATTGATTTACGAACTGTCTAACATCTGACCATACACAAGATCCGTACTGTCCATAACCGCCACGAAGAGAAGACATATACCAAAGATGATCATAGGCTAGGTGTTGATTTCTTAAGAGAGCACTAAGAATTACACAATCACACTGCTCAGTCATCCAATCCCTAATAACGCCTGCATGAGAAAACAAATACTTATCTTCTTTGTATAATAACTGAAACAAGTCTTTATTGTCGTTGAAGATCTTTTTTATCTTAGCAGCATTTTCATAATCATATCTACTACAAGGTGTTATATTCGGAGATAAATCTAGGTAATGACAATCATGATTCCCTATAAGAAGAACAACTTTCTCCGGATATTTCTTCCTAAATTTTATTATCTCCTTAAACTCCTTAATTGCATCTTTGGTAGTTATTCCTTCGGCCGGGTAAGGATCTAAGTAGTCTCCAAGAAAAACTACCTTATCAACTTCTTTTATTTTTTCTTTTGATGATCTCCAGAATGTCCGGCCGTGAACATCTGGAACTATTATTATTTTATCTATCATAATCATTCTTTTTTTCTCACTAATAAGGGAATAGGTTTGACACAGGAGAAAAATAAGACCCTAAGGAATATTACTTCCCTAGGATCCTGTTTATTATTTTTAATCAAGTACTTCATCATTATACTCACTCTTGATTAACTCACCATTAATGTTATGCCATATAGTTTGATTGGAAGAACCTCTAAATCTAAGTTTTCTATCCTTCAGTTCATCTATATATCTTCCATCAACTATATAATCACACAAATTAATAACTTTCATTTGTTCCTCAGTTAATTCAGAAATATAAAAACCTGTCCATAACCAAACTTCTTTTTCAGGCCAAGTTTCTTTTATCTCTTTTAGCAATTCACTGAGTTCTGTAGCTTGAAGTAATGGTTCCCCTCCTAAGATAGAAACTCTTTTTACTTCTTTTACTAGGTCTAAGAATTCTTTTTTTACATCTTCTGTAAATTCTTTACCTCCATCTAAGGGCCATGCTACTTGATTAAAACAATTCTTACAATGGAATAAACATCCTTGTAGAAATAGCGAAACTCCAATGTAAGGACCATTAGATATATCTATTTTTCTAATAGTTGCGTATCTCATGTTTTTCAGGGATTTTAAAGTTCATGATCATCTAAGTGAGTATACCTATCCCGTATCTCTGCTGTACGTCCATGATTCCAAAAATTAGAACCAATATATCCGCAAGTACGTCTAGATACGTGAAGTTTATGTTGATCTTCACAACCACATTGAGGGCATCTCCAAGTAAGTTTATTATCTTCATCTATAATTTCTATTTCCCCATCAAATCCACAATTAGAACAATAATCAGATTTTGTATTTAATTCTGCGTAAGATATATTATTATAGATAAATTCAATAACTTCCAAAACAGCTTCAATATTAGTACTAATATCTGCTGCTTCAATATAAGAGATCATACCTCCAGAACTATATGGTTGAAGTTCTGCCTCAAATTTTAACTTATCAAGAGGATTAATCTCCTCCTTTACGTTAATATGATAGCTGTTAGTAATATAAGATTCATCAGTTATTCCTGGGATAACTCCAAATCTATTTTTAAGACATTTTGCAAATTTATAAGTAGTGCTTTCAATAGGAGATCCATATACACTATACCCAATGTTCTCTATAGATTTCCATTTTTCACAAGCATCATTTAATTTCTGCATAATTTGTTTTGCGAGCTCAGGATGTTTCGTATGAGATTCTCCAGTCAATGCCATAACACATTCATAGAGTCCAGCATATCCGAGAGAAATAGTACTATACCCATTAAATAGTAATGAATCAACTGCTTCTCCAGGTTTTAATCTTGCAAATGCTCCATGTTGCCATAAAATAGGAGCCACATCTGATTTAATTCCTAACAATCGTCTATGTCTAGTTTGTAGTGCTTTATGACACAATTCTAAACGTTCATCAAGAATTTCCCAAAACTTATCAATATCACCTTCTGCAGATAATCCCGCATCAGGAAGAGATACTGTTACAACACCTTGATTAAAGCGTCCATAGAATTTATAATTTCCAATCTCGTCTTTCCAAGGTGATAAAAAAGATCTACATCCCATTGACGGGAAGCAGTTTCCTTCCTTAAGTTCCTTCATTTTCTTTTCAGAAATATAATCAGGAACCAGACGTTTTGCTGAACACTTAGCAGCAAGCTTTGTAAGATACCAATATTTACTATCTTCATGAATATTATCTTCTTCAAGTGCATAGATCAATTTTGGAAATGCAGGAGTTACGAATACTCCATCTTCGTTTGGCATTCCTTGTATACGTTGCTCTAAAAACTCTTGAATCAACATAGCTAACTCTTCCTTATATTCAGAAGTTTCACCAAGATACATAAATACAGTTAAGAATGGGGATTGTCCATTCGTATTTGTCATACTATTAATCTGATAATTGAAAGTTTGAACAGAATCCTTTACTTCTTTTTTTAGATCAATAGTTGCTAATTTCTTACTAAGTTCATCATCTAGTCCAGCTTCTTTATATTTTTTAAGATAATTATTATAACTATCTCTTACAAAGGGAGCTAAATGAGTCAGTGTTATAGTGCACCCTCCATATTGAGATGAAGATACTGCAGTAATTATCTGTGTTGCAATTGTTGTAGCAGTAATTAATTTATGAGGCTTAAATATTTTTGTTTTATTTATGCATGTTCCATTCTGAAGCATATCCTCAAGATTAATTAAGCAACAATTATTCATTGCAAGTTGGCCAATATAATCAAGATCGTGAATATGGATCAGGCCTTCATCATGAGCTTGAATAATTTCAGGAGGGAATATTTTTCGTCTAGCCATATCGATACTAACAATTCCAGCCATATAATCTCTCTGGACGGTTAATAACATAGCATCTTTATTAGAATTTTCAGACTTCCAGTATTCACTATCTCCTGCTAATAACTCATTTATTTGTCCATCGATTGTATTAGATTGCCGCTGAAACTCTCTAACACTTCGATATCCTTCATAAGCTTTTGCAGTTAACTTATACCCTTTTTTAATCAATTTGTCATATACTAAATTCTCAATTTCATCAATAGTACATGAACCTTTTTCTTTTAACTTCTCTTCAATTTCTTTAGAAATATTAAAAGCTACTTTCGGACTTTTAATACCACTAGATTTCATTGCATTGAGAATTGCTTTTTCTATTTTCTCAGAATTGAATTTCTCAGATTTACCAGTTCTTTTTATAACTTGTAAATCTGATGCTGTATTTACATCTTCACTCATATGTCTAATGTATTTTTCTTTTATAATTTGTTATCTCTTACTAGGATCAAATTCGAATCCCAGATCATTTATATATTTTTCTGCATCTTTAATATTTATAACTTCATCAATCTTATTATATTTCTGTGTAAATTCAACGTATGCATCTTGATATTCTAGGTAATCTTGAACCCCTCCCGGAAATTCTTTGGCTCGGGTAGGCTCCTGAAGAACAACATCCTTAATAAAATCAATATCTTTCTGAATCAATAATATCCTCCTTGGTGTATAGTAAGAATTTTGTTCACATAAGATATCTTCCTCACGAACTACTTTCTTAATCCAACTTGAATCTTCACCTATACCTCTATTATTCTTGTAGTAATAATAAAGCATATCAGTTACTCCCCTTTCTACTAAGAGGTTATTCACTCCGGGAGGCCAATTATTGTGGTATATAGCATTTCTCAGGTTACATAGATGAAGAATCGCATAGTTCCTATCATCCTGAGAAGTCCCTAAGATATTTTCCCAATGTTTCCAAGGTTTAATATCAGACCACATAACACTATATAGACCTGGATTTTTCGTTAGAACTGACTCTATTGTTGTCGCCTTGAATGTACCAGAACATCCATAATACATAGTTATAAATCTAAACATAACGTAAATTTATTTAAAAAATCTTTCTTTTCTCTTACAAATATTTTTCTTTCTTCGGCGGGAACTTCTATATAACCCTCAGGAGTATTATGTTTATATTCCTGATAGATTATACACTTTTCCCACTCTCTTGTTTCTGGATTTTTCATTATCGCATCTTCTTGAAGTACCTTATAATGATTTTTAGTTCCTTCATACTCTACTATCTTCTCCATATATAAAATATTTTAACATTAGAAATAATCAAGGAATCCTACACAACACGAATTCCTTTCTACGTAAATAAGGAACTCAGGTGGGAATATATTACTTTTTATCAACTACAAAAAAAATAAAAAGAGGGAACTTAATCCCTCTTAATCACTAAAGACACTATATAAGTTTTTATTACCTCTAAACTTAATTCGTCCTCTAAATCCAAATTTCTTATTCATCATTGCAGATAATGGTTCATAAAATACAACGATTGATACAGATGCTTCCTCACCATCATCTATCTTAAACTCAGAAGCTCCAGCTCCCCCTTCGTTAACTGAAGTAACAAAAACTTCTCTAATATCATCTCGAAAACAATTTACAGTGAATTCATAAACTACTATTCGATTTCTATCCGGATCATAAGACTCTCTATGTTTAAGGTATAAATGCCATTCTCTATTTCCTGTATCTTCTTCAATATATACTTCATAATTTCCGATAGGCATATCAATTGGACCATCAGTGTCTCTGTTCTCTACAAAAACATTCCCTTTATTCGGGAAAAATGCATAAACAAAACTATATCCTATAAATGTTAGGATAAGTAAAATAATTAAAATATTTACTATCATAATTATAATTTTTTAATAAAAAGAGCCGAGGATATCTAAATCCCCGACTCACCTTGAAAGAAAAGAAAATTATTGAACTATACTAGAAAATCTGGATAAGATATTTTTCCAAGTTCTTACACTCGACATTTCCTCAACAGTCAATTCAAACATATCACCTTCTGCATCTCTGCGCCTAGGGTATTTTGAATAGTTGCCGCCAGCTGTCAATGTAAATCTGAACTTATCACTATCTTTCAGATGTTCTATTCTTACCATATAATGTGTTTCATAATTTCCCTCTTTCTTCTCTGTAAATCTAACGAACGACTTAACTCTATAATCCTTATCGTTCTCAGATACATAAAGGTTCATCAACGAACCATAGAAGTAATTATCGACGTCTTCTAACTTCACCGCCAATCTTGTTCTTCCATGAACTCCTATACTAAGAAGTTCTGCAAAATAATTCTCTTTAATCTTTTCCGCATCTAAGCGTACTCCTGACCAAATTTCTTTTAAGTTTTTCATTTTTCTTGTTTTTATTGTCCTCTTATTGCTTCGGACGTTGCACTTTGTTATTTATTCTGTCTCTAAACCTCCTACTAATCTAATAAGAGGTTGGTTGTTTCAGAGCTCTACTATCTTATACATCGATGTCCAATCACCACCTGTTTCTTGCTGTTCTGATTGCCACTTTAAACCATCTTCCGATCTTAACCACGACGATATCATTTCCCGAGTCTCTAAAAATTCCTCGGTATAAAGAAATCGATTGGCACTACTCTTAGATCGAAATACTTTTATATCTTCACCTGGTTTAAATATAGGCAAACTCTTCAATGGTGATAAGCTTTTTATACCATCAATATTTTCATAGTCTAATAATTCTGCTCCAAATCTTAATTCATATTTTCCCATAATTATTTTATTTTGTTAATTGTCTTAAAAGTAAAAAGAGAACCAAAGATATATTTTTCATATATCAATGATTCTCTAGTATAGATTTCTTTATCTTCTCACATATAAGGCATTCAAGCTTTTATAGACGGAAATCATTAGAAGTATTTTTTCAAGAATTCTTTTAATTCTTCTTCAGATTTATTAACAAAAGAGAAAATTTTATCACAAGGCTTTCCCCTTCGATCACAACAAAAGATAACTAAATTTGTTGCATGAACCTCAAGTTGATCCATTCCATCTTCTCCACCAAAATATCCTTTACCTTCTCCTAATTCATAAAGACAAACTTCTGGATAGTCTTTCTCGAATACATTTAAAACTTCTTTTAATGTCATAACTATTATAATTTTACTTATTCAATTATAAGGAAATCAATCTATCTTATATCTAATCACACTAACCTCATCCTTCAGGCACGAAATATCTGCACTAAGTTGATCAAAATTCCTATCGATATCTACCATAGAACTATTAAACTGTCTATGATCACTAAAATACCTTGCGTTATGTGTAATAGATCTTTGTATTTCGAGGAGAGAATTTTCAACACTATCTAATCTTCCTAATATATTACACTTAATGATATACTTATAGAATAGTTCTTGAAATTTATCTTCAGGAATACAAGATATAATTCTTTCGGGAGAGTCCATTATCTTCTCTAAGTAACCCCGAAGATAATTAATAACAATCTCCATTAAGTCATTGTTATCAGCCTCTCCCCTCTTTAGAAGCTTATCAATAATTCCATCAACTATATAATCCGGAATCTCAACCTTAACGTCACCCATGTCTCCGGTATAACTTGCTGCCATATCCATCTTCTACTCTCCTATAAGTTCAGCTAATAATTTCTTTTCCCTCTCTAAAGATTTCTCTATCCTCTCAATATTCTCCTTCACAGATGCTATCCTAAGACCCCTAAGAGATTTATCAAGAGTTTCCAGGTAAGAATCCTCTAGCTGATCAAACTTAAGATCCATAAAACACTCTGCATGTCCTCCGTAACCCCAAGAATCTTCATACTTCAAAGATACTTCCCTTCTCTCTATAGCATCTTCATTATAATTAAGATCAATAGAAAACTGCCCATGACCCGGAGAATAATCAGAATACCAAGAATCAGGAAAACTATTCTTCTTATAGACTTCGTAGATCTCCTTAAATCTCTCCTTACAAATCTCAATTATCTTTTCTCCTGCTTCTTCTGATAATTTTCTAGAATCTCCTAAAAATTGATCTAAGAGATAAATTAATTCTTTTTCTTTCATAATATATAATTGTTTCTTTTTATAACCTAACCCTCACACAACAGAGAGCTATACATTATTAAGATTTTCAGCTCTTCTTTTTTAATTAAGTATACCAATTCCTTTGCTTATTGCCCTAAGATTATTATATGTAAGTTTATATTCTGGTTTAATATTTAGAATCAATATTCCTCTAACTTTCTTTGCAACACCATCGATAGTCTCATCAACTTTAGCTTCTTTTATCTCAAAATAATTTCCGAGATCTGTAGCTTTTGGAGTAGCAGTATAATTTATTGAATCGTATAAAACTCTCAATCTATTTTTCGCATCTGATGAACTAACTCTATCTCCAATATTAAAATTGGAAAGAATAGTATTAATCAATAACTCCTGACTAAAAGTTATTATACCCAGTTCTCGTCTAATCCTTGTCATATTATAGCTTAATGCTTTTAATTTCTCTGGACCTAAAGCTATATAATGAGATTTTATTTCATCTCCCCCAAGTTGATCTAGAATTATTTGAATACTTTTCTTAGATAATTTGGATTCACTAAGTAATTTTATTTTCTCATAATAAGTATTAAAGCTTTGATACTTTCTTAAAAATTCGGAAATCTCTTGATTAATTATATCATTTGTATCAAGAGTAGCATGAACTGAACTAAATACAGTAAATCTATCTTTATAATCATATTGTTGTATTCTGAACGCTCTAATCTCATTTACAAGAACAAGATTATTAAGCACTGGAACTAACGTACCGCTTTGATGTTCATTTACTGCTATATAATTATTTTTGTAGTTATAAGATTTAGTATTTTCTTGATAATTCTTAGCCAGGTCAAATTTAGCATCATCGGGAGTAGAATTATAAGCTAGTAACAGATTACTAGTTATTTTCTTTTTCTTCTCTATTTCTTTATTAAATTCTTCCTGACTAACCTTTCTATAATCACATGTGGATCTATAATAAAATACTGCATCATTCTTCCAAGGATTCTCTTGCAACCTTTGCCTTCCTAATATCTGTGGTAGATCTTCTGATATATCTACAGCCAAACTATCTATATTAGAATCAGAGAATATAAAACTTCTAGCGCATTCTGAATAAAAGTCTGCTCCAAGATATACGGTTCTAGTACAGAAGGTAAACATCTTTGGTTTTACTCCTCTTAATGGAACATCTCCAATCTTAAAGGATTTTCCAAGTCTCTTCTGAATTTTCTTGAGATTCTCAGGAGTATCTGAACACAGGATATTTACTTCCTCAGGTTGAAGATTACATTTCTTAATTATAGAAATAATATGATTAACACTGTTTACATAAAATACAGCCTCATCTGATATAATTTCTCTAGGATATCCTCCTATCATCCTAATAGCTCTCTCGAAATTTCCAGACTTATAAGACTCTATTATCTCAGGAAGTTTAGTACCTACACTCATCATACTTAGTACTTTAAGATTAGGTTTAATAATTCTAGTAGAATCCTCTTTACCCCAATCCATATCAATATAAGGTAAACCATTAAACTCGGATAACATATTAAGATACTCCTCTAACATAGGTGTAGCTGATACAAATAATGCACTATGAGATTGTTGTAAGTGATAAAGAAAATCTAGCTCAGTGTTAGATTTAAATTTAGAATCGTGAAGGATAGTTTGAAATTCATCTATTACAGTATAGAAACTTTGAAATATTCCTAGAGAGGATAGAATATCTTTTACAATCCGGTAAGAATCATAGGTAACTAAAATTTTACATGGTTTTCCCAGGTATTTCCTTTCCCCTAGGTAATCCTTAATTTCATTCATTAATCTATTATAGACTGTATCCTTCCCATGAACTATTTCCTTAAGAGTATCTACGAATACTTGAGCTTTATCTACTTTAGAAAGATCTTTATCTACAGATACTTCCTTTTCTAGTTCATTTACCACTAAGTACACCTCTCTTTCATGCTGATCTTTCTTATTCTTGAGAAGCATTTTCCTGGGACTACATAAGATTACATTCTCTGGTCCCCTTAAACAATACTCTGTAAATCCGCATCCAGGAAGTTGTTTGTTTATAATACATTTTACAGGTAATTTGTAAAATCTAAAATCTGTTCCTAGTTCTGATATAAATCTAATACCCTTAGGAACTACGTAATCGTTTAATTTAATTATTGGCATAATATCTTTTTATTTAATTATAAATTTATTACTTTATACTGCTCTAATACAGAGTTCAGTTAACATAAAAATGAAGACACAGGAGTCTCCCTTTTCAATCATAAGGAATTGAAAGGATATTATACGCGTTTTTCACATTTAATGGTAAATTTTTATAAAATACATATATAATATTAAATCTGAGAAAAATGTGAAATTATAATTTGCTCATATAGATAAAGAACATAAGATCATGCCGGAGGCATGGAATATTCATGTTCAAGATTTCTTATGAGCGAAGTTATTGTAAAAATAAAGCTTTCTATGGAGACACCACCCCTGGCCTGAAGGGCCAAAGGGGTGTCCTATGATCTCCATTATATAATCCATTTATTTCTTCCAGAGATTCCCAGGGGTCTTATTCAGGTTTTTCTCCTTGAACCCCTCTAGCGGTAGCGTTAAAGAGGGGTGGGGAGAGGGAGACTCCTGTGTCTTCGAAAAAATGTTACAAAGAAGAAAAATAAAAAACCTACTTATTCATCACGAACTAGTAGGTTTGAGATTTGACTTCAAATTAAATTTAAAAATGAAATGAAAAACATCAAAACAAGGATGTATTTTTTCTTTATTTTCTTCTCGTATATAAGATTTTCAGGGTTGTTTATAGGAAGACTCAAGAACCCCAATAACATCAAATTCTATTAGTGTTTCATTCCCATCAAATACAGGAGGGAAGTTCGGGTTATCAGCTTTACAGTATGCTATTCTTTGTCTTCCTGTTCGATTTTGTAGGATGACATATTTATTTTTCATTGATTGTCCTATATATTTCTTAAAGACTAATATATCATCCCCTTCCCATTTATCAGTATTATTGATTGGCTTAACTAATATAATATCCTTCTTCCAATTTTCTTCTGGGATATTTGTTTCAGGGTCATCTAGGTATATTTTCTTAAGTTTTATTAATTTTTCTGAGGTATACTGAGTTGTTCCTATTACATATCCCACTGTATAGTCACCATTTCTTGCGATATAGTACAGCATAAATAGGAACATCAGCACTACATATACTATAAATGTGCCGCTCATAATTTTAAGTTTAGAATTCTGATTGTTCTGTTGTGAATAGTCCATGTTTTTGATAATAAGCTCTTTTTAGTGTTCTTACTACATACATATTAGGAGACACACACGGATTATCGGGCCGAGTTTTATATTCTCGATTAGGGTACATGTCGAGTATAAATCTAACAACCCCTTGAGATCTTGATTTTCCGGCCCGACAATGAACGTGTATATCTTTTCCTGGGTTTTCTTCTATGAGGTTTATTATTTCCTCTGCTTGCCCTGGAGTAATACCTATGAACTTATGACCTTTCCATGTTGTTTCTGAGTCTGGTATATCATCAAATTCTAGGTTTAATATTTTTCCAGGGATTTCTTTTTTAAACCAGTGAAATTCTTCTTCCTCTATGTAATAATTCTGACATTCGGGTGTTCCAGTGATAGATATAAATATTGCATCCTCCGGTATATTATTATCACTCCAACCATTTTTCTCACACATCTTATCAAATTCGGTGTGGCTATAACAGTATAATTTTTGTTTCATGATTTATTTTTTGATTGGTAGGTAAATAATTAGGTCTGAGTCTACTATACTTCTTCCACTTCTCAGGGCTTCTAGTGTTAATACTTTCTGAAGAGACTCTGAGTAGTATCCATTAATTGTCTTATAGAATACTAGGCTCTTAGGAAGTTTTTCTATTGACTTCATATTTTCCGAGAGCTTATTAAAATCATCTTCTTCAGCTTCGGGGTATACAGTAGATTTATCAGGGATGCTAGAGATTCCCCAAGTATTTTCTAGGTTCTTCCATATTTTTCCAAGGTCTAATACTTTCTTCTGTACTACTAGATTACCACCCGAGAAATCAAATACATAACTTAAGTATTTCTCGGAGATTGTACTAGCGCTAAAGTAACTATAATATCTACCAGAACCAGATTTATTATTATCATAGTAACTAACGAATAACTTATAGAAATTAAATGTTTTCCCGTAGTTATCAATAGTTACATATGTTTTCTTCTCCCTGTTACCATAATTATCAACCAGGTATTCTTCTAAGGTATCATCTTGTATATATAAGTCTTCGATGAATGCATTAGGGTTATTCCAGAATTTCCAAGAGTAGGCAGTTAATTCGAATCTCTCTTTCACTGCATTAACCTCTTGTTCTGTTAATACTCCGGACTCAACTTCGTATTCTATGTTTTTTATATTGACAGTAATTAGAAAATCTCTCTTACCGTTTCCTGGATCATAGAATATAAGTTTTGTCTCATAGTTTTTTCCTAGGTTCCTTTCAAACTTTCCTTCACCTATAAATATTACCTTCCCAGATTCGTAGTTCTTTGATGTTCCTACTTTATATATAAATGGTTTAGATTTAACTTTATATAGGGATCCAGGTTTTAGTTCGGAGGGTTTAAGATCTTTTGTAATTTTCTCTCGTTTTTTCATTATCTCGGAAGCAATTGTATATTCATTTGAGTTGGTCGGAAGTAATACTAGACTCTGACCAATCCAAGAATAGACAAATTTTCCGATTAATTTTTTCCCTGCCAGACAATCACAATGATCTAGTATCCATAAGAAATTATCTATCTCTATTTCAAATTCAAACCCTCTAGGATCCCACACTCTACAGTAAGATTGTCTATAGTTCCACCCTGACTTATAACCTCCTACAGATCGATTTACCATAAAACCTTCTGTTGGAATGTTTTCAAGTTCTTCTGGGGGTATTGAATTATCTCTCCAAGAATTCCAAGAATTTTCTTTTCTAAGTATCCCTGAAGTATCGTAGTAAATAACATACCCTAACTTCCCACTATAACAATTAGAATTTCTTTGAAATCCTACTTTAATTTTTTTAGGAATTATAAAATGTTCTTCTTTCATAACTATTTATTTTTTTATTTATCTCAATTATAAGGGGTTGATAGCCTCATCTATGTAATAAATATAGGTTAGATTATGAAAACAATAAGAAGAAGAGTTAGTGATGGACTAGTAACAACAATAATGTATCTAGTACCTACCGGAATTATAACTATTCCGACGTTAAATGAATATACTAAGAGTTGGTTTATTACTACTGTTATTTTTAGTATATTTTCTTTAGCAGTACTTACAAGTTTTACTCTTTATGAAGTTGTAGGGTACTTGAAGGATAAAGAAAACGAGAAGAGGGATTAAGTTTTCCCTCTCTTTATTTTCTCCTTCCAAAGCCTTATATATGTAATAAACTTAAAAAAGAAATTATGGAAGAATATGAAGAATCGTTTAACTTCGGAGAAACAATTGTAGAAGTAGCAAAAGAGAAGCAAAGGACTATGAGTGATGAAGAATATCAAGAGTGGCTTTGTCAGTTAAGTGATGAATTTGCTTTTTTAGATTGAATTTGGAATAGGTTTAGTGGTGATGAAACTGCTAAACCTCTAATTTTCTTATATATGTAATAGTAAAATAAATTATAAATGTTAACACTACAAGAAATTTGTAATAAGTATTTAACAATTGATAGGATTGAGAAAGATCCTATCATAGAAGAAGAATTAGATCGAGTAGATGATTGGATCTTAGAAGAACGTTCAGGGGTACGAAGTTATATCTTAGATAAGTTAAAAAGCGAATTCAAAGACCCTATCCTAAACTCGAGAGGTAGAAGAAAATTATGGAAACCAGGGATCCCCACAATTCCAATAGATAGAGGAGATCTTAAGATGGAGGAATATTATGATTATTTCTTAGGTTTCAAAACAGATGAACTTATACCTGGACTCACCTCATCAAACTTTAGTAAATTAGTACTTTCGGAGATCTTAGAGAATGTATCAACTACTGAACCTTACTATAAGATTATTTATAGTACTAGTAAAACAGAGGAATACGAGAGACACTATATTAGTTACTTAGAGGCTCAGAAGTTATTTATCTATTATCTTCCATCCTATAACATCTTTAATACTAAACCAAATATTCAAGAAGTTTATAAAGAAGGAAAATATAAAGGTGAATTTCGAGATATAAAAGGTAATAGAATATCTTTTCTTGGTAATTATTTTATGGCTTTCTCTGAGGGAATGTTGAAAGAGCAATTTAAGACTCTCAAGGAAACAGGACTTAGGAATATGGCGAAAAGAATTGCTAGTCTTGAGGATTCTATAGAGTCGCAAACCAAGAGATTAAAAGATCTTGAGTATAAGAGGGATGAATTGTTAGATAAATATTCTTACGAAGAGGAAAGATTAGATGAATTATTTAAACTGTAAAAAGATATGGAAAAGTCATTAGAATTATCAGACATTGTATTATACCCTGGAACCTTAAATTCGGGGTTATCTATTGAGAAGATTGATTATTTCTTAGAGGATGATCAGGAGGTAACTGGAGTATCAAAAAGTTTTCCTGTTTTCACTAGTCCTATGGAAGCTATTGTAGGGGTAGATAATTGGAAGATGTGGCAAGATGCAGGAATTAAACCTATTCTCCCTAGGACTGTTGATCTTAATACTAGACTTGATGCTTGTGGATTTATTTTCAGTGCATTTAGTCTTCAGGAGGTTAGGGATAATTTCCTAGAGATAGATCAGAGAAGTTCGAATAGACAATTCCATATATGTGTCGACTTAGGGAATGGTCATGATGTTTCTCTTATGGACCTAGGACAGAGATTAAAACAGCAGTATGGTGAACAAGTACTTCTTATGGGTGGTAATATAGCAAACCCTAAGACATACGAAGTTTATAGTTCTGTAGGATTCGATTATGTTCGAGTAGGGATATCATCTGGATCTTTGGTTGATAAAGATAAGTATGGATTTCATTATCCGACTGGTTCACTTCTTGGATCCATCAGTTCTATAAAGAAATCATTGAAAGGAAGAGTTAAAGATGTTAAGGTAATAGCGGATGGAGGTATTACTTGTCACTCTGATATTCTCAAAGCTATAGCCCTTGGAGCAGATTATGTAATGATAGGTAGAGAGTTTGCAAAGATTTTAGAGGCATCTGGAACAGTCTATAAGAGAACTATTAAATCTGATCAAGATATTATAGAAGAAATTCAAGACTTAGGGAATCTATCAAACTTATCTCCCTTAGAATTATCTGAACTTGATTTGGTTAGACAATACTTCGGGAATACTACTCCAGAGATGCAAGCGTTACGAGCTGGATTTTCAGATGTAGGTTCTTGGATGTCGAGTGATAAGCCAAGAGTTAAGGTATCAGATTCAGAGTGGGTATGGGTAGGAATAGATAAATCATTAAAATCCTGGATACAAGACTTTAGAGAGTGTATTAACTATGGATTTATGATGTCAGATGCAAAATCTTGGAGAGAATTTAAAGAAAAAATACTATATACCAGAGTGAGATGATTACAGCTTGAACACATTATCAATCTCTTAGTAAACCAGTCCCAATTGTTCTATGTAGTTTCTGTGGACATGAATTTGTTATGTATGATTGGGACGATTGGGATGATTTTTATAAGGATCTTAGTAAGCATATTATAAAACTTAATAACTATAACTTTAGTGTCTTTCAACAATATAGCCCAAGACCATTAAGATTGATATATAAAAGAAATGATCTCTTATATACTTTGAGAAATATAGCACGGTTTGTATTTTTTAAAGGTCATAGAGTGTATACTAATTATGAATTAAGTTTAATACAGAGATATTATACAGAATTATCAGGTAAACATCTAGAACTTGCTTCGAGGTTTTTTAGAACTGAGGCTATGGAAGTTAAATTTGATGATTTAATACATTATGTGAGATGAATTTATTTAGATTTTATAGAGAATCGGTTATCCCAGAACTTAAACCTAGTGATATTCCTAGATGGCTTCGTGAATATAAAGACATTCCTGCACATAACTTAGAAGAAGCCTTAGAAAAACTTAAGGCGTATCTTAGACCTGAGTTTCCAAAGAGGAAGATGTTTGAAAAAGAATTTAAATTATGGAAGCAATCGGACTTGACAGAAGAAATTTTCTAGTTGTATACATAGTTAATAGAATTATCAGCTGTGTAGAACTAGATTCGAGAGGTAAGATAGATGATATAACCTTAGAAATACTAAAAAGAGAGTTGATTTTTACTCTTTCTTCCAGGGTTCGTGTTTTCAGAGGACTTAAAAGAGGGTCGTTCATAAGACATCTGAAGGGAACTTTTATTGGATATGTTTACTCTGTACCTGAAAAAGATAAAAGAGAGTTTTTTGAACATATTAGACTGTGTAAGAGAAATGTTTTCCCAACATTAATTCCTGTTAACCTGAGAGATATTTTAAGTAATGGTAAATATATTGAATTATGGCAACTTTTTTAATTGATTATGATGGTACTTGTGTTCCTAGTCTTCCGGAGAGTGGTTTTACGGAAATTGATACAGGAGCAGAGAGGGTATTAAAAAGAATATCCTCAGCGGGTCATAAGTTGATATTATGGACTTGTAGGAATAGTTCAAGAAATAATCCATTTAACTATATAGGTGGAAAGTTTAGAACAGAAACATCTCTAGAGGAAGCTGAAAGATGGTTTCGTGAGAGAGATATTCCATTATATTCTGTAAACGAAAATCCAGAGGAGGAAGAAGTTATAGGGTATGCTAGGAAAGCTCTTGGTGATTTTATAATAGATGATACAGCTATTGGTATTCCTGTTTCTAGAGGAACTTGTGAATATGTAAGTTATGATACAGGAGAAATAAAAACGATTAATACTACATGTGTTGATTGGTTAGCCGTCGAGAAAATTCTAGAACAGATGATGTTAATTTAGTAAGGAATGGAAGTTTTTAAAGCGATTATAGATAGTCCTGATATAGATTATACCTGGGTTTTTATCATAGCAAAGAATAAAGAGTCAGCCAATGAGATCTTCAAAGAGTACGCAAAACCTTTTATCCTAAGTGAGTCGAAAACAGATATCTTAAAAATAAAAGGTTATGAGGATTATGTGAAGAAATACTGTAAGGTTAAGAAACTTCCAGGGATTACATCTGGATCTAAGATAGAAGGTGTAAAAGTAGAGCTAGAAGATCGAGCATTCATTTGGAAGAAGTCTTAAAACCTTATCTATGAGAAACCAATAAACCCAAGAATCATGGAAGAAAAGATTAAGAAAGAAGAAGAAAAAGTAGTTATTAGAGAAGATGGAGTTCTAAAGGCTGGAGTGAAGCTTATTGTTAGGCCTGAATATGCAGCTAGTTATTCAGGAATTCAAAGAGGCCTAGCGTATACTGTTTCTGGGATTAGAGAAGTTTACAAATTAGACATGAATGGACCTATGTATTATGTATCTTTTGTAGAATCTCTTCCTAACACTGAGTATCCATCCAGTATATTTTCAATAGTACCTACAAACTTCAATGTCTACAGGTGGAAAGGATATTATATTTTAGCTACCTCAGAAGAACAAGCTCAGAGAATTTGGGATACTTATGTCGATTACTTGGAAATAAAAGCTGCAGATGGTCGACCTAAGTTACATAAGCTAGTGAATAACTTAAAAAATCGAGGAGATCAAGAGTTATTTCCCAGGATAGTTAAAAGAGTACATTCAGAATATCCATTTCCATGTATTGTTGGAGATTTAGATTTTGAAGAAGAACCTGTTTTTACATACAAGTCTTTATATTAAAATCTAAGAGAGGAAGATTAGATCATTTACCAGGTTTAATCTTCTTTTTTTTATTTTGCTCTTCTTGTAAACATAAAACCTTATATATGGTAGAGGGAAAATCAAAGCTCTCTGCCATGATAAAATATGAAGAACGAACAAGAAAGAGATTTATACTTTATGGCTGATATACATGGAAGTTTCAAGGAGGCTACATGGATTATAACACAGCAGCATAAACTTAATGATGCTAATATTGTTTTTCTTGGAGATGTAGGTATTGGATTTGCTAAGCCTGGGTATTATAATCAGGAGTTTGAAAGAATTAATGCCAAACTAGAGAAAAATAATATAACCTACTATTTCATGAGAGGTAACCATGATAACTTGAGGTATTGGAAAGAAGAAGGAATAATAAATGAATTCCCCAGGATTAAATTTCTCAAGGATCATGAAGTAATTGAGCTCTCTGGGAAAACAATATACCTTATCGGAGGAGCTACTTCAGTTGACTATGAATGGAGACGAAATTATAATGAGTTGATGGAAAAAGTAGGTTCATCTAAGAGAATTTGGTGGGAAACTGAAGACATAGAGAAGAAAACAAAAGATCTTCCCAGAAAAGTTGATATAATAGTTTCACACACGGCTCCTCTAAGTTTTGATCCGGTTATTACAAGATTTCCGGAAGAGTCAGAGGATATTTATAATCGAGACTTAGAAAATAGAAAGTACTTAGATTATATATTCAGAGAAGTTAGGTGTAAGAATTGGTTTTTTGGGCACTTTCATACAAGTATCACAAGTTCCTTAGAAGATACTATTTATAAATGTTTAGATATTAATGAATTATATATGTTTAGATCATGAAAAGTAAGAAAATCAACTCAAAACCAGCTTCAATAACAGATATATCTAGTAAAGGTAGTATAAGTAACCTAAGAATTCCTTCATCTTCGGTTATCTCTGGTCCTCTTCCGTCTGCATCTGGAGGTGTATATTATAATATTCCTTATGTTGAAGAAGCAAGTGGTGATACTCTGAGGATAGATCCTAAAAAAGTACTAGAAGATATAATAAAATCAGAGGATACAGAGCTTGCGGAGGATATGAAATTGGTCTTGAATTATCTTCGAGGTTACTTAGAGAAAATTATGGATTCTCCTGAGATGATATTAGAGATAGAATCATTAAAGAAAGAATTACAGGAGACAAAAGATAAATTAAAAAATGTTGAAGCTAGATTAAAAGAGCTTGATAAGAAGAGGTAGTTTACATTTTATCTATGATTCTAAATTAACTCTGAAGTACAAGGAAACAGATGTAGTTATTGTCATAGGAGTGTTTTCTAATCCTATGAAAAGATTGACTACTCATATCTTAAAAAATAATACTCAAGAATTCTTCATATCTTTCCTAAGCTCAGTAGAAGGTGAGGGGATTTATACAGATGTGAATGGATTACTACTAGAGAATCAAGAAATAGTAAAACAGAGATTAATCCAAACAATTCATCAATCATTAACTCCAAGTGATTCTGAATTTATGAAGGCTTTTAATGATTTTTTGGGTTTGTAAATATAATTTTTGCGCTTCAGGAGGGGTTAAAACCTAATATACGAAAAGAACATTAGAAAAATTTATAAGATTTATAGGTTTCTAGTGTTCTTTCGTATTTTTCATTTTAGATGGGGAATTATATTTTTACTTAATAAAAATGCATTTTTAAAACCCCCAAATTCTAATTAATGAGGGAATATAGATTTCCCTCGATAGTTAAAATAGAAAATTTAAAAATTAAAATTAATTAGAAAAATGGCAAAATCTAAAAATGACAACATTAACATTTCAATTTTTACAGCATTGAAAGTTAGTGAGATTTCAAAAGTACCAGTATTGATTATGTCTAATCCAGGCCTTGGTAAATCAACTTCTGTAGAGATGTTTGCAGAGGTTCGAGATTATCATTTGACACTTCTGAGAGGTAATAGTACTTCTCCAGAAGAAGTCCTTGGATTTGACGTTTTCGATAATACTATAAAAGATGCCAAATCAACAAAGCATCTTAGACCTACCTGGTTTGCTGAAATCTTAGAAGTTGCAGAAAAAGGAGGAAAAACATTGTTATTCTTGGATGAGATCACTACATGTCATAGTGCGATTCAAGCTGCGTTGCTTCATTTAGTGTTTGAGCGTAAGGTTGGATCGGAAAGACTTCCAGAAGATACATTGATTGTTTCTGCAGGCAACTATGCACAGAATTTATCAAATTCTATGGAGATGCTTCCTCCGTTGATGAATCGTTTTATGATTTTCAACATTACTCCAGATCATACGGACCTGGATACTTTCCTTTGTAAATTTGATGGAGCCATTGCATCATCAGAGGGAAAGATTAAAGATTTTATGGGTAACCTCAAAGAAACAATGAAAAAGCTTGATGCTCAAGAGGTAGATATTCCGAAAGATCAATATAATAAGATTGGTGAATATATTGAGCGTGGAATTAAGCAAACAGCCAGAGCATTAATGACATCAGGAAGTAAACCAGTCGATCTTGCTATCACTGACTTAAATGGTATCTATGCAGATGCTGAAAATGAAACAAAGCTTTACGGATTTACAACTTTCCGTACATTGAATTATCTTAGAGATGTAACAATTGCTAGTTTCAAGTGTTTCGGTAAGAGTGGTATTACTTCAGACAACTATCGTAATATGATAGATGGTCTTTGTGGTATTGGTATTTCTCGTGATCCTAAAACTAAGAACGTAGTAAAGACTCCGATCTCAAAAGATTTCTACGATACTATGGTAAATATCGTAAATGACATTGAGAAGATGAAGAATGATAAGCTTCCTAAGTATACTAAGTTCTTTAACGAGATTGTAGATGGTAAGAAGAAGTTTGAAGTTCCGGAAATGCAAGCAGTTATCAATAAGCTTAGTGAACTTAAAGCTGATAAGGATTTAGAGAATATCGAACGTCCTATTGATCCTGCATGCATTGAGAAATTGTGTAAATTGAGCAAGGATTCAGGTTCTTCTATTACCAAGATTAAAGTATCTACTACAGATAAATTCTTGGATAAAGTACCTACAGAGACATTCATTGGATATGTATCTTATTGGAATACGCTTTCAGATCTTATGACTTCGTTGCAAAGTTTGATTTCAGACTCAACAAAGGGTTATAAGGATGATACTATGTCTTTATTGAAAAATACTCAAGAAGATCTTAGAACTTCAGGATTTAAACTTAGATCTATTCGTAAGATTATTTTGCAAGAAGATCCGAGTATGGGAAGTTTGATTCCTGATATTAGAAGTTTTAAATAAGCATACTATTATATAAAGAACGTTAGCCTTAGAGAAAAATATGTAAATGATCATGTGGATCTCTAAGGTTAATTTATTAAAAATAGAAAAATTCAAAATTATGAGAAATCAATCAGAGTTAGAACTTGTAAAAAAGTTTATAGACAGTACTTATAGTAGATTTGGAAATATGTTGATGGTTAATACAGAGAAACCATTTAACCCAGATAATCCAGAACTTGGGTATTGTTTTAAGTATAAAGATAGTATCTCAGGGAATGTAATTTATAAGATTGTATGTTCTGAGATAGGAATACCACGAACTGATTTTAGAATATTGATGCATGAGTATGGTCATATATATTTAGGTCACTTAGATGGTATTCATGAAGAGCTTGATACTCAGATTTGTAATACATTCAGAGATTACCGAGGTGAGTTGATTGATAGAATAAATAAAGAGTGTGGGATTGATTTCGCGGAGAAGCTAATTGAAAGAGTTATTGATGATCCAGTTCTTAATCACAGTCTTCATAATATTGCGATGGATATGGAAGTAAATTCTAAGATCTTGAGTACGGAAGATGTAGAAGAAATGGAATCAGATATCTCAGGTGTTCTTCCGGATTATCAACTTGAACTCTTGAAGTATAATAGAGATCATGTAGAGGATGAAGAACAGAAGAAAATCTTAGACGAAGCTATTAAGAAAATGGAGAATGAGGCTAAGATTAAGTTGATTGTTCCTCAAAGATATTATATAGATGAAAATACTCCTTTCCCAGATGAATTGAGTTATCCTGAATATCTTATGTTGATTATAAAACACCTAGATCAATTTGTTAAGATGTTAGTTTCAATCAAAAATGGTGGAAATGGTGATACATCTCAAGTTACTAGCCAAGATATTCAAGATGCACTTCAGGGTAATGGTCAAGGAAATGGTAGTGGACAAGGCCAGGAAGGTGGAATGCAAGGTTTATCAGATCTTATGCAGGAAATGGGTATGTCTGATGGTAATGGTCAAGGAAATGGTAAGGGACAAGGCCAGGGTCAAGGAGATAAAACAACACCTAAAGATTGCCCATATAAAGGAAAACGTGATTCAGGAACTGGAGATCTTAATAGTAATGGAAAAGATGAAGGTGGAACTCATAAAGACCATAGATCTGATTCAAGAGATGATGCAGATAGAAAGCGTCAACTTGGACAGATTCGTTCAGGTGGTGGAGTAGGTTGTGGTAGTTCTGGTGGTCCTGATGCAACAAGACTGGTAGATAAGGCGGATGAAGTAGATATGGCTCTAGATGAAGTAATGTTAAACTATAAGTCTAGAGTAATTAAAGTTGATACTAAAAAAGACTTTATGTATCTATATAATCGTGGTATTAATCGTTCAGTTATTGCACCTACTTACAGACGGAGAGTGACTATCAGTAACGAACCTACTATAGTGTTTTTGATTGACGTTTCTGGATCAATGGATACTCGATTAGTTGATAGAATTTTGAATACTATCGCTAATAAGATGAAGAAGATTGGTCGTGGTCTTAAGTATAATATTATTTCATGGTCTACTCAACTTGGAGAGCATGTTAAAAATATAGATCCTAGAAAGGGTGTTCCAAGAATATCAATGGGAGGTGGAACAAGAATGGCTAAAGGTATTAAATATTTCAGAGAGAATTATGGTCCTGAAGCAATCTTGATTCTGATTTCGGATTTTGAGGATTACTTGGAGGAATGGCATGAAGAAGAACAGAAGATGCCGAACTATACTATGTATGGATTTAATTACGGGTATAGTAATTATAAGCAAGAATTTAAATATTTCAAAGTGAAAAATTTTACAAATAATGGCGGCTATTAATAATGGGAACATAAATAGAGATAAAGTTCATTCATTGGTTGAAGTATTTTATCAACCATCATTCAAGACTTTCTATGTTAATTCAGTAGATGGAGAAACATTTGTAAAGCCTATAGGTGTATTTGTTAGCTTAGGTATCACTACATCGTTAAAAGTACTAGAAGATATTAAGAACATTATTTCCGGGAGTGAAGGATTTAATGCGGTTTTGGCTGAGATTAAGAGTAAGAAGGTAGCTGGACAATTTCTTAATACAGTTACTTGTACATCAGATCCTAAGCAATATAAGATTACAGAGCTTTCAGATGATATTATGAACGAGGAAGAATCTAAGGCGGAATTAGAGAAGATGAAAAATTTGATGAATCCGTCTCAAGATTTAGAGGTTCTGAAAGAGTATGCACCTAAGATCTCTAGATTACAAGATCTTATTGATAAATTAACTTCTACACATGGTTGGGATGCTCATTTAATTCAGAGAGAGCAGTCCGGAGATTATAGAATATTTCACCAGTATATCAATTATAAAAGGGAAGGCGAATTGGAATATCGTGTAGGAATATTTGTAACAGAAGATGTTGAAAGCAATAGTTAAGAAGGCTGTTATAATTTCATTACTGTTATTACTTGGGTTTGGATTGGGGGTATTATATTACTCCCACTCCTCTCAAGATAAATCTAAGGGGGAAACTATATTACCTCCTCCAGAAATTATACAACCTGAAAAAAATAAAATTGATTCCCTTGAAGTAGAGATAATATCAAGGGATAGTATTATCAGTTATCTCAGAGAAAAGATTCATAGGATAGAATCTACTCGAACTGATAAAGTAGATAGTATTAGGGAATTACCGACAACAGAAGCGGTAGAATTTCTTAGACTTAAACTTAGAGAATTTGACAGTAAGTATTAAAGAAAATAGAACTTAGAGAACTTACTTTCGTGTTGATAAAAAGCACGATTACTGTCAAGTTCCCTAAGTTTTTTATTTTTAATATTTAGTTATGATTATTAAAAGAAAATTGAAAAATTTCTCCAGAAGTAATGGTAGAGATTTAATAGAACACTTTGCTGTTAAGAGATTTAATATTATTGAAAAAGAGCAAAGAGAGTATGGATTAGTTTCAGATTTATATCATTCTGGACTAGGAAGAACATATAAGAAATATGTTGGAAGAGCTAGAAAATCAATAGCGAATAAATTAGAAAAAGATATTGCTTCTGCTAGAGTTAATGGATATTTATTAGAAGGTAAGAAATATGATACTGCTGATTTTGGAGTGGAAAATAAGCTAAAAAGTTTAGTGTCTAGAAAATACAATACTAAAGTGTGGGATGGAAAGTTTACTGGGAGAGAAGAGAGTATGATTCCTACTAAAGATTTAGATATTGAGAAATCTGCAAATCTAATTGTTTTAAATTCTAGAAAGAATAAATATCCTGATTTACCTTTTACAGTACTTAGAAATACTAAAAAATATCCAAAACAAAAAGATATCAATCGATATAAAGAATATGCATCTAAAGCAAAATATAATATTGATCATCATAGAGGAAATACATCTGGTTTAGCTCATGAAATCGGTCATGTTAAGAATTATGAAAGTAAAAACCCTATTACTAAAGTAAATAATAAGGTTGCTAATAAATATTCGGAGGAAGTAGCTAATTATGATTCTTTTAATGAAAATGGAAGTTTACTTAAAGGGATAAGTAATTACTTTAAGCAAAGAGCATTAATAAATGAAGAATCAAATGCTTCCAAAAAAGCAATGAGGTTGCTGAAAAAATCAGGTATGAATAAAGATAAACTTAATAATTCTAAATTAGATTTAGATGATAGTTTAAAAACATATAAGTATGGAGGAGAAGTATTTTATAAGACTCCAATAATGAAAAAGATTCAAATACCTTCTAGGAGATCTTCATCTAATAATAGAATTAGAAATCATATTGAAAAACTTGGTGGAGATCCTAATTCTCTTCATCCAGATTTGAGACAAAATTTTTTAGAAATGGATTTATAAATTCATTAAAGACTTCAGATGAGATGTTTTCCTTAATTGATAGTTCGGTTGGAGAAGACCATCGAGATCTTTGTACTTTTGGAAAATATGGAATTTCTATGATAAAATTATTTTCTAAATTATCATTGTTGTAGTAAAGATCATCCTCTGTAAGTGAGCTTTCTTTTAATAATTGCTGATCATTTATTGAATATTTATCTTTGGGAATTATAGCAAAGAGTTTATATGTATCTTTTTTATAATCACTAAATCCTCCCAGTGATTTAGTCTTCTTTCTAAGGAAAAATTTAATATCTTTCATAACTTTATACAATTTTTAGATTCACTTATTAGGTTTTATCGTTAAATTAGTAGCAAAATGAAAAAAATAATCTATTGTCTCTTATTATCTCTATTTTTTATCACTAAAGGATATTCACAAGAGATAATAGAGCATCGTGGAGATACAATGATAGTTATATCTCCTGAAAATCTGAAAACAATTAATAGCATAATAGTAGATCTTGAGTCTTCCGAAAAAATTATAAAACTTCAAGGAGATATAATAAAAGAGGATTCGATTAAGGCAGCGAATCTAGACTCAATTATAATTTATCAGTCTATGATGATGAGGAAAAAAGATGATTATTATGTTAACTCTATACAAGCTTTAGAAAATAGCTTAAAGAAAGAAAAAAGAAAACGTAAATTATGGGCAGGTGCTTTAGGTTGTGTAGCAGTAATCCTAGGTGCTCTTGCCATAAGTAATTAAAAAGTCATGGTAGAAGTAGTTATTAATTATGATCAGTCTACACAAGAATATAAGATCTACGAACCTACGACAGATACTCTTTTGATATCTAGTAACCTGACTGAAGCGTTCGTTAATCTTTCTGTATTCTTAACATCAGCTGGATTAATTCAGGGCGACATATTGAATTATCCAGAAATATCTTATCACTTCGACAGTCATACAGTAAAGTCGATGATAAAGAGTAATATAAATCTCCTTAAACGTCTACAAACAGCTCCTTCAGGATTTATGATTAGTAGTCAGAAGTTTGGCGGCTCTACTACATCTTCTATCAAACCTAAGAAACAAGAAAGTGGGTTTGATAGTAATGGTTTTAATAAATCTTATCAAGCAGATAGACGTTTTAGTGGGAAAAAGTTTTCTAGTTTTTCAGGGAAGTCAGGATTTAAGACATCTAATAAAAAATTTGGAGGACAATAAATAAATTTTAAAGTTATTAATAAAACTAAGAAAAAATGGGATACCAATTACAAGTTAAAACATCATTTGTATCTCCGGTAACATTAAAAATATTTACAGAGAATGGATATTTACCTATTTTTATAATAAGAAATATTAGTAATTCAGAATTAATTGGTAAGTATAATGGAACGGCAGTACATTTTAGAAATTTAGCTCCAAGTACAGAATTATTTAGAGCAAAGAGAGACGGGCTTATTGATTTTACAGAATTTTCTAAGAGATATATTATTGAGATGTCGAATGTAAATTTTGTAGAGGTTATTGATAAACTTAATTACTTGGCTGAACTTAGTAATGCAAGAGGAGTTATATTAATGGGTTATGGTTCTGATGATAAAATATGTCACAGATCTATCTTATCTAACCTAATTAACAGTATGGGAATATTAAACAGTCATATAACAGAAATAATACTATGAGAAGTAATCCTAGAGAAATTGAAATCCAGGAAGACATAGTAGCTAAATTAGATAGACTTGACATACATCCTTACTCAATAATATGTTCTTTTGCGATAGGAGAAGGAATTATATCAATTACATTTTACCTGAAACAAGATTTATCCGAGTTTCTTGATCTTTTAAGTTATAGAAGTCAATGTGATAAAACGGGATATTTAGTGATGGAAGATAATAATACAATAATTCTTTCAGGGTTGGCTTTAATTAATTTATATACACTATTATGAAAGATGCCTGGTTTAAAGAAGTATTTACCGAGTTTTACAAATTATCTTATATACGAGAAGGCAAATCTAAGAGAATCGTTCTAAAAGGACTTAGTGATCATAAGGTTTTAGATTATGTTATCCTAAGAATTACACCTACAAAAGATGTTATTTATTATCTCTATAATGGTTCTTCGATTCATATTCCAGAAAAGTGGATTGATCTATTTTCAAGTTTTAATACTCATTCAGGGTTTAGAGTCTTGGAGTGTTATGATAGTGATGTAGATGGATCTTTAAGTCATTTTGGATATCTTATGACAAGGTTAATTTGTCACTTAGATAAAAGTCTATCTAAAATTGAAGGAGAGGAGCTTTTGAATGTTCTTGGAGAGATAAGTGTAATTGGTACGAAAGAATTTAGAGAATGGTGCCTTGAAGAATTTGGATTAGAACTTGATCCCTTCGAATATCGTTCTTTGGATGAAAATTTAGATATTTAAAATTGATGAGATGAAACAGTTTGATATTTATACTGACGGATCTCACCTAGACAAACAAAATAATGGAAGACTTGGTATCGGAGGAGTTCTTATTGACCCTACCGGACCTGGAATGGGAACTATGCTTAATAAATTCTCAATTGAATTAACTCCTGAATATATGAATTTATCTTTTGGAGCTCAGAAGTGTAGCAATCCTAGTGCGGAGTTAGTAGCAGTTTTACATGCTTTATATGAATTTCGTGGTTCTTGGGGTCCGAATGATATTGTAGTAGTCCATGCAGATTATCTTGGTGTTCGAGAATGGATGACTGGTAATTGGAAAGTAAAAGAACCATACATTGCTCGAATTAAAGGTGATATTGATAAAGAAATAATTAAACAGGGTTTACAAAGAAGAATTGAGTATAAGTGGGTAAAGGGACATCAGAAAAATAATGGTGTCGATGCCGATATATACTGGAATAACTATGTAGATTCTCTAGCTAAAGGCAAAGGATAAAATGTTGAATAGTTGTAGAAACTCAAGAATTGTAGGTCCTTCTGGAATTTGGGAATATGAACAGTTGATCGGTGCTAAGGTAAAAGTTAGTTCATTACCTGTTAGTAATTTCTTTGGTTGTTTCTCAGGTGGAGGAAGTAATGATCTATTAACTATTAAAGATATTTATTTTAGAATATCTCTTGATGGGAAAACTATAACAGTAATCGAATTAACCGAGTATCCAGGGAAAATATTTACTTGGAAAGATTTGGAAATTATCGAGCTTAATGTTATTAGTAAGTTTAAAGCTGTATGTGGAACTTTCTTATCTAATCAATCAATTTGTGGATATGGAGTTGATACTGAAGCTTCTTGGATAAAAGATATGTCAAATGGAATAGCTTTTATCGATGAAAAGGGAAATATAATAACTAATCGTATAGTGAGAATCGTTGGAGCAAATGTAGAGGATATTAATACCGATACAAATGAGATAACAGATATAGATGTTAACTTCAACGGTGATATACTAGATAAAAATAAATAAAGTATGGCACAGTCACAATTAACTAGATTTGAATGTATTTATTCTAATCGAGACGAGGCATTGAAGGCTTTATCATGTGCATCTAGACAATATGCTGAGTTAGTTGCTGTAAGATATTATAATGACAACGAGGATGTATGTATTCTTTTAGCTATCTTTAAGAGTGCAGATCTTGGAGACTTTGATATAGTTTCTGATACTATGGAATTGAGTCAAGGTCCAAGAATATTTACAGCAAAGAAGCAATCAGAGGAACAGTCAGATCAAGAATGTATTTTAATTGCATTATTTGGTGAGAAGCCGAAAAATGGTGATGTAGTTATTCTTACTTCTTATGATGGTACTACGTCTATTACATATACAATGATTGGTGGACAGTGGATAAAAACTGGTGGAACTACTGCAGACGGTCTTGGAATTATTTTCGAAGATTCTGGTACGATAGATTTCACAATGAGTCCTGGTCCTACTGAATCAAAGAAAACATTAACTGCAGATGTTAAATTAGATAATAACAATCTGATTTATGATGAGAAAGTTGATGGAATTCGTATTAATAAAATCTATGGAGGAACATTCTAAATGAAAAAAGTAAGAAGCCCAAAAGATATTAAAGTTATCTCTGGACGTTCTGCTAGAAATACTTCTCCTTTTGTTGGTAGATTAGGTAAACCTCTTAATCCAGGAGCTTTAAAACTTAAGGGAGGTAATATTCCAGGGGGTGATACTTTAAATGACTATCTTTTAGATTTAATGAAATTAAAATAAGAAAAATATATGGACTTGCTTGATATAACAGGCGTTAGCATTAAGTACCCAGGAGATCCATTGAGTAGTATTGATATTAATAGCATCAACACTACAGTTAATGCAGCTGTTGGGTATATCAATGAAAACTTAAAGGATTTCTGTAATGCTAATGCTGAGATAAATAATTTTGAACGGAAGTTAACTCTTTCTGATGCAATTAGGTTAGTACCAGAAGCAAGACGACGTAGTGGATTGAAAATTAGATTCTTAGGTAGTGAAGGTCAGTATATAGAACTCATATATAGAGGTTCTGATGCAGATGAAGCTAACTGGGCTAATGAAAGTAATTGGAAATCTCCTTATGATGTTGTTGATGGAGGAGAGTGGTAAATAAATTTTTATAATAGAATAGATTTATGAAAAATAGTTATATAAAAACTACTTGGATTGATAACAAAACTCCGGTTAATGCAGCTAACTTGAATAAAATTGAGAGTGCATTATCAGATCTTTATACAAATGCTCTTAGTTCTTCTGAAATCTTAGAAGGAGATGGTATAAGAATTACTAATACTAGTTGTCAATCTGATTGTTACGGAAATACTGTAAAAGGTATTCAATTTTCAGTATCAGATCGTGTAATGCAATCCGATTCTTGTAAAGGTGTTGATATTGTTACAAATACCTTAGATGTTCTTCAATTCGAGAAGGATAGATTATACTTATACCTAGATCCAGAGAAGAAGACTTTGGTTAAGATGGTAATAAATGGAGTTACTATTTTTGAAGTGAAATAATAATGAGATGGAATGATAAAAACGGATACATCACATATAAACAAGCTCTTCAAAATATTAAATCATGTCTTGGGTTAGCTAAGATTGACTATTCTTTGAGATGTGAATTAGCTCCGTATATTACATACATCTTAAAATATATATCAGATAGATTAACTTTACTTCCGGAAGATTCAGATATTAAAACTTATATTCAAGAGTTTTTTGATATCAGAAATCATGGAGAAGAGAAGATCGTATTTTATGCAGTAGATGAACTTAGATGTGAACTTGGGATTGACAATGGTGAAATATATGTTGAAGGTTCTGAGATTCCATATAATGAGGATAGATTTATTTATGCATGGAGTAATGTTTTGACTGCTATGTTGGTTAGAATATTATTTCAGTATCAAAATCTTCTTGCTCAACCTGAATCTAATGAATGTCCTTGTAACAATGAGTGTGGAAAGGGACAAACTACTGCAGACTATGAATCTTGGAGTTCAGGTGTTTATCCTGAAGATGAAAGTTATTCCTATTATAATTTTAAAGAAGTAACTAATACGGAATGGAGAACTAATAACGATGTTCCGGAGTGTACAAAATGTCTAAGACAATGAGTGATATAATTGCAAAAAAACAACTTCCTGAACCTACTGTAATTATTTTAAAATCTGCAGTAGAACAAGGAAAAGTGCCTACTCCTGAACAACTTGAGGTAGGTGAATTAGGTCTAGGTCTTTATGCTGGAGAAGAAAGTATTTGGGCTAAGAATTCCGAAGGTACTATTATAGATCTTAGAGTTCCTAGAGTAGATAATTTCTGGGGAGATTTTTTCCTAGAGTATGAAACATTAGAGGAATTCAAGGCAGACTTAGAGGCTGGAAAGATTAGCGAGACTTCTTTAGTTTTTATTAAGAAGACTAGACAGCTTTGGACAAGAAATACCTTCTTCGGTTTATCAGAAGAAGAAATAAATAGCTTAATTGATAGTAAGGTTCTATTATTTCCTCCTATGACTTCAGAATTATCAGCTGAAAGTACTAGCGAAGAAATAGCAGAAGTCTTTGGTGGAGCAGAGAAATTCTTAGAGCTTATCGAATCAATTAAATGTCAAGTATTGGTAGCAGGGTTGAAAGTAGATTCTGGAAAGTCTATTGTTCCAGTATCTATTCAAACTTCTATCAAGGAATGTGAAGCTCAAGATTACAGTATCCTAAGACTTGAGTGGATTTATTCAGGTAAGTATTATTCTGAAGAGATCATATTAAATAGCTATACTTCTGAATTTTCTATTAAGAGAGATGTAATGAATTCGTCTTTCTTAGAGATTGTTGAGAAAGTAGATGAGTTATTTGATACGAACTTAGAATTAGTAAAGCCTGAGATAAATGGAACATGGGAATTTTACAATAACTCTTTCGAACCTGTTACTATTATTCCTAGTCCTAACAAATATGATCCTGTAATTGAGAATGGTTATAAGGCTGTTTTCAAGGGAGTATATGTATGGTCTAGTGAAGATGGTAAAAAAGATCCTTCTGGAATTGTTAGTGGATCATTCTGGGATACTCTTACTACTTCAGATGTTAGTTCTGATGTTGTAGTAAGTCCTTATTATACTGAGGATGCTACTATTTCTATTAAACTTGAATCTCCTAAGACTGGATTTATGGTTAGAGGAGAGGATGTTGTTAGAAGTACTGGTATTTTTGATTATACAGAAGATACTAGATCAGTTTCTTTTGCACACAGACTCTATTATGGGGTATCTACTAAAGGAAAAGATCTAGTAGAATATGATATTAAATCTCTGAAAACATCTGAATTAATTACTGAACACCCTGATAAAGTATTAAACCATTTCTCCACTGAAATGAATGAATATGCTATTATTGCTTATCCTAAGGTTCTTGGAGACTTAGATAGTATTTATCAAGACGGAATTCGTGTAATTAAAGCATTTAACAAAGTAGAAATTGAAATCATTAATGGCGCTGGGATTGCTATAGATTATGTAGTTTATATTACTAATCATCCAGGTGCTTTTACTGATGTTGAATTAGAATTTAAATAAAATTAGTACAATGGCATTAAATTTTGCAGATAGATTAGTGTCAAACAATCCTAGTGCTTATGGGATTGTTAGAGCTATAGAAGTTAGCGGGCACAAAACAGTATCTTCTCTTTCAGCATTGTATAAGATCCCTGATTGTATTCTTTCAGACTCAGGAGATAATACTAGTAATGATTCTCTTGGTCAGTTATGGTATGTAGTTGATCGGAATGAAGTTTACCAGCTTATCGATTGGGAAAAGAGACATGAGGAATCTGGGTGGAAGCCGTATTTGTCTGGAATGATAACAGATGAAGCCCTGGAAGAGATATTGAAAACTAAGCAAGATAAGTTAATTGCTGGAGAAGGGATTAGTATCAGTGAAGATAATGTAATTTCCTGCACTATAAATACATCACTTTTTAGAATGGTGGATGAGCTACCTTCTTTGGAGGAAGCAGAGACAAATAAAATTTATCTTCTTAGAAAAGAAAATAATATCGGAGAACTTCAGAGTTATACTGAATATATAGTAACTATTAAGGTTGACGAAGAAGGGAAAGAAATAAAAGAATGGGAAAAGATCGGTGAATATGATTTATCTATTGAACTTGCTCCCTATCTTAAAATAGAAGATGCAGAAAAGACTTACGTAAAGAAGGAAAACATCGTAGATTCATTCGAAGGTGGTGATCCTAAAGAGCAAGTTTTATCTGCTGAAAAAGGAAAAGAACTTAAAGAACTCGTAGATTCATTAGAGGAAAGAAAAGTAGATAGTGTAACAGCTACTGAGGGAAAAGGAATCATAGTAGAAGGTACTCATAACGATCCTACTATTGGTGTTCTTCGTGATCCTGAGTCTGAAGGATTTTTTACAATCGAAGAAACAGGTCTTAAACTTAGTGGTGTTCAGGATGCTATTGATGAAGCAGTTGGTGAATTAACTGATAGAGTAGAACTTGAATCTGATGTAGTCTATAATATCAATGAAATATTTCCAGGTGAAGGTAAGGGAGAAAATGGAGATCAGTGGCACATCCAATATGCTGCTGCTAAATTAGATGCTTTCCTTCCAGCTGAAAAGAAAGTTCCAGGTATAAAAGTTAAGTTTATTAACTTAGACGGTAACTGGAGAACTTTCACTTTCAATGGTGGATATTTCTTGGATGGTAGAAACTGGAGTTATGATATCACTTCTAATGACTTCACTGAATTAGCTACAGAAAATCTTCCAACAGCTACTCCAGAATCAAATGGAGTAATGTCAAAAGAAGATAAAGCTAAACTTGATGGAATTAGTGAAACTATCAATAAAGATGTAGATGATAAGATTGCAGAAGTTAAAGAGACAATCGATAACTATACTGTAAATGGTTATAAAATTTCCACAAATCCATCTTTAGATAGAAATGATATCGGTCTTGGAAATGTTACTAATGACGCTCAGATAAAACGCTCTGAAATGGGTGTTTCTAAGGGTGTTGCTACTCTTGGAGAAGATGGTAAAGTTCCGGAATCACAACTTCCAGATTCAGTTCTTGGAAATGTTAAATATCAAGGAGTTTGGGATGCAGTTAATAATGTTCCTAAACTTGAACTTAACGATTTTGATTCCAATGGTCATTACTATATAGCTATTAATAAAGGCTCTCAATTTGGATATGATTTTGATCCAGGTGATTGGGTAATTAATAGTAATGGTAGATGGGTTAAAATTGATAATGTAGATTCAGTTAAGTCTGTAAATGGTCAGATCGGAATTGTTGAATTAGGTATAGAGGATATTCCTAATCTTAAGGAAACTCTAGATTCTAAAGCAACTAATAATGATTTCAATAGACACTTAACAGACTATAAGAATCCTCACAAGGTTACTAAAGATCAAGTAGGTCTGGGTAATGTAGATAATACAGCAGATAAGGATAAACCTGTTTCTGATGCTACACAGGCATTAATTGATCAAACAAGAACCGTACTAGAAAATAAAATTTCTGAATTACAAACTAATACTGAGGCAGACTTAGAAGTATTTAGATTAGAATTTGAGAATAAATTAGCCGAACTTGCTGCTAAAGAAGAAGCTGATATTGTTGCTGTTAATAATAGTCTGAAGGAAGCAAAGACAGAACTTCAGAATAATATTGATAACTTAGCATCAAAGACAGAAAATGATTTAACAGTTGCTAAGAAAGAGTTGGATAATAAGATCTCTGAATTATCAACTAAAACAGAATCTGATCTTTCTACTCTTAGAGCTGACTTAGAATCTAGTATTTCTGTAACTAAAACAGAGCTTGAGAAGAGTATATCTGAATTGGCATCTAAAACAGAAAATGATCTTAATACTGCTAAATCAGAACTTGAAAAAGCTATATCAGACCTAACTGCTAAAGAAGAAGCTGATATTGTTGCTGTTAATAATGCTCTTTCTGAAGCTAAGAAAGAATTAGAAAACAGTATCTCTAGTTTAGCATCTAAGACAGAAAATGATCTTAGTTTAGCAACAAAAGAGTTGAATAATAAGATCTCTGAATTAGCTACTAAAACAGAATCCGATCTTTCTACTCTTAGAGCTGACTTAGAATCTAGTATTTCCGTAACTAAGACTGATCTAGAATCTAAGATCACTGAATTAGCAACTAAGACTGATGCTAAATTCCAAGCAACTGATTCTAAGATTGAAGCAACTAAGACAGAGCTTCAAACTAATATTGATAACCTATCTCATCGTCATGATGATGATATGAAAGATATTAGAAGAGAAATCGAAGAGGCTACTGCTGGTTCTAATGAAGCACTTAATACACACATCCAAGATAAGAGTAATCCTCATCAAGTAACTAAAGAACAGGTAGGTCTTGGTAATGTTACAGATGATGCACAGGTTAAGCGTTCCGAAATGGGTATGCCAGAAGGAGTTGCTACACTTGATGCAACCGGAAAAGTGCCTTCATCTCAATTACCTAGTTTCGTAGATGATGTAATCGAAGTAGATTCATTTGACTTACTTCCTGAAACTGGTGAAACTGGTAAGATCTATGTAACTAAGGATACTAACTTGACTTATAGATGGTCAGGCTCTCAGTATGTAGAAATTTCTGAATCACTTGCACTTGGAGAAACGTCTAGTACAGCTTACCCAGGAGACAAAGGTAAAGCTACTACAGACAAGGTTAATGCTCATACTTCAGACTACAATAATCCTCATAAAGTAGATAAAGCTCAGGTAGGTCTTGGAAACGTTGATAATACAGCTGACCTCGATAAACCAGTATCTAATGCTACACAGGAATTAGTAGATAATACTAAGAAAGAGCTAGAAGAAAAGATTAATAACTCAGGAAACGACTTACAAGATAACATTGATAAGATTGACGAGAGAGTTACTAATATTGAAGATTCTATTGCTCAGCCTGGTGGTTTAGCTACTCTTGATGATGCCGGAAAAGTACCTCTAGAACAATTGCCAAGTTTAGTAGATGATGTAATTGAAGTAGACTCTTTCGAACATCTACCTGAAGCTGGAGAAGTTGGAAAAATCTATGTTACTAAGGATACTAATCTTCTTTATCGTTGGACAGGGGTTAAATATGTAGAAGTATCAGAATCTCTCCACTTAGGTGAAACGGCTGATACTGCTTATGCGGGAGATAAAGGCAAGGAGACAACTGATAAGGTTAATTCTCATATCTCAGACTTCAATAATCCGCATAAAGTTACAGCCGAACAAGTAGGCTTAGGTAATGTTGATAATACTTCTGATATCAATAAACCTGTTTCTACCGCACAACAAGAAGCTTTAGATGCAGTTAAGACCGAACTTGAGGAGAAAATTAATAACTCTGGTAGTGATCTTCAAGGTAATATTGATAAGATTGACGAGAGAGTTACTAATATCGAAAACTCAGTAGGTGCTCCTGATGGTATAGCTACACTTGATTCCGAAGGTAAATTAGAAGTTTCACAGATCCCTAACGAAGCTCTGAATGTTATCGAAGGTAAGTATATGACTGAAACTCAATTTACTGATTCTGAAGGTGTAGAGTTTATTCCAAGACATAATACTATTTATATTGATAGTATCGGTGGTTCGAATAAACTTTATCGCTGGGATGGATTCAAGTATGTAGAAGTATCAGATTCAGATAATGTTACAGAAGCTATTGACAATCACATCAAAGATTTCAATAATCCACATAAAGTAACAGCCGAACAAATTGGGCTTGGAAACGTAGATAATACAGCCGATATTGATAAGCCAATATCTACTGCTGTTCAAGAAGCTTTAGATACTGTAAACACTAAAGTAACTGAACACACTGAGAATAAAGAAAATCCTCATGGTGTTACAGCAGAACAAATTGGCTTAGGAAATGTAGATAATACGGCTGATTATGATAAACCTGTTTCTAAGGCTACTCAAGATGAAATCGATAGAATTGACGGTCGTATTGATACAATCGATAATTCAATTGGTGTTCCTAGTGGTATTGCAACTCTTGATGGCAATGGTAAATTAACAGATTCTCAAATACCAGACAAGACGATTAATGTTCTTGTAGGTAAACTTATGAGTGAAACAGAATTCAAGGACGAAGAAGGTAATACTTATGAACCTAGAACTGGAGTAATTTATATTGATACTGTTTCTGGTACTGAGAAAATATATAGATGGAATAAATATGAATATGTAGAGATTTCAAATACAGAATTACTTGAAGGTGCATTAAATTCTCACGTTCAGGATAAGAATAATCCTCATCAAGTAACCAAAGAGCAGATTGGGTTAAGTGAAGTAACAAATGATGCTCAAGTTAAGAGATCAGAAATGGGAACTCCGGAAGGTGTTGCTACTCTTAACGAAAATGGTAAAATTCCTGTGGAACAACTTCCAGGACAAGTTGATGAAGTATTTGGAATTGATCGTTTCGTATCAACAAAAACAGATATTCCTTCTTCTAGATTAGTAATTGGTTCCACTTACTATGTAGAAGATGAGAAGAAAATATATACAGCAATTTCTGAAACGGAATTAGATGAAGGTGCTACTCCTGAAAAAGGTGTAATCTATTCTAATCGAGAAACTAATATAATCTATCGTTGGGATGGTGCTGAATTAGTAGAAATTGGTAACCCTGTTCATCTTGGTGAAGTAGCTGGAACTGCATATCCTGGAGATAAAGGTAAGGCTACTACAGATAAAGTTAATGCTCATGTGGCTGACTTTGAAAATCCTCACCAAGTAACTAAAGAACAGATCGGTCTTGGAAATGTAGATAATACTTCTGATGCTGATAAGCCTATTTCTAGTGCAGTCCAAGAAGCTTTAGATGCTGTTAATAAAGAAGTTTCAGAACATAAAGCTGATAAGAATAATCCTCATGAGGTAACAAAAGCTCAAGTAGGTTTAGGAAATGTAGATAATACTGCAGACCTTGATAAACCAGTATCTAATGCTACACAGGAATTAGTAGATAATACTAAGAAAGAGCTTGATACTAAGATAGATAATCATACTTCAGACTTTAACAATCCTCATAAGGTAACAAAAGAACAAGTAGGACTAGGGAATGTTGATAATACAGCTGATATTAATAAGCCTGTATCTGTAGCACAACAAGCTTTAGTAGATTCTACAAAGGCAGAGTTGAAGAAAGATATTGGTGATATTGAAAAAGATGTTACTAATCACATAGCTGACAAGAATAATCCTCATGAAGTAAATAAACTTCAGGTAGGTCTTGGAAATGTTGATAATACATCAGATATCAATAAACCTGTATCTATTGCACAACAAGCTGCTTTAGATAAACTTAAGAGTGATCTTGAATCTATTATAGGTTCTACAGGAACAGATCTTAGTGCTCACTTGAAAGACTTTGATAATCCTCATAAGGTTACTAAAGATCAGGTTGGACTTGGTAAGGTGGATAACACTGCTGACCTTGAAAAACCTGTCTCTGTAGCAACTCAAGAGGCAATCAATGCTGTTCAGTCTAATCTTGATAAGACCAATATTTCATTAGAGAATCATATTGCAGATAAGAAGAATCCTCATGAAGTAACGAAGGAACAAGTAGGTCTAGGTAATGTAGATAATACATCTGACTTAGATAAACCTGTTTCTCATTATCAACAGGATGCTCTTGATGAACTTGAAAGAAGACTTCAAGGTTCTATTGATGGTTCTGGTTCTGATCTTAGTGCTCATATTTCAGATTTTAATAATCCGCATAAAGTAACTAAGGATCAGGTTGGACTTGGTAATGTAGATAATACAGCTGACAAGGATAAACCTATTTCTGATGCTACACAGAAAGCTTTGGATAGTATTAAGACAGAAACTAATACTATTATCGAAACTCATATAGCAGATAAGAATAATCCTCATGAAGTAACTAAGGAACAGATTGGATTAGGTGAAGTAACAAATGATGCTCAAGTAAAACGTTCAGAGATGGGCGTAGCTGGGGGAGTTGCTACACTTGACCAAGAAGGCAAAGTTCCTAGTTCTCAATTACCTAGCTTTGTAGACGATGTTATTGAAGTAGATTCTTACGATAACTTGCCTACTACAGGTGAAGCTGGAAAGATTTACGTAACCAAAGACACTAACCTAACCTATAGATGGTCTGGTTCTCGATATATTGAAATTTCTGCTTCCTTAGCCCTCGGAGAAACTAGCTCAACCGCATATCCAGGTGACAAGGGAAAAGAAACAACTGATAAGGTTAATACTCACGTAGCTGATCTTAATAATCCTCACCAAGTAACTAAAGAACAGGTTGGACTTGGAAATGTAGATAATACATCCGACCTTGATAAGCCTGTTTCTAATGCTACTCAAGAATTAGTAGACAACACTAAGAAAGAACTTGAGGATCTGATTACTTCTAATGAGGGAGGTCTAGATAATCATATTAAAGACTTCAATAATCCTCATAAAGTAACGAAAGATCAAGTAGGTCTAGGTAACGTTGATAAT
>OHLY01000050.1_pt1 | contig 76509 bp, 72 predicted proteins | sample 1569251 | NCBI WGS metagenome assembly OHLY01 (sample SAMEA3879532, study PRJEB24766) | human gut metagenome | biome: human-associated habitat; feature: feces | place: USA | collected 1985/1987
TTGATGATTATAATGACGTTGTTAAGGAGGCAGGAGAATCCAATACAAAAGATGTTCTTAGAAATGCTTCATGGATGACAGGCATGACAGACAAAACCAGTCATTTACTTTCTAAAATAGGTATTACCATAGGAAAGGGGAATAAGTTGGAGCTGGATGAAGATGAATTGAAGAAAGCAGATATCAGTTCATTGAAAACGGTTTTTACAGGTTACAATTCCTTTGCAGGCAAAACAGCCCAGAAAGCAGCTGGTATATCAAATGCTGCGAATCGCGCAAGTGCAACGTATACAAACAATGGTACATATTCTAAAATGGATTCCTCTCTAACGTCACGTAAGATAGATAAGGAAGTATAGTATGTTAAGCCTAAATGACAAGAAGAAAAATCTTTTGTATTAATTTGTCGGGAAGGAGGAACCAGATGAGTTTTACAGTCAATTTATCCGGTGGAGGTTTATTGATAAATAGATTTAATAGTTCTAATATGTTGAAAAGTACACAGGAAAAATTGCAGCGACAGCAGGAACGGGATAATAAGGTGGCTTTTTTTGAAGCACAAAAAGAAAATCTGAAAAACCGAAAGGCTGACACTTTGGAAGAAATCTCTGAAAAGCTGGAAATGTTTCATAATTATGAGAATGAAATTGCGGCAGCAAATCAGGAGTATAATAATTCGCAGATGTTTCATGTCATGGACGAGGCAGAAGAACATGGCGAAAAGATTGCGGAAGCTGCTGAGAGGAATAAGCCTAAAACAGAAGAAGAACGAAAGGAAGAAATGGTGGATGAAGCTCTTGGAACAGAGGAAAACAAGGGCATGATGTCTGAAATCATGGACGAACTTTCGGAGACAACCGAAGAAATGACAGAGCAGATGACGGAAAAAACTATGGAGAATATGGAAGAACTTCCAGACGAGGTTTTGCAGGAGCAGCTTGTTACAGATAGTTTAGAGGAAGCAGAAATGGTACAAACAGAGACAATTAAAAGGTATGTGCCGATTGATATTAGAGTCTAATGGTATTTATCTGGGAAGGAAACAGCTATGAAGATTTACAATAATACAAATATTACATATTCTGCAATCGAACATAACAGCAGGAAAAATACGAAGCAAAATTTTCCAGCAGATTTAGAAAAGAAAATGACACAGTATACAGATACAGTATCTATTTCTAAAACGGGGCAGGAGAGATTTAGGTATTTATCTTCTGTCAGCTCTATGGATTATCAGAACCGTTTTGAGAGGGAAGTGACGGATATATTTGTCAAAGAAGATACAGAGAGTGTAAAGTCCGATTCCTTTGAACATCATGTAAACAGAATGGCGACAGCATATAACAAAATGAAAAACAGCATTGAAGAAAAATATGCGGAACAAGATTATGAGCTGGAGTATTATGTGACAGAATCGGGCAAAATTGAGGAATTGACCAAAGAAAAAGAACTGGATATGCTGAATCAGGCATATGAAAACCACAGTAATTTTATGGCAACTTCCACAGAAATCTGGTCAGAATTACAGGATTTTACACCATCGGTAGTTTACCATAAAGAAAGTGAACAGACAGCAAATGAACAGAACATAGGTGAGAACCAGGAAAATACTGCAAAATCTAAAGAAAAGGGGGTTATCAAAAATTCGGCATATCAGGCATTTTTATCCGCCATCCAGTCGGATAACCAGAAATTATCGCAGCAGTATTTGGGTGATTGGAAAGATTTAAGGCTAAATCTGAATGTATCAGATGGTAATCGGAAAATGCTTAATGGTATTTGGGATTATTATGCTAATAAAAGGTAATGAAAGCTTTGTAATACGAAAGGAGATGTTAGTATGGCAGTTACAGGTGTAAACAATTACTCTAATATTTACACAAATGCTTATACCGGTAATATACGGAAAAATAATGCTAAGGAAACCACAGAAAAGCAGGTTGAGGAGCAAACAGAAGATGTAAAGACAGGGATAACCCGAAAAACTGCAGCGGATGAACTTTCCTATCTTTCTAAAAAATTTTGACAGTGATGCGGTGTGGATACGGTATCAGTGTTAAAAGTCGAGGTGGCAAATCATCAACAATATGTTGAGATGATTTGCCGCCTTTTTGAAGTCTATACGTTTCTCCCTTTTATACCGATACATCAATAGAATTACGAACGAGTCTGTTACCATTTTGGACAAGTGTAGCTTCTATGGATTCTCTTGTGACATTATCAAGAATGCCTGTATCAAATGCTTGTCCGGGCTTCCAATTTGGATTGGCTGATTTTACGGCTGCGTACATAGCAGCTCTGTACTGTCCTTCATATTGTTCTAAAGTCCATGTACCACTTAAACGATTACAGTAACATCCATACCTGTAACACTATTTGCATTCAGTAAATCTCCGTCCGAATCAAACTGTTAATATTCATTGACATATAAAAGCCTCCCTGCAAATAAATTCAAAATCCGTTTAGAATATGCGCATAATCATAAAAATTAGAACTAACATATATGCGCATAATCTGGAGGAACCATGATATTAAAAAGAAAAATATATAAAAAACTACTGGAATGGAAAAATGAATGTTAGGGGAAAAAAGCTTTACTGACAGAAGGCGCCAGACGTATGGGAAAGTCTAGCATCTGCGAAGAATTTGGAAAAAACGAATACGAAAGTTATCTTCTGATTGACTTTGCTAAAAAAGATAAGGAAGTCGAAATGTATTTTGAGCGATATCTGAATGATCTGGATACATTTTTTATGCTGTTACAGACACATTTTGGAACAAAACTGACAGAGAGAAACTCTCTTATTATTTTTGATGAGGTACAGATGTTTCCACAGGCAAGAGCTGCGATAAAATATTTGGTTGCAGATGGAAGATATGATTATATCGAAACTGGCTCATTGATATCTATCAGAGAAAATGTAAAGAATATTGTCATACCGTCAGAAGAAAGAAATATCAATATGTATCCATTGGATTTCGAAGAATTTGCAATAGCATTAGAAGAAGATTTGCTGGTTGAATATATAAAAAAATGCTTTGAAAAAAGGGAACCTTTGGAAAGAAGTATGCATAATCAGGCGATGCTTTTGTTTCATCAGTATATGCTTGTTGGTGGGATGCCTATGCCTGTAGTGGCATTTATTGAAGGTAAAAAAGATTTTACAGAAGCGGATAAAGAAAAAAGGGACATTCTTAAATTGTATCGGGAAGATATTATGAAGATAGATATGAGATATAGAAGCAAAGTTCTTGCAATCTATGACCAGATTCCGGGATTTCTTTCACAGCATGAAAAAAGAGTTGTATTCAAAAAGCTGCAGGATGGTAGTTATGCAGACCAGTATGAAGAAACTTTTTTCTGGCTGTCGGATTCTATGATATCCAATGAGTGCTTTTTGTGTAATGATCCGAATGTTGGCTTATCATTGAATGCGACAAGAAGCTATGTAAAGTGTTATATGGGTGATACCGGACTTTTGGTAAGCCATGCATTTGATGAGAATGAATTACTTGAAGATGAAGTATATAAACAGATATTGGCAGGCAAATTACAGATTAATGAAGGAATGCTTTATGAAAATGCAATAGCTCAGATGCTCGTGGCGAATGGACATAAGTTATATTTTTATACACACTATAATGAAAATAAGCACCGAAATGATATTGAAATTGATTTTATCATTTCAAATAATAGCAGATTAAAATATAAGATGTTTCCGATTGAAGTAAAGTCTGGAAAGCAATATAAAACAACCTCATTAAATAATTTCAGAGAAAAATACAAGGAGTGCATAGGGGAAAGTTATATTATTCATCCAAGAAATTTAATTGTAAAAGATGGAATTATATGCATTCCCCCATATATGACGATGAATATATAAAAATCTGACATACACACTTGACAATATGCCTCTGAGCGCGGTGTTGGTGAAGGTGTGCGTACATGCGGCGTGCCAAGAGAAGAACTTTTTGTTGTATCAAAGGTTGCTGCTGAGAATAAGACATATGAACAGGCTAAGGCTGGAAACAGAGAAGCATGGAGAGCGCTTGAGGAAGCTTGCAAAGAAGGAAAACTTAAGGCAATTGGTGTATCTAATTTCCAGATTAGTGATATTGAAAGCCTTGTAAAGAATGCCGAGATTAAGGAAATGGCTGACAAATGACAAATACGGCGCAACAGTTCCACAGATTTGTATCCGTTATACAATCCAGCTTGGCGCTGTTTCACTTCCAAAGACTGGCAACGCAGAGCATATGAAGTCTAATGCACAGGTTGATTTTGAAATCAGCACAGAGGATATGGAAGTGCTTAAGAACTTCAAGAAGATAGAAAATTATAGTGAGAGCAGCGGCTTCCCTGTATATGGTGGAAAGCTGTAATTATAAGTTTTGTTAAAAATGAAATGAAGAACGAGCGGATTGTTACGGGCTTAAGTCTGGCAATCCGCTTTTTATATAGGGCCTAGAATAAGAAAAGTTAATTACAAAATCGTACACACATATAACAATGCTTGACAAAAATGGAGTGGTTTAGCTTATAATATATAGAGTTAAATATGGGAGGACAAAAGATGCAAAATCTGTTTAAAAAATTCAATTCTAAAATTGTTATAATCGGGATAGTAAGTGCTATTGTTGTTATATTGTGCGTAGTAGGAATTGTTACAGGTGTCAACAGTAAGAACACTAAGGAAAGTAATAAGACGAAAAATGATAAAAAAGTGGAACTTGAAACATCTTCTATAAAAGAAACACAGACTAATAAGAATACAGAAGAAAGTATGGATACTGCTTTATCAACGGAAAATGTGACAGAAGAATCTGATACAGAAGAAGCCAGTGAGAATGTGACAGAGGAAGCGGAAGAGAATAATGTTGTCGAGGATAATGATTCAGCAGGTAAGGATAATGGCAGCAATTCACAGCAGGAATATAATGAGCGGGTTACAGAAGCACCTGCCACACCATCTCCTGAGCCATCTCCGGAACAGGCGCCAAGTCCATCACCAGAACCAACCCCGGAGCCTGATACTCCTCAGGAAGATCATATTGTATATAAATCAGATGGTTCTATTGATCTTAATGAAAGTTATTGGGTAAAAGATTCAGAAGCAATGAGAACTATAGGAAATTCTAAAGAATATCAAACATTAATGGGTAAATATTATAACCAATATGGTGGAAATAATATTCATTTTTCTATTCAAAGAATATCTACTTCATCTGGAACATATTGTGTCTATGATTATAGCTATTTTTGTACTTTATTTAATGATAAAAATCAAAGAATTCATTTTACTTTTAATGGTTCTGAATTTGTTGAAAAATAAATTAGTTAACAATTATATAATTATGTATAGAAGAAAGGTAAATGATAAGATATTTGCGAGAAATATAGTTTATTATTGTTTAATGGTAATGAATGGGGAAAATAGATTTATATGAGACATCAAAAGAAGGTAGGTTTAGGAGAAGAATTTTGATTAATATATTATACTAAACCTGAGTCGGGCTGTTATCTTTGCAGTCCGGCTTATTTTGTATAAATCAATTAATTGATATAATGCAAATTGCTTCGTTAATATGCCTGTATATACTTAAAATATAAAAACAAAAGGAACGAGGCGGTCGGAGTGAGCATTTACAAATATGACTAAGAAGGTCACATGGAAGTATTGAAGGAAGAGCATTACCAGAGGCGGTGGAAGATGGAATACAGCAGGGAATAAATGAAGGTATAAAAAGAGGGTGAGCATAAGGAAAGAGTACGTGCTATAACATCTATGCTGGAACTAGGAATTGATAAGGAGAAGTAAAATCAAATAAAGTGTTCAGTAGAAATAACTAATCACAACTTTATAAGTCACTAACAAAATTAATAGCAGCTTTGAAAAATCTTGATAACGTGATATTATAATGGAATGCTCAGGGGCAGATTCAAAAAGTGAAATAAGGAGAATTTATGTATCACAAGAAATTAGAATCAGATATCAGATGTCCATTGGAATACGGCCTGGAAGTATTTGGAGGCAAATGGAAATCAAGAGTTATATGTGTTCTGGCGGATAAGAAGATATTAAGATATAGTGAGTTAAGGGCAGAACTGGTGAATATTACAGATGCAGTTCTTTCAACAACATTAAAAGCACTGATTGCTGATGATATTGTATCAAGGAAATCATATGACGAGATTCCGCCAAGAGTTGAATATTCACTTACGGAAAAGGGCTTGTCTGTAATGCCGATATTGCAAAGTATATGCGACTGGTCATGTGCATTTTACAAGAAAGAAACTGACAAAGAATCGAGCCAGTGCATGAAGTGCGACCATAAGTAATGGATGAAGGGAAGGTTATTGTGTGAAAAAAATAACCTTCCTTTTCAAATTAACATATATTGTGTAAAATGTTACATGGAACTGCCTAGCGGTATACTGGCAAGCAGCAATACGACATACGCAATATGCAGAAATGGAGCGGGAATTGAGCAGATTAACGATTATTACTAAGGATAAGGCTCAGGTTACAATGGAGTCTTTATATCAGGATTTAGAGAGAAGAATAGTAGCAAGTCCACCGGGATTGTGTACTATTGACCTTACGAGGTCATTTATAAAAATGTGTCTTGCACAGTCATGTGGCAAATGTGTCCCATGCCGTGTGGGACTTAGACAGCTTGCGAGACTTTTTGATGATGTGCTTGATGGTAACGCAACAGAGGAAACTCTTGATGTTATCAGGCTTACAGCAGAGGGAATCTATTATTCCGCTGACTGTGCAATCGGATATGAGGCAGCAAAGCTTGTACTAAAATGTATTGATGGCTGCGAGGATGATTTCAGGTCACATATTGAGAGGGGATTTTGTTCATGTAACAGTAACCAGCCGGTTGCATGTGTGAAGTCATGTCCGGCAGGAGTAGATATACCGGGATACATAGCACTTGTGCATGAAGGCAGATATGCAGACGCGGTTCGTCTTATAAGAAGAGACAATCCAATGCCTACAACATGCGCATACATTTGTGAGCATCCATGTGAAAACAGATGTAAGAGAACACTTATTGACGCGCCAGTCAACATCAGGGGACTTAAGAAAATGGCAGTTGATAATGCCGGTGATGTTCCGGTTCCGGCATGTAATGAGCCAACAGGTAAGAAGGTTGCAATAATCGGTGGTGGTCCGGGAGGACTCAGTGCCGCATATTATCTGGCTCTTATGGGACATAAGGTTACTATATTTGAGCAGAGAAAGCAGCTTGGTGGAATGTTAAGATATGGAATTCCTAACTACAGACTTCCAAGAAAAAAGCTGGATGCGGAGATTAACGCTATATTGTCTACAGGAATAGAAGTTAAGAAAAATATAAGCGTAGGAACAGACATTACGCTTGAGGATATTAATAAAGAATATAATGCAGTATACATTTCTATCGGAGCACATGCAGACAAGAAGATTGGAATTGATGGTGAGGATGCTACAACAGGCGTAACATCAGCAGTAGAAATGCTTCGTGCAATTGGTGATGATGAAATGCCTGACTATACCGGTAAGCGAGTGGTTGTTATTGGCGGTGGAAATGTAGCAATGGATGTTGCACGTTCTTCTGTAAGATTAGGTGCTGAGAAAGTAAGCATTGTATATAGAAGAAGAAAAGCCGACATGACGGCACTTCCGGAAGAGGTTGAAGGTGCAGAGGCAGAGGGCTGCGATGTTCTTGAACTTATGTCACCAGTTAGAATAGAGAAAGATGAAAATGACGCAGCAGTTGGTTTATGGGTTCAGCCACAGATGATAAGCAGGATAAAAGGTGGCAGACCATCACCTAAGACTGCAGCTAAGGACGAGGTTCTTATTCCTTGCGACCTTATTGTAGTTGCCATCGGACAGGGTATCGAAACAAGATATTTTGAGGAGCATGGCGTTACAGTCAAGAGAGGAACAATTGAGGCACTTGATACAAGTGAGATTAAAGAACGTAAAGGAATATTTGCAGGAGGAGACTGCGTAACAGGACCTGCAACAGTAATCAGGGCTATAGCAGCCGGAAAGGTTGCGGCAGCCAACATTGATGAATATCTTGGCTACCATCACGAGATAACTTCAGATGTAGAGATACCTTATGCCGGATATGAGGATAAGGTACCTTGCGGACGAGTTGAGGTTGCACTGCGTGATGCAGCAGACAGAAAGAAAGACTTTGAACCTATTGAATATGGATTTTCATGCGAGGAAGCATGTCAGGAATCTGGACGCTGCTTAAGATGTGATCATTTTGGATTTGGTTCATTCAGGGGAGGCAGAGAGAAACAATGGTAAATTTAACAATTAACGGTAAATCTGTATCAGTAAAAGAAGGAACTACCATTCTTGAAGCTGCCAAAACAATAGGAGAGACAATACCTACACTCTGCTATCTCAAAGAAGTCAACGCAATTGGTGCATGTCGTGTATGTGTTGTTGAAGTAGAGGGTACTGACAGATGTGTTACAGCATGTAATAACTTCGTAGAAGAAGGCATGGTTGTCTACACTAATTCAAGAAAAGTGCGTACAACCAGAAAGACTAATGTCAAGCTCATACTTTCACAGCATGATTACAAATGTGGTACATGTATAAGAAGTGGTAACTGTGCGTTACAGTCAATTGCAAATGAACTTAATATATCAGAGATGCCATATGATTCAATCTTAGAAAAAGATAATTGGGATAAAACATTTCCACTTATCAGAGATGCCCAGAAATGTATCAAATGTATGCGTTGTGTGCAGGTGTGTGATAATATTCAGGGAATGCACATATGGGATGTTGTAAATACAGGTTCGCGTACAACTGTAAATGTGCGTGCAAACAAGAACATTGCGGAGACTGCATGTACACTTTGTGGTCAGTGTGTAAGCAACTGCCCTGTAGGTGCACTTACAGAAAGAGACGATGTCGGAATCGTGCTTGATGCAATTGAAAATGAGGATATCATTACAGTAGTACAGATTGCACCAGCAGTAAGAACAGCATGGGGCGAAGATTTTGGTATGTCTAAGGAATATGCGACAGCACAAAGACTTGTTGCAGGACTTAGAAGAATAGGATTTGATTATATATTTGACACAACATTTGCAGCAGACATGACAATTATGGAGGAGGGAAGCGAGTTCCTTGAAAGGCTTCCAGAAATCAAGGAGTCAGGACTTCCAATGTTCACATCATGCTGTCCAGGATGGGTGAAATTCGTAAAGAGCGAGTTCCCTGAGATGGCAGGCAGACTTTCAACAGCAAAGTCACCACAGCAGATGTTTGGTGCAATAACAAAGTCGTATTATGCAGAAAAGCTTGGGGTTGACCCAGAGAAGATATTCTGTGTGTCAATCATGCCTTGTCTTGCAAAAAAGGACGAGTGTACATGGGACGGAGGCAAAGATGTTGACGCAGTTCTTACAACAAGAGAAGTTGAAAGAATGTTCAAAGCATTTTTCATAAAGCCGGAAGAACTTGATGAGGACGAGTTCGACAATCCTTTAGGTGAAGGAACAGGTGCTGGCGTTATATTCGGTGCAACAGGCGGTGTTATGGAGGCGGCACTCAGAAGTGCTTACTATCTTGTGACAGGAAATAATCCTGATGCGGATGCGTTCCAGTCAGTGAGAGGTCTTGAGGGCTGGAAGGAAGCTTCATTTGACCTTAATGGGACAACTGTAAATGTGGCTGTTGCCAGCGGACTTGGCAACACAAGACGTTTGGTGAATGCTATTAAGAAGGGCGAGGTTCACTATGATTTCGTTGAAATCATGTCCTGTCCGGGCGGCTGTATCAACGGAGGCGGACAGCCTTACAAGGAAGACGCTGTGATGGTTGAGGAGCGACGTCATGTGCTGTACGGGCTTGATAAGCGCGATAATCTTAGATTCTCACATGAGAATCCATCGGTTAAGCAGTGCTACGAGGAGTATTTTGAGAAACCGTTGTCACATAGGGCTCATGAGATATTGCATGTGTAGGGTGTAGACAGCCTGCTCTGCGGGTGGGGAGTGCGGGGCATCTGCTTTCAGTATTCCTCGCTTAGTAGAAGTATATGCCGCCAGCTGCAGCGGGTGGTGTGTTATGTGACTTTGTTCATTTGGGATAGTGTCAAATAGCACATGAAATCAGCGCATAAGTAGGGAAAAGCCTACTAATGTTGCTAAATGTGATGAATTAGTAGGTTTATTTAGAAGAAATTATGATGAAAATAGAGGAGAAAAAAGAAAATTGCCTACTAAATTTATGATTTATGCGAAAATAGTAGGTTTTTTGACTGATAAGAAATGTCTAATATTATAAACATATGAGAAAAAGACCTATCAGATTGTGAAAATTGATGAAAAAGTAGGTTTAGGAGGCTTTTTATGGATATAAATGAGTTATCACCATCAGAGGTTTTCTCTTATTTTCAGGAGATTTGTGCGATTCCGCATGGTTCTGGGAATACCGGGATGATTGCGGATTATTGTCTGGAGTTTGCTAAGTTGCATGGGCTTAAGGCAAGGAAGGATATGTCTGATAATGTTGTTATATTTAAGGCTGGTTCTTCTGGATATGAGGACTGTGAGCCTGTGATTTTGCAGGGACATCTTGATATGGTGTGTGAGAAAGAGCCGGATTGCGATATTGACATGAGTGTACAGAGCATTAAGGCCTGCACCGATGGTAAGATGGTATGGGCTGACGGCACAACTCTTGGCGCTGATGATGGAATTGCTGTTGCATTTATACTGGCAGTGCTTGCTTCGGATACGATTGCGCATCCTCCTATACAGGCTGTGCTTACAAGTGATGAGGAGATTGGAATGCTTGGCGCAAGAGACCTCGACACTTCTGACCTTACAGCAAAGAGACTTATTAATATTGATTCTGAAAGTGAGGGAATATTGTATGTAAGCTGTGCTGGTGGTGTGAGGGCTGAGTGCGATATTCCGGTTGCGTATGAGGATGCTGCGGGCTGGGTGGCAGATGGTGCAATTGATGTGCAGAATGGTTCGGTATGCTTCGAAGTTAAGATAAGCGGGCTTGCCGGCGGTCATTCCGGCGTTGAGATTCACAAACAGCACACTAATGCTATAAGATTGCTTGCTTCATTACTTTCACATGCCAGTGGGGCAGCAGATTTCCGTCTTGTGTCGCTTTCAGGTGGCGGCAAGGAAAATGCAATTCCAAAAGAAGCAAAGGCAGTTGTAAGTGTCAGAAGCTGCGATGCCACAACATTTGAACAAAGCATCAAAGAGAGTGAGGCTGTGTGGATGCAGGAAATCAGAGCGACAGAGCCACATGCTAAGATTGAGGTTGAAAAGACAGACGCTGCAGCAGACAAAGTTCTCAATTCTCATAGCACTGCAAATGTAATATATGCCCTCTGGTTAAGTCCTGATGGTGTGTACAAAATGAGTCAGGAGATTAAGGGCATGGTGCAGACTTCGCTCAATCTGGGAACTGCGTACCTCGACACAGACAAGCTTGTGTACAAATATCTTATAAGAAGCAATACAGCGGCTGGAAAGAAATTATTGCTTGAGAGAGTCACCACATTTGCAAAACATTTGTCAGGAAAAGTAGTCACAATGTCGGACTATCCTGCGTGGGAATACAAGAGTGATTCGCAGTTAAGCAAGATATGCGTTGATAGCTTTACAAATGTGTACGGCCACGAACCGGAAGTGACCTCAATCCACGCCGGACTCGAATGTGGCATACTTGCCGGGAAAATGCCGGGAGTAGATATGATATCATTTGGACCGACACTTGAAAGTGTGCATACGCCTGATGAGTGTATGGATGTGGCTTCAGTGGAGCGGACTTGGGAATATCTGCTGGAGATACTTAAAAGTTTATAACTAAATTTGCGGGAGTAAGTGTGTGACGACAGATTGCATCACATTTACTTCCGCAAATTTAGTTATATACTACAGAAAAATGGGCAGAATATGTTATAAATTAACCATAAGGAGAATTTATACATGATAAAAGATGGATTTTTATACCTTGCGGCACTTATATTTGCAGCCGCAGTATTAGTAAATCTACCTAAGATTTTTAAAGGGAAAAAGGCACAGGTGTTCTTTAATTTTGCACCGCCAATTGTACTTATATACCTGGGGCTTATGCTGCTTTGCACAATGAAAGTGTGGGACCTTAGTGCAACAAGCGCTGTGTACAAATCAGTCAAGAACCCGATATTATATGCGATGCTTTTCATAATGCTGCTTCGCTGTGATTTGAAGAAAATCATCAAGCTTGGACCTAAAATGCTTATCGGTTTCTTCGCAGCAACTTTGTCAATCGGACTTGGATTCTTTGTTTCATATGCAATATTCCACCAGCTCTTAGGCGCAGGTTCATGGAAAGCACTCGGCGCACTGTGCGGAAGCTGGATGGGCGGCGGCGGCAATATGCTCGCAATCCAGGCAGCACTTGATGTTGACGAAGCAACAATGGCTTACGCCCTTGTTATGGATTCAATCTGCGCGACACTTTATGTAATGTTCCTTCTGTGGGCAATCGGAAATCACGAGAAGTTCAACAAATGGACAAAGGCAGACACAAGCATAATCGACGGCGTTGGAGCTGCACTCGAAGAGGAAGCAAAAGCCAACACAAAGCCGCTTGTATGGCAGAACATCATTCTTCTGCTCGGTTCAGGACTCTTAGTATCGGCAGTTTCAATGGAACTTGGCAGCATGATTAATGCACATTTATCATTCTTTGACAGCACAACATGGACAGTCCTTATCGTATCAGTGCTTGGTATCGTATTCGCCCTGACACCATTTGGCAAGATTAAGGGAACTGAGGAGATTTCAAATGTAATGCTTTATATAGTCATTGCCTTAATAGCCTCAAGAGCAGACCTTGGAGCAGTCGGCAATGCTCCAATATGGCTTCTCGCAGGATTCGTAATCCTTCTTATCCATGTGGCAATAATGATTGCACTTGCGAAGATATTGAAACTCGATATCTTCACATGCTGCGTTGCTTCCCTCGCCAACATCGGTGGAACAGCAACAGCACCGGTCCTCGCCGGCGCATACTCAAATGCCCTCGTACCAGTTGGTATCATGATGGCGCTGCTCGGCTATGTCATCGGAACCGTCGGCGGCCTGGTTGTGGCCAATCTGATGAGTATATTTGGGTAGATTTTAATGGAATAATTGATGGAATGGATAGCACTTCGGCAGTAGATGGGTACTGCCGGGGTGCTGTTTTTTTATATGTTGTAGAATTGGTGAAAATAAAAAAGAAACGAGCATCCTTTTCCAGTCGTGAGACTTTACTCAGTCATATTAAATTCTTAAAGAATAATCAAGAAAAAATATAATTTTACAAATTATTGCAAATAACATTCATTGTCGACATAATTTGACAAATTTTGTATATGAGGAGTAGTAGTATAAGTATATATACAAGATTGGAGGATAAAAATATGGATGAAAGGGATATTGTTTTAAATAGTGTTTTAGAAGAACTTAAGAATAAAAAGCTGATAACAGAATTAGAAAAAGATATAATATCTGCTATTAAAGTGTTTTTGGAACAACCTATAGATAGAAATAATATAAAGACAAAAATAAACGAAATTGATCTTAAATATAATACTTATTCTGATTTGCTTATGGTAATGCCACAAGATTCTTTACGTACTTTAGATGAATTGAATGATGTTGAGATAAGAAATAACTTATATTTAAGAATTAATGTGTTGTTGGGAAGAAAAAATAAGAAAGGGGATAGCATTTAGTGAACAATTTAAGTGAAGAACAAATGAAAATGTTAGAATCTTATATGCGAAATAATATGCAACATTTGAAAAAAATGACAAGGAGTATTTTAAGTAAAACGGGTGAAGAAATTTATGATTTAGATTATGATGATTTTTATTCTATAGCAAATGAAACTGCATGGAAAACAATTATGACATACAATAGTGCAAGAAAATGTAAGTATGATACATATTTATATGCAAGTATAAATTTTAAGGTTAAAACTGAAATACGAAATAGACACAGGCAAAAAAGATGGATAAATTATATAGCAATACATTATTACTGTACTGATGATGAATTTGATACATTATATAATATTGATTCAGAAATAGATTTATTTGAAGAAATAGAAAAAGATTATAAGTATATTGATTTATATAATGAGATTAAGAAATATTATCCGCATGTAACTAAAGAAGAGTTTATAGTTTTGTTTTATAAAGCAAATGGTTATAAAGATAAGGATATAAAGAATTTCTTAGAAATTACATCGTATAGATATGGGAAAATAAAAGAAAATATCAAGAACATAAAAGTAATATAAGGGTTTGTTCTGTGAGTTATATAACAAGATATGGGAGTGTAGTGCTCATAATGTGGCAGAAATATAATTTTTGAGTGGTACATAATCGTAAATCAGTAAGGTTTTAATAAAAAACATATTTATTATATAAGGCTATCTTTGAGAGATAGCCTTATATAATAATTGATTGATAAGTTGTCTGTTTTTATACTATGCATTTTCAGTATATCTGCATTTAGGAAAAGCAGAGCATCCCCAAAAACTCTTGCCAGCATTATTGCCTTTGGAAGCTTTACGCAATATGAGTTTAGAACCGCACTTAGGGCATATTTTATCAGAACATTCTGAATTTGTAGATGTGTGTATGTCTTTTTCATCTGTATTATTGGAAATTGTTATATTAGATGACTCTACTGCCTTTACATCAATATTGGAGTTATTTTGTTGTTCAATATTTTGCGTATTTTCTACTTCTATTAACATTTCTTCATATTTTTTTGAATAATCGGAACGCTCTGGTTTGTTAGCGTTAAGATAAAAATCAGCAAGTTCGCGCATTTCTTTTTCTGTATAAGAAGAATCTTTTGATTCAGAATTTAACTTTTTAATTGTAGCAACTAATTGATCTGCACGAATAACAGTATTTTTTAATTCTTTTGGAGCAAATCTGTAATTAAAATATGTCTTAGGGTTTGCAAGAACAATTAGTGATTTGTGGTTGTCATCAAAGTAGTGTTCAAAGGCCATTTTGGTTATAAAATTACCTTTGGCTTCTTTTCTACAAGCCTTCAATACATTTAAATGTCGTTGATTTTGTGTTACAGGCGAATATATACCTTCTTTTACTTTCTTTCCAAACATCTCATATGTTCGAATGAAATTTCCCTGACTATCTATTTCTATATTTCCAATAAGATTCTTGCACTCTATTATAAAGATTTTCTTTCTTGTAATTATGATGTAATCAATCTGTGCAGTTAGGTCTTCATGTTCAAGGCAGATATCATGAAGTATATACATATCCATACCACTATTTTTAAGTTCATAAGCAATGTTTTGTTCACCTATTGCTCCATATGATGCGAGTTTAATCTGTTTTTGAATTTCTTGTTTGAGTTCTGGTGAGGTTGCCTTGCTTTCTAATTGATGCATTTTATCTATAAAAACAGTAGCATCACTGTCTTCTTTTAAGAAAACAGGACCGATTTTTTTCTGAAATAATTCCATGTTGGTCTCCTTATCTGTGATTGTGTGTTAATAATTAATTACTATTCTATGATAGTATACAACATTAGGAGACGGTATAGCTATAGTGTTTAGATGAATAATTATGTTTTATGTAGTGGATGTGGTGGAAGTGCAAACTAATATATTTTATAATAAAAAATATAGTATGACATTGCTTATTTTTAAATTAATAATAATATATGATTTGAAAATTTTAAATGATATTAATGTAATATATTAATGTAAGATATTAATGTAAGATATTAAGGAGAAGTTAAATGGTAGAAAGTAATATTGTATATTATTATTGTGATACGATGACTGGATTATTAATATTAAAAAATAATCAATTATGGTTAACGAGTATTCGAAATTTGAATGATTCAAATGAAGAGATAAGTATATATGAGATATTTTGCAAAAAGTTAAGAGAATATGACAACAGAAAAAGTAGAAAACTTAATGATTTTTTTAATTTATCTGGCATGAAAGGATATTTTCAAACATATACTCATTGTTTAGGCACGGATCCATACTATGTGGCATGCTTTAGTAGAGATGGGGATTCTGTAAGTCAATGGAATTCATATGCAGATAATGGACGAGGAATTGCCATAGGATTTGACGAGTTAGAATTCAATTGATTAAATGATGAAAAAATGATTAATTATTATAATGTAACATATATTAATTCTGATTTAATACAGCCTGAAATAGAGAATGTTTATAAGAATATGATGGAATGCAATACAAGTAATGGTGGGAAATTAATGGATGTATTTATAGAATACATTAAATTGAAATATGGTAATCCAGAAAAGTATAAGTCATCTCATTACGAAAGTGAGAAAGAAGTTCGAATTGTATATGATAAATCTAAGAATCAAGTAAAAGAGTGGAATGAATGGAAGTTAGGAAATGTGGATGTTTATGCTAAAAGAAGTTGTATAAATACATATATACCATTAGAATTTCCGAAATCAGCAATAAAAAAGATAGTATTAGGTCTACAAATGGAGATCAGGAAATATATTAGTGAATTGCCAAATTTTGTTTCTGAGTACAGAGTGTTTGTGCAATATGGGGAATTATTGACGACAGACATTATGTAGGAGACGTCTCAGTTTTTTATAATGCCAACACAATAAGGAATTTCCGATTATGTATGCGGAATTTATGTTTGCTCAATAGGCAGAATTGACATGAACAATCGATGAATTTAATTTTTAAGTAAAAATAATGGATATTGTATAAACATGGTTTTTTATTTTTGCTACTTTTTAAAATTTGAAATTTATGATATAATTATTTTTATAGTTGATACGTTAAATGAATAAAGTGATTATAAAGGGTTTTGAAATTTAATTTTGTGAATATAGACATTGCATAAAAATATAGTAAAGAGATAAACATAATAAAAAGCTAAAGCATAAACAAATTTGTGTGTCATAATTAAACAATTTATTAAGCAAAATTAAAATATAAAACATAGAATAGGACAACTATTGTTAGAATAAAGATTAGAAAAATTTGAATAAGTGTTAATTGATTATGACATTGAAAATTTTGATGTAAAATATTTTTATATTTTTACTTTTGTAAGATTGGATAAGAATAATTAGAATAGTAAAGGTATGAGACTTATCTTGCTTCTTTTGGCTATAATATGTAACTGATTTGAAAAACTATCAAGAAAAAGTAATTGGAGCTGGTATAACTTTATATGATTGAAGTGTTTTGTTAAAATGTATTGAAAAGGTGTAAATTAGTATAAATATTGATGTTACAGTAATCATAGCTGAAACAAGTGAATTTGACTTGATGTTTGATATTTATGGTATATAAATTAGAAGAAAAAATTTGCAGTCTATATAAGGTAGATAAAAGCTTCAAAAGTTAAAAAGTTGTTTCCTGTTTTGACACTTAATGCATTTTAGAAAACTATATCAGATAAGAGAAATTAATGATATATTCGTGCTATTTGCAAAGAAAATTACGATTCATGGGATTGAATATTACAATTTTCAAAATCAAATTCATTTATACTAGGAAAATGTAATAATTGTTAATTGGGGTTATGACTATTAAAGAAATTTCAAATATTTCTTGGAACATAGATATATGGTTGGCGCAATAGATAGTTTGTTAAATTTGTGTAAAGTGGCATATGAGTATTTAGGCGTTTTTGTATACAATTTTAATAAGAAATAATTAGTTAAAGTATGTTTAATATTTTAAGGTTGGATAATTAAATGTTTGGAAGATAAACTTAAAACTAGAGAAATTCAATGATATAAAGGGAAATTACTTTAGAAAAAATCTAATTTCAGAATTAGAGGAAGGGATTCATATATGAGAAAAATTGGAATTTTGCATTTATCAGATGTACATATTAATGCTTCATCAATATCAGAAATTGATCTATTAGTGGGGAAATTGGTCAATGACATAAGGAAAGTTAAGGATGAAAATCATATTACTATAGACTTGATTTGTTTTGCCGGCGATTTAATTGACAGAGGTGATAAAGCATTTGATGATGAAATGCAAATTCAATTAGCAGAAGAACATTTTATTGAGCCTTTACTTGAAGCAACAGAATTAACTAAAGAAGAGTTTATTATTGTACCAGGAAATCATGAGGTAAATAAAAATAAAATTGCCACAATTACAGAAAAAGGTTTGGCTTTAATGTCTTCTATAGAAGAAGTTAATGATACTATATGTAATATGGAAGCTGAATATAAAAATAGACTGAAATATTTCTATGATTATATGTATGAAAAATATGTGCCAAATGCAGAAAAATGGATGCTTGGATACTCAATTAAGAAAAATATAAATGACATTAATATAGGAATCGTAGGACTTGATTCGGCATGGAGGTCAACAGGTGCAGGTTTTAAAGAAAGAGGTAAAATGCTCGTTGGTGAGCAACAAGTGGCAGTATTGTATAACAATATCAAGGATACAGATTTGAAAATATGCTTAATGCATCATCCGTTGGATTGGTTGTCTGATTTGGAAATGACTAATGTAGAAAGAAAACTGAATTATTTTGATTTAGTTTTGCGAGGACATGTTCACGATTTAGATGATAAGCAAATTTGTTCTCAGAAATATAAAACTATATATAATACATCAGGAAAACTTTTTCCTATAGATTGTTATTATTCAGGATACGCTATTTTGGATATTGATATGGATTTAAGTACATGTTGTATTTATTCGAGAGAATATTTGAAATCTCCAAGAGAGGATTTTGATAAGGCTCTGAGGATTAACGAAAATGGTAAAGCAGAGTATAAGCTTACCGCTTATGATGAAGTTAAAACTGTAGAATATGATTTGAAATTGCAACTTAGGAAATATTATGAAGAGGCTACAGAAAAATACACTATGTTGAAGAATATTGATAGCTATTCCCCTGATAAAATAGGCGATTTTTTTGTTGAACCTACAATATTTGAAAAATCTCAATATGAGCGTACAGAACTAACCAGAAAAGAAGGTGAAAAGGAAATTCCAGTTCTTTTAACAGAGCTAATAAATGGCTCTGATAATATATTGCTTATCGGAAAGAAAGAATGTGGTAAAACAACAATATTACAAAGGTTTGGAATTTTACATACAAGTATTGAAAGTCAACAAATACCAGTATATATTGATATGATCAAACTTAATAAAGGACATGATAGGATTTTATTTGCCTGTCAAAATTTCATATTTAATAACATATCATCTGATGTGCCTATTACAAAAAATCAGGTGAGAAATATGTTATCAAATGGGAAGATTATTTGTCTTTTTGATAATGTTAATATGTCAAGTGCAGACCATATTGCTTGGATTCAAGCCTTTGCAAAAGCCTTTCCTAATAATAGATTCATCTTTGCCGCAGAACAAAGGTTTTATCAGACATATACTTTAAAGGAATTTCCAGATTTTGGTGTAAAATACAAGCCGGTATATTTAGAATGTTTTGGAAAAAGACAAGTTAGAGAAATGATTACTAAATGGGGAAAAGGTAAGGAGGGATTTGATGCAAATGAAATGACGAATAAAATCGTAACATACTGCAACAATATTAATTTTGCAATGACTCCATTTAATATTGCTGTATTTATGACTATTTGGGATGTTGATAGAAATTTTGTTCCTGTTAATGAAGGGAAAGTTATGAGAACTTATTTGGAGACGGTATTAGATAAGTTTTCATTTGAAGGATTTCAGAGAAGTGAATATGATTATGATGTTAAGCAGCATTTTCTTGGATATTTAGCATATGAGATGTGCAAGAAAGATGAGTATTTTTTTACTATTAACGAATTTAATCATTTGGTTGATGAATACCATAACAAAAAGGGATTTAAAAAATCACAATCAAAATTTGATGTAATATTTTTTGAAAAAAATATATTATATATCACTGGAGATTATGTATATTTTAGCAATACAAGCATTATGGAATACTGTCTTGCTTCATACGCTGTTATTGATCAAACATTATATGATTTAATGACCGCCAAAGGAAATCGAGTTAATTTCGCACATGAATTATCATTCTATTCGGGAATAGTTCAAGATTGTTCAAAATTATTAAATAGTTTGAATGATGAGATTACAGATACTATTTTAAAAAATATGGATATATTGGATGAAATAGAGAAACTAAGTATAGGTATTGAATTCAACATGAATAGAAAAGAATATATAGAAGCGATAACAAGAAGTAGATGTTCTATAGAAGAGGCAGATGAATTAGAAGGAGTACTACCTGCATATAGAGAAACATCGCCTATGAATATTACTAAAATTAGTTCTATAGAAGAAAGTGAATCTTTTATGGATTTACTTTTGATTTATGGAAATGTTATCAAAAATGCAGAAACAGCTGATAAAGATCAGAAAAAGATTCATTTAGAAAACTATATGTTGGGAATGAACTTCCAATTTGGATTGATTATGAATGAATTTTCAGAATTTTTAAAAAGTAAGACCAAAGAAGACTTGCCAGAGGAATTAAAAGAAAAGCATCCTGATTTAACAGACGAAGAATATAAAAAGATAAAAGAAAATGTTTTAGATTTATTGAAAATTGTTCTTCCTGTAGCTATTCAGTTTAGTTTAGTTGATAATGTAGGAACTCCGAAATTGGAAGTTGTAATTTCTGAGTTGATTCAAGCAAACAAGGATAAGAAATTTACTAGGTTTATGTTATCGTTTCTTCTTTGTGATATTAGCAATGGAAACAAAAAAATATTTATTAGGAATTATATCAACGAAGAGGATTCAAAAGATATTTTAAAACTAATATTAGCAAAACTGGAATTTTACTATGATATGTGGTATTTTGGAAATAATCCGCAGATGGATAATATTCTACTTGATTTGATTACAGAGACACAAATTAAACTTTCTGATGAAAATAGCCTACAATTGCAAAGTAATAAAGACGAATTAAAGAAGCAGATAAAGAAACGGTACGATGCACAAAGAAAAAAATTAGTAAGCTAATGTAAGTAATTCTGAAAAATTTCATTGCGTTTTGATTACTTTTAATTTGGAAAGTTATATTGAAAATTATTTTCAAAGCAATTGAAATGGCTAACGGATTTGATAGAGAGGAGCATAAAATCTAAAGAATTATATTGGAATTTAAACATTTTTTATATAATATTATGCGAAAATGAACAAGACTATTCCATAATGTAAAATTTATTTGAAACGAATAAAGTTTGAAACATCAAGAAAAACCTAAATGTAGGGTTATGCAACAATGATAAAAATATTTTTCATCTGCCACGGCACTCCAGTTTTATGATAATGCATACCTTCGCAGACTGGGGCAACGCGTGGCAGAATATGGCAGAAAGCCTTGGGATTACTACGATTTAGACTACTAAGGCTCATGGCGGATAAGCCAGAATAGTGGGAGAAATTGGGAATATTCCTTAGTAGTAACCTACTACTAAGCGATGGCAGATATACAAGAGTTTGAACAGATAAAGCCACAATCTTTGGTAGTAAGACTACCGGGATTGTGGCTTTATCCGTTTATTAAAATATTTCTTTTTCAAAATTGATAAGAGCATTGGTTTTACATTCATCGGCCTTAGCGTAATAATTGTTAGCACCATCTTTGGCATCAAAGTATTTTTTAATTATTTCTTGCTGAATAGGAATGGAAGGAACAGGGATGCGAATGGCACCAATTTCATCACTGTTAATATTACACTGACCTGCTGTCTGTCTACTTACAGCATCTATTTGTTTCCTTACTAATGGCAGCATAAATAGAATATTCACATACTCTGGGAGCACAAGGCTTGTATCAAATCTATATCTAATAAGATAAGAAGCATAAGTATAATCTCCATCTAGATTGAAGATCGCAGATTTGCCAACAAGCTCTTTGCTATTGGTACGATTGATTAGAAAATCCCCCTTTTTTAACAACCATTTATCTGGTTCATTAGCCGTTGTGGCACTACTTTTGGGTAAGTATTTTAGCTGACTACAATCTATTTCACCGTTTACAATGTTTGGCATTCTTAACATCGGAATCATGCCATCTTTTTGTGTTAAAGAAGCCTTTGAGGATAGACCAAACAAAGATTCTTTCTGCAATTGTGATATTTCGTAAGAAGGATATTTGAAGCTTTTATACACTTTTTCAAGTTTTCCTTCCTTGAGAATGTAAGCAACTTCCCACCTGTTCATATCAGAAAATGATATGGTCTGTACTAGATTTGTAGCCTCTGGGGTCTTCGGTGGCTCATCTTTTAAGTTTGAAACGTCAGCTTGAATACTTAGCAATAAACCATCGCTGTAATCATTAGCCATTTTGATATTTTCTTCTGCTTCATTAAGCTTAGCATGATATGCGTCAAGAATTATCTGTTGGTCAGACACGTTAGGAACGGGGGCTTTTATAGCTGCTAGTTTTTCAAAATGCAATGTTTGTCTAACTGAACCAGTTGTCGAATCCTTGATAAGCTTATTGAAGAAATCACTTTTCATCATCAGCCACAAATATTCAGGTAGAATAGTATCCTTACAACTAAAAACAACATATGCAGGACTTATATAACTACCTTTTAAATTAGGTGTTTTTATTCCTATTGAACCTACATTAATTCGATATGGGTTGTAGGCTAACCAATTATCTTTTACAACATGGTACTTTTGTTTAATTTTGCTTCCTTTTTCAGTAGAACCATCAAACATACCGATTTTATTTGACACGCCTAATATGGTGAATTCTTTGGTAGGCTCATCAGATAGTTGTATTTTTTCTGTTTGATGAATTAAATGTTTTCCTAATTCCTCCACGGGATATTTTGAAAGTATCTTTGCAAAAAAGAACTGTTTCACATCCCATTGGGAGAATGAAGAAAAAGGAACAGTTGAAAGTAGCGCTGGTTTATTGCTCATTCAACACCACCTCCTGACTACCAATATACCTACAATATTTTCCGTCGGTATTCATGGCATAGATTATTTCATTGTTTAAAACTGGCCATAAATTATTCTGTATTCTATAATCTGAGTATTCATCTACTAACTGCGGTAACTGATTTCCTTCGGATGCAGCACCAGTCGTTGTGATTCCAGCATCATCAATCTTTGCAATAGGAATATCATAATCAAACTTCTTCTTAACAACCGGTTTTGTCTCTTCATCAATCTGCTTATAAAGTTCCTTCAATTCTTTTTCAGCAGTTTTCTTATTTAGCCTATTGTCAGCTTGCTCTTTTTTGATTGTTGTTATTTCTGTCTCAACTGATGTTGTATTTTTCTTGTCCTTCTTTGCCTGCTTAAGCTTTGTCTTTGCCTTCTTAAGGTCATCTTTAAGTGATTCCGTGAGAGCATCTGCTTTAGCAATAGTGGCTTCTAATTTGTCAATTTCTGCTTGGTGTAAAGCTGTTACGTCAGCAAGTGCTTCAGACTTGCAATTTGCATATTCAGATTCTTCATCATTTGTGAATCTTCGCATAAAAACAAGACTTGGTTTTACAGTTGCGCCTGCAGCTATAAACACATCCTGTGGGATAGAGCAAATCAGAATAATTTTTGCTTTTCCTTCAAAATATTCTCTAACAGCCTGCAGGTTTTTATTGTTTAGAACGCCTTCTGGGAGTACCATCCCCATACGACCTCCTTTTTTTAGAAGTCGTAAGCATCTTTCCATAAATAAAACTTCTGTCAGTGTAGAAGTATTACCTAAATCGTAAAGAGATAGTAATGATTCGCCGATATTGTCATCAACCTGCTTTAGGGCTTCATCGTAAGCTGCACCATATTTTTTCTTATATTTTTTCTTCATTTCTTCGTCAGTGAATTTATCTGCTTCTGAAATGAGCTGACCTCTATCCACATTCTGACCAAAAGGTGGATTTGTTAAGATAACGTCAAATCTCTCTTCAAAAATACCATTAACATTAAGTAACCCGTCATGATGATGCACACCACCATGACCATCGCCATGCATAATCATGTTCATTTTAGATGTACGAGCCATACGTGGATTAGCATCTGTACCATAAATGCAATTCCTAGAAAGCTGATACATTCGACTACCCTCAATGCCAGTATCTAATTCAGTATTTAGTGCTGCTTGCATTTTATCTATGGAATGACTTATCTTTACTTGTTTATCTTCTGGAAGAGCATCGTAGTCATTCCCTTCAATGGAAAGTCTTAAAGAATCCTTTTTTGAACGGATATCTGCCTCTATTTTTTCTCTTACATATTCAAAAGCCTTAATTAAGAATCCACCAGAGCCACAGGTAGGGTCACAAATTACCTCACCTTCTTGAGGGTCAAGAATCTCTGTCATAAAATCAACGATAGTTCTAGGGGTGAAGAACTGTCCTAATTCGCCTCTGAACGTTGTTCCGAGGAATTCTTCGAATGCTATTCCTTTAACGTCATCTTGCGTATCGGATAGATTAAATGTTTCAAGTTTCTCCAAGATTTGAATGAAACTATTCTCTCTGATATTTATTTCGTCTTTATCATCAAATAATCTGTCATCTTTAAAGAACTCTTTTGTAGTTCTAAATAAAAACTGCATGTAAGAGAGTGCGTATAAGTCAGTGCCCTTTAGACCCGGTCTAACATTTTTTTCGTGATTTTGGGCAGCATCAAGGTATTCCTGTTTTGTGAATACTTTCATACCCTTATTGTCACGCTCGAATCTAATTTTCATGAAAAGTAGTTTGCTGATTTCGTCGAACGCAGCCTCTGGAGATAGCTTATCATTATTCCTAATTATGTTATGACAAGCGCGTAACGTCTTTGTGAATTCATCACGTGTAAAAAGTTTGGTTTGATTTTTTATTTGTTCAATTCTTGCAGCATCATCTACATCTTTAGCAGTAGGAATAGCTACAACTTCATCTAATTTTTGAGGTAAATATGCAGGGTCTACATTAAAATATTTTGTTTCTTTTTCGTTTGTTGTTACAAAGAATTCTGCATGTGCCCAAGAAGCATAATTAAATCCTTGGTAATAATCTTCAACTCGAACCTTAACATTTTCAGCTTTGCACTCTACTACAATAAAAGCAGCCTTTTTGTCTTTTTTGTCCTGCTCACTTTTCCAAATTACAATATCTGCGCGAGCTTTACCTTGACCACGTTTGGAGTTATTTACTTTAAGTTCCTGATCCATTTGTTCAAGAGAGTATCCATATTTGTTAGCAAGAATAGCGATGTAATATTGACGAACTCTTTCTTCTGGTGTTGATACGTGCCATGCTTTCTTTAAGGGACAATATATTTTCCCGTCTTTTTCTTGTACTTCTAAATCTGCCATTATGTATGTCCTCCGTTAACCCCATGGGGGAGTATTATCTCTGTAACTATTCATCCTAAAGACCGATGCCCCCTCACACATGTTTTTTCGCGAAATTGCATAGGGGGGATTCCGGTGTCTTTTAACATATTTTATATAATATCATAGCACATAATTGCATGTAGCTGGCTGACATTAGATACAATAATCTATTTGCCTTTCCGCCATATCATATAAATTAATGTGCTTTTTTCTTGCTTTTTTGAGCCTTTTCAATGGATTTTCGCTCACGATAGGCTTTTTGCTTTCGGGCATTTCGAACCTTCTGGCATTCTTCGGCATCACAAAATTCCTGTCGGTTGCTCTTTCGGATTATGAATTTACCACAGTTCCGACAACGAATCATAATGCCTTCTGGACGATTATCTGCTTTCCCTTTATCTTCTGGCGCAGGGTCTTCGGAAAGCATTCTTGCAAGTGTCAGCCATGCAATATCAAACACGGAATTAATATCGGTAGAAAATTCTAATCGGTTAGTGCGGGGATCTACCTTTAATTTCATGGTAAATTCCGGAATAATGTCAATAAGTGCATTCCGTAATTCATCGTAATCATAATATGGTGTAGTAGCAAATTCTCCGGTTGGAGGTTTTTCTGCTGGATGATTTTTAATGTACTCATTATCAATTCGCATTTCTTCTATGAGATTTCCTTTTGCATCCCCATAATCTAAATCATCCGGTATTGCAACGATAGGATGCTTATATTTATCAAAGAAAGAGTAGCCCTTAAAGTATTTTCCTTCTTTGGATAAATCATATGCAGCTTCGCCATTGGCAATACAGACACCTTCGAGAGCAACATAAAACATGACTGCATTATATAATTTTCCAAGATCATCTAGGAAGGTGTTAATCTCAAATGTTCCGTCTTTTTCTACCATTTCTGCATCGAAGCTATTTATATCAAAAGATTTATTCAATTCAGAATAGATGAAATCAATATTATATGGATGCATATTATTTGTACACCATTCCATGATGAGCTGTGTATATGGAATTTTATTATCAAAGCTGTTTATCTGCATTGCCAGATTGCAAAGGCTGGTAAGCAGTCCCTGTCCGGAAAGAAAATCTTCTTTAGGAAAGATGGGTTCATATCCGGGGCGGCAAAATGGTGTTGCACAATAATCATCGCTTTTATCAATATCAAGTTCATATTTCTTGAATCGGAAAGGGTGGTAAATCAGTTGCCCGATACCACCGATTTCTTTAAATCCTAATATATCTGTTGTTTTATCTGCTTCTGATGGAATTGTTTCATCATTCCAGTTTAATGGCATATCATACCTCATTCCAATCGTTAATTCGTAACCGTTAGCGTTACCGTCGGTTTTTGGACTTCGGTTACATTATAGCTTAAAATATTCATGAAAACAATAAAAAGTTACACAAAATGCTGTAACGGATTTGTACCTTGACAATTTCATCCCGTTCTCAATGAACAAGCCTTTGTTACTGCAGGAATTGGTAGTTGCCAAGAGCGGTAGCAGAGAAATGACCATTGAAGAGATGGATGCAACAAAATCTAAGAAAGTTTTGTGTGAAAAAGTCGACTTTGGAGATATAATCTATATTGAATAATTTATAAAAGGGAGATATGTTTTGCTTATGAAAAAGTATGAAATGATACCTACAGAAGAAAATTTGATAGAAACTTTGTATAATGACACAATCAATAGAAATAAAGATATTGTCTATTTTTATGATATTTTGCAAGCACAAGAATCAGCCAGTGCAATTGCAATTGATGGAAGATGGGGAAGCGGAAAGACGTTTTTTGTCAGGCAAACAAAAATGGTTATCAATGCATTAAATTCATCAAGTACAATGGATGAAGAAACTAAAGCGAAAGCTACAATTAGGGTACCATTTTCTAAGAGCGATAGAGAAAAGGGTAATTGCAGTATAGCTGTATATTATGATGCATGGTCAAATGATAATGACACAGAACCAGTGTTATCATTAATTTATGAGATTACAAAGCAACTAAGTGTTGATTTTTCTTTGTCTGATATTAGTATTGTCAAAACAGCAGGAGCGATTATTGAGGCAATAAGTGGTCATAATGTTAATGGAATAAAGGATGCTCTTACATCAGAAGATCCATTTACAAAATTTAAAGGAGAGAAAGATATAGAACAAAAAATTAAAGATTTTTTTTCTTGTTTATTAGCTGAAAGGGGAAATCGATTAGTTATTTTTATTGACGAATTGGATAGATGTAAACCAACTTTTGCAGTTCATCTTCTTGAACAAATAAAACATTACATATATGATGACAGAATCACATTTGTTTTTTCTGTTAATTTGGAACAGTTGCAACATACAATAAAGAATTATTATGGAGTAGATTTTGATTCATGTAGGTATTTAGATAGATTTTTTGACTTGAGAATTTCTATGCCACCAGCTAATATGGAAAAATTTTATAGTGAAATTGGGCTTGAGTCTAGATATTATGTTGATATAGTAATAAGAAGAATCATAAAGATGTATAATTTTGAATTAAGAGAAATTACTCGTTTTTATTCTCAAGTCAAAGCGGCAGTATATGAACCTACTCATGATAGAAAAATATACGATTTTTCATTTCCTGATGGTAGGGGCAGACAAATTATTCTAATTTATATAGTACCTTTGTTAATAGGATTAAAAATTGCAGATATTTCAAAATATGATCAATTTATTAATGGACATAATAGCGAGCCTTTAAAAGAATTATTAGATATTGATGAGGATAATCGTTTGTTAGGAAATATGTTAAATTCTGATGAATCATTTACAAAAGAAGAAGGAAAAACGCTAAGAACAACTAATGAAATGATAGATAAATTCTATAATGCAATTTTTGTAGATCAGTATGATGGAAGAAGGTATAACACAATGTTAGGACAGTATGAGTTTACTGAGGAATCAAAAGGATTTGCTATCAGCACATCTAGTATGTTGTCACGATTTGCAGAATTATCTTAAACAATAGGAAGGTGGGATAAAATGGAAATACCTACAGTTTTTATTTCGTATAAAAGAGATAAAGTTGATATAGTTAATAAATTGGGAGATAAAATTGCTGGACGAGCGGAAATAAAAAGAGATACAAAAGAAATTGGTGCATGGGAAAGTATAACTACATTTATGAAGAGTATAAGAATACAAGATTTTGCGATTCTTATTATTTCTGATAATTACTTAAAATCTGTTGCATGTATGTATGAAGTGATTCAACTTATGAAAGAGGACGATTGGTTGAATAAAACAATGATAATGTTAGCTGATGACATTAACGTTTTTGGAACAAAGGAGCAACTAGCATATATTAAATATTGGAATGATGAATATAACAACATTTCTGAGTTAATAAAATCATTACCACCAGAAACTGTAAGTAGTCAGTCAGAAGAGTTGAAGAAGATATCAAGAATAAAAGATGAAATAGGTTCGTTTTTACATATTATTTCAGATAGAAATATTCCGATAGATGATGTTTATGAACAAATTAATCTACGTTTGGAGAAATATAATGTACAAAAAACACAAGAGGATACATTGGAAACTGTAAGATTAGGTAGAGATGCAATCGCATTACTAATTACCGTTTGTAATGCTTCGGGTATATTACAAGTTTCATCGTCTTTAGAATTATATTCAATTTCAATAGACCAAACTGATTTTGTTGATTGTAGTTCATTAGATAATAAAACAATTGCAAAATGGAATGAAGCACTGACAAAATTAGAGTATTATGGGTTGATTATTACAGAAAATAATTTTTTATATCGTGTAACGCAAAATGGATATAAGGCTGCTGCTGATTTAGAAAAGCAAATTGGCACAGAAAAGATTAAATGTAACAATTGTAATCATCATGGCACTTCGTATAAAAAGAATGAATGTCCAATATGTAAGAGTGAGATTGCAGAAAAAGAGTAAATTGTTTTTGATGCAATTAAGAAAATCCAGAAGTAACTGTAATTTCAGAGAAAAAATAAATTATCACAAAACACCCGAAAACCTTGCAAAACAGGGAATTCTGGGGCAAAACAAGGAGAAACAAAACAATGATAAGAGTTTTATTTATCTGCCACGGCAATATCTGCCGAAGCACTATGGCAGAAAGTGTTATGACATATTTAGTTGAAAAAGAGGGACTTGCTGATAGGTTCTATATTAATTCAGCGGCGACAAGCCGCGAGGAGATTGGTAATGGGGTGCATCATGGCACTGTTGCCAAGTTGAAGAAAGAAGGGATTCCGGTGATTCCTCACAGGGCAGTGCAGATGACTCTGAATGATTATGAGGAATATGATTACCTTATTGGAATGGATACTGAGAATATACGCAATATGCAGAGGATATCGGGCGGAGATCCGGATGAGAAGATATATAAGCTGCTTACTTTTGCGGGAAGCGGACTTGATGTGGCAGACCCATGGTATACGGGAGATTTTGAGGCAACTTACAGGGATGTTCTGGCAGGCTGCAAAGGACTGCTTGAGTGCCTTAAGGAAGAATTGTAGGCGGTTGCAGGCAGGTTACATAAGCAAGTGCCACGGCAATATATATGAATAAAATGGTCGGGCAAGGCAGGCTGTCTTCAACGGGGACAGCCTGCCTTGCCCGACATCCACTACCTATAGGTTGCCACCACCTACCACGGCAGAATATACATATTCCTCTGGTAAGAACCGAATACAGTGGCAGTTGCCTTAAGCTCTGCGCCGAGACGGCGGAAAGACGAATTGCTGGCGATGTTGTCCGGGTGGGCTACGGCGAGGATTGTGTCGATGCCGCGGTTGCGGGCAATTGAACAGAGGCGCTTGTTAAGCTCACACATAAGGTTGTGACCGCGGAAGTCAGGGTGAACCATGCATCGTCCGACTTCAGCTACATTTGTAGAACGAATGTCGAGACCGAGCTTTTCAGCTTCCTCAGCAAATTCATGTTCATTAAAGAAAAGGGCGCTGGCGGCAACAAGTTCATTATCGTCATTAAATGCACCTAAGAAGCATGTCCAGTCAGCATCAAAGAAATGTGAGCGTTCAATATCATCAATAGGAATCCACCATTCCGGAACAGGAAGAGCATTTTCTATAGTATATATAAGCTGTTCAAGGGAAGCCTTATCATTTTTATCTAATACACGGATATTCATAGCAATCTCCTATACACTTAAATTCAGAAATAACTTTAATATTACCTTAATATATGCAAGTTATAATCCTAATCCACCACATTATAATATGTATGTATCTTAAAATCAAAATATTTTTAAATTCGCGGGCAGAATATTAAGCAGGCACAAATTAATGCCGATATACATTTACAAGACATATTGCTTCTTGAATATTCATAAAAATATATATTTAGATAGATTTTTTTTATTTAGGGCTTTTAAATTTCCTTTTTTATGTATATAATGATGATTAGCCATGGGTACACATGGCTTCTAATGACTTTTGATTTTATGTTTTATCTGAATATATCGGACAGACAGAGGTCCGCATTGTTTTATAAGAAAGGGGAATTATCATGTTATCAACAGATATTGGTATAGATTTAGGTACTGCAAGTATTCTTGTGTACATCAGAGGCAAAGGAGTTGTTCTTAAAGAGCCTTCAGTTGTTGCATTTGACAGGGATACTAATAAGATTAAGGCTATCGGTGAGGAAGCAAGACTGATGCTTGGTAGAACACCAGGTAACATCGTTGCTGTAAGACCTCTTCGTCAGGGTGTTATCTCTGATTACACTGTAACTGAGAAGATGCTTAAGTACTTTATCCAGAAGGCTATCGGCAAGAGAATGCTTAAGAAGCCTAGAATCAGTGTATGCGTACCTTCAGGTGTTACTGAGGTTGAGAAGAAGGCGGTTGAGGATGCTACTCTTCAGGCAGGCGCAAGAGAGGTTGCTATTATTGAAGAGCCTATCGCAGCAGCTATCGGTGCAGGTATTGATATTTCAAGACCATGCGGTAATATGATTGTTGATATCGGTGGTGGTACAACTGATATCGCTGTTATCTCTTTAGGAGGAACTGTTGTAAGTACTTCTATTAAGATTGCCGGAGATGATTTTGATGAAGCTATCGTAAGATACATGAGAAAGAAGCATAATCTTCTTATTGGTGAAAGAACCGCAGAAGATATTAAGATTAAGGTTGGTTCTGCTTATCCTAGGGCAGAAGTCACAACTATGAATGTACGAGGAAGAAACCTTGTAACAGGTCTTCCTAAGACTGTAGAGGTAAGCTCAGAGGAGACAGAGGAAGCTTTAAGAGAGGCAACTTCACAGATTGTTGAAGCTGTTCACAGCGTTCTTGAGAAGACTCCACCAGAACTTGCATCTGATATTGCAGACAGAGGAATCGTCCTTACAGGAGGCGGAAGTCTTCTTTCAGGACTTGAGGATTTAATTGAAGCCAAGACAGGAATTAATACTATGACAGCCGAAGATCCAATGACATGTGTTGCTATTGGTACAGGTAAGTTTATTGAGTTCCTTGCAGGCTACAGAGACGAAGTTAAGTAACCTGGAACATTTTTAATAAGATTATTAATAATGTTTCTTAACAATCTGGCAGAATGGATAATCTCTATGCCGGAAGAATATATTATCAAGAAAGAGGCGGGCTATGGTAAAAGGGCTTTATACAGCGTACTCTGGCTTGACAGTTCAGCAGAAGAGACTGGATGTAGTGTCTAATAATCTGGCTAATGCAACTACCACAGGTTATAAGAAAGAAGGCCTTACGACACAGTCGTTTAAAGATGTTTATGGCATCAAAGTTAAAGATGAAACTGTGGGCTATATTAATCAGAATATCGGAACTCTGAATCTTGGAGCGAAGGTAGGAGAATCCTTCAGAAGTTGGGATCAGGGCTCTTTCCAGAACACGGGCAATACATTTGACTTTGCACTGAGTGGAAGTGGATTGTTTTCGATTTCTTTCACTAACAAAGCTGGAGAAACTTCAACGCTTTATACCAGGGACGGATCTTTCCAGATGAACCGTGAAGGTTATCTGGTAACCAAGGATGGTGATTTTGTATTGGGCGAGAATGGTCCGATACAGTTACCTACAGACTTTGAAAAACTGACTGTAGAAGAGAGTGGCGAAATATATGCTGACGGACAGTATGTAGACAGATTTGCTCTTGTAGATTTTGAGAATTATGACTATGTTGAGGCATATGGCGAGAATCTTTACAGAGCTGTAGATGGCGCAACACAGACAGATGCTGCAGCAACAGTTAATCAGGGATATTTGGAGGCTTCCAATATTAATGTGGTAACAGAGATGGTAGATATGATATCTATTGCAAGAGATTTTGAAAGTAATCAGAAGATTATGAATACTATCGATGAGATGTTAGGAAAGATGGTATCTATATCTGAGATTTAGTAACAACTGTTAGGCATATACATATGGAGGACTGACGACATGATGAGATCATTGTGGACTGCTGCATCAGGAATGATGAGCCAGCAGACAAGCGTAGATACTATTGCCAACAATCTGGCAAATGTTAATACAGTAGGATATAAGCAGGAACAGACTCAATTTAAGTCTCTGCTTTACCAGAATCTTCAGGCGAAGACTACTTCTGCCAACGGAGAGAATAAACCTGTTGGAGCACAGGTAGGACTTGGTTCAAGAGTTTCAGCAGTAACATCAATATATACACAGGGTGCATTAAATGCAACTGACAGTACAACAGATTTTGCGATTAATGGAGATGGTTTTTTCGCAGTAAGAAATACTAATACTGACGAGACTGTGTATACAAGAAATGGACATTTTACATGGGCAACAGCTACAGAAGGCGTAATGCTTAGTACTTCTGAAGGATATCCTGTACTCAGCGCAGATGGCGCAGAGATAGTTCTTGGACAGGATGCTAACGGTGAGGATTATAAGACTAATCTTATTACTATTGATACAGACGGCAACCTTTTATATCCTGATGAGTCTAACAATCCAGCACCAATCGGTATTAAGATTGGTTTATATCAGTTTTCTAATCCTGCAGGACTTGATAAGATTGGTGGAAGCTACCTTTCAGAGACTGAGGCGTCAGGAACTGCACTTAACGAAGAGTATGATGCAGTTGGGAAGAAGAGTTCATTAAGACAGTCATATCTTGAGTCATCTAATGTTCAGGTTGCAACTGAGATGGTTAATCTTATTACAGCACAGAGAGCGTATGAGTTATGTTCTAAGGCTATAACAACATCTGATACAATGATGGAGCAGGCTAATAACCTTAAGAGATAAGCGGGGTGTAGTGTATGAGCGATTCTATTACGGGACTTAGCAGTACGAATTATTCAGATGTGTATGATTCTAAAGCGGGTTCTTTAACTAATAAACTTACAGATATTGATTATTCTAAGGCATCAGACGATGAACTTATGTCTGTATGCAAGGATTTTGAAAGTTATTTTGTTGAACAGGTTCTTAAGTCAATGGAGAAGATGGCTAAGATTGATTCAGAAGACGAGGATAGCAATCTTTTTACTTCTATGGCTGGAATTGGCGGAACAGAGGATACTTCACTTAATACTTTGGGAAGTTACTTTGGAGATGAGATGGTGTCATCTTATGCCAAGCTTATGACTGATTCTAATCATGGCAAAGGACTTGGAATAGCACAGACGCTTTATGAGCAGATGAAGAGAAATTATTCTACAGAGTCTATTCCTAAGGCAGATGAGCAGGAATAATATTTAACATAAAGGAGATAACAGATTGGATTACGAGTCTGTGAAATATGTAGAGGGCTTTGTGGAGAATATTATCTTCAGGAATGAAGACAATGGATATACGGTTTTTAATATTGTATATGATGATGAAGAAATCACCTGTGTTGGAGTGTTAAGCTATATCAACACAGGTGAATTTATTACCGCACAAGGCGAATTTGTTAAGCATGCAGTTTACTACATGCAGTTTAAAGTCACATCTTATGAGTTCAGGGCGCCGGATGATGCTGCATCCGTAAGGCGTTATCTAAGCTCTGGGGCAATCAAGGGTATCGGCGAGAAGATGGCTGAACGAATAGTTAAGACATTTGGCGATGATACATTCAGGATTATGGAAGAAGAACCGGAGCGTCTGGCTGAGATTAAAGGAATAAGCATGTCTAAAGCTATGGATATAGCAAACCAGCTTATTGACAAGAAAGACATCAGAAAAGCAATGATGTTTCTTCAGCGTTATGGAATCCAGATGAATCTTGCCAACAAAATATTTAAGCGTTATGGAAACGACATTTATAACATTCTTGAACAGAATCCGTACAGGCTTGCTGATGACATAGAGGGTGTCGGTTTTAGGACGGCTGATGAGATTGCTTCGCGTGCCGGAATCAAGATTGATTCTGAATTCAGGATTAAGAGCGGAATATTTTATGTGCTTAACCAGGCGACAATGCAGGGACACACATATCTTCCGTATGATAAGCTTGTGCGTCAGGTCAACGAACTGCTTTTGATTGATGTCCAGGACTATGACAAATATCTTATGGACCTGACAATGGATAAGAAGATAGTTGTCAAGGTTAAGGACAATGTAAAATGTGTCTATGCCCGTATGTATTACAACATGGAAGCAAATGTTGCAGCTATGCTTAATAATCTTGATGTCCAGATTGAGGAAGACCAGAAATTCATAGATGACAGGATTGCAAGGATTGAGGATAAAGAAGGAATAACTCTTGATGATATCCAGAAAGAGGCTGTTGCGAAAGCAGTAAGAAACGGGCTTGTTATTGTTACTGGCGGTCCGGGAACCGGTAAGACTACAACTATTAATACAATAATCAAATATTTTGAGCTGGAAGGTCTGGAAATCAGGCTGGCAGCGCCTACGGGACGTGCAGCCAAGAGAATGACTGAGGCGTGCGGTTATGAAGCACAGACAATCCACAGAATGTTAGAGATAAGCGGCGGCGTGCCGGATGGTGACAGAAAGTCGGCAGCAGGTCTGTCTATGTTCTTTGAGAGAAATGAAGATAATCCGCTTGAGGCTGATGTTATTATTGTTGATGAGATGTCGATGGTAGACATAAGCATTATGAATTCACTTCTTAAAGCTGTTTCGATTGGAACGAAACTGATTCTTGTAGGTGATGTGGATCAGCTTCCAAGTGTAGGTCCGGGAAATGTACTTAAAGACATTATAGAATCCGGATGTTTTCCGGTTGTTAAGCTGGAGAGGATATTCAGACAGGCGGCACAGAGTGAGATTATTATTAATGCCCATAAGATTAACAGGGGCGAGGAGGTAGTACTCAACAAGTACAGCAAGGATTTTCTCTTTGTTCACAGAAACGGTGCAGACAATATAATAAATGCGATGAAAACGCTTATTAAGGACAAACTTCCGGACTATGTAGGTGCCGATGTGTATGACCTTCAGATTCTTACTCCATCGCGAAAATCCAATGTGGGGGTGGAACGTCTTAATAAGATTATGCAGGATTTTCTTAATCCGGCTGATGCTATCAAGCAGGAAAGACAGGTCGGTGATGTTACTTTCCGTGAAGGTGATAAGGTTATGCAGATTAAGAATGATTATCAGCTTGCATGGGAAAAACGAAGCAGATACGGTATTCCAACAGAACAGGGAACGGGCGCTTTTAACGGGGATACCGGAGTTATAGAGAGAATAAGCACATTTGATGAGAATGTAACTGTGAAATTCGAAGATGGCAGATTCGTTACTTATGAATTCTCACAGCTTGATGAGCTTGAACTTGCGTATGCGATTACGGTTCACAAATCACAGGGAAGTGAGTACCCGGCGGTTATTATTCCGATGTCGCAGGGACCAAGAATGCTGATGAACAGGAATATTCTGTATACGGCAGTTACAAGAGCAAGAAAATGTGTGTGCCTCGTTGGGGAAGAGGAGATATTCAGGCTTATGGCTGGCAATGTATCAGAGTCAAAACGATATTCTTCACTCACAGACAGGATTGAAGAAATCAGACATATTGAAGATTTCGGACAATGATAATTGATGTGTTTATATGTGATAATGATGACAATAATGGGGGATTATGGATTATAAGAAGGTATTAATGGAGGCAGTTAATGCGGTACTTCCACCAGTGTGTCCTATGTGTGGAAAGCCGGCACCTTTTGTTGGAGGGATAAGGGCAGATATATGTGGAAGCTGCATGCATAATATAAATTATGTAAGCGAGCCTGCCTGTTTAAAATGTGGTAAGCCAGTGAAAGATGAAGAAACAGAATACTGTAGTGACTGCAGCAGACAGAAGCATGTATATGACCAGGCATGTGCGTTGTATGAATATTCTAAGAATGTCAAGGAATCAATATACAGATTTAAATATTATAACAAGCAGGAATATGCAGGAATATATGCGAAGCAGATGGCGGACAGATGTGGCAGGATGATACGCATGTGGTCGCCGGATGTGATAATTCCTGTTCCGATTCATATTTCGAAATATAAGGAGCGTGGGTTTAACCAGGCTGGGCTTATTGCACAGGCACTTGGAAGAGCCATGCAGATTCCGGTAGATGAGGAATATCTCGTGAGGATTGTTAAGACTCAGCCCATGAAGGAGCTAAGTAATCGGGAAAGAATTAAAAATCTGCAAAATGCTTTTCAAGTAAGAGAAAAAGTTGTAAGATATAGAAAAGTATTAATCGTGGACGACATATATACAACAGGAGCAACATTTGATGCATGTGCAGCAGTACTTAAAGACGCAGGAGTGTCGCAGGTATATGGTATAAGTCTGTGTGTGGGAGACGGATTTTAAAGTATGAGCTGCTTTAGTAACTGGACCTGTTAACGAGATTGATAAAGAGGATTAACAAGGAGAAGCTATGGAAGTTAAGAATTGTAAGAACTGTGGAAGATTATATAATTATATAGGTGGTGTGTACAGACTTTGTCCTGAATGCATGAGAAAGCTTGAAGAAAAGTTTCAGGAGGTTAAAGATTATATAGAGGATAATCCAAGGGCTGATATGAGAGAAATATCTGAGAAGTGCGATGTCAGTACAAGACAGATTGAACAGTGGATAAGAGAAGAAAGATTATCGTTCAGTGATGATTCACCTATTGGTATTGCATGCGAAGTATGCGGAGCTACCATAAAAACCGGAAGATATTGTGAGAGATGTAAGAACGATTTAGCTAACAGACTGGGAAGCATGTACGGAAGCAGATCTTCAACAGTTGATGCTGATAAGATAAGAGAGAGAAGAGAAAAGGCAAGGATGAGATTTCTTGATAAATAATAAGCTTTTTTCAAAACGGGTATAAAGTATTTGCGGAAACTGTCCGATATCTTACACATGAAGCAAGAGAGTATCTGCTTTAATTAATGGAAAGTGAGGCGGTTAATATGCGCATAGATGCTTATAATGCTGTTAATCAGATATATCAGACCAGCCAGATTTCTAAAGCTAAGACAGCAGCTAAGACATCATCGGTTAGTGACAAGTTTGAGATTTCTGACACAGCCAGGACATATCAGACAGCCAGGACAGCAGTAAGTAAGGCTTCTGATGTTCGAGAAGACAAGATTGCTGATATTAAGGCACGTATGGCAGCAGGAACTTACAACATCAGTTCAGAAGCTGTTGCAGATAAGATTCTGAACAACATTTCAACATTAACATTTTAGTGGGGTTTTATTAGATGGCAAGTTTGATAGATTCTTTGATTAATATAATGAATGATGAGAACAGACAGTATACTGAGCTTTTGGACTTGTCTAATAATAAGACTACTGCTATTGTTAAGGGAGATGTCGGACAGCTTCAGGAGATATTTGGTAAGGAGCAGAAGCTTATTGATATTCTTAACAGACTGGAGATGGAGAGACAGTCATGTGTTGCAGATATATGTAAGATTCTGCATCTGTCAGCAGCAGAGGTTAAGGTGAGTCAGATAGTAAGACTGTTAGAAAAGAAGCAGGCAGAGCATGATGCTTTAGAACAGTCGTATCTGAGTCTTAAGAAAACTGTAAACCAGCTTACGCAGGTTAATGATAATAACAGGCTGCTGCTTAAGGAATCAATGGATATGATTGATTTTGAGATTAATCTTGCGAAGAATGCAAGTATGGCTCCACAGACGGCTAACTATGGAAAGGGAGCGTATGAGGAGACAGGTGGCATGGGAAGCACAAGCTTTGATGCCAGGCAGTAATATTCTGATGGCATATCAGGATGCCACGGATATAAGACAATATGAATAATATCACGGATGATTTATTGTGAGATGGGGTTGTCCGTGTTGGATTGAAAGCCACATTTTTACTAAGGAAATGTGGCTTTTTTAGTCTCTGGGGTGTTTTGTTTAAAAAAAATGACGATATACATATAAGATTATGAATTAAGTAAGAAAGAGGTGACCTTATGGCTAATGGAATGGCAGGATTGTTTGTTGGAGCAAGCGGTTTGAAAACAGCTCAGACAGCACTCAACACAACAGCACACAATCTGTCTAATATTAACACAACCGGATATACAAGACAGCAGGTTACTTTCTCTGATACTACATATGTCAATGTCAGCAGCAAGGACAAAGTAAGTTATGCAAGCTATGGACTTGGTGTTGCAATATCTGAGGTAAGAAGAATAAGAGATCAGTATATTGACCTGGCATACAGGAATGAGAATTCAAGACTTGGATTCTATGAAAGCCAGTACAATGCTGTTCAGGAGATAGAAGATCAGTTTGGTGAGATGCAGGGTGTAACTTATGAGTCATATCTTACCAATCTGTATGATTCAATTAATGAACTTGCCAAGAATCCGACAAGTACAGTTGCAAGGTCATCACTTATCCAGAATGCGACTGCATTTATAGAGAAATCAGAAAATGTGTATAAGGGGCTCAGGGATTACCAGACAACTCTTAATACACAGGTTAGTAATATGGTTAATAAGATTAATGATCTTGCAGGCCAGATATATAAGCTTAATAAGAGTATTGCCAAGGTGGAAGCACCGGGTATGGAGAAAGCTAATGATTTAAGAGACCAGAGAGATGCGGCAATAGATGAACTCAGCAAATATATAGATATTACTTATTATGAATCAGAGAATAAGGAAACTATTATTAATGCAGCCGGAGTTCCTCTTGTAACATCAGGCGAACTTACAGCTATGAGTACAAGAGTTGTCGAGGGAACAACACTTGTTATTCCCACATGGCCATCGTATGAAAGAGATGTTTATGAAGATGGCAAGCTGGCGTCTAATGCTGATGATACAGATAAGGGACAGCTTAAGGGACTTATTATTGCAAGAGGCAATATGGTTGTAGATTATACAGTGGTTCCGGTTGCACCTGACAGCAATGATTATGACATGAGTACTGAGGAAGGCCGTACAGCATATCAGCAGGCCTATAATGAATATGCAAAGCAGCAGGAATACTACAATACATATGTAGAGCCTTCAGCAATTCTTAGCGCTATGGCGGGATTCGATAAGCTTGTTAATGGAATTGTTGAAAGAATCAACGGAATCTTGTGTCCGGAGAAAACTGAGACAAGGACTAATCCTTATCTTAATGCAGATGGAAGTGAGATTCAGGCAGATACATACATATATAATTCAGTTGATCAGCCGGTTCTTTATGACAGATACGGAAGAGAGGTTACCGGAACTGATAACGGTGATGGTACTTACAGCTATGCATCTGGTGAGAAATTATACGAGAGTGCAGGCGGAGCAGCGGTTCCGGTTGATTCATATGAGTATCTTATGCTTGACATGGACAAGACTGGATACGGTATGGATGACGATAAGACTGTTGGTACAGAACTGTTTTCAAGAATTGGAACAGACAGATATATTAAGACTACAGGTGATAATGGAGAGACAATCTATCTTAGAAACAATCTTAACGAGACAGATTATGAATCATTATATAAGCTTGGCAATCTGAAGATTAATCCTGAAGCAGCACAGAATGTAGGAAAGATTCCACTTTCTACTGTACAGGGTAAGGAAGATTTTGACAGAGCCAAGGAACTTGTGGATATATGGGATGAGAAATTCGCTTCCCTTAACCCGGACATGTATGCGAAGTCGGATTACATGTCATTCTACAATAATTATATTGGTGAATATGCCACTATGGGTAAGGCACTTTATAATTATGTAGGTAACCAGACAACGATGGTTGATGGTTATGATAACCAGAGACTACAGTCAGAGGGGGTATCCTCTGATGAAGAGTTAGAAAAGATGATAAAGTATCAGCAGGCATATAATGCAGCATCGAGATATGTTAATGTAGTAAGCGAAATGCTGGAACATCTCGTTACTTCACTTGGACGTATATAAATGCTGATTAATACAGGAGGATAATATGGCATCAACATTTTTTGGATTAACAATTGCATATACAGGATTGCAGGCGGCGCAGACCTCTATAAATGTTACATCACATAATCTTGCTAATATCAATAACCAGTCATATACGAAAGAAACAGCTTCGATTAAGGCTGGTGAGGCATTACGTTCATATGCTAAATATGGAACACTTGGTGCAGGAGTTATCGTTGATGCAATTAATCAGACGAGAGATTCTTACTATGATGAGAAGTACAGAAATAATTATACTAATTATGGACAGTACAATGTTAAGGATACATACATGTCACAGATACAGAATTATCTCAATGAGTTCACACTTAAGGGATATTCAACTGAGTATGAGAATTTCTTTGCAGCACTTAACCAGCTTGATCTTACGCCGGCTGATACATCCGCAAAGAACCAGCTTATCAATAATGCAAAGAGCATGACAGATTATTTTAATACTCTGGCTACTAATTTAAGGAATGTTCAGATAGACGCTAATAATGAGATTAAAGATACTGTTAACCAGATTAATTCTCTGGCACAGAGCATTTCTTCTCTTAATAAGCAGATTAACCAGATTCAGGCTAATTATGGCAATGCCAACGATCTTAAGGATCAGAGAAATGCTTTAATTGATGATCTTTCCAAGCTGGTTAATATATCAGTAAGTGAGACAGATATTGGCAATAACCTTACAGACCTTCAGATTACAATTAATGGTAATTCGCTTGTTAATGGCTATAATTACCATACTCTTCAGACTGTTTCAAGAGATGAGCCAAGAAATGTATCGGATGCGGCAGGTCTGTATGACATACAGTGGGAGACCGGACAGCCATTTAACATATACAGCACTTCATTAGGCGGAGAGTTAAAGGGACTTATTGATATAAGAGACGGATGTAATGGTGAGATTGAAAAATATGCCACAACAACTGACGATGATGGCAATGAAACATATAAGACAGATGCAGAGGGTAATATACTTACTGATACAGTAAGTAAGGTGGACAGCAATACTAATTATAAGGGAGTTCCTTATTATCAGGCACAGCTTAACCAGTTTATACAGACATTTGTATCATCAATCAATGAGATTCTTACAAAGGGTGTTACATCAGATGGATCGGCAAGCGGAATTCCACTTTTTGTAATGTCAGATGGAAGCAAGGCTCTTACAGCGTCAAGTGTAACAGTTAATCAGGATCTTATTGATAACGCGGACCTTCTTGCTACCAAGTACAAGGAAAGCGATGGAGAAGCCAATACAAGCCTGATTGTAGACCTTATCAATTCTAAAGATGCTAAGATATATGACGGAGGTACGGGAACATATTTCCTCGAAAGTATTGTCAGTGATATGTCAATAGATGCAAGTAAGGCAATTAATTTTACAAAGAATTACAACAATCTTAAGACAACTATACAGAATCAGAGATTATCTGTAATGGGTGTTGATACAGATGAAGAAGCCATGGATCTTGTAAAGTTCCAGCAGGCATATAATTTAAGTTCGAAGATGATGACTGTCATGAATCAGTTATATGACAGACTTATTAATAATACAGGTGTATAAAACAGGAAAAGAATTCTTCTCCTCACCATAGGGGCGGTTTTTGATTCGCGATATAAGGAGGCACAATATGCGTATTACTAACCAGATGATGGTAAACAGCTCAATATCCAATATTCAGGGAAATAAGAGCCAGCTTAATGATTTAAGTACACAGCTCTCAACACAGAAAAAGATTAATAAGCCTTCTGATGACCCTATTATAGCCATCAGGGCACTGAGACTGCGTTCAAGTCTTGATGAGGTAACACAGTATCTTGGAAAGAATATTCCTGATGCATCATCATGGTTAAGTGTAACTCATGATGCATTAGACGAAAGCAACAAGATTATACAGGATCTGTATAATTACTGTGTGCAGGGTTCTACGGATTCATATTCAGAATCTGAGCGTAACACTCTTGCTGAAAGTCTTAACAAGCTGGTGGAAGCTTATTATGAGCAGGGGAATGTTGATTATGCCGGAAGATATGTATTTACAGGACATGCTACAGATAAGCCTCTGACATACCAGTCAGATGAAACTGCTAAAGATGTTGATTATACAATTACACAGAACTTTACAAGGGAGGATTTATCTAATAAGACTGCATACACTAATGCATATACTAATGACGATATTATTAATCTTAATGTAAAGACAGATGCTAACGGCAATATAATCACACCTAATATAACAGATGTACACAGAATCCAGCTTGCATATGACGAGATTAACGGAAAAACATTTTCAATGAGCATGGGAGACAATAATTCTGCCAATATAACTATTGCTGATGATGGGAGTGTTACTGTAGATGGAGGACTTACTATTACGGTAACTGATGCAGACGGTAATACAGCTGATACTGCTGTAAATGTTGTTACAACAACAGAACCTAATTATGTTCCGGGAGAGAATGAGATTGCAATTAACTCAACAACAGGCGAGCTTCTTCTTGGTGAGAATGTATACAAGTCAGTGTATGCTGATAATGCATTTTCAGTGACATACGAGAAGAGCAATTTTATAAAGGGTGACATTGACCCGACAATGTATTTTAACTGTGTTGATAATAATACAGGAATTGAGTACAACAAGCAGAGTGAGGATATTGAATATATCATTAATTTTTCGCAGAAGATTAAGGTTAATACAGAAGCTGATGAAGCTTTCAATATATATCTTGGAAGAAATGTTGATGACCTTGTCAATGCGGTACAGAATGTCCTTGATATTAATGACCAGATATCAAAGATTGAGTCTATGCAGAAGGAAGGACAGTACAGCGATGAGGCTTCACAGAAGAAGTTAAGTGATATTATGGAAGGCCTTACAAAGCAGAGAGATTTTGCAAAATCTAAGATGAAAGATGCTTTTGAAGCGGGAATCGGACAGATGCAGGGCTATCAGGAGCAGGTATCTAATGCGAAGGCTGATGTCGGTAACAGACAGATAAGACTTGACCTTACCAAGACAAGACTTACAGAGCAGAAGACTAATTTCACTGATCTTAAGTCTCAGAATGAAGACATTGATCTGGAAGAGATTGTTGTTACATATACATCAGCACAGCTTGTATATCAGGCAGCATTATCAGCTGCGAGCAAGGTTGTTCAGCAGACACTGCTTGATTTTCTTGGGTAGCCAGCATAAGCAGTATGCAAAGCTTATGAAGAAATAAGGATAGAATTAAGATTTGGAGGTTTGACATGAAAGTACAGACTAAATGGTTTGGTGAAATTGAGGTTAGTGAGGATAAAATCATTACATTTGACAAGGGAATCATTGGATTTGAGGACTGGAAGAAGTATACTCTTGTGTATGATGCAGAGAAAGAGGAGAATATATCAATTATATGGCTTCAGGCGATTGATGAGCCAACACTTGCACTTCCTGTCATGAAGCCGGAATTCGTGTATGAGACATATGATCCTGTTGTTGAGGATGAGCTTCTTAAGTCTCTCGGAGATGATATACAGGATGATAATATCAGAGTGTACTGTGCGCTTACGGTACCACAGGATATTACTAAGATGACAATTAATCTTAAAGCTCCTATTATTGTTGATTTTGATACGATGAAGGGAATACAGCTTATAGCAGATAATTCTGAATATCAGGTAAGATATCCTATATACGATATTCTAAAGAAGGAGGAGAACTAATATGCTCGCATTATCAAGAAAGAAAGACGAAGCAATCATTATTAACGATGATATTGAGATTACAATAATCGAAATCAAGGGCGATCAGGTAAAGCTTGGCATATCAGCTCCTAAGTCAGTACCTATATATCGTAAGGAAGTGTATGCACAGATACTTGATTCTAATAAGGAAGCAGCAAGTTCAGTTGATGTGAAGTCTCTTAACCAGTTATTTAAGAAATGATTTGTTTTATTTGTGTATATTTTTGCCCAAAGGGTTAAATTTTACTTAACATTTTCCGATATATGCAGTACAACATGAATGTAACTACAGGATAAAGTTTTGTTTTCACATGGAGGTGGAATTGTATCATGGGAATGGAAGTTAATGGAGTAGTGGCAGCGTCAAGCTACCAGAGCCAGAATTCACAGGCTGCTAAGCCGGTATCACAGGTAAGCAGTGTTACATCAGCTACAGATAAGAGCAATGAGGTTGTTGTTGATTCAGCGAAGTCAGTAGCATCTAATGTAGCAGTTTCTGTAGGACAGGCAGCAGACAGTGAGAAGAATGGCAGCAACGCTAATGACAATGACAAGGCAAAGAAGCAGGCTGAATCTATGGCTGACGTTAAGGATATAAGGAAAGTCCTTAACAACAATACAATTGCAGAATTCGGCTACAACGAACCAACTAACAGAATCACAATTAAGATTAAAGATAAAGATACAGACGAAGTTATTAAAGAGATACCTTCAGAGAAAGCTCTTGAGATGCTTGCTAAGGCATGGGAGCTTGCAGGTATCATGGTAGATGAGAGGAGATAAGCTATGGCAATAAGACTATCTGGTATGGTATCGGGTATGGATACAGAATCGCTTGTTTCAGCACTCGTATCATCATATAAGTTAAAGAAGGATAATCTTGTTAAAGCACAGACTAAGCTTTCATGGAAGCAGGAAAAGTGGAAGACCATGAATACAAGTATCTATGGCTTTTATAGTGGAAAGCTTTCAAGTGCAAGATTTTCTACAAGTTATAATCTGAAGACATCAACAGTGTCTAATGATAAGTATGCCAAAGTTTCTGCAAGTACATCTGCAGTAAGCGGAACACAGAGACTTAAGGTTAAGCAGCTTGCAGCTACAGGATATCTTACTGGTGGACAGATTACTGCTACTGATAAAAGTAAGGTGACAGGCTCAACTAAGTTATCTGATATAATAGGAACTAAGGATGGTTCAATAAGTGTAAAGACGAGTTCTGGAATAAAGAGCATTGATATCACAGAGGATATGAATGTAAGCCAGTTTGTTGCTAAGTTAAAGGAAACTGGACTTAATGCTAATTTTGATGATAATAATGGACGTTTCTTTATAAGTGCGAAGGAATCGGGCAAGGATAATGACTTCTCACTCACAGCCAATGATGCTAATGGACTTAATGCATTGAAAGCGTTAGGAATATATACTGTTAATGACACTGACAAGGCTGAGTACACCAGGCTTGCTAAATTGACAGAGGGCACTGATGCTTATAATACAGAGCTTGAGAGCATGTATACCAAGGCTACTGCCAAGGATACAGCGAAGAATTATGCTGATAAGTACAATGTAGCCAAGGACAAGCTTGATGCACTGGCAGCAGATGATACATGGGATCATTCATATACATTAGATGAATATGTGGCAAAGCTTAAGACAGAGACACCAGATTTGCTTAATGCTTATGATAAGTATAAGAAGGAAAAGGTGGATTCAGAGGGCAATACAGTTAAAGATTCTGATGGCAATGTTGTGTACGAATATGACACAGAGGCTATGGAAAAAGATGGTGTCAAGGAAGAGTATGAGGCAGCGGTAAAGAAAAAAGCGTCTAATGAATCACTGATTAAGGTGTATGATGATAATTCCAAGGTTATAGAGGATACTAAGGATTATGTAACAATCGGTGATGATGGCAAGGCTGTAGCGAATGAGACTAATGAGAAGGTAGTACAGGAAGTAAGCGATACTAATGCAGACAGACAGGCTAAAGCTAAGGCATTACTTGATTCTAAAATTGCCATGGCCAAGACAGCAGCTAATGATATAGATAAGACAGCTTCTTCAGATACAACTAAAGCAGTAAGAATCACAGGTCAGGATTCAGAGATTGTACTTAATGGTGCTACATTTACGAATAATACTAATAATTATTCAATTAATGGTCTTACTATACAGGCATTGAATGTAACAGGTACTGATGAGGTGACTATTACAACAGATACAGATGTTGATGGCATATATGATATGATTAAGGGTTTCCTTAAGGATTATAATGACCTTGTCAAGTCTGTAGATGTTGCCTACAATGCGGCAAGTTCTAAGGGTTATGAGCCTCTTACAAGTGATGAGAAAGATGCAATGTCTGATGATGAGGTTAAGAAGTGGGAAGAAAAGATTAAGGATTCACTTCTTAGAAAAGATTCAACACTTGGAAGTGTTCTTGATACTATGAAGAATGATATGGCAAAATCATTCAAGGTGGGAGATAAGTCATATTCACTTTCTAGTTTTGGAATAGCTACACTTGGATATTTTAATTCTCCAGAGAATGAGACTGGTGTGTACCATATAGACGGGAATAAGGATGATACATATACATCGGCTAATACCGATAAGCTTAAGTCAATGATAGCAAGTGATCCAGATACAGTTATTACATTCTTTTCACAGCTCGCATCACAGCTTTATAAAGATCTTGGCAGTAAGATGACAGCATCGTCGACAAGCAGTGCTTACACTATATATAATGATAAGCAGATGAATACTCAGTATTCAGAATATAATACAAAGATATCTGAGGCAGAGGATAAGGTTACAACATGGGAGGATTATTATTATAGCAAGTTCTCAGCCATGGAATCAGCCCTTGCTAAGATGAATGCACAGTCGTCATCATTAACAGGTCTTTTTAGCTGATATCTATTAACAATCACATAAGCATGGAAGCTTGTGGGGGAATGAGGAAAGTATGGCATTTAATCAGAATATAGCGCAGGAATACAACAGGAATAAGATTCTTACAGCGAGTCCTGCAGAACTTACACTTATGCTTTATGAAGGGGCAATTAAATTCTGTAATATTGCGATAGTTGCTATTGAGAAGAAAGATTACGAGAAAGCCAATATTAATATTAAGAAGGCTGAAAATATAATCACAGAATTTAAGGTTACTCTTAATCATAAATATGCTGTTGCAGAGGACTTTGAGAAGATATATGATTATATATATTCTCTTCTTGTAGAAGCTAATATAAGTAAGGATATAGAAGTGCTTAACAGAGCATTAGATGAAATCAGAGGCATGAGGGATACCTGGAAAGAAGTTATGAAACGTGCAAAAAGCACTAACCAGTAGGAGAAAATTATGACTACTAATTATCTTCAGATGATGATAGACAGCCTTAATAAGAAAAAAGATATTCTTACAAGAATAGTGGCTCTTAATGATGAACAGGATGCTATATTGTCAACCACAATACTTGATGATGCAGCATTTGATTCTAACATGAAAGCAAAGGGCGACTGTATAGATGGACTTGACAGGCTTGATGAGGGATTTCAGGCACTCTTTAACAGAGTAAGAGATGAAATCAATAACAATAAGGCTATGTACACAGAAGAGATAGCTGTTATGAAAAAGCTTATAACAGAAGTTACAGAGCTTGGAGCTAAGATAGAGGTTCAGGAAGCACGCAACAAAGTCAAGGTAGAGGCAATGTTTCGCAGAGAGCGTCAGGAGCATAAGGAAGCTAAGAGGAGTGCATCAATGGCAAAGTCATATTATCAGAATATGAGCAAGGTGAGCAATGAACCACAGTTTATGGACACCAAGCAATAATTATTAAAAAAGTTATATTACGGACTAAAGTTTTAGGACTAAGGTCCGATATATAAAGTACAAGGGAACGGAACGTTTCCTGTAAACCATAACCAGATGCAGCAAGGATGCTGTATCACAATATAATTTCAAGGAGGAAAATATTATGGTAGTACAACACAATTTATCAGCAATGAACACAAACAGACAGATGGGTGTAGTTACAAGCGCACTTCAGAAGTCAACAGAGAAGTTATCATCAGGTTACAAGATTAACCGTGCTGGAGATGACGCAGCTGGTCTTTCAATCTCAGAGAAGATGAGAAGCCAGATCAGAGGTCTTAACAAGGCATCTGATAATGCTCAGGATGGTATCTCACTTATTCAGGTAGCTGAAGGTGCTCTTAATGAGACACATTCAATCCTTCAGAGAATGAATGAGCTTGCAACACAGGCAGCTAATGATACTAACACATCAGTTGACAGACAGTCTATCAAGGATGAGATTGAACAGTTAAATGAAGAACTTGACAGAATCTCAACAACAACACAGTTCAATAAGCAGGACTTATTAACAGGTGGATTCTCAGGAAAGCTTCAGGTTGGTGCTCTTGAAGGACAGACAATGGATGTTAAGATTAGTCTTGCAGTATCAGCAAAGGGCTTAAATGTTAGCGCTGTAGAGGTAAGTACTAATGCTAAGGCAGGTGCTGCAATGCAGTCTATTCAGGATGCTATTGAATCAGTATCTAAGCAGAGATCAAAGCTCGGTGCTATCCAGAACAGACTTGAGCACACAATCAATAATCTTGATACTAACGCTGAGAATACACAGGCTGCTGAATCGCGTATCCGTGATACAGATATGGCTGATGAGATGGTACAGTACAGCAAGAATAACATCCTTTCACAGGCTGGACAGTCTATGCTTGCACAGGCTAATCAGCAGACACAGGGTGTACTTTCACTTCTCGGTTAATAATTATTACTACTATAAGCAGAAGAGCTGGTGCTTGCACCAGCTCTTTTTGTTTATAGCCGTATGAAACAATATACTGCTAGGAGAATATACTTATGGAGTTTGACAAGAACTATTTTGAAGCTGAAGTAAGAGAAGGATTTTATGTAACTTCGGATATAAAGCATGCATGGGCTGCACAGCTTGAGGTGCTTAGTGATGTAGATAAGGCATGCAGAGAGAATGGAATACAGTATTTTGCAGAATGGGGAACGCTTCTTGGCGCTATAAGACATCATGGATTCATACCATGGGATGACGATATGGATATATGTATGAGAAGGCCAGATTATGAAAGATTTTTAAAGATTGCCAAGGATATTATGCCAAAAGGGTATTGTATATTTGACATGAATAGTGATGCAGAGAATGATAATGCAATATCTAGAATTATTAATGGACGAAATATTAATTATGACAGAATACATCTTGAAAAATATCATGGATTCCCATATATAGCAGGTCTGGATATATTCCCACTTGATTATATAGCTGCGGATGAAGAAGATGATAAATTTCAATGCGATTTAATAGATATAGTATGGACAGTTGAAAAACTGGCAAGAAAAATCGAAAATAAAAGTGATGAAATAGATTGGGACAAGGCTCCGGCAGAATTGGAATTACGCTTAAGCCAGGTAGAAGAATTATGCGGAGTGACAATAGAAAGAAATAAAAGTATAGCACAGCAGCTTCTTATATTGGTTGATAAGTTGAGTGGATTGTATACAGAGGAAGAAGCTGACTATATTACGCTTATGCATGTGTGGCTTGGAAATAAGAATTATAAGTTTCCTAAAGAATATTACAGAAAAGAGATAAGAGTACCATTTGAAAATACAGAAATACCAGTACCTGTTGAATATGATGCCATATTAAAGACAAAATATGGTGATTATATGACACCAGTTCATAACTGGGACACACATGAATATCCATTCTATGTTAAACAGAAAAAACACTGCATAGCAGAGGGGATTAAATCAAATGATTACAAGGATACATATAAGGATTATATGAAATGTAAGGAGCAAACAGATGTAATCAGAAAAGCAAAAAGGATAGTTAAAGATTTTAATGGAAATACTCATAAGACAGTGCTCTTTTTATCATATAAAGCAGAGAACTGGAATACGATGGACAATATATATAAGAAATATTGTCAAGAAAAGGATATTAAAGTTATAGTTCAGTGCGTTCCATATTATTATAAAAATATTGATGGGACTTTTGAAAAATATATAGATGGCGGAATGTATCCGGAATATGTTACAATTACACCAATAGAAGATTACAATTATGTGAACGAGAATCCGGATGTAATTGTATTCCAGAATCCGTATGATAATTATAATTCAGCGGGAACAACAGATCCGGTGTTTTATTCATATAATCTTGCATCACATACACAGAAACTTATATATATTCCATATTTCAGAACAGATGAAATAGATGAGAATGATATGAGAGCATATACTAACATGGATGCGTATGTAACAATGCCAGGAGTTGTATACGCAGATAAAGTTATAGTACAGTCAGAAGAAATAAGAAAGCTGTATATTAAAAAACTTACAGACTTTTTTGGAGAAGAATCAGAGGCTGAATGGGAAGATAAGATAGAAGCGGAAGATATTGGAGGAATTTAACTTATGAAGAAGGTAATAACCTATGGGACATATGATTTATTTCATGAAGGACATTACAAGCTTTTACAGAGAGCAAAGGCATTAGGAGATTACCTTATAGTAGGTGTTACTACAGAACATTTTGATGAGGCACGAGGTAAGGTTAATGTAGTTGATTCTATAATGGACAGAATCGAGAATGTCAGGAAAACAGGGTTTGCAGATGAAATTATTGTTGAGGACCATGATGGGCAGAAGATAGAGGATATCCAGCGCTATGGTGTTGATATATTTACTGTCGGTTCAGACTGGATTGGAACATTTGACTATCTTAAGCAGTTCTGTGAGGTTGTATATCTAGAGAGGACACCGGATATATCATCAACTTTGGAGAGAAAGAATAAGTTTAAGATTGTTAATGTTGGAATAGTGGGAACAGGAAGAATTGCTCCCAGATTCATATCAGAAGCCAAGTATGTAAGTGGTATTAATATAGCATGTACATACAATCCTGAAAATCAGAAGGCGCAGGCATTCAGTAACAGACATGATATTCCTAATTATAGTGGAGAGTATGAGAAATTTCTTGAACAGGTAGATGCTGTGTATATAGCTTCACCGAATGAAACTCATTATGGTTATGCCAGAAAGGCTCTGGAAAGTGGTAAACATGTATTATGTGAAAAACCGGCAGCGTTTACCAAAGCTGAAGCACAAAGCCTTTATCAGTATGCAATGGATAATAGACTTGTACTTATGGAGGCTGTTAAGACCGCTTATTGTCCGGGTTTCGGTCAGCTTATCAATATGGTGCAGTCAGGCAAGATAGGAAAAGTATGTGATGTTGAAGCGTGCTTTACAAGACTTGCCAATATTGATTCAAGAGAGAGAACAGATGCAGCATATGGTGGAGCATTTCTTGAATTCGGAAGTTATACACTGCTTCCAATAATTAAGCTTCTTGGAACAGACTATAGGGACATACATTTTGATACAATATATGACGAGAATGGTGTTGACCTGTATACTAAGGTGTATCTTACATATGATAATGCAATGGCATTGTCTAAGAATGGTGTGGCAGTTAAGTCTGAGGGACAGCTTGTAATTGCCGGAACTAAGGGATACATTCTTGCACCATCGCCATGGTGGCTTACAAGGCGGTTCGAGGTACATTATGAGGATTCATCTAAAGTTGAGGTGTATGAGCCTGTATTTCAGGGAGATGGATTCCGGTATGAGATAAGTGATTTCATATCTAAGATTAATGGAATAGATAAGAATGGATATAAGCTGACTGCTGAAGAGGCTATTGCGATGGCGCAGATTACAGAAGCTTATATGAAGCAGAAGCAAAATGACTAAATTAGGAGATTTAGATGTATTTTAAAGAAGAGTATTTCTTGGAAGAGAATAGAGATGGGTTTCTGGTTTCGCAGGACATGAAGCGGGCATGGGCGGCTCAGCTTGAAGTTTTAGAGGAAGTTAAAAGAGTATGTGCAATACTTGATATCAAATTCTATGCAGACTGGGGAACTCTGCTGGGGGCTGTAAGACATCATGGGTTCATACCATGGGATGATGATATGGACATAGCAATGCTTAGAATAGATTATATGAGATTCCTCTCAGAAGCACCAGCACTTCTTGGAAAGTATTGTGAAATTAAAAGTGTATATAATGATCCGGAAGATGATACTATTAAAGCAAGAATAATTAACGGAAGACATATATGCTTTGAACCGGATTTTCTTGAAAGGTTTCATGGCTGCCCATATGTTGTAGGGATTGATATATTTCCAGTTGATAATATAACGGATGATAAAGATGCTTTGAAAAAGCAGGTGGAGAGCCTGAAATTTCTGTTAAGCACGGTGGAGAGTGTTCCAGAAGAAGCACCTTACAGTGTTAAGGTGCTGGAACTTATGAAAAAGATAGAGAAGACATTTGGGATACCTATTAATTATGACAACAGATTAAGACACGAACTAAAGAAAATATATGATATTGTATGTGCGCGCTATCAGCATGAGAATTCAGAGGAAGTCTGCTCGATGATAGATTATGCCGAAGGGTGGGATTATCATGCTAAGAGAGCATGGTATGAAGATGTATGCGAGATGCCCTTCGAGAATACTACAATTCCTGTTCCGGCGGGATATGATGGTCTGCTGAGGATAAAATATGGCGATGATTATATGACACCACGCAATGTGGGAAGTTCACATGATTATCCTTTTTACAAAAGACAGGCAGAAGAATTGAGATTAATAATGGAAAAAGAATTGAACAGGGAATTCACAACGGATGAGGTTATGTCGCTTATTCATGAGAAGGTAAATGCATGTGTTATTAATATCGGAATAATAGGAACAGGACGGATAGCGGCAAGATTCCTTGAAGAAAGTAAGTATGTAAGTGGTATAAATGTTACTGCGATATATAATCCACATATAGAAAGCGTATTATGGTTTGCAAAGAATAATAACATTGATATTGACGGACCAATGATACTGACAGATGATTCGGATGTTTTCTTTGGGGCGGTAGATGCAGTGTATATTGCAGCACCTCATGAGACACACCAGGAATATATAAGGATGGCACTTGATAAAGGCAGACATGTATTGTGCGAGAAGCCAATGGGATTGAATAAATCGGACATCACTGAATTGATTTCTATTGCAAGCACTAAAGGGCTGGTTTGCATGGAAGCTATTAAGACAGCATACTGTGCGGGTTTTAAAAAGATAGAAGATATTGTCAGGAGCGGAGCAATAGGAAAAGTAAGAGATGTTGAAGCTGCATTTTCAAAGATAGGAGCAGCGTCAGGAAGAGAGATGTGGGGCAGGTCAGGTGGCAGCTTTACTGAGCTTGCAAGTTATTGTCTTCTCCCGGTTATTAAGCTGCTTGGCACAGAGGTAAAAGATGTTCATATTTATTCAGTAGAAAGCCCGCTTGGAACAGATTCATATACTAAGATGATGATAACTTACGAAGATGGTGTTGCTACAATAAAGACCGGACTTGGAGTTAAGACAGAAGGAGAACTTATTGTGGCAGGAGATGACGGTTATATCAGAGTTCCGTCACCATGGTGGCTTACTAAGAGAATAGAAGTTCATCATGAGAATCCTAATCAGGTAGAGGTGTATGAGGAAGAATTCGCGGGTGGTGGATTGCGATACGAGATAGAAGCATTTGTACAATGCATTAATAATCCGGGAACTGTAAAGAAGATAACTGATGAAGAAAGTATATGGCTTTCTGGCATGATGGAGCAATTTCTTGCAAACCGCGGCGAGGTTAAGCAGACTATGGATACAGAAGCCTTAAAGAGCGTTGGTATATGGGCACACAGAGGATGCAGCATGATGAATCCGGAGAATACACTTCTTGCGTTTAAAAAAGCGGCGGAATTAGATGGAATTACCGGAATTGAATTTGACGTGCAGCTTACAAAGGACGGAGAAATCGTTGTAATACATGATGAGAGAGTGGATAGAACCACTGATGGAACTGGAAATGTGCGCGACTATACGTTGGCGGAATTAAAGAAGTTATCTATCACAGGGGATGATGATTCTTATAGGATTCCTACACTGCGTGAGGTGCTTGAATTGTTAAAACCTTACTGCATGAACAAAGGACTGAAACTTAATATTGAGTTAAAAAACAGTGTTGTAAGATATGAGAGCATGGAGCAGAAGGTTATTGATATGGTGTCAGAATATGGCATTGAAAGCCATGTGGTCTATTCATCATTTAACCATGACTCGATAGGACTTGTAAGACAGCTTAAAGCCGATGCAGATGTGGCATATCTGGCGGGTGATTATCACCGTTGTATGGATGGTATCAGTAAATATGGAGGCATGACAATTCATCCGGCACAATGGGGAATGCCGGTCAATAAGACAGATGTAGAAGCGATACAGAAGGCGGGCATGCGTGTGCGCATGTGGAATGGAAGCGAGCCGTTGTATGGTCAGTGCAGGACATTACCGGATATGGATCTGCGTGAATATTGCAGACTTGGTGCAACGGATATATTTACTAATGCACCAGAGAGATATTGTGGGAACAGGAGATAACTATGTTAGCAGGTGTACAATTAAGTGAGTCATTAAAATTGGAAGCAATAGCAGATGGAGGATTCTCATATGCAGAGATACCATATGAGATTATAGAAAAGGATACACTTCCAACATACAGAAAAAGCGAAGGAGAATCAAGAATACTTAAGGTTTCGGGTTTTTCGTATCCATTAGCAAAGCTTACTCCGGATAAGCTGTATGAGCTTCTGGAAAGCTGCAGGAAGTATCAGGCAAATTATATAGTTCTTGACACAATGAACTGCGAGGCAGGGATACTTGAAAATGTTGTGGAAGAGTGTTCTATGATGATAACAGATTACAGAATTCCGGTATTCATTGAGAATGGCTGTAATGGAAGTGATGAAACCGGATATCTTAATGGCGCATATTCTGATATATCTTCATTGAAATCAATTGCTGAATACTGCAACAGGATGTGTGATACAGCTATAGTTGGTATATGTATAAATGTTGGATACAGTAACCTGCTTGCCAAGAATGTGAAAAGCCAGATTGACCAGTGCAGTGAATATCTATGCATGGTTCATGTCAATGATAATGGTGGTGTGTATAATGAAAAACAGATGCCGTTCACATTCACAAGAGGAAGAGGGAATCTTATTACAGACTGGTATCATATCATAGGTGCTCTGATTAAGATGGAGTTTAGCGGATGGCTCATATTTGATAACAATGGAACATATGAGAGAGTTCCAGAGGTACTTCAGACACAGTATGTGCGTATGCTGCATGCTATAGCAGATGAATGGCAGGAACAGTTTACATTTATTGACAGGGTGCTTAATAAGCCGGATAAGAAGCTTATTCTGTTTGGGGCAGGGCAGATGCTGTCAGATTACATGGATGTGCTTGGAGATAAATATCCGCCGTATTTTGCAGTGGATAATGGACAGAACCGGTGGGGAACTAAGATATGTGGTGTTGATGTGAAGGAACCTTTGGCGATACTTGACGTTCCTGAGGAAGAAAGAAATGTTGTGATATGCTGTATGTATTATGATTCCATATCAGCACAGTTGAAGTCTATGGGAGTAGAACACAGCGAGTTTCAGGACAGATATTATGTATAGGAGTGGTATATGATTACAGTAGGAGTACAGACAAAGGGAATACTGCCAGAGATGGGAGTCGAGGATGGAGTTGCAAGAATTGCCAGAGCTGGCTTTGAGAGAGTGGATTTTAACCTTGATACATTTTTAAAGAATTCAGATGTGTATGGGGGAAAGATTAACAGATTCTTTGATGCGGATATTGATGATTTACTTGCGTATTTTGGTGAATATAAGAAAATGTTCCATAAATATGGAATTAAGCCATCGCAGATGCATGCGCCGTATCCAATGTATGTGCCAGGGAGAGATGATATAAGCCAGTATATGCAGAATGTTGTAATACCAAAGAGCATTCAGATTGCCGGTTTCCTTGAGATTCCATGGGTAGTCATGCATCCGTTCAAGATGCAGTATAAGTACGGACTTGAGGCTGAGCAGGCGATGAATGTACAGTTCTTTTCATCTCTTATACCGGAGCTTAAGAAGCACAATGTCAGAATATGTGTTGAGAATCTCTATGAAAGTGTTGGAGGGCGAATAACAGAAGGCACATGTGCTGATCCGGACGATGCAATATTTTATGTCGATATGTTAAATATGATAGCAGGCGAGGAAAGATTTGGCATATGCCTTGATACAGGACATATCCAGCTTGTACACAGACAGCCTGCAGATTATATCAGGAAGGTAGGCAGCCGTCTGAAGCTTTTACATATGCATGAAAATGATGCTTATGGAGATCTTCACCAGATGCCTTACACATTTGGCAGCAGTCCTTCATGCGGTACTGACTGGGAGAGTTTCGCTAAGGCACTTGCTGAAATCGGATTTGATGGAACTTTAAGCTTTGAGACTTTTCCTTGTGTAAACAGCTTTCCATATGGAACTAAAGAAGAAGTGCTTCGGACTATACATGAGGTTGGAGAGTATATTAAGGGGAGAGTTGAGAGTGCGAGGTAAACATTAAATAAGGAGGTCATAGACAATGGGAATATATCTGAATCCGGGTAATGATGAATATAAAAAGGCAATTAATTCAGAGATATATTCTCAGACAAATAACAATTTATATTTGTTATAGATGAATGGGATTGTGTATTCAGGGTGGCACAGGAAACAGATAGTTTATATAAATTATATCTTGATTTTTTAAGAGATATGCTTAAGAATCAGCCGTATGTAGTACTTGCATACATGACAGGAATATTGCCAATTAAGAAATATGGGGAACATTCAGCATTGAATATGTTTGATGAGTATTCAATGACTAATCAGCGTGAACTAGCAGAATTTACCGGATTCACAGAAGAAGTGAAAAATCTGTGCGTCCAGTATGATATGCCATATGAAAAAATGAAACAGTGGTATGATGGATATGAACTTAAAGGTGTTCAGATATATAATCCAAGGTCTGTTGTCATGTTACTTCTTGGACATGATTTTGACAGTTACTGGACTAAAACAGAAACATATGAAGCATTAAAGAAATATATACAGCTTGATATGTATAACCTTAAAGCACTTGTAACAAGACTCATAGCGGGGGAAAGTGTACCTGTGAATCCGGATAAGTTCCAAAACGATATGACTACGCTGGAGAGTGCTGATGATGTTCTGACATTGCTTGTACATCTTGGATATCTGACATATGACTTCTATAATCAGAGAGTTACGATACCGAATCAGGAAGTGCAGAAAGAGTTACAAGAATGGTATTTATGCCAAGAAGAAATGTTAATAAGCCAGCAATTATAGTAGAACTAAAATGGAATAAAACAGCTTCTGCTGCAATAGAGCAGATAAAGAACAGGCAATATATTGAAAGCCTGAAGGGATATTCTGGGGAAGTTGTTCTGGTAGGGATTAATTATGATGATGGCGATTTTAAGAAGCATGTGTGTAGGATTGAGAAGGTGAAGGTTGGGTGAAATTTAATGTATAACCTTAAGAAATCACCAGTTTTATCCGATATAATAAACAAAGAATTAATGTATATCATATATATGTGCGAATGGAGTCGCTTGAATATATCGAAAAATATGTTACACAGAATTTATGGAGTGTAATAAATGTTGTATGGAGCTCTGCATTTGTATGCAGGGCTTTTAATTTTTGGAGATGAATATGGAATATAGATTAACAGAAGATTGGAAAGATATTAAAGAAATAATAATATTTGGGTTTGGAAAAGTAGCTCATGATAATATTGATTTTTTTAAACGCAATTTTAATATTGTGTATATTGTGGATAGTAATAAAGAAAAATGCAATTGTGAGTTTAAAGATATATCGGTAAAACATGTAGATGACGTTAAATATGATTTGGGAAAATATAAAATTGTTATTATGACAGCTAACCGTAATGCTGCTTTAGTTGGAAAAGATCTAGAAAAACTTGGATTGCAAGATGGAAAAGACTTTTGTTCAATGGAACAGTTTCTTACAGAGTGGTTTTGGAATTATAAGAAACAAGTCTGCTTGATGGAGGTTCATAGTACTATAACATCAAGATGTACTTTAAAATGTAAACATTGTAATATGTTCATGCCATATTATAAGGAGCATGTTGATTATACAGCTAAGGTATTGTGCGTAATATGCGGGATGACTAATATGGCATACAAGAGAGAAGATGGTGTGTATGTTGTACCAATTACAGCGCTTGGTCCATAAGAATTTAAACATAATTGAAAATCGCGGGAATGCATATAATTAAAGGGTTAAAGACATAGGCAAGACGTCCGATATATACATTAAATAGTATACTGAGATAGAAAGCCGTATCAAAAGGAGTTGTCCGGCGTTCAAGGATTCGCTGGTTTGGGGATTCTGCACGATGGGGTGGAGTCTCTTTTTTGGTCGTATGGATAGTGATGAAGAAGGACAGGGAAGCAATGATAGAATTAGATAATCAGACATTAAGGGAAGAATATGAGAAGTTCAGAGAAGCCTGTAAGACAGAGCTTGATATCAGCAGGTTCTATTTCCAGAATTATAGGAATACGAAAGGATACCGATGGGGATATGGCAAGCTGAGAAGAAAGAATACGCTCTTTCTAAGAGTGCATCAGGAACATATGCCATACAAACAAGGTATATTTATAGATATCTTTCCGATTGATTCAGTACCGGACAATTATATGCTGAGAAGTATCAAGAATTTTGAGTGATTTTGTGTGAGGAAGCTGTTGTGGTTCAAAGTTGGAAAAATTGCAGACAAGAAATGGTATATGAGAAAATGGTTTGGCTTGCTGAATAAAGTGCCGGAAAAAGAAATTTTTCGCTATTATCATAATATGATACATAATGCTAACAAAAAGAAAACAAGAATGGTAAGAATTCTTATGTGCCCAACACCAAACAGTGAATATGGCTATTATCGTAATTGGTATGAATGTAGCCAGGATACGGTGTTTGAGGGAAAGGTCTTTCAAGAAATTAAAGATTATGACAGTTATCTGAGTTTTAAATTTGGAAATTATATGGAACTGCCACCCGTTGAATCAAGAAAGGTTCATCCGGTGAGTGAGATAAAAGTGATATAAGAAATTCAGAGGTGTCTAATTTTATGATTGATATAAAGATGAGCTAAGAAAGTATATAGAATTCATATGTAAGTTTATAGAGAATGCGAGAGCACAATATTATGAATATTGGTGTGTTCCTTTTTCGAGCAGCACCATTCGTGGATGTATTGAAAATGACAGAGATGTTACGGATTGTGGTGCAATTTACAATAACCTGACAATTAATGGTGTAGGAATTGCGTCAGCTGCAAACTCACTGGAAGCAATAGAGGAATTAGTATATAATAAAAAAGTAATATTGTTAAAGCATATGGTAGATATTTTACGACATAATTTTGAAGGCTTTAAGGATGATAAACAACAAATGATAGAGTGTCCTAAATATGGCAATGATATTGACTCAGTTGATAAAAAGGCAAAAGAATTAACAGAGTTGTTAGTGCAGACGACGCATGGGTATAAAATTTCTACAGAGAGAGACAAAATTCAGGTTGGGTTTTATACCTCATTTGCCGTACACCTTCGGTACAAAGCCGGATGACGGTGTGGACTGGGAGGATTTCTGCAAAGCTCTGAGTGAGATAGGCTTTGACGGAACACTAAACTTTGAGACGTTCCCTTGTGTGAATAGCTTCCTTAGAGAAACAAGAGTGGAAGTGCTTCGGACTATAATGGCGATTGGTGAGGATATGGTGGAGAATATAGCTCAAATGTCTAAAATATCTGAGGAATAGGGTGAAAGTTTGTAGGAAAAATCGGTAAGTTTGCGATATAGTGTTAAGTAAATTGGAAAATTGACCGATATAAACAGTAATTAAATGGATTTAATTGCTAACGTGTGAATGGAGTCGCTTAAAGGATATATCGGAGAATCGGAAACGGTTGGTGTATGAGCCCTGCATTTGTGCAGGGCTTTTTATAATGGGAGAACATGATGATAAGGGATGAAAGATATAATAAATATATGGATTATGTTCCGAAGATAAATAGTAAAGCTGAAGAAAGATACATTAAAAAAAGAAAATATAGAGCATTTATAAATAGTTTGTGTTTCTATATTTGCAGAATATTTCCAATAGATAATAATTTGGTATCGGTATGTACGTTTGAAGGCAGAGGAGGCTTTGGATGTAATCCTAAATATATAATTAAAGAATTACATAAGCAAAAACCTGAATGTAAAATAGTTTGGTTTGTAAATGATATGACTAAAGAATTTCCGGATTATATAAAAAAAGTGCCAAACACATTGACAAGTAGGGCTTATTGGCTGAGCAAATCAAAAGTATGGATTGATAATTACAGAAAACCTTATGGCACAAAGAAGAGAAAAGGACAATATTATATCAATACATGGCATGCAAATATGGGTTTCAAGACAATTGGTTTGCTGCGTGGAGAAGCATTCTCATATATGGCATATCTTGTGAGTAAAAATGATTCTGAAATGATAGATGACGTGGTGGTTGATTCAGATTATTGTGAGACAATGTTTAGAAAAGGTTTAGTGTATAATGGTCATTTTCTAAAGGTTGGACAACCACGATGTGACATATTGCATGGTGATAGGTCACAATATATTAAAAAATTCAGAAAAAAACACAATCTTCCATTGGAAGCTAAAGTTGTTATGTATGCTCCGACTTTTAGAGAGGACGCTAAAGATGGCAAAAGAACAGTATTTTCGGAAGCTTGGACCATTGATTTTGAAAGATTATTAGAAAATCTTGAGAAAAAATTTGGCGGTTATTGGTATCTATGTTTACGAGTGCATCCGCAATTGGCTGGTGCATTTAAGGAGTATAAAAATGATAGACTGAATGGCAAAATCATAGATGAAAGCCAGGCTGATGATATGTATGAGATATTAGCAGGGATGGATGCTTTTGTGACAGATTATTCCAGTGCAGCATTTGATGCCAGTGAAACGGATATGCCTGTTTTTATATATGCGGATGATATTGAAAAATATATGAATGATAGAGGAAGCTTATTGTGGGAATTGTCAGATGATACAGACAAGCCTGTAAGGAATAATCCTGATGTTGAGCCGGATATACATGCTGTGTTGCCATTTCCGGTAGCTAAAAATAATGATGAGTTGGAAAATAGAATACAAGAATTCGATAGTCAGATGTATAATAAAAAAATTATGCTTTTTAGAATGTCAGAAGGCTTAATGATGGAAAGTAAGGCGTCGGAAAGTGTTGTGAAAGAAATTGTAAATTGTCAATGTATAAACAGGAAAGAAGGGAATGAGTGATGGTACATGTAGTAAGAAAGAATATAAATGATGCAATTAAATATTTGTCAGATAAAATTATTTTTGGATTTGGATGCGGACTACAAGGTAGACGAAGTGGTTATTATTTGAGTGAGTGGGGATTAAGGGAAAAAACAAAAGCATTTATAGATAATGACGTGTTAAAAATAGGACATCAAATGGAATATCTAGGATGTGAATATCCAATTATAGGGTTAAATGATGCTATTAAAATGATTGATGAGTATGAAAAATATGGCAAAAAATGTATTATTTTAGTCACATCAATATCACATAATGAAATTTATAGACAAATAGAAGAAACCTGTCAAGATAGAGATCTATACTGTATGTCCATGGATGAGATTGCAGGAGAACAACTTAAAGTATCAGACTATGATGGAATTGTAAAAGAATACTCAGAAAAAAAGATTCCCAAAATAATACATTATGCTTGGCTTGGGGGAGAAAAACCAGATTCGATTAAAAGAAATATTGATAATTGGCATAAGATTTGTCCTGATTATGAATTTAAAGAATGGAATGAGTATAACTATGATATTTCTAAAAACGTATATATGAAGGAAGCGTATTCCCAAAGAGTATGGGGATTTGTCCCTGATTATTTGAGGCTGGATGTTGTTTATCAGATGGGGGGGATATATTTAGATACTGATATTGAACTCATAAAAAAGCCGGATGACTTATTATTTCAAGGGGCTTTTGGGTGTTGTGATTGTTCGTTTACACTAAACTTGGGAGGAGGGTTTGGAGCAGTGCCGTATCATTCAATGATAAAGAAATTACGTGACTATTATAATGATATACATTTTATAAAAGAAGATGGATCATTAGATATTACAACATGTAGTTCGCATCAATTGATATTATTAAGTGGTATGGGATATAAAAATAACGATACATTGCAAAATATAGGTGGAATGAATATTTATCCGATGATTTTTCAAGGGGCAAATATTTATATGCGTGAATATAAAACAAGTAATAAGACATATTGGATACATTATGGAAATATGTCTTGGTTTAAAAATGATATAAAATAAATTACAGGAGAAATTTACTATTATCATATAGTTAATGAAATAATTATGAGGATTACTAAATCATTTACAAAAGAGAATTATGCCAGATTTTTTTGTCGATAAAAATCATGCGGAAGAGATGTATTATGGAAATTCTGAATGAAAAAAGCATTGAAAATTGCTTTGATATAGAAATATGTCCAGATTATAGTTTAAATGAATATACATTAGATGAAAAACATAATATTGAAAAATATAGAGGTGTAATTAATAATTATAATTTGGGCAAGGTAATAATTGGACATGTTGAAGTTGTTTTAACAGCATTACACGATTAACTATGCAGATACTGTATTGTATGCAGTGAATTGAATGGCAATATGGAGATATTAAGAATGGATAAAATTAGTGTGATTGTTCCTATTTACAATGTTGAAAAGTACTTGAATAAATGTATTGATAGTATAGTAAATCAAACATATAAAAATCTGGAAATTATTCTTATTGATGATGGCTCAACAGATGGTTCTGGTGATATATGTGATGAATATGCTGGGAGAGATATGAGAATAAAAGTATTTCACCAAGAAAATAAGGGCGTTGTTGCAGCAAGAAAAGTTGGAATAAAAAATGCAACAGGAGAATATATAGGATTTGTTGATGGTGATGATTATATTGATTCGAATATGTTTGCGGAGTTATATCATTTAATCAACAAAAAAGAAGCAGACATTGTTTCATCTGGTTGGAAAAGAGAATATAGAGGTTCTGAGGCTGTATTATATGATAACTTTCAGGAAGGAGTTTATGATTGTAATACAAGCAACTATTTTTTTGAAAGATTTATGTGTTTTGAAATATATGAAAATCAAGGCATAAATGGATCCTTGTGTACGAAATTATTTAAGAAAGATTTGATTAAAAGTAATTACTTGCGAATATCAGATGATATAAGAATGTGTGAAGATGCTGCATTGGTGTATATGTGTTGTATGGATGCAAATAAAATATATATTACGCATAACGGATATTATCATTATCAAATGAGAATGGAATCATGTATGCATAACTCAAAAAAAAATTATCTTGGTATAATAGCAGCATGGAATGAATGTGTTAATACTAAAATTGAAGAAATAGACGAGTCAAAAGAAAGAAAAGATATTCTTTATGAGCAAATGAATAAGTTTGTTCAGAGACATCTAGTCCTTGGAATGGGAAAATATTTTGAAATGAGAGATTGTAACAGACTTCCAATATATATGAATGATTTTAGTGATTTAATCGGAAAAAATATTGTTATATATGGTGCGGGGGATGTTGGAAATTCATATTATAGACAGATTAAAAAATTAAAAAATATAAAACTTGTATTGTGGGTTGATAGCAATAAAGAGCTAGTAAAAGAGAATGCTTTATTAAGTGATGTTCAGGACATATATAATGTTGAATTCGATTATATAATTATTGCAGTTAAATATCAAAAACTAGCAGAGAGTATTTCACAATCCTTGTGCGGAATAGACAAGAAAAAAATAATTTGGAAAAAACCTGTTTTTATATTAGATTATTACGATTAGAGAATTCAGGGAGCTTAATTATATGAAGGTAACTGCAATGTACTTGCCACAATTTCATGAGGTTGAAGAAAATAATAGATAGTGGGGAGAAGGTTTTACAGAATGGACTGCAGTAAAAAAAGCGAGACCGGTGTTTTTGATATATAAACCTGATATTATTCCATGCTTAAAAGAGATGATAAGCTATTGGAATCAGTTATGCGAAAAAGAGGGAATGGGATATATTTATTTGCTAGGGGAAAATAATAAATCTATAGTACAATATTTGAAAAATAACAATATTGAATCGGTGGCAGTGTATGGCTTAGGAATGATTGGAATGCACTTGGTGACAGAATTACAACAAAGCGACTTTAAAATGGAATATGGAATTGATGAAGGAGGGGGAGAATGATAAAAGATGAAAGTTATTGGAACTATATAAGTATAGTTTCATCAAGTTTAGAAAGCAGAATGCCAAGAGTAAAATGTAAAGTTTTAATCTCTGGCGTAAGTGGAATGATAGGAGCTGTTTTAACAGATATATTATTATTTTCAAATAGAACATATGGTACGCAATATAATGTAATTGGTCTCGGAAGAAGTAAGAGCCATGCTGAAGATATGTTTGATGAGTATGAAAAAAGCGATTACTTCAAATTTGTTCAACATGACATCAACCAGACAATACCCGAAGTTGGTGCAGTTGATTATGTAATACACGCAGCGAGCAATACACATCCAGTTGATTATAGTGGGGATCCTATTGGCACAATTACAGCAAATGTCATAGGAACTAATAACTTACTGGAATACGCTGTATCGCATGGATGCAGGAGATTTGTATTTTTGTCATCTGTTGAAATATATGGAGAAAACAAAGGTGATATAGAGAGATTTGACGAGATATATAATGGCTATATCAACTGTAATACATTAAGGGCTGGTTATCCTGAGAGTAAAAGAACAGGAGAGGCATTATGCCAGGCATATGGCAAGAAGTATAATTTGGATTTTGTTATACCGAGATTATGCAGAGTCTATGGACCAACAATGTCATTGAGAGATAGTAAAGCTATAGCACAGTTTATAAAAAATGCGGCAAATGATGATGATATCGTGCTAAAGAGTGAAGGAAAGCAATTATATTCATACATAGATGTTTTTCAGGCTGCATATGCAGTTCTATTTATAATGTTAAATGGAGAGAATGGCAATGCATATAATATATCAGCAGATTCGGGAGAATGGTATATGCGTGAATTAGCAGATATGGCTGCCTCACATGCTGGTAAAAAGGTTGTGTTTGATTTGCCTGATGAAAAAGAAAAAGCAGGATTTTCAACTGCCACCAAAGCATTGTTAGATAATAATAAATTAAAAAAACTTGGTTGGCAGGAATGTTTTGAGTGTAATGAGATACTAGATTATACTATAGATATAGTGAGAAAGAGAATAATGAGGTAGATTATGAATGTAGCGATAATAATTGCGGGTGGTGTGGGTTCACGAACAGGCAACAAAATACCAAAACAATTTATAAATGTTAATGATAAGCCTATAATTATATATACGCTGGAGCGGTTTCAAAAACACAAAAATATAGATGTTATTGAGGTTGTCTGTCTTGATGGCTGGCATGATATATTACGGGCATATGCAGAGCAGTATGGCATTGCTAAACTTAAATATATAATATCTGGTGGGACAAGCAGCCAGGACTCCATTAAAATTGGCCTCGAAAATCTTAAAGGAAAGCTTAATAAGGATGATATAGTTGTTATACATGATGGAATACGTCCTATGGTAGATGCAGAGATTATATCATCATGTATAGATACATGTGTGGAAAAAGGCAATGGAGTATCGGCATTTCCGGTATATGAGCAGATATTTGAGACTGATGATAATGAGACAACTGATAAATATATACCAAGAGAAAAGCTTAGAATTGTTCAGACACCACAGGCATATAGATATGGCAATATTTTGGATGTATACAATTATGGCTTTGCGAACAATATCGGTATTCATGGTTCTTCATATGCAAATACTCTTATGGCAGATGTTGGAGAAGAATTATATTTTTCAGAAGGTTCAACTAAGAATATTAAGATAACCACAAAGGATGACATTGCAATATTCAAGGCAATGATAGATATGCAGAGATCATAAGCAGGATACAAACAATGATAATTGTTAGTGTTGTAATGCCTGTTTATAATGGAGAAAAATATTTAAAACAGTCTATACAAACGACTGGCGACTTCACAGGAACCAATGGCAGCATAGCAAATAAAATAAAAGAAGTAACTCCAGAACTCTGTCGAGTGGCTGATGAAAGGTATCGGAGACTGGACAGGGTTCTGGAACAGAAACCCATAAATGATGGAGTCTGGAACGGACTGCATCTGCAAAAGACCAACAAGAACCTGAGATGGTATAGTGTCCACAGAGTAAATCAGTACCACGACAGGTGAATGCAGGTCAGTATCAATCAAACATAAAAACAAGAGCTGTAGCCAGCAGCGGTTTTTTCGTGGGGCATGCCCCGTTTAGGAGCTTGGCTGGCATTCAGTGTATGGTAGATGGGACGAAGGAAGTTGGCACACGATGCCATTAGACACGGAAGGTTCATCATCATAGCAGAAAAGAGGAATTATAGCCTTTATAAAGCAATGGATGCTTTATTTGGTGTACCTGTTTTCAGCTATTCAGTACTTGATACAATGAATGTTCATGCACTTTAGCACTTGTTATGAGGTAACTGTTTAAAGAAAAAGTCCAAAAATCAATGATTTAGGGCTTGAAATTATAGAAAGGAAAGATAGTATGAAAAACATAATATTGTATGGTGCAGGAAAAAGAGGAAGAGCAATGTATGCGTTTTTGAAATCTAAAGGCGCAAATGATATAATTACTGGTTTCTGCGATAAAAAACATGACGAAATTCAAAAAGTGGATGATTTAAATGTATATGGAATTGATGAGGTAAGGGGGAAAGGATATTTATTCTGTATTACTTTGTTAGACGAAAATGGCAGGCGGAAGATTAAAGATACAGAGTTAGTCGGAGAAAAATGTATTGATTTTAGTGATATTGCAACACATCTGGAGTGTGATAAAATTACTTTTAACAGAGAGTTCTGCGCTTTTTATCATTGTGATGATATGGAAAAGTATTATGAGGATGCAGAAGATAATGTGGACGTTTTTTGGAATGAGAATAGTGAATTCTATAAAATGTTCTGTATGTTAGATTTGACTAATGTTATAGAACTGGCATGTGGAAGAGGCAGACATGTTCCGATGTATCTTGAAAAAGCAGGAAGAGTTACTTTGGTTGATATTTTGGAGAAAAATTTAGATGCATGTAGGAAAAGATTCGCAGATGCATCAGACAAAATATATTATTATGCAAATGACGGATATGATTTGAGAAAACTTGAAGATAGTGCTTACTCAAGTCTGTTTACATACGATGCTATGGTACATTTTGAGATGATGGATATATATTCGTATCTTAAAGATATTTACAGATGTTTGAAACCCGGGGGAAGGGCATTATTTCACCATTCAAATTATACAAAAAATTATAAGGCGAATTTTTGTAATGCTCCCCATAGCAGAAATTTTATGAGTAGAAATTTATTTGCATATTTAGCATATCGGGTAGGGTTTAATGTACTGATTCAGAAAGAGATTGATTGGTTTGGTACGCCAAAATTAGATTGTGTTACATTGTTGGAAAAAGAAATGTAATCAAGCCTACTAATAAAAAGCTTAATAAGGATGATATAGTTGTTATACATGATGGAATACATCCTATGGTAGATGCAGAGATTATATCATCATGTATAGATACATGTGTGGAAAAAGGCAATGGAGTATCGGCATTTCCGGTATATGAGCAGATATTTGAGACTGATGATAATGAGACAACTGATAAATATATACCAAGAGAAAAGCTTAGAATTGTTCAGACACCACAGGCATATAGATATGGCAATATTTTGGATGTATACAATTATGGCTTTGCGAACAATATCGGTATTCATGGTTCTTCATATGCAAATACTCTTATGGCAGATGTTGGAGAAGAATTATATTTTTCAGAAGGTTCAACTAAGAATATTAAGATAACCACAAAGGATGACATTGCAATATTCAAGGCAATGATAGATATGCAAAGATCATAAGTAGGAGACAAACAATGATAAGAGTTAGTGTTGTAATGCCTGTTTATAATGGCGAAAAATATTTAAAACAGTCTATAGAGAGTGTAATACAGCAGTCCTATAAAGATTGGGAATTAATAATTGTAAATGATTGTTCAACAGATAGATCAAGAGATATTATGCAAAGCTATGTGGAGGTTGATAGCCGTATAAGAATAGTAGATAACAGTAACAATTTAAAATTACCAATGTCATTGAACGCAGGATTCAGGGAAGCTAGAGGAGAGTATCTTACATGGACATCAGATGATAATCTCTATAAAGTTAATGCTCTTGAGGAATTGGTAGGCTATCTGGAAAATAATCCAGAAATAGGTCTGGTGTACTCTGATATGGATTACGTTGATGCCTCACTGAATTTCATAAAAGAGCAGAGACTTGAACCAGAGATGCTTCTTTATTCAGATTGTATAGGTGCCAGCTTTATGTATCGTAGGGAGGTTCTTGATAAAGTGGGGGAGTATGACCCAGACATGTTTTTAGTTGAGGATTATGAATATTGGATTAGGATTAGTGAACAGTTTAAGATAGGTCATTTAAATAAAAACCTATATACATACAGAATGCATGGCAGTAGTCTAACCGAAACAAGAAAAAAGGATATTAATAAGCAATTATATCGTTTAAGAAATAGACATATGGAATATTTAATATCAAATGTTACAGGGAAATATAAAGAAATATTTTTCTTAGAAATGTTGATGCAGAATACAGACGATTATGAATTTTTATCGGCTAAATTCTGGATAAAAGATGAAGATATAAGCAAATATGAATGGGTAAGGACATCTGATAGGATAGACAATAATAAAAGTATTGTTATTTTTGGAGCTGGCATAATTGCAAACAGGGCAATAGCCTATTTTGGAAAACAAAGAATAAAGTGTATATTAGATAACAGCAAGGATAAGGTAGGAAAAAAAATACAGGGAATAGATATAGTATCATTGGACGAGTATGTTAATGGTATGAGTTGTGCAAAAGATAGCCAGATAGTGATAGCTGTTGGAAGTAATTATGTATCAGAAATAGCAGAGCAGTTAAAGAACAATGGGATATCAGAATTTTGTTGGTTTAAAGCTATAGAAAGTTGTGTGAAGGAGACCATATAATGAAAAAAAAAATATTATTTGGTGCTGGAAAAATTGGAGATGCAGCATATGAGTTATTTGATGAGGGACAAGTGGCTTACTATGTTGACAACAATTTAGATAATGTTGGTAATACAAAAAATGGTGTTAAGATTATAGGCTTTGATGATTTTAAAAGAATACATAAGGACTATGACGTTGTGGTATCTGTAGGAAAAAATGCCACACTAGATGTCATGAAACAGTTAAAGGAAGCGGGGATTGGAGAATTTACTACGTATCAGGAGATTGTAATTAAGCTTAAAAGACCACAGAATAAAGATATTAATTATCTTGAATGTTGCGATAGAGCGAGAAAATGGATATATAATAACTCAATTAAAGGAGAGGGAATCATTAATAATACAGGATTGCCAGAATCATATCCAGAAGTTACTGGTTATTATATTCCTACGCTGATTAACTGGGGTGAACATGAACTTGCCAGAACATATACTACATGGCTTTGCAGTATACAGCATGAGGATGGCGCATGGTATGATACAGAAGGAAAGGCACCTTATGTATTTGATTCAGCACAGATTTTAAAGGGACTTTTGGCGGCAAAGCAGCTTGGAATGGATGTTGATGATAACATTAAAGCTGGCTGTGAATGGATTATAAAGAATATTAATCAAAAAGGAAGACTCACAACACCAACAAAGGATGCATGGGGAGCACCGGGAATATGCTCTGAGCTTATACATCTTTATTGTTTATCACCATTAATAGAGGCAGGTAAGATATACAATAACAGATATTATATTGATATGGCAGATAAGGTGGCAAAATATTATATAGATAACTATAGGGAAGATATATTAGGCTTTGGCTTTTTATCGCATTTTTATGCATATGTTATGGAAGCGTTATGTGATATAGGACAGACAGATTTAGCCAGAGAAGCCATGCACAATATGGAAAACTACCAGCATGAGAATGGGATGGTTCCGGCATATAAGGATGTTGAATGGACATGCTCAACAGGAATGTTCCAGCTTGCTATTACATGGTACAAGTTAGGAGAACTGGAAAAAGGAAATAAAACATTCGAATATGCAATGCGGCTTCAGAATGAATCTGGTGGCTGGTATGGCAGTTATACAATGACAGATAATCCTAATCCGTTTGACAGGAATAAATGCCCTGATTACTTCCCACAGAGTGAGATAAGCTGGGCTGTGAAATATTTCTTGGATGCACTGTATTATAAGTGCAGATTAGAGTTTGAGACACAGGCTCCGCTGTTTAAGAGTAATCTGGCAAAGGATGATGGAAGATATCAGGTTGTGTTAAACCAGATAAAGGGGTTAAAACGCAATGGATTGAAAATAGCTGATGTTGGCTGTGGAAAGGGCTGCTATATAAAGAATCTTTTGGAAGATGTTCCAGATGCACAATATTTTGCAGTAGATTTATCGGAAAAGGTTATGAAGAGTATTCCTAAAAATGTAGAAAAAAAGCAGGGAATATTAACTAATATACCATATGCAGATAATTCATTTGACATTACTTATACGACAGAGGCACTTGAACATGCTGTATATACTGATAATGCATTAAAAGAGCTTATACGTATAACAAAACCGGACGGAATTATAATTGTTATAGATAAGAATAAAGAGAAACTTGGTGCTCTTGAAATTGATAATTGGGAGCAGTGGTTTGATAATGATTTCTTTAGTAATATTGCTAAAGATAATGGCTTGGATTTAGAAGTTATTCCGAATGTTTCATACGAGGAAGGAACAAGTGATGGATTATTTAATGCCTGGATTCTAAAGGGAGGGATTAAGTAGTATGAAAGATACTGATAATTTAGTTGATTATGAGAGAATAATTAATATTAATAGAGCACTCATGTCACGTATTACGCCAAGACCATCATTGTTCTTTGATATTGAGGTGACAGAACATTGTAATCTTAATTGTAAATCATGTGGCAGTTTTGCACCATTAGCAGACGAGGAATACATAGATATAGATGAATTGGATAGGGATTTAAGAAGATTATCAGAGTTGTCAGATGGAGAGGTTCATCATATAAATATTCTGGGTGGAGAACCATTATTACATCCTGAAATTGCCAGAATTGTAGAGATGGTCAGACACTATTTTTTATATGGCAATATATATCTGGTGACTAATGGTGTACTTTTAAACCGTATGGATGAGAGATTCTGGAAAGCATGTAAGCAGTGCAATATTGTAATTGCACCAACTCAATATCCTGTTAAATTAGATTATGAAGAGATAAAAAACAATGTAATAGCGCATGGTATACAGTATCAAAGTTTTGGACAAGCCGCTGATGGATGGTATCATACTGTTATATCAGAGAGTGGAGATAAAAATGAGATTCAACAGTTTTTGCATTGTTCTAATGCCAATAACTGTACTGTTCTTGAACATGGAAAATTATATCCTTGTCCAAAGGCTGCCAAGGTAAGACATTTTAATAAAGCATTTGGCGATAGATTTCAGCAGTCATCACATGATTATATAGATATATATAAGGCAGAGAGCTTAAAAGAGATAATGGAATTTCTTAGTAAGCCAATTCCATTTTGCAGATATTGTGATACATTTGCATCTGAAAAAATAGAATGGGTGTTTCACATAAAGAGGATTCAGAGTGGACATAGAGGAGTACTATGGAAAACGAACATATTATATTATTTGGGGCAGGTAAAATAGGTAAAGAGGCTTTAGATGTAATCGGTTCAGATTATGTGTATGCTTTTTGTGATAATTCTGTAAAAAATGGTGAATGTACTGAAAAGTATGGGAAGAATGTTATATCATTAGATGAGTATTGTGCATCACATAGTGACAAAATTCTTGTAATAACAGCTTCTTTGACTAGTACGGTACAGATAGAAGAACAATGCCAGAATAAAGGGATATATGATTATTTTGTATATGATGATCTTGGATATTATGGATTCAGCCATTATGGAGCAGATAAATTCATAGAGATATTTAAGGATAAGGCAAGTCGCCTGTTCAGAATGAAACAGATTGCCAGAGATTATTTAAAGAAATATGGCGAGGTGCGTAAGTTCAGTGCCATAAATGTTGAGTTTTATCTTGTTGATTCGTTTGAAATAGAACATTTTATTCTTTTTTATAATATTTTAAATGAGAAAGGAATTAATGCCTATTTTGTGGCAGAACCAAAGTCTATCCATGTTGATGGAGATTATTTGGATTATGAAAGAGCTATTAAGATTTTAAAAGAAAAGAACTTGAAATACCATACAATGAGGGATGCCTATGCAGATATAGCATTTACTACCCAGGCAGTCAGAAATCTTGCCAGATATAGTAAGAAAACAATCAAAATAAATCTCCAGTATGGATGCTCATTATTAAAGAATGCATTTGGGGCATCAGAGGAAGGTACTGCCGGATTTGATTATAAGATGTCCAATGGACAGTTTGACCGTGAATTATGCTGTAGATATATTGATTCGGACAGAGCATATGATATTGGTTATCCTAAGTATTATGATATTGCAGGTACCCATATGACACGGGAACAAGTGCGTGAAGAATTAGGTATCAAGACACAAAAGAAAATTATAGCATATCTGCCAACGTGGGATGAAAATAGCTCGATACAAGTTTATTATAATGAATTAAAGAGTCTGAAAGACAAGTATTATATTGTTACAAAGCCACATCATTGTACATACAGACTGGACAGTAAGAAGGATGACCTGAATAAATTATATGAGATTTCAGACATGGTTTTGCAGCCAGAATATGGTCTGGACAAGTTTATGTTTATTGGTGATTTAACTGTTATTGATGCAAAATCAGGGGCGACACTTGAAGCAACATTTCTTAATGATGACATGAAGATGGTGTGGCTGCTGGTCTCTAAGGATGTGAGAAATTTATTCTGGCAGGAAATCAATAATATTGTTGAACTTGTTGACAACAGGGATGATTTAGTAGATGTTGTCAATAAAACAATGGCAGAAGATGATTATATTGAATATAGAAAAGAACACATTAATCAATATTTTTCCAAGTATGATAGAAAGTATCTTGAAAATGTATTGATGAGGATTATTAGCGCAAATAATTTGCTGTAGAATGGATGGTGTTGTATGCCAAAGATATCAATTATTGTTCCAGTATGTAATGTTGAAAAGTATCTGTCAAAATGTCTGGACAGCATTGTGAATCAGACATTAAAGAATATTGAAATAATATGTGTTGATGATGGCTCTACAGATAATAGTGGAGCCATATTAGACAGTTATTCACAAAATGATTCAAGAATTAAGGTTATTCACAAGAAAAATTCGGGATATGGTAATTCAATGAATGTTGGCATGGATTGTGCTGAAGGTGAGTATATCGGAATTGTTGAGAGTGATGATTGTATTCTGCCAGAAATGTATGAGGAATTATATAAAGCTGCAAAAGAATCAAATCTGGATTTTGTCAAGTCAGATGCAGTTTTTTGGTGGGAGAGAATCGGTTATTCTTACAATGTCCATTATGATTATCTTCAGGAATATTATGATAAAGTACTTATGGGCAACGCCAGGCATGTGTTTTACAAGTTTCTCATGAATATATGGACGGGAATTTATAAGAGAGATTTCTTGAAAAACCATAATATCAGATTTAATGAAACGCCGGGGGCATCATATCAGGATAATGGTTTCTGGTTCCAGACAATGACATTTGCAGATAGGGCTATGTGGATTGGCAAGTCATATTATATGTACAGACAGGATAATCCTATGGCTTCAATTAAGAGTGAGGCAAAGGTGCTTGCGATGTCTAATGAATATGACTATATAGAAAAAATATTGAAAGATAAGAATGCCGGCAGTGATAGTGTTAAGGAATGTAATTATTACAGACTGGCTAAAAATTATGGCAATTACTATAGAATTGCTGACGAATTAAAGGAAAATTTCTTGAGTTATGTTCTGAAAGACTATGAAAAATATGGAAAAGACATAATGGATGAACCATATTTAATAGAATGGTACAGAAAGATAGCAGAAAATCCTATAGAATTTTGTAAGTACACAATTGATGTTAAGAACAGCAATAAGGCTGTTTTGGAAAAAGCAGAGTCTATAGTGATATATGGAGCTGGAAAAAGAGGACAGTATATATTGAGGCATCTGTATAATATTGGTGTTTATGATAAGATAACTAATTTTGTTGTGTCTGATAATGCGGGTATGCAGTGTATTGGTAGAATAGAAGTTATCAATATATCTGAACTGGCAGATAATGAAGATGATAATATGCTTGTAATCATATCTGCTTCAAATTCATGTGAAACTTACAGAGCTATGGAAAGTATGCTTCATCAGTATAAAATTAATAATTATATTGGAAGTGATGATATAATTAATAATTTTTATTCCATTTGTTAGGGAGAGGGATGTTATGAGAAATATAATGGTTGTTTTTGGAACCAGACCAGAAGCAATAAAGATGTGTCCATTGGTTTTAGAATTGCGTAATAGACCAGATAATAATGTGATTGTGTGTGTTACTGGACAGCATAGGCAGATGCTTGATCAGGTGCTTATGGATTTTAATATTATACCTGATATAGATTTGCACATTATGAAGCAAAAACAGACACTGTTTGATATCACTATTAATGTAATGATTGGAATAAAGGATGCTGTTGAAAAAGTAAAACCAGATATAGTTCTGGTTCATGGAGATACTTCAACAACATTTGCAGCCTCACTTGCATGCTATTATATGCAGATTCCAGTTGGACATGTTGAGGCTGGACTTAGAACATATAACATATATTCTCCATATCCGGAAGAGTTTAACCGACAGGCAGTTGGCATTATTTCTGAATACAATTTTGCTCCGACAGAACGCGCTAAGGAGAATCTTATAAAAGAGGGTAAAAATCCATCAAGGGTGTATGTTACCGGAAATACTGTAATTGATGCATTAAAGACTACTGTGAAAGACGATTATTATCATAATGAATTGGAGTGGGCTGGCAATAACAGGCTGATATTAATTACAGCACATCGCAGAGAGAATATTGGTGAACCTATGCACAATATGTTCAAGGCAATCAGAAGGATTGTTGAAGAACATGATGATATAAGGGCGATATATCCGATTCATATGAATCCTGTAGTCAGACAGATAGCGGATGAGGAATTGGGGGATTGTGACAGAATACATATTATAGAGCCGCTTGATGTAATGGATTTCCATAATTTTATGAAGAAGAGTTACCTTATTCTTACAGATAGTGGAGGGGTTCAAGAAGAGGCTCCTAGTCTTGGAAAACCAGTTCTTGTTATGAGAGATACAACTGAACGCCCGGAGGGAGTTGAAGCAGGTACATTGCGCCTTGTTGGAACGAATGAGGAGAATATATATAATAATTTTAAAATGTTGATAACAGATGATAAAGAATACACTAAAATGGCACAGGCAAAAAATCCTTACGGCGATGGATTTGCAAGTGTGAGAATTGCTGATGTAATTGAAAAGGTTTTGGAAGAAAAGAATGATAAATATGCAAAAGATAATTTTAATAATAATTGATATTAATAAAGCCTTTAGAGTATAATACT
>OHLY01000056.1_pt1 | contig 72739 bp, 69 predicted proteins | sample 1569251 | NCBI WGS metagenome assembly OHLY01 (sample SAMEA3879532, study PRJEB24766) | human gut metagenome | biome: human-associated habitat; feature: feces | place: USA | collected 1985/1987
AGTCATCGGGTCCATTGTCTTGGGTAACGAGGCATACAAGCCGTTGTTCTGGATATAAGGTCCGAAACGTCCCGCACCTACGACTACATTCTTGCCTTCGTACTCTCCGAGAGTACGGGGAAGTTTGAACAGCTCCAGCGCTTCTTCCAGCGTAATGGTCTCGATGGACATTTCTTTTTTTACCTGGGCGAAACGGGGCTTTTCCTCATCTTCGGCAGTACCTATCTGTGCTACTGGGCCGAAACGTCCGATTTTTACAGACACTTGTTTTCCGCTGACGGGGTCTGTTCCTAGAATCCGTTCGCCTGCCTTGTGGGCGGTTTTCGCGGCAAGCGTGTTCTCCACCGAAGGATGGAATTTCTTATAGAATGTTTTCAGAATGGCGGTCCATTGCTTGTCACCTTCGGCTATTTCGTCGAATTGCTTTTCGACGCTCGCAGTGAAGTTGTAGTCAAGGATGTCCGGGAAGTACTCTATCAGGAAGTCATTGACCACAATACCGGTGTCTGTCGGCATCAGTTTTGACTTTTCAGTTCCGGTGATTTCTGTATGGTTGTTGTCCGTTATTTCATTACCCTGCAGGTTAAGCACATTGTAGGTGCGTTCTTCACCTGCTTTTTCTCCTTTTATCACGTATTCACGTTGCTGGATGGTGGAAATGGTCGGAGCATAGGTAGACGGACGTCCGATACCCAGTTCCTCCAATTTGCGCACAAGGCTTGCTTCCGTGTAGCGGGGAGGGTGTTGGGTGAAACGTTCGGTAGCGGTGATACCTTCATGTTCGAGCTTCTGTCCTTTTTTCAGAGGGGGCAGTAGGCGTGCCTCATCTTCCTGGGTTTCTACGTCATCATCGTATGATTCGCGGTAGACACGGAGGAAACCGTCGAATTTCACCACTTCGCCGGTTGCAGTGAAAGTCTCCGTCTCGTTGCTGATAGCAATGGTTACGGTTGTCTTTTCCACTTCGGCATCTGCCATCTGCGAGGCGATGGTACGTTTCCAGATGAGGTCGTACAGCTTTCTTTCCTGCGGGGTACCTTCTATCTTGGCATTCTCCATATAGGTGGGGCGGATAGCTTCGTGGGCTTCTTGCGCTCCTTTGGTCTTGGTGGCGAAGTGGCGGTTGTGTACGTAACGTTCGCCCATCAGGTTGGAGATGGTTTCACGGCTGGCGTTGACGGCAAGTTCGGAAAGGTTGACGGAGTCGGTACGCATGTAGGTTATCAATCCGGATTCGTACAGACGTTGCGCCACCATCATGGTCTGTGCCACGGTGAATCCCAGTTTGCGGGCAGCCTCCTGCTGCAAGGTAGAGGTGGTGAACGGGGCGGCGGGAGTTTTCTTCAGCGGACGGGTAGTGATGTCGCTGATGGTAAACGTAGCTGCTTTACAGCTCTCCAGCAATTTCCGGGCTTCTGCCTTTGTCTTGAGCCGGTGCGCCAGTTCGGCTTTCATTTCCACTGTTTTGCCGTCAGTGTCCGGAACGAGGAATACGGCGGTAACACGGTAAGATGCTTCGGTTTGGAATGCATGTATCTCGCGTTCGCGCTCTACAATGAGACGGACGGCTACGGACTGTACACGGCCTGCAGAAAGGGCAGGTTTCACTTTCTTCCACAATACCGGTGAAAGTTCAAAACCTACGATACGGTCCAGGATACGTCGGGCTTGCTGGGCATCGACCAGGTTGATGTCAATGTCACGGGGATTTTCTATCGCTTTCAGGATGGCACCTTTGGTGATTTCATGGAAGACGATACGTCTGGTGTGTTCCGGTTTCAGTTTCAGCACTTCGTACAAGTGCCATGCGATGGCTTCCCCTTCGCGGTCCTCATCGGAAGCCAGCCATACGGTTTCTGCCTGCTCGGCTTCTTCTTTCAGCTGGGTTACGAGTTTCTTTTTATCCGCCGGTATCTCGTAATGCGGTTTGAAGTCTTTGTCTACGTCAATACTGAATTCTTTTTTCTTCAAATCACGTATATGGCCGTAGCTGGAAAGGACTTTGAAATCTTTTCCAAGGAATTTCTCGATGGTTTTTGCTTTCGCCGGAGACTCGACTATGACAAGGTTTTTCTGCATAAATTTCTGTTTTATAGTGACTCCAGCCACTAATTTGCCCGCAAAAGTAGGAAAAAACAAACTTTCCACCTTATAATATAAGGAGAATTTAGCAAAAATGACCTATTTTGTTGGTTATATCTTTGATTTTGGCTATTAGAATTTAAAACTTACACCTCCGGTAAAGTTGATGCCTTCGGTGGGGTATCCCCAATAATATTGATAATCCTGGTTTAATAAATTGTTTATGCGGGCGTAAACGGATATGCCTTTAAAGAATTCGTAGCTGCCGCCGGCATAGAGGTTGTTGACCGCATCGACTTTGTTTCCTTCCACCTTCTCGCGCGAAATATGCCTGTAGCCGAGGTTAAGCAGTAAAGCGGATACGGGATGCACATCTATGTGCAAATCAGCTTCAAAGGCCGGTTTGTAAACGAGGGCATAGGCGCCGGCATTGGACTGGCTGTCGTCCTTTGCATCCCAATTGCGGTAAACTCCGGTAGCGGAGAATGAAAATATGTTCTTATAGCTGTAGCGTATCTCGGCGCCGGCGTAGATGTTGCTTGTGTTCCATTGGCCGATGGAAAGCATCGGACTGTACTCATTGGCAGCGGATTCGAAATCTGCCGGTTGGAAAAACAAATCATCCTTTAAGTTCTGATATCCGCCGTACAGATTCAGCCATAAGCCGATTGCCGGACTGGCTTTGAAGCCGATGGCGGCATTTATTTGTTCATAAGTGGCATCCGGTTGTGAAGAAACCTGTCCGTATGGGCAGAATGTTTCTAAACGGCGGAAGTCATTTTGCAGTCTCCCGCCTTTGGCCTGTGCATAGAGGATATAACTGTCCGAGAAGTTGTATTCCACTGCTACATCGGGGGCTGCCCGGAATTTCTTTCCGAAACCGAAGGTCATGTCCACCAGGGCGCCGATACGTATTTTCCAATCATCGTTTTCCAAGCGGTAATGCGGGTTCAGACCGAGAGAGGTGTAGTTCTCAAAATGATTGTTCTTGTACAGCACATTGTCCATTGCAAAGCCGATGCCTACGGTCTGTTCGTCTGATATGCCGCCTGTGACCAGTGCTTTGGTGCGGACGATGTATTCCCGGCTGTTCAAGAAACCGGAATCGTATTGACGTTCGTAAAGCATCAGGTTTGTTTCGGCACTGAACCGGAGGGGCAGTTCCGTATCCGTGGATTTCACTCCGAAATGAATGTCACCGGAAATGAACTTCTGTTTTCTGACGGCTGCATCGGGCAGGAAATTGAAGTTGCTCAATCCGAAGTTGCCCGCAACGTTCAGGTCTGCTTTCCTGAAGCGGTGCACATAATCCATATTGGCATGAGTGCGATAGTAGTAGGAATTCCATTTGCCGTCATTGTCGGGTAAATCGAGTTTGCCGTCCATGCCGTTCATCCGGAAATTCAGGTTGAGGCGGTCGCGGCCGGACAATGTGAACAGATAGCCGGCGCGTGCGTCCAGATTGCCGTAGTTGCCATAACCCAAACGGATATATCCGGGATGTGTTTCGGCTTGCGTCTCCTTGCCGGTATATGCCTGCATGACAGTTGCAGGTATGGTGTTGGCAGGCACGAGAGTTACATCGTATTCCACAGCCTTTTTATTGGCAGTCGGTGCTTCCACTTGGGGGAGCACGTTTATTTTGGACGCATCCGGAATATCGGGGGTATATTCCTGTTCCACAACAACCGTACGGTTTACGGTGGAGTCTTTGGCCTGTTGCTGGGCATGGATGCCCAAAGGTAGGGTTATCAGCGTTATTCCGCTGAGGATATATTGTATTTTTCTCATATTCATTGCATTCTTTTATTTCAGCTTTTCCAGTCTTTCTTGAATCATACGTTCGATATCATCATCGGCATGATAGTTTTGTTGCAAGCTCAGCAGATATTGGCGTGCATCCAGTTTCTTATCCATAGCGACATATACATCGGACAGAAGGATAAAGCTGCGTGCCAGCCAGTAGGCGTGCGGGGTGCTCTGGTCGATGAAGTTCAGTATTTCCTTTTCGGCTGCGGCATACTCACCGGCATTGTACATCAACTGTGCCGACAGATATTTGGCTTCCGCACCGTATAATGTACGGGTGTCTTTTGCCAGAAGTTTGAGGTCGTCTGCCGCCTTTTTCACCGCTTTCTGGTTCAGATAGGCTTTGACGCGGTAGTATAAGGCTTCATTTTGCAGTTCGGGAGTCAGTTTGGCTTCGGCCAATAAAGCGGTTGCGGCCTGAATCACTTCTATGTCATCCTTCAAGAGCACACCGCATCGCAATACGCCGGTGACGCCCAGCTGCCGGCGTTCGGCGGTTGTGGCGCGGGTTTGCAGTTGCTTGTAGTCTGCCAGAGCCTGTTTGTACTCCTTGCGGTTGAACAGGATTTCTCCGTGCATCAGCAGGGCCTCTTCCGAATACGGGCTGTCCGGATACTCCAACAGTTTGCCGGTATGCTCCAATACACCGGTTTCATCTTTCTGTTCTTTTCCGATGAGGCTCAGATAGTAATGTGCGTTCAGGCTGAAAGCTCCGTTCGGATAGCTTTGCAGGTAACGGGTGAAGCTTTCCCTTGCAGGGATGATTTCCCCTTTCATATACACCTTTTCCGCGGCAATATAGGTCAGCGAATCCTGCTCATTGGGTTCAAAGCGGATAGCACCCGGCATTTGGGCGGCAAGCGCAGCAAACTCATCCACGCGGTTGGCTTCCACATAAATGGATTTCAAATCGCGCATGGCAAGACGTGCTTCTTCGCTGCCCGGATATTGGGTGATAACGTATTTATAGGCTTCGATGGCGCGGTTGTAATCATCATTCTGATAGTACAGCAGTCCGATTTCGGCGGCAGCCTTACGACTGACGGGGCTTTCGGGATATTTGTTCAGCAGTTCCCGGAAGGTTACGATGGCCTGACTGTTATTGCGGCCCTGCACATACGAACGGCCTTTTTCGTAAAGTGCACTGACGGCATAGGGCGAATTCGGATATTTGTCGGCCAGCCGGTTCAGCAGCGTAATCTTTCCATCGTAGTCTTTTTGCAGACCCGACACCAGAGCCAGTTGATAGTAGGAGTAGTCACCGGCGGGCGTACCCAGATTTTCTGCCCGGGTATAGTACTGTTTGGCTTCGTCGAAGCGGCGGACCTGCATGTAGCAGTCGCCGACACGGTTGTACGCATCGGCAAGAACGGTTGCGTCTCCGGCCTTTCTCAGTTGGATGAATTTCAGGAAACGGTCTTGCGCCGTTGCATAATCTTTCTTATGGAAAGCTATGTATGCCAGATTGTAGTAGGCAAGGGCATACATTTCCGTATTCTTCTGTGGGGTAAGGGACAGATAATCGTTAAAATTACGGGCGGCTTCCTGCATGCGGTTCAGCCGGTAATAGGATTCACCTCGCCAATAAAGGGCATCGGCCTTTGTTTGCAGGTTATACCCGCCTAAGGCAATGCTTTGGTTGAAGCAGCCGATTGCCTGCTCAAACTGGGTATTGGCAAAGGATTGGGTACCCAACTGGAACAGAATCTTCTGCTTGGCTTCCAAAATGGCTCTGCCGGGATGCGTAATGCGTTCAATGGACTTGAGTGCGGCATCGTAGCTGCGCGTGTTCATATACACCTCTATCAGGTAGCTGCTTACTTTATCGGCGTATGCGGAGTTGGGAAACTCATTCAGGAAGTTCTCGAATACCGTAACCGACTCGCCGAAAGCAGAGTAGGATGTTTCGTGAATGCAGAGAGCGTTATTGTAGGATGCCTGTTCCTTTATTTTCAAATCGGCATCGGATGCGGCGGCCTGTTCAAATGCCATACGCGCCTTGTTCTTGTCGGCAAGCTGCAAGTAAGCCAATCCCATGTGCAGATATGCGTTTTGTGTAAGCGCATCTTTGTTTGCAGTCACCTCGCCCAGGGTAACCGGAACTTGCGAGTAGACACCCGTCCGGTAGTAGGACATTCCCAGCATATAAAGCGCATCTCTTCTTGGGGCAGGCTCCGCGTTGTCTTTCAGATAGCTGCCGAAAGCTTTTATTGCTTCATGGTACTCGCCGAAATGATAATCGGCTGTACCTTGTATGCGGTACATCTCTCCCGTATATTTCTGGTTGGGGTAAGCCGAGAGATAGTTTTGCGCAACAATTTCCGCTTTGTCATAATTCTTTTTAATCAGATATATTTCCGCGATGTAATAAGGTACGAGCGCCTCGTATTTTGCATTCTCCTGCAGGCTGAGGAAGCCGTTGAGGGCATCGTCGTACCGTTGCTGTGAGTAGCGGATATATGCAAGGTAGTACGTACAGTCTGCTGTATATCTGGAACCGGTGCTTCGCAATGTCTCGAACCAGATGGCGGCTTCTTTCACATTTCCGGTTTTCAGGTAACAGGTTGCCAGGCGGTAGGTCATGTCATCCCGTTCTTCATTGCTCAGGAGGTCGAGCCGGGATGAATTGAACATGGCGAGTGCATCGTCATATTTTCCCTCGAAGAAATAGGCGGACGCTATGAGGGCGCAGATACGGTTGGCGTGGGGAGTGTCGGGATACGTATCGAGATACTCCCGCAACAACTCTATGCTATTGGGGGTTCTTAGTTCATATTCGGCGCATACCAGCATGTATTCGGCTTCTTCTTTGTTGCCGGCAGCGGATACCGGGGCGCCTTCCGCATCGGTTTGTTTTATAAAAGCCTGTAGGGGAGGCATGGCTGCGGCAAATGCCTTTTGCCGGAACAGACTTTCTCCTTCCTCATACAGCTGTTGCGGCGAAGTGATTTTCCCGCCCGTCTGTGCCGTGGCGAGCAAAGGTGCGCAGCAAAGCGCGGTGCATACTATGCGATAAATTTTATGTTTCATCTTCGGTGGTTATAGAATAGGGCTTTTTTACAAAAATACGGGTTTTGGTTTGAATATGTTCCACTTGTTTGGCTTTTTTAGGATATACCCGCCAGGAACATTTGCAGGCCTTTACGGATGGAGCCCAGCCCGAAATCTTCCGGGTGGATGTCTTTCAGCGGAAGGAAGAAGACTTCCGCCGCATCGTCCATTGCTTCGAAATGCAGGGTATCGGCTACCGTACAGCGGAAAAACAGGTCCAGCGTATGCACGGGAAATCCCGAATAGATATAGATGTTCGGTAATGAAAACAGGTATTCGGCTTGTGTCACTGTCATTCCCGTTTCTTCTTTCACTTCGCGCGCAACGCCTTCTTCACCGGTTTCCGCCATGTCTATGAAGCCGCCCGGTAAATCGAGTGTCCCTTTGGCCGGTTCTTTGGCGCGGCGGCACACCAATAATTCGTTCCGTCCGTTCAATATCAGGGCGACGGTAGCGGCGGAGGAGTTGAAATAGTAGACAAAACCGCAATCCTTGCATTGTTTTGATTTTTCATTATGAATTTCGAAATGCTCCGAACCGCATTTCGGACAATATCTGAATTGAGAAAGAGGATGTTCCATATTTTAAAGCTTTAATGGTTGCAGTAGGCAAACTTACATAAAAACCTTGGATTTTTATGCCAGTCCAATAAAAAACAAGACCACCTCCCTCTCTTTCGCCTTATTCGTACTCTTGGTACACAATTTTTTGTTATCTTTAGGTCTCCAGTTATTAACCTATAAATTGGCTTATTATGAGACGAGTATGTGGTCTTGATGTTCACAAAGATAGCATTTATATGTGTATCTTGTATGAAAACGGTTCAAAAATCGAATCTGTTTTTGGTGTATTGACTCCTGAGCTGTACTGATAAAATTTGCCTATTTATCACCGTTAAATTGTATGAGGGACAGAACTTTGTCCCTTGTATCCGTTTAGGGAACAAACGGGGGACAAAAATGCTGAAAAAATAAGCAAACAAGAGAAAATATGACTCTTGAAATAGCTTATTTTTCTCTATTTAAGTGACATTTTATCAGTATTTTACATTTGCATAGGATACAACAGGTTGATTGTCAATTAGTTACTCTACTTGCCCGAGCAAACGATATTTCTGTTATATAAAGTATTGTATATCAATATGTAAATTTTCGAAGAATATTTTTGGGGGACAAACGAGGGACAAAATTTCGCATACCAAAAGAAAGAAAAACAATAAAACCACTTCCAAAAAACCGTGCTGAATTGCAAGGGACAAAATTTGTCCCTTGTCATATTATTGTTTGTTCCTCGCTTCCCTCGGATTGCAAGTTAGATTCTGTATTGTTTCCGAAATACTAAAAACCTTCATTATAAAGTTTAGTTTGTTTTTTGTATATCTAATCAAGTTCTAAACTAAACCGCTCCTTCATCCATGCGTTCTCTTGTTTTTCTTTTCGCCAGCCCAAATGCTACTTTTAATCGTTTTTGCTCTACTTTAATGCAGGGTTAAAATAGAGCAACATTCATTGTAGTTGATAGAAAAGAAAGAATATTGTGTACGAATTTGAGATTATTTCTCAAATTCGTACGCTAATTGAGTTTTTATTATTACCTTTGTACTTGAAATATTATTCTATATAAAGACTTTAAGGTTTAATTATATGATACTTGAATTTACAGTTGAGAATTACAGGTCGTTTTACGGAAAGAAGACCTTGGTATTAGAAGCGGATAAGGCGTTGAAGGAATGCTCTGAGACTAATCTGTTTGCATGCAACAAGCATATTTTGCTCCGTACCTTAGCGTTGTATGGAGCTAATTCGAGTGGAAAGTCTAATCTTGTCAGTGCTATGCACACGATGGCAAGATGCGTTCTGTTGTCTGTGAAACTGAACGACAATGAAGAATTGGAGTATGATCCATTTCTTCTCTTGAAAGATAATGAGCGTCCTACTATGTTTGAGGTAATTTTTCTCAAAGGTGAATATTGCTATAGATATGGATTCAGGTACAACCTTGAACGAATAGTTGATGAGTGGTTGTTCCGTAAGACTACGCCTCGTTCTAAAGAGCAGATGCTATTTGTTAGGAATGAGGAGGGAATCTGCGTAGAGGAGAATAATTTTCCAGAAGGTGTTGGTTATGAAGAAAAAACCAATGACAACCGCTTGTTCTTGTCCTTGTGTCAACAGTTGGGAGGAGAAATGTCACGTCAGGTTATCTCCTGGTTCCAATCAGATTTTAACGTGATTTCCGGATTAAACAATCAGCAGTATAGTTCATATTCAAAGCTGTTCTTCCATAAGAAAGAACAATCTAGTGTTGATGCACTTAAATTTTTCCAAAAGTTGAGACTTGGATTCAATAGTATTCTCACTCACGAAGAAGAGCCTAATATCCCATCGGATTTACCTACAGAGTTAAGAGCCATGTTTCAAAAGGAGATACAAGGAAAGAAAAGTATCGAGTTGGATTCTGTGCACAACATATACTCGGATAAAGGTAAGGTCGTAGGTTCCGTTAATTTTTCGTTTGAAGAAAGAGAATCATCAGGAACAAACAAATTGTTCGACCTTTCTGGTCCAATCTTCGATACCCTGTATACTGGAGCCACGCTTGTTATTGATGAATTGGATGCTAAGATGCATCCTCTGATTTCTCAGTATATCATAGAGTTGTTCAATAATCATGAAACAAATCCAAAGAATGCGCAGCTGATATTTACCACTCATGACACACACTTGCTGTCACAGAAAATTCTTCGTCGCGACCAGATTTGGTTTACAGAGAAAGACTCACAAGAGCAGACAGACTTGTATAGCCTGATGGACATAGTCCTTCCAGATGGGACGAAACCTCGCAACGATGCAAACTACGAGAGAAATTATATTGCGGGGCGTTATGGAGCTATTCCTTATATTTTTAACGATTAAAATAAAGGTTATGGCTGCAAAGAAAATAAAGATAGACAATGCCTCTTTTAAGTTCAAGAAGCAAACACAACGGAGAGAACAGAAGGTTATACGATGTTCTGTTCTTATCGTGTGCGAGGGTACGAAAACGGAGCCTAATTATTTTGATGCATTCGCTCAGAAACAGCAAGGGATAATTGTATATGACATAGAAGTTAAAGGTCTTGGCAGAGGTACAAAAGATGTTGTAGAGAAGGCTATCGCTTTGAAAAATAAGAACAACTATGACCGTGTTTGGGCTGTATTTGATAAAGACGAATTTCCTGCTAAAGATTTCAACGAAGCTATTGCATTAGGAGACAAGAATGGGATAGAGGTGGCATGGAGTAATGAAGCTTTTGAGCTATGGTATCTGTATCATTTTCAGAATGTAACGACAGGTGTTCCTAGAAAGGATTACGAAGAGAAGATTTCTGCTGCTGTAAATGCTTCTCCAAAATACAAGTCTAAGAAGAAATACAAATACGCCAAGAAAGATCCGAACAACTATGCTGTAATGACAACATACGGTTCAATGGATTCCGCAATGCGATATGCAGAGTCAAAGCATCTTGAATACACCGATTCACGATATGCCAATCAGAATCCCTGTACGACAGTTTATCGACTTGTAAGACAATTGTTAGGTAAGGATGAGGGGTTAAATAATGAGCTGATATCTAAAATAGATGAGAATTAACAATTTAATCAAATAAACAGTTAACTTTTTATTTTAGTTTAAGATATTGAAGTCCCTTCAAATGAAATAGTGAGAGGCATTTGGGAAAATTAAAGGTTAAAAAATAGAAGAAATATGAATCACGATCAAATAAGACATTTGAGAAGTTTAAGATTGTTATTGTCACAAGATAAGTCTCCACTTGGCTTTCTTCTTGCGGCAGGTTGTCCTTTGTCTGTTAGAATAACAGGAGCCTCCCTGTTACCAGATATGGCGGGTTTAACCAAGATTATCAACGACGCACATGCTACAGATACTCCTACCACACCATATAAGAGACTGATTGAAGAGTTGAAAAAGGCTGATAGAGATACTTCTAATTTGGAAGATATTCTTACTTATATTCGATCTATGAAAGAAGTTTCAACAGGTGGTGGCACAGTAAGAGGGTTTACGGAAAGTGAATTAAATAACTTGGAAACAGAAATCTGCAATACAATAGCAGATGCGGTGACAAAGGACTTACCTGATGGAGATAATTCGTATCGAAGACTTGCAAGGTGGGTGAGTTCTATCGATCGTGTTGTTCCAGTGGAAATATTTACAACCAACTATGATTTGTTGTTAGAGCAGGCTTTAGAAGAGCAAAATGTACCATTCTTTGATGGATTCTCTGGTTCAAGATACCCATTCTTTGATATTCATTCAGTAGAAGAAAATGAGTTACCCAATTATTGGGCAAGAGTGTGGAAATTGCACGGTTCAGTAAATTGGAAAACTATGTCGGGAAGAGTTTATAGAGTGTCTAAAGGCATAGCAGGCTCTCCAGAACTGATATACCCTTCCAAACTGAAATACGATCAAAGTAGAAAGATGCCATTCTTAGCTATGTCTGACAGATTGACAAGTTTTCTATTAAAACCTCATGCCGTATTATTTGTTTGTGGTTATTCATTTGGTGATGAACATATCAATGACACTATTATTAATGCTCTGAAAGTAAATCAGAGTGCAAATGTAGTGGCATTAATGTATGGGAAGATGAAAAAAGATGCTTCTGGTACATTGGTAGCACCAGAAGCTGTAAAAAGAGCATTGGAGCGTCCTAACCTCAGTATTTGGCATGATGAAGAGGCTGTGATTGGTGCTCAGCGCCGTGAATGGTCAAAGTTTATAGATGAAAAGAATGAATTTGTGAATTTTAACTTTAAGAAGGTTGATGATCGCGTATCTTTCGGGGATTTCGCCTCTTTTACTTCCTTCCTTTCAGAATTAATAGGAGATCATCCAGATGCAGACAAAAAGTAATCCTGCAATTATAGGAGCTGTTAGAAGCATTTCTGGCACAAATGTTTCTGTACAGTTATACCCGTCACTCAACTCAACTATTTCTTATATTTACGGAAATGGTTATAAGGTTGGACAAGTAGGTGGTTTTGTGAAAATACCACAGGGCTTTGTTAACTTGTATGGCTCCATTGTACAGGTAGGGGCTGATGCAGTACCCGAGTCCATGAAGGACGATACCAACACGGGATTAAGGTGGATGACTGTACAACTCGTGGGAGAGGGCGCAAAAGGTCAGCCATTTGAAAGAGGTATATCACAATACCCTATGATAGATGACGAGGTACATATTGTTACAGAAGAAGACCTTGTGAATATATATGGTCGTGATAAAGGCGTTGAGTTTGTGCCTGTAGGCACTATTTCTGGAGCGGAGAATATTCCAGCTCTAATAGATATCAATAAGTTGGTGACTAGACATAGTTGTATTGTTGGTTCTACAGGAACCGGTAAATCAACAACTGTGGCAGGGCTTGTTAACACTCTAATAGATTCTACTGTTTTTCCCTCTTCTAGAATTATTCTTGTTGATATTCATGGTGAGTATGGTAGAACCTTTAAAAGTAGAGCTAATATATTTAGGACAATACCGGAAGATCGTACGGACAAGAAACTTGTTGTGCCATTTTGGGCCATGAGCTTTGATGAATTCGTAAGTTTTGCTTTTGGTGATATTCAAGATAATGACCGATTTCCGCTCTCAGAACTTATTCTCAAACTTAAGAAGCTTACAATAGAGAAGAACCCATGCTTGTTCTCATATCTTAATGCTGATAATATAACAGCAGATACACCTGTGCCTTTCAGTTTGCAACGTTTATTTCTTTATTTATATAGGTCGATGTTTGCAACACATTCCTGTACGGGAACAGGACAGAAAATATGCGCTATTGATAAGGATTTTGATGAGGTTGCGACAACAGAGGCTTTCGCAACGAAAGAAGACGGAAGTAAAATGACAGGATCAATAACCCCATTTGTACTACCCCAATATAAGGAGCAACAGCAATCAAAGATATTCTTATCTGCAGCTACAATGAATTTGAGAAGGCAGTTGCTTGCATTACAGGCAAAAATGGCAGATCCTCGTTTTGATTTTGTCTTAAAACCGGAAGGTTTTATTCCAAGTTCAGATGGAAATATAACAAATGATATCCATTCACTGCTGAAGCTTTGGATGGGAGAGAAAACTCTTTCTGTTTTTGATGTTTCAGGAGTACCAAGTGGAATTTTGCATGATATTATAGGAATTCTTTTGCGTGTCATGTATGACTCTATGTTTTGGGCGCGCAATCTTAAACAAGGAGGCAGGAAACGTCCTCTATTGATAGTAATGGAAGAGGCTCACAATTATCTTGGAAGTGACAATAATAGCAGAGCATCCAAAGTAGTGCGTCGTTTGGTAAAGGAAGGACGTAAATATGGCATCAGCGCTATGATTGTAAGCCAGCGTCCTTCGGAGATTGACCCAACTATTTTATCTCAATGTGGTACAACGATAGCTTTGCGCTTGACAAACTCTAATGACAGAGGTATAATAGCAAATACTATTTCAGATAATCTTTCTAATTTGGTGAATATGCTTCCAATCCTGAAGACTGGTGAATCCATTATTGTTGGTGAAGCGGTAAGGATGCCTATGAGAGCAATTATTACATTCCCTGACAAAAAGAATAGGCCAGACAGTAATGACCCTATTGTGGCTTCAGACGAAAAAGGGAAAGGTGCTTGGAATAATAACTTAGATATTACAGATGACGAGTTTCAGAACATTATAAAAGCATGGAGATTACAACAAATTAATTTATAATATTTTAAAGTATATGGAAAGACAATATGTATCATCTTCGAACATTGCTTCGATTGGTTATGACCCTGACAATCAGGTTTTAGAAATTGAGTTTTTAAGTGGCGCAGTTTATCAATATTATGATGTACCACAAAGTGTTTATGATGGATTGATGGCTGCTGATTCACATGGTAAATTCCTTGATGTTTATATAAAAAAAGGTGGCTACCGTTACACTAAAATATAAGGTATGCGTATAGATCACAAACTTCAGCGCATCCAAGTTGATAGCTTTGAGATCTCGGATGAGCTTGTTTATCGTTTTTTTATCTCCCTTCCAGAGAATGAAAGAGAAACAGCTTTATTGCGTGCTATTCGTATAGGTGTACTAGCAACAATGGAGGATAGATTTTCGGCTTTCCTTTCTAAGACAACTGATGACCTGGGGGTACAACTGGAAAATTTAAAACTTCTATTTGATATGAAGCAAGAGATTTTCCATAAGACTGCAATTAAGGGCGTTGCTGCCGAGAATGATATCTTAGAGTTTCTTGAAACCTACATCGATAACTTCCATCTTGGAGATGTAGTTTCATTATCTGGAACATCGAAAGGTTTATTGAAGAATAACAAGACTGGTGATATTCTGGCTTATGTAGGTGGCGAAAATAGTGGAAAGAAAGTAGCTATAGAATGTAAGTTTGACAAAAGTATCAAATTGGGTGATGTTGATTCACTAGATATTGCATCTAATAAATATGATACTGCATGGAGCCAGTTGCTAGAGACTACAGTGAATCGTGGTGCTAATACGAGCATTATTGTTTTTGATAAGACACTAGCAGATGCTTCTATTCAGCGGGCTGTGGATGGGGTTTCATACATTGATAATATCGGGTTTATTTGTATTATTGATTATGAGGCTTCAGATTATCATAATTTAGCTATTGCTTACAATTTTGCTCGTAGACTAGCTTTAAGAAAGGATGGGAAGAATATAGAGGTAGATTTTGTAAATATGCTAATACAGCGTTTGCTGAAAGACATCCGTGATATACAGAATATTGAAATGCTGGTAAAAAACAATATCAAGAATAATCTTCAGATACTGAAAAATATAGAGAAGAGCCTTTTGTCAATTGAATTTAATCAGCAGTACTTAATGAAATATTTAGAAGACGGCTACCTCAGTAAGGTAGATTTGTTGGATTTCTATCAACGAGAAGAGATACGGGCTAAGTATAAATTAATTTCAAAGGAGATAGAGAGTCTTGGAAACGAATAAAATAATTAGATGTTATCAAAATGACTAAATCAACGCTAACGATGAGTGTAAGCGTCCGAAGAAGTACACATTGACAAAGTGAGATGCAACTGGCACGGATGAGATGTCAGTTGCATTTACAGAAATAGCAATAAGAATATTATTCGGATATTCTAAATTGTAATAGTCAAGACTTGTTCTGACATTTGTTTTACTATCGGACAAAAAAACTGTCAGATGTTTGTTGCGAAGTTACACACGTTTCATCATCCTCACAACCGAATGAGATTTTATCCTGCTCATTCGGTTTTATCATTTCCTGATTTTGCAGTTGATACTTTCTTGCCACAGCGATTCCTTCGATAAAAGTTTGCATGGGCGTTTTCCCGAAACAGTACTTTCCAGAGTGTGTTCTTTGGGTATTGTAGGAGTTCATCCACATATCAAGGTCTGCTTGCAGCTGTTCGATAGAGGTATAGATTTTCTTTCTGAATGCAATAGCATAGAACTCATTCTGCACGGTTCTGTTAAATCGCTCACATATACCGTTTGTCTGAGGGCTTTTCGCCTTAATCTTAGAATGATCAATGTCTTCCACAGCCAAATACAATTCATACTCATGATTTTCTCTGTTTCCGCAGTATTCTGTTCCTCTATCTGTTAGCATACGCATCAGTTTCAAGTCATGCTGCTCGAAAAAAGGAATAACCCTATCGTTAAGCATATCGGCAGCAACAAGCGCATTCTTTCTGTCATACAACTTGGCAAATCCGATTTTGGAGTAAGTATCAATGACGGTCTGCTGATAAATGTGTCCCACACCTTTGATATATCCTACATAATAAGTGTCTTGGGCAAGTAGAAAACCGGGATAATAAGTTTCTATCTCTCCATGAGCCTGCTTTTCTTCTTTTGCTTTTCCAATGCCGCCACTTGGTTCTCATCAAGGATAATGCCCTCTTGTTCCACTTTGGCTGACAATGCTTTCAGGCGTTTCTGGAAGGTCTCCATATCGTGCCGTAGCCAAATGGAACGCACTCCGCCCGGCGAAATAAGAATACCTTTCTTACGTAGCTCATTGGATACACGGACTTGCCCCAATGCAGGATTGTCTATCGCCATCTGTACGACTGCCTGCTCGATGTGTTCTTCCACACGGTTCTTTATGACAGGCTTACGGCGAGAAATCTCCTGCAAGGCGACTTCACCGCCTTGTTCATACAACTCTTTGAAACGATAAAAACTGTCACGACTGTAGCCCATAATCTTACAAGCACGTGATACGTTTCCTAACTGTTGGGAGAGTTCAAGCAATCCCAGTTTGTTCTTGATGACCTTTTCTGATGTTGTCATAACTTAATCTGTTTTCTGTTACAAATTTATTCTTTTTATACGTAACTGTCAGATTAAGTCTTGACTAATTCATCTAAATAGAACTTCATTGTTGATAATTTGTGGTATAATGTAGTCTATTTGTATATTGTTATATATCAGTGTTATAGCATAGGCATATTTGCAAATGCAAAGTCTAATATGCCTTTGTAAAATACTCATTTCCTATGGCTTTGCCCGATTTTGCAGGGATGAATGTTCATATTTCACCGAGGGACAAGAATTTGTCCCTCGCCTGACCTTCAAGGAACAAACGGGGGACAAAACTCTAGAAAACATCTGCAAATGCACGGAAAATGCGGTAAACAAAAGAAAGGAAGAGAAAATACCCTAACCTAATTATAACCAATAATTTGTAGTATATTTTTATATAGTGTATTGATAATAAGATGATTATGTTTATTTACCGATGCAGAAAATGTTTATAATGGTTAGAAAGGAGTATCATCAGATGTTATCTTTCGTAGTTACCGATATTTTATTTTTTTATATATACAATCTATTTTATCTGTCTGAATTAACCCTTTCTTACATACAAGAAACTTATAGACTTTTTCTTCTTTCATAATTTCTTGTCTATCATCTTCCAGGTTTGTCCAGACAAAATGTAGCACTTGACCGGGATAACGTTCTTGTATAGTTGAAGGAATCAGTTCGGGAACAACTTTGCAAATGACTGTATTTTGTTTAATCTCCCAATTCCCTGTATGGAAAACAGTTCCAGATATATCCCAGCTAACCCATTCATCAATCAATTCAAATGTGCCGTCAGCATTTAATTTCATGGTTGCATCAGATGTAACCAGACAGTCGCTGTTTTCTAGTTCCCATCTACATTTATATGTACCGACCAGTTCTGATTTTCTGATAGTATCTTTAATTGATAGATTGGTCGTTTTATATTTCTGATGATAATACCAATTATTGCAAGACTTTGGGTATCTCCAAATATGGATATTCTGTGGAAGCGTATCATTCGCAATAAATTCCACTACTTGAAAACAGTAAGGATACCTTGTGTCAAAATGTTCTATGAACAGTGTATCTCCACGCATACATTTAATGGAAAAATCCGAATCGCAAACGATAGGATATCGTTGTTTAGGATTATGTTTTATATATAGTTCATGTAAGAAAGTAGCTTCACTGGCATCACCATCATATACAATGTTCCCACGGAAAAGAATGGAGTCTTTCCCTGTTTGCCCCATTATCATTTGAAATGGGAATAGCACTGACAATATGATATAAAAAAGTATCTTCATTTTACATTTTTATCGGTAATGGTTAGAAAGTAGCATCATCAGAGGCAATCTTTTGTTGTTACTAACTTATTAAATCTTTATTGTATAATTTTTAGCCAATGACGATGTATTATTATAAAATAAAGTAATACAACCAAAATGGGATAAATCATCCATGATATGAAGGAAGAAACCTTTTGGCTATTAAATATCAGAGGTTTACTCCTTATAATTTCCATACCTTTTTTCCTTTTGATATAATACGAACAGAATGTCTTGTATAATAAAACATAGGTTATGATGAAAAACACAAAAGGGGTTTTATAATTGAAATTCTCTTCTATCAGTAGATATACCAATACTATAACAGGAAGAAATAATATTCCACATATTATCTGTATCGTCCGCTCATGTGGATTTTCCAATATAAATTTATCCCTATTAAATATGAATATCTGATAATACATCGCATCTAAAATGAATTTTATCATAAAGAGTTATTCGTATTGTTAGTAATGGTTAGAAAGGGGCATCGTCAGATGCTATCTTTCGTAGTTACCGATATTTTTCCTTAATGTCTTATGAATAAAGTTATCCAAGTCTTTGGAGTTATAGAATTTCCATGATGAATATGCAATCATATTACCTTCCGGATTTTGTGATATGCTCCAATAATTCATACATTCTTTGTTCACATATTCCTTAATTCTGATTATTTCTTCCAGCGATAAACTGCTTAATTGAACAAAATATTCGCCGGAATAATCTTTGTTGATAAATGATGTACTATCAACAAACTTGTTCATGTGTGCGATACAAGCATAAAGGGCATATCCTTTTGCGTCTTCAAACCGTTCTCTATATGCAATCTTTTGCGTTGTACAACTTGCAGTTACACAAATCACACACATCATTGTTATCATTTGTAGGTGTTTCATATCTATAACTTTAGTCATTATCGGTAATGGTTAGAAAGGAGCATCGTCAGATGCTATCTTTCGTTGTTATAAACTTAATTGTTCTTGCTCACTTACATTTTCGTTTATTAGTCTGCACATATATTCTTGCAGGCAATAATTATATATTTCAGCAGTAAGTAATGATTTTATATATTCCACATTTTCATATATGTATTTCATTTTATAAGCTAATATTTCAAAGGGCATATCTTCGTTATTATATGTAGCCATTATCTGCCATAAATTTGAAATCGTTTGGCTTATGTCATTATCTTGGTACTGTTTATTGGCTTCCATATTCTGATATTTATAGATGTAATACTCTGTGTATGCTGGTATGCGGTATGTTTCATGTGCAAAGCCAGTTCCGCCCCCGGCAATACATCTCAACATATCATTTACACAATAGAATATTTTGTTTAATGTCTTACGTTCACAACGATAGTGTTTCCTATTATTGGCATTAAACTGTGCATACCATATACAATATAAGTCAAATCCAGTTTCTCCATAGAAATAACCTTGCAATGAAGTATATTGTTGGCGGTATAATGTATCGGAATAAACCGCTGCCGAATTTGCAAACAATCTTTTCGCATCTTCTTCTATATAGCGGTACTCTTTTTTACTTTGTTTACGGAATTTATCAATATTGAGTATATCATCTTGTATGTTACGTTCACACAGAGTTTTACTACAAGAGCAACCCATTACCACGAAAATGGCAAGAACAAATAGTACTATGTTTGCAATGCGATACATATTGTTTATAATGGTTTGGTGAGGAACAGCGTTAAGCTGTTGGCTCGACCTTGTTAACATTCAATTTATAAAGCTATTAGTTTATTATAGTAAAATAGAACAGTGCGATTCCAAGTATCAATCCTCCTAATATTCCACCAACAAGATAAAACATCCACATGGGATAATGGAATTCGAGATCAATATATGGAATAGGTTTTTTCTTAATATACCTGCTCCATAACCAGATTATCATCTTTCCCCACTGTTCTATTTCTATCATATTGTAATATATTAATGTTAATGGGTTGCAGCTTGCCGCCGTTAGGCGGAACAGGTGCATGTTAACTACGTTATTATTGTTCCAATTTTCGTTTTACAATATCTATAAATTCCTCTTTAGTCATGAACTTGTTTAGAAAGTCTTCTAATGCTCCCTCATTAGTAACATCTGTGAAAAACACCTCATGGTCTGTACTCCAGACAATCGGATTCTCTGGATTGAGGTCTGATAAACAGATGTAATAGTAATTGGGATAACTATCCGTATAAAGCAATCCTATAAAGGCGGGAGTGGCACAGGTTGAATGTTGAATGATTTCGCCCAACTCTGCATCATCTGAAAACCAATCATTCCATTCTTCAAAATCTTTTGTCCCTTCTTGAAACGGTGTAAAAGGTTTGGCAACCCAAAATAATTGTCTGCGAGGGTCTTCATTCAATGTATAGTAGGCATCTACCATTTTCTTATAGAATGCCTCTCTGTCAGAATTGAACAATTCAGTATTTTCATCCACCCAATCGCCCAAACCTTCAATCGGTTCTGTGTCTTCGGCAGATAGCCAAGGCGTATCTTCCGGCTTTTTATACAATGCGGTATTAAAAGTTATAGCACACAAGTCTTCGGATAAAGACGTTCCTTTTACATTAGTGACATTACCGCCTAATTGCTTTATTCGGTTTATGATTTCCTGTTTCATGATTTCTATTTTTTCGTTCGTAGCTAATGGTTCAGCAGGGAACGGCTTGTCCGTTATCCTGCGTTGTTAGCGAAATTATTTTATATACTCATAGAAACTAAGTCAGATACAGCTTTCTTCTTCCAACTATTTTTCTTAGCCAGAGAGGTGTATATTCTTGGCTTCGAGGATATTCCCTAAACATCTCCAACAACCAATCAGGTTTCTGAAAAAAAGAAGGAATTTGCTCAAGGTTATCATAATTGAACTTGAGAGTATATTGAGCCTTACTTTTTAAGAACATTTCAACTTGAAACCATGCACCTTGTTTTGAGTTTTTATTATACATTAGTTCACGTATATTTCTAAACGCATTACAGATTTTATCTGTATTTCTTGTATTTAATGTTATTATATCTCCCTTAGAAGAAGTGATGCTAAACATATCAACTACACATGAAACAAATAATATATTATATTCAAGTCCTTCCTTTAACTTTTGGGATTTACAATCCATTATATAAAATAATATATCCTTAAATTGAGCTTCAATAGTATCGTCAAATTGATTGCGTGCGGGTATATCAATTGAAGAGCTTCCGCTTCTGTATTCAGATAATAGTAAATGCTCGATATTAGGATTTTGAGTAACTTCCCCTACCATTTTTGCATACCACAGCCAATATTCCTTGCGTTTCTCCACATTTCCAATTTCCACGAAAGGGTTGCTGCCCGAATAGGCTATCGAGCATATAAAATCCACATTCCAACTTTCAAAGTCGAAAGTATTATCATCTTCACCGTTATAATCCTCTATTTCCAATATGGAAGCAGCATCATTTTGGATAGCATACCCTAAAGCGATGATTGCCCACCCTGCCATATCTTCGCAGCTCTCAATGGATTGTTCCGCATAATTACGTAACCGTTCCACCGAAACCGATATGCTTTCGATAGTGCCCTTATTCTTGTACAGATAACTGTCTATTTCAAACAAGGCACTGTATAATAGATTTTCCGCACCAAATTCCTCTGAAAAGCAAGAACAAGCTTTCTTGCAACACTCGCACAATATTTTTTGTACTATCCGTGCATTGCCTATTCGTTTCATCAAATCAACCCGGTAGGGCAAAGGCAAATGCCCCATACTGTTTTGATTGATTATTTCTTTCAGTTTTTCTACTTGCTGTATCATGCTGGTTTCTATTTTCGCTAATGGGTTGCAGCTTGCCGCCGTTTTAGGCGGAATAGGTGCTTGTTACCGATATATTTTTACGAATATTGCCAAAATCCTGCAATAATATTACCTGTTACATTATGCTTGTATAAGAACAAAGCCCCATACATAAACACATATTCCATATTTTTTCTATAACCTTCTTCATCAATTTGTAAAAAGAAAGAATATCCGTCTTTTTCCAATTCTTCATAATAGTAATCTTTCCACTGAATAAAACGTGGTTCACCACCCACTTTGATAAATTGAAAATCACTGTCTTGTGGGTAATAATAATTGCTAATAGAATTAACAGATAATTCTTTGATGCTTTTCTCTGAACGAGTACCTATGTCTGAATACTCGTGTTCTATAACCTTTACGGCTATCGAAGGATAAATGTTATTCTCTATAAGAATTTCAAAATTATCATGTATCAGAATAGAAAGCATCTTATCTTCCTTTTCCGGGTGTACCAGTGTTGCATAGAATTTATAATCGCAAGGGATTTGTTCTTCTATACATTTAGGTGGATTGCCAGCAATCCTGCCTTTTACATTCTTATCGAATGGAATACATTTGGCATATCGTTCGTTCATATTTTTTTGTTTTATTACCGATATATTCTACATATTTTGATATTATAAAATTTCGATGAAGAAATGAGATAAAGCTATTTACCCGCCTTCTCTGATAAACTATAATTACCATTGTTCATATTTTCTTCTACTTACTATTTTACCGTTTTTTATTTCCTCAAACCTCTCTTCAAGCAATGGGATAAAAGCAACAGCATCAAAATCAAGAAAACGTTCTTTATATTTCAAGATAACCTCTTTGAAATATAGGAATATATCATCACAAAGTGCCTTTCTTGTTTCAATTTCGGACAAGTTATCATATTTGTCAATTGTGAGCATTTGGTCTATTATAAGTTTATCATCTTTTTTAAGGTATCTGTAAAATGATTTTAAGTTGCCACCTTCTATATTTTCAGAAAGGAAAAATCTAAGAATTGCGCCAATTGCAATATGACTATATTGAGGATCAAGAGTAGTTAGTTTGGTCGAATTTGATTCTTGCCAATCAAAATCGTTTAAGCCATCTATAATTTCATCTAAAATCTTTTGATTCTTAAATGCTGTTTCAGGTGTTCTACCTCCTTGCGATTGATATGTAATTCTTAAAAATAGTCCCATAATGAAATTAATTTATTTTGTTATTATCGGTAATGGTTTGGTGAGGAACAGCATTAAGCTGTTATCTCGACCTTGTTAACGATTTTATTTCACAATCATTAGTTCATTCCCATATAGATAATTGCCTCTGTTATTCCAAATTTTGGAGTAGTCTGACAATTTATAAATTTCAGGTCTATACAGATTCAACACCTTATCCAAAACTCTCTCTCGGAATATTATTCCATCTCCATATTCTATGCTATCTAAAACGAAGAAATTCTGTTTAATTGAACTGTCTTTCAGTTTCATATCAGGATATACTGTAAAACAAGTACCTAGTTTTTTCTGAAAGTCACTCTGATATGTTATGCCTTTTCCGAAATGAAAAGAATCGTTGTCAAAATGATTTATACGTAGAGCATAGTATTTCTTATCCGTTAGAGATTCGTTTTTCTTGTTTACTACCTTGACAGTTGCAATATCATATTTATCGATAAAACCATTTTCTTGAAGTAAAGACAAAAACTCTTCCGATACGATTTTGAGTTCTATACTGCTTTTGTCAAGAAAATCAAATTGCAGGATTCCCGGTTTCTTGTTGCATACAAGGTATAAGACGGGAGGTAAATTCTCGCGCCATCCGTCATTATTTTGCCACATCCATTGCCCGAGATTCTGAAACTTCTGCCTTTTACTTTCATCATAGATATCACAAACATCAGATTTGCCATACTCCAATAATCCTTTAGGAAGTTTATCTATCCCATATCGCCAAATATAAAGTTCTTCTGTCTTCATAATTATTATCGTTAATATTATTTGTAAAAACACTTGTTTGGTATCTTCTATTTTGATAACTGACACCTGACAGGTGTGTTTCCTAATCTCTAATAGCTACACCCTACAAATCATCCAGCATATCAAGTGGATTGGGTATGCTTGACTTGAGGGCATTCGTTACATGAAGATAAATATTCGTCATCTTTAATATTGTTGTATCCCAGCAAATTTTGCCCATGATGCGTACCTGTATCCGTTCACTGACAACGCCTTGTGAGGTGAGATTCAGTAGTTTCAGATAGTCTTCCGGTAACATGTATGTCTGTTGTGAATTGGGATGCTGCACGTACGTCCGGCTGTAATCTATGTAGGCGTAGGGAGAAGAGCGGTCGGAGAAATCCGGTAGTTTAAAGGCGGTAACTGTTATGTAGGCGGAAGCGTTGTCCGCCATTTGTATGCCGCTCTCCTGGGAAAGCAGTAGGGCAATTGCCGGATTATTTGCATACTTTATCCGTATGTAGTGTTCACCGTTCCCTTTTTCTCTATACAGGACGATGCTTGACCGTTGCTTCTGTATCTTGTCCATATCTTTGGCGGTTGCTTTATACCTCAAAGATAAAGCAAAGTATTGAAATCTGAACGGTTGTTCAGAAAATGTTTTTATCGAAATATTTTAAATATTGCTAAAAGAAGTCAGGCTTTCAGGAGCGAGTATAGATAATCTAATTTCTCCTTCAATTCGTCTACATCCAGACCATTCAGGAACGATTGCTCGTAGGACATGCCCAGGAATATTTGACGGAACAACGAGGCGGTCTTTTTCACATCCGTATCTTGCTTTATTTCACCGCTCTCTTTTGCCTTCTGTATGACCGCCTTCCATAGTTCGTGTTCCTTGCGGAATATTTCTTCCATTTTTTCACGGGCTCCGGGATAATACATCCTCACTTGGGAAAGGAAATGGAAATAATAGAAGTTGGGACAGCATTCATTATCATCTACACAGCATTGTACCTGTTTGATGATATGGTTCATGACTGCACTCACTCCTGCCACATACTGTTCTATAAATTCAGCCAGTGTTTCCGTCGGCCCGGCAAACTTGTTGGCCGGTGTCTGCATCTGTATGACATACTTGTCTGCTACCGCCATAAACAAGTCGAGTTTATGAGGAAAATAATATACTACCCCCGTCTTTACCACCCCGCAGGCTTTCGCCAGCGTGCTGATACTCGCTTTCTCGTAGTTCATCCTCAAAAACACCTTGAATGCCTTGTCTATCACTTCTTCCCGGTTGGTAATCATATCGGATTATCCTCTTTTATGTTTCTTTTTGCGAAGGTGTGCTTTTTATTTTGAAGTTTTTACGTTAGTTCGTTTACATCAAAGCCGTCAAATCGCAGTATATACAAAAGAAAAAAGCAGCTATCTTTTTAGATAACTGCTTGATTTTCAAGTGATCCGCTTGGGGCTCGAACTATAAGTTTTATCCAGCTAATAATCAATCATTTATCAAATAGTCCTAATCTTAGTCCACCTATTTCGTCTGAAATTGGCTTCTATGTTTTACACAAATAGAACTCTTGTTTTTATATGCCAAAGATACGATTTTTCTTTGGAACTTCAACCATGATGAACCGGAAAAATCGTATCCTTGAATCTTTCTTTCACTTCGTATTGCAACGGATTTTCTATTTAAAAGCTTCTTGTCTGTTTCTTTCCAGAAGCTCCTCTATATCGGATTCCCGGTACAGAATCTTGCCTCCTATCTGATAGTAAGGCACAAGTCCATTGTTCCTGTACTCCTGTAAGGTTCTTCTTGACAGTTTCAGATATTGGCTTAATTCTGCATCAGTCATATACCGTTGTCCGTTCAACAGGGGGCGTTTCTCTTTAAGGGCTGATTCCAGTGCAATTAAAGTTTCCTTTAGCCTTTGGTAGAACTGAACGATGCGTTCATTGTCTCCGGTAATTAACTTGCTCATCTTTTTACGCTGTGTTTATTTATATACTTTTGGATATCTTCTCGCTTGTAATAGACTTTCCGTTCCAGCTGGGTATATGCGATTTGTCCGGTGTCTCTCAGATTTTGCAGTGTCCGGAGAGATACGTTCAATATCAGACATGCCTCTTGGTTGTCAATCCATTCGCCGATGGTTTTTGGGGACGTACTTTCCAGCAGACGGTCAATCCTGTCCAGAAATTGATTCAATTCCCGGATACTCTTCTCGTAAGCATTTGCTTCCATACCTATGATTTCCATATAAATCGATTTTTGGGGTTTGATACAAATGTAACAATTCATTGCAGCTGATTCAAACCTGCGTCGTCAGATGGCATCAGGTGTCTTCAGATGTCAGGCAGGCTGTAAACCGGTTTACAGAAAGGGTTTACAAGGTTTACACTTTTCCTTTACACCCGGATTCCTGTTCTAAATTATATTTCATTGATTTTCAGTAATATGGTTTTAAAAGCGAATAATATCGTCCGTATTGGCACGAGATTTTCACATATAAGGGTATATACTCTTCAAGTGCGCACAACGAGGGTATCGATTTATTCACTTTAAAACGCATGAATTATGTCATACATTGATAATGAGATACTCGAAAGACTGATCGGGACAATGGTGGAAGGCTTTGCCCGTATTGAGAAAAAACTGGATCAGATGAACCGTCTGAAGGAATGCATGAACGGTGACAGACTGCTGGACAACGTGGATCTGGCTGAACTGCTGGGTGTGTCGCAGCGTACACTGGCCCGTTACCGGAAGGAGGGCAAGATCAAATATTATTCCGTGGAGAAGAACGGAAAATCCTTCTATCTGGCCTCTGAAATACAGGAATTCCTGCTCCTTCGCGGCAAGAGGACATAACTGAAGCAGCCGAAACTTTCAGACAGTTGCCCCGGACCAGGATGACTGACCATTCAACTTTTTCAAGGGAAAGCCAGTCCGGTATGGGGCTTCATACCGGAATTCCTGTTGTCTTCATCGAGTCCAGGTTCACATAGGCACCCCGATAGGCAGTTTTCCCTTCCTTGAACATTTTCCATAACAGATTGCAGCCGATGTGTGCCAGTGTAGAATTGATGAACAGGTCCTGCTTGCCGAGTGCTTCCGCCAGAGAACAGCTTGGACCGGAATCCACCTCACGTACCTGTGAATAGTCCACCTCTTCCGTAATGACATTCATTCTGGGAACGGGTATGTATTCCTGTGAAGAAGGCTGGACAATCTTCTCCCGCAGTGTGCCTACAAGCACCTGTCCCTTTGTCTGGCTGTTTCCGAAGTCCATCCAGTACAGGGGAGTCCGGTGATCAACAGGTCCCTTTCCGCTGAGGCCTTTCAGGAACTTCCACAGGGCCAGCCGGGAGCGTACATTGTCGGTGCAGGTGATGAACAGGTTGGCCGTTTCCATTTCCTCCTTCTGCCGGACATCCGGATAGCGTTTTGCTTCTGCCGACCAGCTATAGCCGAAGAAACGGTTGATGCGGGTGACCAGGGCCGTTGCCTTGTTCAGTCCCAGTTCCGTCTCGCTGAAAAGTTGGCGCCCGATGTTGGCTGTACTCACTGTATCCGGATCGAATACAGTCACATGCAGTCCCGGATGCCCCAATGCCCGGAGCGCCATGCTCATGCGTGCCAGGTTGGTGATGACCTGCGAGCCGGTCCCTCCCGCTCCGATGACGAAGACGGTGACCGGATGGTGGGGATTCAGCAGGTAGTTTTCGGTAAAATGTACTTTTTTCATGGCAGGATATCTTTTAGCTGTTTGTTGAACGGTCTCAGCTCGTTCATGTCAAAAGGTTGGTTTCTCGCATTTTCTGTCACCGTGACCAGATTCAACACGGTAGGATTTTGTCTGCCGCCCAGATGGACGAATTCCGTCAGCCAGAATCGCTTCTCCCAATATTCCATCAGGGAAAGAAAGGACGGGTTCTGCGGCTTTTCCAACGAACAGGAACCCAGACATACGCTGGAACCCGTCACATTGAAGAAAGGGGCCAGGTACAGAGGTGTCTTTCCGGTCGGCTTCTTTCCCTTGAAGGCATAGACGTCCATCCGCTCGCTGCGGATGTGGTAGATGATGCCCGGCACATGGAACACACCGTCCGGGATGTTCAGCTGCTTGTGGAAGAACATCTGTCTTTTGCCCGGCGGGTTGTACCAGATGTATTCCTCCTGTCCTTTTCTCGGATTGCAGGCCAGCAGGTTCTCGGGAAGGACGCCTGCCGGTATTCCGCTCATTTCTTCCGTATAGGATTCCATCAGGGCGTTCATGAACTCATAGGTCACCGGCATCCCGGCTCCCATCTGTCCGTTTTTGTGGATGGGACGGAGTTCCAGGAAATATTCCGTACTGTTTGTTCTACATTCGTCACACCGATAGGCAATGAGAGCCGCTTTCGGTGTGAGGATGCGTTGTATCTTTTGAGTCAGTTCATTCATGATTCAGTCATTTAGTCGGTTGGCAATATAATCCATGAAACGGGAGAGCCACTTTGCGAAGCGTTCCGGGAAATCGTCCGGTGGAAGCGGCTTTTCAGTTTGGGGTGTAATCAGCATACTGGATACCGGAGTGAGGCAGTAGGTCTCCTGGCTGTCCGAGGTGAAATAGCTTTCCAGCTCATCCGTCAGTTCGTCCTCATTGGAATAGGTCAGCAGAATCTGGTATCCCATCGGAATCGGCGTGAAGTCCGGCTCTTCCTCGCTGTGCCAGTCGTATTCATAGTCCATGATGCACGGACTGGAAGCTGCGATGAAAGGCAGGCCTTCCCGGATCAGTTCCAGCAACCCGCCCTCTGCTTTCGTGGCCGGGACATACTGCCGTACCTGTTCTTCGAGGTTGCGGCAGAAAGCACGGGACCGCATCCGCTTCAGGCACCGGCTGATCTTCCCTTCGCTGTAGGAACGGAAAATCCGATTCTTTTCCCGCTGTCGTTTCAGCTCGTCCCGGTCCATCATCTCTTCCAGATAGCAGTCCAGACCACATTCGGCCATTTCAAAATAGGGTGTATCCGTAATGTCCTGCATCCGGTGGTGACGGATGAAGCGTCTGATGAATTCCAGCACAATCCTTTTCAATGTCCCGTGCAGCTTTTCCGTAAAGTTCACTGGCAGCCAGAACAAGGTATAGTCCGGCCAGGAATGGTACCGGTAGATGCAGAACCGGAGCTGTCCCTTCCGTACCTCCAGATTGACATGGTCGGTCAGGGAAGCATCCAGCACCTGGTACAGCCGGCAGATTTTTTCCCTCGGGGAAGCTTTCGACGGCGGAGTGTATGGCAGCTCCATTTCCAGGAGCTGCACATAGTTCAATGCTGAACGGTAGAGATAGTCAAAGCTCTCTTCCGTGGTCAGGTTTACTCTTCCGCGGTAGGTTTCCGTATACAGGTCCGGAGCGATGGGCTGCAGTGTCCTGTTCAGAAAACCGTAAGGCTTCCGGCGGGCGGGAGCTTTCTGCGTCCGGACTGTCTGATGCCCCGGCTTATGTCCGCCTTTCCCAGTTCCGACAGGATAAGGGAAGCGAGATTCTGCATGGCCTGCGCTGTAAGTGGTGTACATGGTCGTCTGTTTTTGGATGGTTTCGTTTTCATGGCTTATCCCTTTACTCCGATGGTGGTCTTGAATTCATAGACCGCCCGGTCGTCCTCAATTTCCGGTCCGTGTACCGATGCGGTGGTCAGTTCCGGATAGTTCATGGAATAGAAATCCATCACTTCCGCCGGTGACAGGTTGCTGTCCGGATCATCCAGCAGCAGTTCGTTGCCGTTCTTTTTCATCTTGAACACTCTGTTCATTCCTTTAATTTCAAGTGCCATATCCTTTATCGTTTTATGTTAGACATTTGTTCAGCAATACACCATTTCAGCCTGCTGTGCCTGGTCTCTCATCCTGTATTCTTCCGGAAAATCCAGGTATTCCGCATAGGGGTCTTCCCTGAGCAGTTCCCGGTCATCCTCCTCTTCGGGGTTAAAACCGAAACTGTCAAAAGACTGCTGCCCGTTGGCATACGGGTAATTCTCTCCGGCGAAACCCGTTTCAGGCGTAACCGGTTGCAGGCCGTTTGTACGGGGCTGGCCGGTCATGCCCGGCTGCCGGCTCACGCCATGCTGCCCCGCTGCCGGATGGGGCTGTTGGGGAGGAAACATTGCGGGCTGAAGCGTCGGTTGTTTGAAACCGCTTCTGTCCGTTGTCCGTACGGTCGGCTGGGATGGTTCCGGCTGGTTATAGACTGTAGAGGAAACAGCCTGTTGGGGAGCCGACTGTGGAACAGGTTGCGGAGCAGCCGGTTGTATTCCATTTTCCGGCTGGCTAGTCCGGGTTGCCGCCGGTTGCGCTTCCGGTGACATTCCCGCAAACAGGCTGCCTTCATCCGCCTTTTTCTGTACCTCTTTCATCCGGCTGTCGATTTCGCCCTGCTTCTCACCGGGAGCCAGTGCTCGGGCCTGCCGGAGCCAGGTAAGCGTTTCCTGGTATCTGGCGTTCTTGAAGGCATCGTCCGCCTTGGCCAGCAGCTTCTCCATCTTTTCCCTCTTTTCACGGGATTCCTTGCTTTCCGCAGGCGCACTGCCCTTGCCGTTTTTACCGCTTGCCGCAGCCTGGGCAGCCTGCTTCTCAAAATTCTCTGCATTGACCAGCAGCCCCTGCACCTTCTGCAAGGGCTGCATGATGGCCTGCAGGAAAGCGCTGTCCAGTTCGTACGGATTCCCGCTCAGCACCAGCGGTACCATTTTCTGCTGGACCTCCTCTTTCAGGCTGTTCCGTCTCGGCATGACAGCCACACTCAGTTTATCCTCCACTTTGCGGATGTGGATGCTCAGGTCTGTACCCGGAGTCATCATCTGATAAATCGTTTGAAAAAACATACTGTGAAATTGTTTATAAATTATACATAGGTTTCCTTGAAGAACTCTCTCAGAACGGCTTCCCGGTCCGGACGGCTGGCGATGTCGCGCAGTCCTTCCAAGTAATAGCCGATGCTTTTGGGTTCATCCACTGAACGTGGAATACGTCTTTTGACCGGTCTGCTGCTGTCATTTTGGGGCCAGAGAGCCGGAGCGGCCGGAGCCTGCGGGGTAAATCGGATCGTTTCCATACTTGCATAGATTGAATGTTAATGAAAAAGCAGCCCGAGCACAGCCAGGACTGCCATGAATTTAACCACTAGGAACAGGAGGCTGAACAGCAGGTCCATGAGACCTCCCGTCAGCAACAGCAGGGCGATCAGTCCGATAGGGACAATCCCCTTGTTGGCCAGCAGGCAGATCCCGGTTATCAGGAACAGTGTCACGGCCTGTTTGCCTGTCTTTTCGATACGTGCTACTTTCATCGTTTTTCTTTTAAAATGAATAATCCCATCGGGATGTGTTTTCCCGATTTTATAGGCCCCTGCCTTTTGGATTGCCGTTTTGCGCAAGGCCCGGACGGAAAAAATACCGGAGCAGAGCGAGGATGATTTTTTCCGTCCGGCCAGCCCGCAGGGCCGCCTTGCAGTAAAAGATCCGGCAATCCAATACCTTTGCCGCCTAAAAGCGGAAAAACAGCGCTGCTTTCAGACACAAAAAATGCAGACCCTTTCAGGCCTGCATTCCCGTTCCTTTTCGGAACTTTATTCTCCGGAAGGCGCATAGGTTTGGAAGATGTCGTCCACCAGCAGGGTGGCCAGGCTTCTTACCCGTTCCAGGAAGCCGGATTTTTCCTCCTGCCCCGTTTCCACTCCTGCCAGCAGGGCTTCCCAGTCCCTTGTCAGTTCCGTATCCGCAATCTTCTTGCCGCGGATGGTCTCGTAGGTGAACATGCCCTTTGGGGTCGGTACAATGTATTTCCCCGCATAGCGGATGTAGTTGCGGTTCAGCAAGGTCCGGATGATGGAAGTACGAGATGCCACCGTGCCCAGTCCCTTGTTTTCCATGTACTCCACCAGTTCGGCATCGGTGAACGGATGGACCGGAAGGTCTCTTTTCCGGATCAGGTTGCAGCTGCAGACATCCGGTGTCTCCCCCTCTTCCAGCATCGGCAGTCCGTCGGGGTTTTCCGGTACGGGCAAGACACCGGGGCGCTGGAATAGGGCGTGCCAGCCTTCTTCCAGGATACGGACACCGGTGGTCTGGAAGACCTGTGCGGCACATACTGCCTTGACAAAGGTTGTCTCTGTCCGGCAGGAAGGCAGGAAAGCCTCCAGCATTCGGCCTGCAATCAGCCGGTATACCTCCTGTTCCTTGTGAGTGAGACCTTCCGGACGAATGCCGGTAACGGTGATGGCCGGATGGATGTGGACCTGCTTCTCATCGACCACGCTTCGTGACAGACCGGACAGCATCCTTTCAGACAGGTCGGTATCCAGTTCGAACAGGTTCCACGAAACCAGTCTCCGGAGGATGGCAGGAAGCGTGCGGTACACATCCTCCGTGAGGTATCTGCTGGACGTGCGCGGATAGGAAATCAGCTTTTTCTCATAGAGCGTCTGCGCGATGTCGTACACTTCCGACAGGGTAAGCCCCAGGTACCGGCTTGCTTCTTTCTGCAGCTGTGTCAGGTTGAACAGGGCGGGCGGCTGGATTTCCTGCACGCTGCGGCTCACTTCCGTAATCTGTGCCTTGGAAGCCAGCTTGCAGTCCTGGTAGAACAGTTCGGCCGATTCCGGGGCGGTGAGCGTATCCCTGCGTTTCAGCTTGAAAATCTGTCCGTCCTTGTGCAGGCTGATGTAGATCGGCCACGAATCCGTCGGGATATGGTTTTCCTTCTCGCGGTAGCGTCTTGCGATGGCTGCCAGGATGGGTGTCTGCACCCTGCCCAGGGAATTGTTGCCCAGCCCCGTGGCCATGCACATGGCATAGCTGGCATTGATGCCCAGGATCCAGTCCGCCTTGTTCCGGCAATCCGCCGAAGCGAAGAGACTGTCGTAGCAGCTGTCCGGTTTCAGGTTTTCCATCCCTTTGCGGATGGCTTCATCCGTCAGGGAGGCTGTCCACAGGCGCAGGCAGGGCTGCGTGCATTTCAGGTAGGTGTACACATAGCGGAAGGTCATTTCCCCCTCACGGCTGGCATCCGTAGCCGCAATGATGGTGTCACAGCTGCGGAGTACCTTTTCCACGACCTTCAGCTGCAGGACCGCCAGAATGTCCGGAATCCATCCGTTTTCCGTGCGGACATGCTGTACAGTCAGCTGGAAGTCCGAAGGGATGAAGGGAAAGTCCTCGCGGCTCAGCTTCCGGACTCCGTAATCCTTGGGCATAGCCAGCGAAAGCATGTTACCGAATGTCCAGGTGACGAGATATCCGTTTCCTTCCAGGTATCCGTTTCTTGTTCGGGTGGCACCTACCACTTTTCCTATTACTTTTCCTACGTTGGGTTTGTCTGTCAATATGGCAATCATGATCTGTTGAGTTTTATAGCTGTCCATACGGCTTTTTACCGTATGGACAGCCGGTGATACATTGTAATAAAGGTTATTCTTCCGTCGGTCGGATGCCGTTGATGCTGATGACCGGTCTTCCGTCCGGTTCCACCTCCAGCTTGAGGGTGGCATCCATGGTGAGTGAGAAGACCGGGGTCTTCAGGTTCAGCGTGGTCACTCCGGTCTCTGCCCCTTGAAGGAGCAGGTCCAGGTTGCCGTCCTTTTCGAGTTCCTTCCGGCGGATGCCGACAACTTCCAGCTTTTCCCAGTCAAGCTGTTCGGCCTTGAAAATGATGGGTTTGTTCGGATTCATATACATATCGGTTGAGGTGAGTAAGATTTCTTTGTACATTCACGGACAGTCTCAGACAGCTTGGTGGGCATTTCTTTTCTGCTCCTGCTGCTGGCCGTTGTCCGTCTGTGCGGCTTGGCGGGCCGTGTTTCTCCGGATATCGGGATTCTCCTGGAAATACTGGAGCTGGCCGGTATTGGCGTTCACTTTCAGGTAAGAATCGAATGGCTTGCCGTTCGGACCTTTCATGCCGGTGACCAGAATGGCTTTTCCGTCCTGCAGGTTGGCCCTTTCCTGTGCCGAAAGCAGGTGTCCGTACACTTCAGCCGGAATGGCCGGAGCCTGTCGTTCGTTGAAGCCGTCCGGTGTCCGCGAGTACTGCGGTCTTCCGCTGGCCATGTCCAGCCTGACGAAGGAGGAGAATTCTTCCCCTTTGCGGTTGATCATGTTTTCCAGGAAAACAGGCTGTCCCTTGCGGAGCGCCTCCTTGTCTTCCGGTGTCAGCTGGACCGAGCAGATTTCCTTCGGAATGTAGATTTCGCCCGTTTCCGGGTTGTGGCGGGTGTACTGCAGGCCACCCGTTACCTTGTCCATAGTGACAAAGGAAGAGAACTGTTCTCCGTTTTTTCGTTTCATGTCCTCCACCAGGATGGTATGCCCTTCGTTCAGCGCCTTGAGCTGCATGGGGGAAAGCGGCACGCCGCCCAGCGTCTGCTGGTTGAAGGCCTGGTCCTTGGAAAAGATGAACTCGATACCCCTTCTTTCCGCGCTGTACTGCAGATGGGCGTTGAATTCCTTTCCCTGGTTGGACCTCATGCCGTCCACGAAAATCTGTTCTCCGTTTTTAAGCTTCTGGATTTCATCCGGAGTCAGGGTCACTCCCTTGATTTCATTCGGGATGTAGACATGTTCCTGTCGGACGGCCACCAGTTCGTTGGTGTTCTTGTCGATGGAAATGAGGCACGGCTCGGTCGAGTTGCCGCGCAGGTTCAGATCTGCCACCCGACCCATGTTTCCGCTTTCGCGCAGGTTCTTCTTGTCCTCTTCGGTAAAGATGTGCCCGAAGTACGGACGGTCCAGTTCCGGCTCCTTTCTTACTCCGTGGATGCCCAGCATCACCTGTCCGCCGTTGGACATGAACGACAGCCTTGCATCCAGTTTGGCGGTCAGTACGCCGGGAATGTTGAGCGTCAGCGGGATGGTCTTGTTGGTCTTGTAGCCTTTCAGCATACTGTCCAGCTGTCCGGACTGCTCCAGCATTTCCTTGGATACTCCGAACTTGCCCAGTTCTTCCCAGTTGATCATGTTCTCGTTATACCGGTAGGTTGGAGTCTGCTGCCGGGGAGCCTGCTGTTCTCGTCCCTGCGCAGCCGCTTCCACCTGCGTCACCTGTTCCGGTTGCACCTGAGGTGTCTGTTCTTGTTTTTTTGCCATTGCTTTTTCCTCCTCTTTGGTTTGGACATTGCTTTGTTGGTTGTTCTTCGGCACGATTTCGTACCGTTTCAGGAACTCTTTCACCGCATCGGTCTCTTTTCCCGAAGCCAGGTCCTTGAGAGCCTGCCTGTTCTGCTTGTAATCATGGAAAGTCATGCGGATCAGCCGGAAATGGGTAGGTTCCTTCAGCTGGCTCCAGAAGTTTTTGATGAAGTTTTCGAGGATGCTCGAATTCTTGTCGAACTTCAGAAACGAATTTTCATTCTTTTCCTCCGGTGGAACTGTCCGATAGTTGCCTTTCTCGTCCGCCTGGCTGACCACACCGATTCCCTCTTTAGGGTCGTTCTTGTTGTGGACCAGCAGCAGCTCGTCAATCTGTTCCACATAAGGCTTTTCCGGTTTCTTGTTCCGGCTTTGCTTTCCTTTGTCTGGACGGTTGTTCTGTGCCATAATTTTCTGTTTTGAGTGACTGTTTGATTGGTTTTACAGTCCAAATGTAAGGGCTTTTTGGTTACAATCCGCTGATTTTCAAAAAGCTGACATCAGATGTCGTCAGATGGCATCAGATGGCAATCTATAGATGGTCTGGCACGAAGGAAAAGAGGAATTGGAAGTATAATGTGTGAGAGAGGTGAAGGGGAAAATAGAGAAGGCAAAGACGCAGACAGCAGGATGTGCAGAACACATGAAGCAGCGGAACTATGCAGAACAGAGGGAGCTGAAATCCCTGTCTTATTTCGGGATAGGATGAAACAGGCACAGCTTAATGATGGGGAACGGATGCTTTCACGGTTTTTTCAAGGCATTGGGGAATATAAGGACAGCCGCCTGTACTGAAACGGCTATGCATCACGTCGGTCGCAGTTTATCCCTGTAATCAGACAACAATCCCTCCGGATGTTTGACGCCGCATTCTTTTTCGGGAGAATTTTCATGGCGAAGCCATAAGAGAAAAATCTCCCGAAAAAAAGTACAAATGCGGCTGGCAAACGAGGGAGGGATTACCTTTGATAAAGGGAAAACTGTAAAAAACTTTTCTCTTCTCTTTATACGATGTTTATCGCATAAAGAGAAGTGTCATTATTAATAATAGTGATTTTTAGTCACTAGTATCTTTAATTTTAATGACATCTGTTCCATTTTTTTTATTTACAGTTTGAAAAATCAGCTATATGTTGTGTCACAAAAGTATATTTTTATTTCACCTATGGCTATTGCTTACCATTATAAGTTTTATTAGCCTTATTAAGAGAAGTGTGTAAAATCTGACTTATACCTGTTCCTTCATTCATTTGTTCCATCAATATGTCAAAACCTGTCAGTATTTCTTCTTTGCCTATTGTTAGATTGAATTTAATTTTCTTATCTTTCATCACGCCTGAAAAGATAGCTCTTCTGGCATCGGCTTCACTTGGACAATAGATGATGCTATGCCGTTCAAAAAATCTACCATCTGTAATATTGGTGGCTATGGTAAAATATCCGGTAGTTGCATCATATTGCACATCAGAAAAAATACTGTTATTTATAGCATCTGCCGCTATACTTGCCATTTTCTTTCTTTTTTTAATCAGACTTATTTTTATATCATTACCTACAATTTTTATGCGAAAAACTCCGTTCATCCGGCTTTCCAGAAATGAAGCATACATATTGATATTATCAATGAACTGCCATAGATAAATATCCTGATTCTGTTTGCACTTACTTTCCAGACAATTTTTGTATAAGAAAATAGGCTTACTGACAGCATATTGGAAATTTAGAATATCCCTACTTAGTTTACCAATCATTTTCTCCAGATTGGATTTGCATTCTTTTATTATTTGCTGTTCCTGTGTTATATTATGCAGAATATCTTGATAAGCTTTTTGTATAACTACTTTATCTTCAATTCCATATTTCTGCATAATGGAGATAAAAAAGTCTTCTTTCATATCGTTTTGTATTAGGTTTATATATCTATATTTATGGCAGCATATCTTTGCTGATCCAGTAATATGTTTGTCCGTTGGAAGTGAATCCCTTTCCGGCAGCCTCTTCCCATGCAGACTTTTTAGATTTAAAATATTCCACAAGCATATCTAGTGTTTCATCCACCAAGTGCTTCTTTCTTTTCAGGTCGTTTACCGTAAAGGCTTTTAAAAATGGGTTGTCCGTTGGACAAGTAGTAATAAGCCTTTGCGCTTCGGCCATACTCATATTCTTTAGTTTCTTATACTTGATTCTACACAGTTTACCATTGTTTATATACGTATAATAAAGAGCAAAGAGATTGGCTCTTACTTTTTTTGTAGAAGCATACTCGTGACTATCTTTCATCTCGGTAACAGATAACCTTGTATCTTTAAGCACTACCTCGTCTTCCAAACAGTCGCAAATTTTTCTCTTTTTCTCTTTTTCTTTTTTCTGTGCTTCATATTTATAATCCACTTCATATTGAGAGAGGGCATTTATAAAATTGCGTATTCTCTTAAATTCAGCTTCCGTCACAAGTAATCGGTATTCCAGCAAGTGTGATACTGAATCATGTAACACGACCGGTTGTGCGGGCAGATACCATTCCGGTTCAGCGTTTCTTAATGCTTCTGGCAAAGATTTAATCCCTGATGGTTGCATTTGGAAATAGTCAACTAATGTCGAATCCTCTCTGTTGCGGAAGTTGCCTATTTCGTTAAATGCCTTATACAAACTTTGCGTTAGCAATCTGTTATCTTCCTTTACTTGTTGTAACAGGGTATCTACTGATGACGCCAGCCCTTCAAGAGGTAAATTCTCCTGTTTTTGAGGAAAGACCACCCATCCTTGTGTCATGCTTCTGTTGGGAAAGTCCAAACAATAAACATTTTTATTGACTTCTCTGTATTCATGATATTTACGCAGTTGATCTGCATATACGATGATTTCTCTTTTCTGGCGACTGATTTTAACCGCATAGTTATCAATCATATTTTCTACTTGCAGAACGAAGTTATTGAATTTGTCCGGATTTCCACCAAAAAGTTGAAATCCCAATATTCTGCAATTATATTCGGCCATACGGTTAACCAGAGTTGAATCAGCCCATTCACTATTGTTTCCGGTTTCACCGATAAGGATAATTAGGTTACTTTCTTTTTTGTGGTCTTTAAATAGATTGACAGCAGTTCTCAGAGTACTCCAGCTTCTCCCGCCAGTGGCAACCAGTTGTTTTGCATTATTGCTTTTGGCAGACAAAAAGTTCAGCACTTGCATATAGTCTTTTGTCAGATGTACTTTCGGATTTTCATTATTCCCTTTCTCGTTGAAAGCCAGTACGGAACCGAATTTATAATCGAAACCGTCATCAGGGTTGGCAAATAAGGGTTGTAATCCCTGAATAATATTAACTACTTCCGGGAATTGTTTTACAGCCAGTTCATTACCCTCTACAACAAATACGATATTGATTTTTTGCAGATCTTTTTCTATTTCCTTGAACTGATTGTAATAGATACGATTACCGTTTACGTTCACTACAAAATTCTCTTGTTTGTCTATCACTGGCATGAATGCTCCTGTTTTAAAACGGATAACAGTATCCATTTGGCAATAGGATGTTACCGGACTATATGCCAGTGGACGTGCTATCCGTGCCAGCTCTCGGCTAGGGACCAGTTGTGCTCGTCTGAAATTTAACGTATCTGTTTCGGCCTTATTCTTGAACCATAACGTACTGTCCGGCAGACTTCGTACATCAATATGCAGTTGTTGTCCAATATTCTTTATTACAGCATTACTTACCCAGCCACATATCTCAGTATCCAGACTATCTGGCGAAATAAAAGACTTTTTGGCAACCAGTGTTTTGCTTCTATCTTCTGATTGTTTTAGTGGGAAAACAAGCTGGTGCATGGGTATTTGAGTATATGGCTTGCTGAGATCCGTATTCTTAAATGTCAGTAGGGAATCATTTATCAAGTATTTCTCTGGAACTTTCAGCGGAACAGTATCGGAGAATACGGTAATTTGTTTATTTTTCAATCCCGTAGCAAGATCCGTTACGGAACTTCTGGTTAGCAGCAGGTCTGATTTATGAACCCATCCATAATAGATTGCTGATTTATGGTTGCCCAGCCTTCGCCCGTGGCTTTTTATTTGTGTCGGGTCGTATTTGATGACTTTCAACCAGTTTCCCTTTTTCCCCACCACTAAAAAGGCATCCATAAATTGTAGTTCTTTCATTTCATTTTTCCCTGTGGCGGTTTGGTAGCTCATATTTCCCAACTGGTCGGAAAAAACAATCCACGGGTTATTTTTTATCTGTAGGGAACTTGGAGCTTTTATTTCACCGCCACAGTAGTTCATGATATATTCACGGGGCACTTGCTTTATTCTTGTGAATCGGTTTATCGGAGCACAGGAAGTCATGATAGCCATTCCGGTGCAAAGTAGTGTAAATGTTCCGTTCCACATCCTTTTAGTTGTCTTCATGATACAGGTTATTTTGAAATATATTTTTCAGATTGCGTGACTAGCAGTTTTTTGATACATTCATCTGTATTGCTGTTCCCGATATCCACAACAACCTCTTCAATAATCAGTTTTTTTCTTCCAATAATTTTTAAGCCTTGGCAATAGGAGTAAAAATCATTATGTTTGTCACCATTGACCGTTACGACAACATCCGGGTTGTCGCACAGATAAGTATTGAGTACATAATTATAGTTAAGGTTAAATGGTTTCCCATCTACGATAGCCTGTAATCTTTCCCTGATATCGTTTCCTACGAGAGTAAGTACATCGGTAGAATCATTCTTTTGATAATTCGGCTCGATTTGTATGGTATGTCGTATCGGGTAATGGGTCTCTTCTGTTGTCAGCAGAATTTCATAAACACCGGGTTCCATATAGGCATATAGTGGGTTTTTCTCCCGTGAATCCACCATTCCTGTTTCTCCGAACTGCCATCTCCATTCCTTAGAATCACCGATACCGTGAAAGGAGATAATTTCATCCTGCAAGGCAAAGTCCGGAGCTTCGATTTTAATCAATTCCTCGTCTGTCTTATCATTGTTTTTCTCCCGTACATTGACTATGAATTTCTTTTCATATTTTCTGTCTACAGTCAACCGTACTTGATATTTCCCGCTTTGAGTGAACCGGTAGCTGCCAGTTCGTTCTTCCGAAGCATCTCCGTTTCCAAATTCCCATAGCCACATATCCGCCCGCTTGGTACTGTCGGTATATTGAATCGCATCTCCCACCTCTATATCTGAGGGAGTGATATAGGCAATTACCGTCTTTTCTCTCAGAGAAAGGCTGATTAAGTATGCTATGACAATACATAGTACGACGGCTCCTATTATAATAAAGGATTTCCTGTTATTAATTTTTCCCATGACAAATTATTTTTTTAATACTGAACGCCAATCTTGTTTTTTGCTTTCCAGACCGATTTCACACTCTTCCAGATTTTTTTTGAAAGTACTGATATTCTCTCGTTTACTCCACAACTCCTTTCTGTCCGTCAGCCACATTTGATAAAAATCGGCTACGTGCATGAACACTTTATACCGGTTGTCCCAGCCATTGTTTTGGTATGTGTTCTTCAGATCGTTTAGCAGATACTTGATATCTTCCTCTTCATATTGTGCGTTGATACCTGGTGTGAGCTTGGATATTCTATTGTATAGGGAATCCACTATAGGTTTGTTTTCCTTTTGCAACTCCTGGAATTTCCTGATTTTCTCAACTTTTACCAGTACCATATCTTTTTGCCGGGTAGTGTCAAAATCTGAATTTGTCCAGAAGATAATCATACAGCAGCAGATGGACACAGCAAGGAATAATAGCAGAACATACGCAAATCCGATTGTTTTTTCACGTTGGTTTATTGTAGCCCTGTTCTGTGAAAGTTGTTCATTTTCTCTCATAAGTAATTCCTCCAACTTTTAGTTTTCTTGATATCTCCCTGTTCTCTTTTACGCATCTCATCAAATCCTCCCGTACTATACTTTCCTCTTTTTCTGCCAGCCGGATAGAATCCTTCACGCCTAGAAAAACATTGATATTTCCTGCCAGCTTTTTGTATAGCAGAAAATCCTTTTCGTCTAACGCATTGATTTGGTTCTGCAACTGCATCTTCCGGTTGCTGACCACACTTTGCAGCAGAAGGTCATTGATTTTCGGAGAACTGTTCATGAGTGACATGTATTGGTAGATAGAATCCACTGCTACAACCATATTTAGTTCGGCGGAATAAATATTGTCGTATTCTACTGTTTTGGCCATAATCATTTTGACCTCCGTTGAAGCGGTTTTCATATAGGAATAGAAACAGAATACCGAGACAGCCACACAGATAATCAGAAAACCGGAGAATCTCAAGTATCCTTTCCTTACTGTATTATTATTTAGAGGTTTCATACTATTTCGTTTAAATGATTATTATATGGTCAGTCTAATAAATTCCAGTCTGACCGGGTCGCACTCTCATGGCGTTGTATTCGTTCACCGACTACAATATTTTCTTTATGCTTACCGATGTATTCCAAAGAACTTAGCATCATCCACAATTCAGAGAAATTGCTTAGGAATCCCTCAATTATAAGCATCATACTGCGTATTTCATCATGTTCATATTTGATTTCAATCGCTTCGGAAAGTATGCTTTCAAATTGGGCAGGAGTAGTGTCGCTCCATTCGTAAAAATATTTGAGCACATCCTCTTTTTCAGTTTTCTCCATGAAATTAAGTGTATTGAAGCACAGGTGTGCAAGGTTTGAGAAACATCCGATTACCTGTATGGGAGCCCAATATGCCCCCGTATTTCTATAACCGAAATACGAAGTCGCTGAATATTGCAAGATATTCTTACAGATTTCAGCTATATTGAGGGCCATTGTCGATGAGTCGGAACGGTTTACAACCTTTGCTACAATGTCCTTAGAAGCTTTTTCTATATTGTTGAAGAAGACACCAAAGCGCCCGTAGTAGCGTGTCAGATCAGGGTCGCTTAACATTGTCATACATGGTGGAATATAGTTGTAATCTATTTCATAGCGGTCACCATCCTTACGTATGCGTCCCACTATCAGACTATAAGGATCAATTCCATTCTGCATTTGTTCTACTGGAAGTGTATACAATTTATATTCCGGGCGAACTTCCGGATATCGTGGGGGAAGAACTTCATTGTCCAGTTCACCTGTCGGAATACGGTTATAAGGATTTACCGAGAAAATGACATTCAAATAAGAAGTGCGGGATAAAGAACCATTTGTCAGTTCTCCAGCCGGAACCTTGTAGCTTAGGTATTCCATCGGGTTAGGTTCATAATTGATGATAAATCCGCCTGTTGTTATCCCGTGACAGCGTACCAGTCTGACTTCTATCGTATCTGTAACAGAATGACTTACTTCTATCTCACACATAGACTGATGATTGTTTCTCGATGGTTTGAGAAGACCATAATTAAAGTTTGTGATGTGTATCTCTTGTCCGAGGCACTGTCCGTTGATGAAATAATTCTCAGTCATTTTGAAAGAATTGGGAGTAAGACTCATGCCTTCTTCCCAGTTAACCAGGTTGAATGTTTTATTTTCCATAATATTATAATGTTTTTTTCTTTTTAGCTAAATACCTTTTCTTTTCTTACTCGTTTGGCAATTATGGTGTATCCTCCTCTTATTTTATTGTCTGTGAATGACAGGTCAGGATCAATATATTTTCTTGGCATGAAGAAAGATGGTTTGGTATAAAATATCCATCCGTATGGTATCTCATTATCATTATAATGAATTCTACTCATAGGATATTTCCGGCTGTGATCCTTTATGCATCGTTGGAACCAGTTTCCGAATATCATTGTATCGGAAGCCTGTACCGACAAATGGAACGGGATAGGGTCACCAATCTGCTTGAACAATTCGATATTCACCAATATTAGTTCCGATGCATCTATACTGCTATAATCTGCTACATTCCTGTCATCTGAGTATTCCCATATCTTATAAATTTCCAATGGTATATCCAGGTACGTACGGTATGTTTTCCTGAACAGGGAAATGAAGATGAATGGCACTACACAGGTCGAAGCCCACCAACCGTATTGAAGTTCACTGCATAAGTTGAATACCAAAGAGAAAAATGCCATTCCCATAATACAGAGCACTACAGTAAATATAATCTCATATTTGAAAGGTTTCTGCATAAAATCAGGCAAAAACAGGTCTATCGCTTTCAGATGATAATAACCCAGCAATAAATACAATAGCTGTAGGGCTATGTAGATGTACGGAATAAAATACTGTTGTAAAAATCCGGTCAAAGCCGGAAGGATAAGAATCAGGATAGTTACCAGAACATAAGTGATCAGCTTTCTGTTTCCCATCAGCTTATTCTTTTTTGCAATAAGGAATACTACGCCTCCGAGCAGGAAAGCGATAATAGGAAATAACAGATATGAAGTTAAGAATCTTCCAAAGATATTTTCCATAATATTAGTTTGAGTAGTTATTTATTCACTTGATAATGGGCCTAAAAATAGTCTGAACCGAAAACGACAATTCTCATGGGTACTGTTCAGTACAGCCTTGATTAGTACATCCGCCTTTTTCTTGATAGTCGTTGTGTCTGTTACATCGTCCGTATAGGTTATATCACTGACTGTTACCTGTACTTCTACTTCGCTTAATCTAGGTTCGTAGGTTGTGATTGATTCTGTCAGACAGGTCGTGAAATGGTCTTGCCAGCTTTTTTGTGAGGCCACTTTTTCAAAGTCCATGTCCCAGATACGGCAACCGAACCGGGGATCATACCGATGTTCGCCGGGACAGGTCGTGAACAGCAGTTCCAGGTGCTGGTCGATAGATTCTTTCTCACTGCATTTGGGCAGCGACTTGCTTCCGTCTTGCAGTAACAGACCTATCTTGAGTGGAAATTTGTAGTATTCCATAATTTCTTCATTTTTTAAGTTCCGTCAATTGGTTTCAAATTCTTCATCACTGACTTTCAGGTAACGGGAAGTTCACTTCAGTTATATTTTCGGAAGTCAGGCTTACCAGATGCTTGCGATAGCCTGTGCAACACGTATCTTTAAAGATTATATTGTGAATCTTTGACTGGCTTACCTTCCCATTCTGTTCACTGAATATGCGTACACTTCCCTGAAGTCGTATCCGTGTTTGTGCCAGCCTTCACATTCCAGTGATTCGTACAAATCCCTTCCATCTGCATAATAGAGGTATATCATAGTAGAATAATATACCATTGACAGATAATTGTGTCTGGCATCCATCATAGAATTTATTGGTTTGTATTTTCTATATCCCATATCAATTCCTCGCTTTCTCCTATACCCACTTTCAGTACATCGCCTTTGGATAATTTTCCACTGATAATCAACCGGGATATAGGTCTTCGGAGGTAATTGCGTATCACTCCCGCTACCTGCCTTGCACCATATTTAGGGTCAAATCCCTTATGTGCAAGATATTTCTTCACTTCTTCTGTCAGAAGAATGCTTATTCCCTGTTTTTCCAGCAGGTTTGAAACATTTCTGAACTGTATATCGAATATCATCAGTAATATATCTTCTCCGATGGGTGAGAACGGAACTATCTCTGACAGACGTGCTAGAAATTCCGGTCTGAAATACCTTCCCATTACTTCCATTAATTGTGTCGTAGTAGGATTTTTCCCCTCTGCCAGTTGATTGGCTAACCATTCGCTGCCCACATTGGAGGTGAACAGTACGATAGAATTTGAGAAATCACCTTCCTTGCCTAATCTGTCGTGTAATTTACCTTCATCCATGATTTGCAGGAAGATATCATAGACAGAAGGATGCGCTTTTTCAATTTCATCAAACAATACAACTGAATAGGGCTGTCTTCTTATTTTATTGACCAACAATCCGCCTTCTTCATAACCTACGTATCCCGGAGGGGCACCGTATAACAATGCAGCCGAATGCTCTTCCTTGAATTCCGACATATCAAACCGTATCATAGCTTTCTCGTCATTAAACAATGCTTCGGCAAGTGCCTTTGCTAGTTCGGTCTTTCCGGTTCCTGTAGGACCGAGGAAAAAGAAAGAGCCGATGGGCTGTCCGGCTTTGTTCAATCCGGATCTGGATTCCAAAATCGCATCCGTCAATGCTTTCAGGGCATTATCCTGTCCGACTACTCTTTTTCTGAGAATATTTTCCATATTGAGCAACCGCTCTTTCTCTTCTGATTGGAGTTTACCCAATGGTATGCCGGTTTTGTAGGATACTACTGCCGCAACCTCTTGAGATCCGACTTTCTCGATAGGTTCAGATAAAAAGGAGCGAAGTGTTTCTATCTTCTGTTTAAGATAGTCGGATAGTTCTTCCGATGTATCGTAATTTTCCGGTTGCGTATCTTCGGTTATCATTCCGAGTAGAACCGGACTTAGTCGGTTCTGCATGGAGCGATAAATACCTTTTAGTTCTTTCAGCTTGGTATCATCGTCTTCGCCTGCCTTCTTTTCCTGTTCGTTTAGCGCAGTCGACAGTTCTTCTATACATTCTTTGGATGTTTCGTTAATAAGTTTCACAGCGGACAGTGTACGGTCGAGTAGGTCTATAGCGGAGTCTGGTAATCTTCTGTCCTTGACATAACGTTTGGCCAGACGCACACATTCCGGTATCGCCTCTTCTGTTACTTCCAGTCCGTGGAAGTCTGTGTAAGTACTCAATACGGATTCAATCATTAAAACAGCCGATGGAATATCCGGTTCATTAATTTTTAGCTCTTCAAAACAACGGTTGAATGCATGATCCGGTTCTATAATTTTCCGATACTCTTCGGCAGTGGTTATACCGATAACGGTTAGTTCTCCTCTGTCCAGCTCCGGTTTTAGAATACTTGCTATTCCACTGTTCCCTTGTTTGGGATCGAGCAGGGTGTGGATTTCATCAATGAACAGGATAGCCTTATCTACTTTCCGCAGTTCCCTTATCAGATTTTTTAGTCTGTCTTCCGCTTCGCCTTTGTAACTTGCTCCGGCTATCAAAGCGCCCGTATCCAATTCCAGTACAACGGCTCCTTTCAAATATGAAGGAACTTTGTCATTTACAATTGCTCTTGCCAGTCCCTCCACTATAGCAGTTTTTCCTACACCTGAATCACCGGTAATAAGTACATTGGGTTTACCTTTGCGTCCTAGCGTTTCTATCATCATGCGAGTTTCGTTTTCCCGACAGACGATTTCGTGCATCTCATTCTCTCTGAATTCAGAGGTCTTGTCTATACAATATTTATATAGGGCTGCTGTTGCCGTCTCGTTTTCTCCTTTAGATGTCGGCATACCGACTGCGATATCATGCGCAATATCCTGACAGTCCACTACAGATGATAAAATTTCTTCTTCTTTTATAGGAAAAGATTTCAGTTGAGTAATGGAATAGGCTGTACCCGGTTTTGTGAGAGCGGCCAGCACACAGATCGGGCTAATTTCCAGTAATCCTAATTTCAGTCGCACGATGTCAGCTTCTTCAAATACATTGGCTATTTGCTTGTCTGCCATAATTTCCGAAGTTTTCCCAGACCGGGGTGCTTCTTCAATGCGCACTTCTGCCCAGTCTTCAATATATCCGGTATCTTTCCCCAAACTTTGAATGAATCCTTGTAGTCCAACTTCTTTATGCATTAGCGCTTTTAGCAGATGTGAAGGTGTATAGCAATCATTGGCATATTCCCGTGCAATTGATTTTGCTATACGAATCGCAATCTTTACAGATTCGCTTAAATTGTTTATAAAATCGTTTTCCATGTTTCTATTTGATCAAGCATTATGATTTAATAGTTATGATATAAAGCAAATATAGGAAACCGTGTTTAATCTAGATGTCCTACTTGCAAAAATAGAACAAAATCGCTAAAAACAAGCAAACCTCTTGTTTTTTATTTCAAAATGAAAAAAAAATATATGAATTGTTTTTGCTATATAAGGAAAAGTATCTATATTTAGGGCGTGACACAGGAGCGATTTGGCTTCTTATATTATAATTAATATGGTACAATAAGTTCAAAAGCAAAGGTTCACGCAAACGGGATAATTAACCAATTTATTCACTTAAAAATTATACTATGTTTAAATCAACATTGAAATTTCAGTCCAAAGAGTTCGACATCCGCTTTGTGAGTTACGAAATCAAGAGAGATGTTGATGCCAAAGGACGTCCGGCTTCCCATCTGTATGGCGGTATCATTAACATTACCATCGAATCAACAGAAGACACAACAATCATCGAAAACATGGTCAGTCAGTTCAAGCCTCACGAAGGTACTGTAGTGTACAAGAAAGGGGATGAAGAATCTGTAATGAAAGAGTTGAAATGGGAAAAGGGTTATATTACCCGTTTTCAGGAAGTAGCTGACGTTGAAGGCAAAAAGCCTATGGTTATCAAATTCGAGGTTTCGGCTCAGAAATTGACCATCGGTGGTGCTGTCTTTGAACAAGACTGGCCGGATGCTAAGTAAGCCGGACTTGAAAAATGTAAAAAGAGATTGTTCTATAAAGTTTTCCAGTAAGACGTGCAATATGGGCAATCTCTTTTTTAATAAGTACGGATAAATAAAAGTTTTCTCAAAACAGAAATTAAGTAACAAATCTGAATTATGATAGATGATTATATAGGTATTGGCGGTAATGCGGTAGAGCAGGAGGCCAATGAAGGTATTGCCGATATCCCTGGCAATCGTACATTGATGGTAAACCAAATGACTGCTGAAGAACCCGGTGTTCCGGAAATTGTAGATCATTTGTATACGATAGAAGATGTATTCAAGTATTTTGATCCGAATATTGATGTTAATTTCCTGGATAAGGAAGGACAGGATGTAACAGAAAACTTTCAGTTTAGCAATGTGGGGGACTTTTCTGTCAAAAGTATGACCCAGCGGAGTCCTTTTCTTAACAATCTGAGTATACGCAAGGAATTTTATGAAAAAGTGGTCAAACAGCTTCGCTCGAACAAGGTATTGCAGCGTGTTATTGCCAACAATGATACAAAGGCGGCTATGCTGATTATATTGAAAGAGTTGAAAAAGCAGGTGGAAGAATCATTGTAATTACAGTATAATATAAAATGAAAGGAATATGGTAGGACAAGGAGCTAAAGCGACAGAAACACAGCAATTGGCACAAAAACATGAAGCTGTTCAGGAACATTTCTCACAGGATACGCTGAAAGAGAATTTGGGTAAACTGTCCCGGTTCGGCGGTTTCAGCTTTCTCGAATCAGCGATTGACAGGGTGCAGAACCTGAATCCGGATCGGAAGGCTAGAATGAGTATATATCTGAAAGACGAAGACAAAAAGGAAGACAGGCGTAATCTGTTGCGCACACTGGACCTATGGATTGATATGTTGGAAGAGAACAGCACGATTGATGATATGCTGTCCGCTTGTAGTTCAGAAGTAAACGAAGTTTCCAATTTGCTTGCCACAAACCAGTTGGTTGCTGCCGAAACAGTTAAGGACTTGGAACGTGCTTATAGAGAGGTAAAGTCGTTCTATGATAACACCGGACAGGATAAGATTACCAATATCTCAATTATGAACGCTTCACTGGAACAGGTTACCGATTTGGATAATCCGATTTTCATTGATGCTGTGGCAGAAGAATTGAAACAGTATTATGACAAACTCGACTTGAGGGATAACTACTCCCTTCTTGTTGTTCCGGGATTCCTTGGTTCCAACAAGGTTGTGGAGAAATGGGCGAAGATTGCTTATAGTAACAAAGTGTTCTTATTTTCTGATTTCGCTGACCTTGAAAAGCCGGACGATGTGATTGAAATGTTCTACGAGTCTAATATGTCTGGCGGTGACGGTTTTAAGAGTAATACATCATTGGTTTGTAACTGGCTGATCGGTCGTGCTAAGTATGCGGAATTGGGAGAAGAGGAAGATTTGCATATTTCTCCATCATCGGCATTGTCAGGCAAAGTGTATAGCTCTCTTATGTCGCAGATTACTGCCGGTAAGAAATATGGTGCACTTGATGGAGTGGATGCTGTTGTCTTTCCCTTGAAAAAGAGTGAAATATCCAAATTGGAAAAGATGGGGCTTATCCCGTTGGTCAACGAATACAAGAAGGTGATGGCGTTCTCCGGTAAATCCCTTTTCAACGGTGACAATTTGGGATTACAGACTTACTCTGTCGTTCGTGTATTCGATTACGTGGCAAAAGTGCTCGTTGACTTTCTGAACCGAAGGGCTTTTGAGAACTGGACAAGCAAATCGGAGAAAGATTTGCGCCAGCAGATGATCCGTTTCTTGGATAGCATCAAGGGACCGGATAGACTGATTGAGAAATATAGCATCGAGCGGTTTGAACGCGACCCGGTAAAGAAAGATCGTATATATTTGGATATAAATATGATACCGTTCTTCCCGGCAAAAGAATTCGTCGTTAAGTTGGATGGAACGAAGGGTGAAGATGGCACTTCCTGGAACTCTGAATACGAAATGTCGAAATAGAATTTATTAAAAAAAGGATTATCATGACAGACTGGAATCAAGTGGAAGCGACCGTTTCTATCGGTGGCAGTGAATGTAAGTTCACTACAATTTATCTCAAACAGGTGTTCAACGGGCACCATGTTTTTGATATTGGTGTGCTGTGTCCCCCTCTGCCTGGAGAGAATATCTGGTACAACGAGCGTGAAAGCATGATTGCCATGCAGGGTCAGAGTGTGGTAATTCGCATGAAACATGTGATTAGCGGTGATGAAAGCATCTTTAAAGGCATCATCACCGAAATCGGAATGGATGGTGAGAGAGGGGTTTCAGGTACTATCCATTACAGGGGATGCAGTCCTACTGTTCTGCTTGAATCCGGAAAGACAATGGACTCCTTTATGGATTATACCTTGTCGGCCATTGTCGGAGAGGTGGTGAAGAATTATGGCAATGGAGTGGAGATTGTCAACAAGCCGCTTTTCAATGAACAGATTCCTTATGTCCAGATGCACGAAGAAACCGGATATGAGTTTCTTCGTAGAATTGCCTACCAATACGGCGAATGGTTCTATTATGACGGACAGAAATTACATTTCGGGAATCCGCAAAAGGACAAGAACGAAACGGTTACTTACGATGTTGAGTTGGAAACTGTAAGTTTTGGTTCTCGTATAGCTCCTTTCCATTATTCGCGTCATGACTATATGGCGGAGGATGACCGTCCTCTTTATGCAGACGACAATGCCAGAGTGAACGGTATCAACACTTATCTGGCAAATGCAATCAGTACGTCCGAGTCCGTTTATCAATCTCCTACTACTTTATATAACAAAGCGGCAGTCGGTCATCCGGTTCACATGAACCGTCTTCTGGAGTTTGAGAAGGGACGTGATACGGCTTCCTTGGTTTGGTTGAGAGGTAAGAGTAAGACTTGCCGTGTACGTATTGGCGAACCTATTGCGGTCAAGATTCCTGCTTCCATGTGTAACCGTCGGGATTTGGGACAATATAGAGTGATGTCTGTAATCCATGAGGTTGATAAGAATGGTATTTATTCCAATACTTTTGAAGGCATTCCGGCAAGTATGGAACGAATCCCGGTAAATAACGTTGTTATTCCTGAAGCTCATCCGATGCTTGCAAAGGTAATCAGTAATGCTGACCCAGAGAGTCAAGGACGTGTTAAAGTTCAGTTTGTATGGCAGGAGGAACAAAATAAGACAACTAACTGGATACGGGTACGCAGTTTGGATGCAGGTAAAAGCAAAGTCGTCCCTAAAAATCGGGGCTTCGTATTTATACCGGAAGAGGGGGATCAAGTTCTTGTTGATTTTGAATTTAGCAATCCCTCGCGTCCTTATGTGTCCGGTAGTATGTTTCATCAAAAAAATGGGGCAGGTGGCCAGGTTGACAATCATATCAAAAGTATCACCACTCGTAGTGGCTCTACTCTAACCTTTGATGATAATGCACATACAATATTGTTATGCACATCGAAGGCCAACCAGATATTTATTGATGAGAAAAATGGTGTCATAGCTATTACTTCAGCAGAAGAGGTGAATGTGACTACAAAGAATGTCAATATTGATGCATCAGAAAATATGACTGTTACTGTTGGCAAAGATTTTAATATGTTAGTGGGAGGTGAATCTAATTTTATAGTCAAAGGAAACTCAATTGCAACTATGGAGAAAGATTCTACTACCATTGTTGGTGGTACATCTATATGTAACATTAGTGGTAAACATAACTTGACTGTGGCAAAAAAACTCAACGTTCACACGGATGCTGATGCAGATATTGAGGCAAGCGGGAAAATGATTATAGCCTCAGAAAAAAATATGTATATCAAGAGCAAAGTGAAAGTTGATATAGCCAAGGGGTAAATATGAGAACGATTATGATATATGCACTATTGGCACTACTGGGATTTAATTTCCAATCGTGTAAAGGTAAAACTAAAAAAGGTATGAGAACCGTTTTTTCTTGGAGTCCGTCTGTTAGTACTCCATATAATTATCCGGTAGAACTTCTTCGTTGCAAGGTTGGTTTCGGGGACGAAGGTAAAAGTTTTCCGATCTTTGATTCGTATCCAATATTAGGTATTGGGGAGAGTGGAGCAGGTGGAGTCGATTTGAATGCATTCGACATAGAACGCGGATTTCCAATTCCCAATAGTATTGATATTTTGTGGGTAGCATATACCGAGAAGAAATTCTATAAAGCAGATATCAAGTTTTCAGAGGAATTGCAATACCGAATATTGGAGTTGTTTCGGGAGGGTTACTATGGCGTCAAACAAAATCAACGTTTCAGATATAATAACCTTGTCATAACACTTTTACCGGAAGGGAAAATATGGCTATACCTTGATGGCCCTCATCGTTATGTTCGTTTGGATTATACTCTACAGGCAGAAGAAGTTGAAGTGGAATTAAGTGATTATGTTAAAACCCGTCATAAAACGATAGAGGATTTCTGCAAAGGTCGCTTATCGGATTACCCCGAAGCAGTTGAAAATCTATCGAAGAATGGTATTCCTAAAGGGTTATGGGATACTTACGCTGAGAGATTTCCGTATGATATTAAGATTAAATTTGAGAATGAGCAAACTGTATTTGATCCGGATTACGGGTATTTTTGTTCCAATGGTGAGATGCTTGGAAGCCTTGATGATGTAAAGTATCATCCTATGGCGAGGCTTAAGTATTTGATAATGGCGTGGAGTGTTGCCGATACAGTATATACGGGGCATCTATTTTTTAACGAAAATGAAGTTATACACAAATTTCCTGAAGTATTTACTAACCCCTCCAATCCTAATATTCGGGGAGAATTCTTGATTAATGTCAGCAAATACAATAACTGGTTTGATATCAGCCTCAGAGTCGGTGAGCGAGAATGTAAATTTGAGAAAACACAAATTCATGTGTTTAAGGTAACACCAGAGAACAAAGATGATGACAATCATTTGTTTTACTGGAATTATCAAGGTGAAGAGGTCAAACAATATATAGGAGAATAGGTTATGAACGGTTATACAGATAGAAAATGTTGTATCGGACAGCCCCAAGATAAATCATCACCCAGAGATAAAATTGATGTATTTATTGGTGTGTTCTTTGACGGTACAGCAAATAACAAATATAATAGTGGTAGTGGTAAAAACAATGATGATAGTTATACTGGTTCCTTGACTAATGTTGCTGAACTATGGAAAGTTTACATTGTTAAGAAAAAAGGAAAGCCAGCAATAATAGATAAAATATATCTGGAAGGCATTGGTACTAAAACTCCAGTTCCAAAAGAAGAATACAAGGATTTAACAACTAAATGGAAAGATGCAAATGAAGATATTGATGATGATAAGTTGGAGTCTTCCGGCAAAGGTGATGACCTATATAAAGGTACTGGATTAGGTTACTCATCCAATGGTATTAATGCGAAGATTGAGCGTGCTTGTAAATTAATTCGGCTTAAACTTAACAATATAATTAATAATAGAACCTCCAAAAGAGCCATTGTGCAATCTATTACCTTCGATGTTTTTGGCTTCAGTCGTGGTGCGGCAGCAGCCCGAAGTTTTGTAAGCCGCCTCATAAATATTGTTGGAACAGTAGACGAAGGAAGGGAAGTGTATTTGAAACCCAATTATTTGGATGCCATATCGGATTTAAAAGATGTGGAGATAAAAGTCCGGTTTATGGGATTGTTTGACACTGTGTCATCATTTCATCCGGGATTAATGAAAGGGAAACCTAATTTTAACAATGATGTCGGTGAGTTGGCGTTGACAATACCCTCCCAAAGTCCATCTGTACAGAGCGTACTTCATATTACGGCTGCTGACGAATATAGAAGAAATTTCTCACTAACAACGATAGACTCCGCGGGCAGTATAGGAGTAGAAATTGTATTGCCGGGAGCACACTCTGATATTGGAGGAGGATATGCTACTGAGGTGCGAGAGAATTTATGCATGAATGATATAATGAGAGATAGGTCTTGGCGGGGTTATCTGAATTTTGATGAAATAGTGCAGCAACGATGGATTCCCCAAGAAATAATAACTAAATGTGTACTTAAAGCAGAACAAATAAATAAGAATTTAGGTATTAGAGGGCAAAGTTCACGTACGGATGCAGAATGGTTACTCCGCAGCGAGCATAGAGTCGTTTTTAATGATTATGCAAAAATACCTTTGAATATAATGTATAAATACAGTTGTAAAGCATCTATTCAATTCAAAAATGATGCTACTAAAGATTGGGATAAGGTGGTTCCCGAACTTAGTGGCCTCAAAAATCGTATTGATGAGCTTGCTGATGCAGGAAAGGGCTTGTATAATATAAGCAATAATAGTATCCAACCGGATAATCGAAATGAAAATGATGAGAGCTTAATACTGAATGCGAGAGCAAAATACATTCATTTATCTGCTTTCAACAATGGTTTGCCTAACTATATATTTGGAGTGCATGCTGCCACTGATAATAATCAGAGAATAATAATACCTGGATAAGTATGTATAAATTCAAACAGATAAAAGCAAAATATAATTTCTTTTCTGAAGTTATTAAACCTTCAGGAGAGCGTTCTGTATTCTCAAAAATAGAGATGGTGGATGTTTTGCCTAATCGGGGCGAAGACTTGAATTTCATTCTTAAAGGAAGCACGGATGTTCTTGTAGATGGTCATGAACCAGAAGATTTTGACCTAATTATGTATAGACTGGGACAATCACTATATCCGATAGAACTCGTAGTTCTTAAAACGGGAAAAATAAAACAGGTAAAGAACTTTGCTGAAATACAAAATAGATGGAGTAAGGAAGGTAAGAGCATACTCGCTACTCATAAGAATGCATATTGGGTCGAGCGTTATATAAATATAACCTCTAAGAATATTTATTCTGAAGTTTCTTTCTTGGAAACATTAGGTCAAAATAACTTCATGCAGCTATTTTTAATGGAGCAGGGAAAAATAAAGCAACATATAGAATTATCTGCATTTCCCTTTGCAAATAGTCATATTAGCGTTGAGTTCAATCTAACCTCATCGAATGAAACTGGATATCAATACAAGTCGAAAATAGGAAAAATTGACGAAAAGATATGCTCAGGATATGGTGAACTGGATATTATATATACAGAAAAAGGGCAACCTGAATATATCCGGTTTCTATATCGGGTTGAAGTTCATGGTGAAGGATTTTACCACAAAAAAATAAACATAAATTTGATAACCAACAAATAACAAAGTCATGGGAAAGGAATATATAGTACAAGGAGCAATGTGTATATGTAAATTTGGAGTTGCGCCAAGCATTCTGAAAGTTGACGACAACAAAGGTGTTTACATGAACGGTAAGCTGACTGCCACAACAATGACCCTTGGTAATGTATTTTATCCACCAGGATGTGGGGCATGTAATATTAACCCTTTATTTCCGAAGCCTTGTACTCCGGCCGTAACCAAATGGATGTTTTTTTATGAAGGAGCAAGCATTAACGGAATATCTAATCCATTGACTGATTCGAGCCAGGGAACATGCGCTCTGGGATGCCCAAACTGCATCACCTTTCTAACGACTGGACAAATTCCCATTCCAGCACTGGAACAAATGAAACAGGCTGCTATTGCTCACCAGAACGACCTCAATCTGATGGGCTCTCCAGAAGCATTGAATGAAAATGTGTGAAAGTATAATGTATATGGGAACATTTTAGGGGGCTAAGTTTACCACAAAAATACAATCGAAAGGTCGGTTGAAGAATAATTTTAAAGTTGGTCGCTGGAAATACTACGATCCTCAAGGTCGCCTTATCAGAACGGAACGTTTCAGATTGAAGGATAGTATAGATATTCGTTTCCCCTATTCGATGATACCTAAAAAGTGATCGGTATATTATTTTTTGTTGAGAATAAGTAAATAAGAGGTTTGAACTTTTTCGGAAAAGTATTAAAAAATTATGAGTACTCAAAATTACAGCAAAGAAGTCATCAAGAACCGCATGTATCGCCATGCAATGAACTATTGGGGAGTGAAGAAAGTAGAGAATCTTGATCCTTTGGTTAAGATTCTTCTTGAAGCACTTTCCAGTGAAATCTTTGGCTTATCTCACGATATAGAAACAAGTCAGCATCGCATATTGGATAAAATAGCCAATATGCTGACTCCAGACATTTTGGTAAGTGTACGTCCGGCGCACAGTGTTATCCATGCTTTTCCACGGGATATCCCGAAATATACAATAGATACCGATTCCGGTTTCTTTGCGGATATTCCCAGAAACAAAGGACAGATAGTAGAGGAATATAGCTTCTATCCTTTACGTAGAACGGAAATATATGCCGGAGATGTCTGCCGTATGATATGCAACGGTGATATTTTCAATATGGATAGTACTATGACCAAAGAATTGATTTATCATGCACCGTATGAGATGAGGGGTAAATTCACCCGTACTGCTTGGATCGGGCTACAACTTGATCCGGAAATACATAAACTGGATGATTTGTCGTTCTATTTCGAGCTTCCTTACCGTGAGAAAAAACAGTCCCTTTATTCCATGTTGGCGTATGCCAAATGGAGCTTGAACGGACAACCGCTTGTTGCTATGCAAGGGTTTCCTCCGGAAGAAGAAACTGATGAGCCGGAAAGTCTGTTTTCTATCTGTGATATAGAAAAAGAGATTAACAGGGACATTCTTTCCATATACAATAATCAGTTTATTCGTATCACTACTCCAATCACTCTTTCTCAGGAAAAAGCGTCGCTTTTCCCCGAAGAATTGAAAGATTATTATATGGAAGATATGTTGTCTTCCGGTGAACTGAATCCTCTTTACTGGTTTAGGGTTGACTTTCCCTCTAACTTTACTCCGGACTGTTTGGAAGAACTGAGAGCCTGTATCAATGCCGTTGTTGTACAAAACAAACGGCTGAATGAGAAGATTGCAAGTGTCAATGACCTGACCGCTGTCGTACCATTGACAACAAGCGAACAAGAGTATTTTTTCTCCGTGGACTCTGTAATGGATGCACAGAACCGATTATATACTGAAATCCCGTTCAATGGAGGTTCTGAGAAAAAAGGCGCAACCTATGCAGTTCGCTATGGTGGTTGCGAGCGTATGAACTCACGTGATATAAAAGAGTATCTTTACCGGGTGCTTGACCTTTTACAAGGTCGGGGAGCTGTCATCGCATCATTGCAGAAAGATACTTTTTCAGATGAAATACAGGAAATGGACAGACTGTTGAATAGCATGGAGCGGATCATTAATAATATCCAGTCTGCTGTCGGTTCATTGTCATATCTGCTTGCAGATTTATCGGAAAATGCCGATAAGTTATATATATCCTACTATACGACAATCTGTGAACGTGCCAACGGTTTGCCCGTAGGTATGGGATTGTTACCTCAAAATAGTTTCAGTATTGATAAACGACAGGTTTATTTCCTGACTACTACAAGAGGAGGGAAAAGCATTCCAGCATCTGCCAACCGGTTTGATATATATAAATATATTCTTACCACTCGTGACCGGATCTATACAAAGGCGGATATTATAAACTTCTGTTGTAAGGAACTCTCCGGTCTGGTGATGTCTGTTGACATCAAGTCGGGAGTGATGGTCAGTGAAAAACCGGGTGAAGGGTTGATATCATCGATTGATGTTCACTTGTCTGTACGCACTGATTCGGAAAGGGAAATTCCGTTGCTTATCGACGAACTGAAAACTAAGCTCGTCACCCGTTCACCGGATCATTTCAACTATCGTATATTCACTCAAATTGTTTAGTAATGGGAAAGATCGGTTTGTCACATATTGAAAGTTCTCTTGCGTCAATCAATTCGCTGGATACGGATTATCTGGCAGAAATAATTGCAGCTACTTTAATTGAGGAAGGCGTCAGTCCTGACGACATACAGATTATCCGTTTGGGTGATTCCCGTATGAAAGTCGGGAAAGATATAGAAAGTGTCAGAATGGAATATAGCCCTGATGACGAAATAAACGATTGTTTGCGTATCTATGTCAACCGGGAAGGACTTTATGATGTATTGCCGGAGGGAGTGTTTTTCCTGGGCATTGATCTGCTGGAGTCCACGGACATAAAGAAGGTTGTCAATCAGGTCAGGCAGTATCGGAAGGAAGAGATGGAAATACGGAAATTCTTTTCCGTATTTGAAGATGAAATAGACCGGACGCTTGTACAGATGCAATTGCTCGAACGCCGGGTCGATAGAAAAAATGTTTATCCGGATTTCACGAATGTGTTCACTGCTTACTGGCCGATAATCAGAAAACTTTCGTTGGAACAAGCCGCCTTGTTTATGAGAATCATTCCTATTATTCACAAGATTCGTGGGGACCAGCGTAAAATTACCAAAGTGCTCTCTTTGATACTTGGATTACCTGTCACCCTGTCTCATGTGTTGAGTCGTAAAAAGTGTGATAGTTTTCCGGCATTCGGACAGGCACGTTTGGGAGAGACACTTGTTATTGGCTCAGAGTTCAGGAGCGGAAGATATGATGCATGTGTCACTGTCCATAAAATTCCTCGTGACCGTATACCGGAGTTTCTTGGCAATGGAAAAAGCAGATCCATACTACTTGAATTGATTGATATGCTTTTTGCCGCAGATATGGAAGTAAGAATTAAACTGGATGTCGTGAGTTGCGAACATATATGTGTCATCTCTAATGAGCCATCTAAGGCATCCCATCTCGGTATAGATGCTTATTTATAAATTAAAACTTAAGAAAGGATTATCATGACTGACTGGAATCAAGTGGAAGCGACCGTTTCTATCGGTGGCAGTGAATGTAAGTTCACTACAATTTATCTCAAACAGGTGTTCAACGGGCACCATGTTTTTGATATTGGTGTGCTGTGTCCCCCTCTGCCTGGAGAGAATATCTGGTACAACGAGCGTGAAAGCATGATTGCCATGCAGGGTCAGAGTGTGGTAATTCGCATGAAACATGTGATTAGCGGTGATGAAAGCATCTTTAAAGGCATCATCACCGAAATCGGAATGGATGGTGAGAGAGGGGTTTCAGGTACTATCCATTACAGGGGATGCAGTCCTACTGTTCTGCTTGAATCCGGAAAGACAATGGACTCCTTTATGGATTATACCTTGTCGGCCATTGTCGGAGAGGTGGTGAAGAATTATGGCAATGGAGTGGAGATTGTCAACAAGCCGCTTTTCAATGAACAGATTCCTTATGTCCAGATGCACGAAGAAACCGGATATGAGTTTCTTCGTAGAATTGCCTACCAATACGGCGAATGGTTCTATTATGACGGACAGAAATTACATTTCGGGAATCCGCAAAAGGACAAGAACGAAACGGTTACTTACGATGTTGAGTTGGAAACTGTAAGTTTTGGTTCTCGTATAGCTCCTTTCCATTATTCGCGTCATGACTATATGGCGGAGGATGACCGTCCTCTTTATGCAGACGACAATGCCAGAGTGAACGGTATCAACACTTATCTGGCAAATGCAATCAGTACGTCCGAGTCCGTTTATCAATCTCCTACTACTTTATATAACAAAGCGGCAGTCGGTCATCCGGTTCACATGAACCGTCTTCTGGAGTTTGAGAAGGGACGTGATACGGCTTCCTTGGTTTGGTTGAGAGGTAAGAGTAAGACTTGCCGTGTACGTATTGGCGAACCTATTGCGGTCAAGATTCCTGCTTCCATGTGTAACCGTCGGGATTTGGGACAATATAGAGTGATGTCTGTAATCCATGAGGTTGATAAGAATGGTATTTATTCCAATACTTTTGAAGGCATTCCGGCAAGTATGGAACGAATCCCGGTAAATAACGTTGTTATTCCTGAAGCTCATCCGATGCTTGCAAAGGTAATCAGTAATGCTGACCCAGAGAGTCAAGGACGTGTTAAAGTTCAGTTTGTATGGCAAGAGGAACAGAATAAGACAACTAACTGGATTCGGGTACGAAGTCTGGATGCGGGTAAAAGTGAAATAGTTCTCAAAAATAGAGGGTTTGTTTTTGTACCAGAAGAAAATGATCAAGTGATAGTTTGTTTTGAACTAGCCAATCCATCTCGCCCTTATGTCTCAGGTAGTATGTTTAATGAGAAAAACGGCTATGGGGGAGGACGAAACAATAGTATTAAAAGCATTATTACACGTAGTGGACACACTCTTATTTTTGATGACACAGAAGGTGGTGAAAATATTATATTAAAAGATAAAAGTGGAAATGAATTAATGTTTAAAACCTCTGAGGAGAGTATTGAAATAACTGCCCAAGAATCATTATTTCTAAATGCGAAAAAATTATTTATAAATATAGAAGATACTATTTCACAGTATTCAAAACAATTAAAAACGATTGTTGAAGAGAATGTAACTATGCAAATAGGAAATGAATTGAGAACCTCTATGAATTGTTTAGATACTGCTATACAAAAAAATGCAAATATTCAAATCTGTGGAAAGTGTAGCCAAGTATCAGGGGATTTAGATATGATTTCATCAGGGGATGTTATAATTCAAGCTGATGGAAAATCTCTACTTAAAGGAGCGAGCGAGGCTCGAATATGTGAAGGTTAATAATTTCAAATATAGCAATATGTCAATATTAGATTATTTAGCTTATTCAGAAACAGTAAATAACATAAATGTATTACCACCAAGAGTATATGCCTTAGATTCATATATTGAGTCATTAGATAGAGGAGTTATTTATGTTCAAAGATGTGTGAAATATGTTCATGTCATATCATTAGGGATAAATAAGTATCAATTCTATTTTACTGATATATTGTATATCAATAATGATAAACTAAAAAAACAGGAAGATTTATTAAGAAGGATAAGTTATAGATATAATGGTATTATTATATCTATAACAAAAGATAATGAGATACTATCAATACATAATATGGCAGATATTCGTTTTCAATGGGAAAGAATTAAAAGTATTTTAGAGTTGGATTATTCAGGAGGAGAAATTAGTTGGTTTCTAGAACAAATGACAAATCATATGAATAGTCCGGAATGTATAATGAGAGAATTATGTTTATATGATTGGTTAGGATTAATATATAAAGGCCTATGGTGTATTGCAAATAAATGTTCCGATGGAGTATATAGATATCCACTTCGCACCTTGAATGGCACATTTAAAGTGGAAGAAAATATTCGTAACAAACACATTTTTGAAAAAAAAATAATACAAGAAATAAGTGGCAAATTATCTAAAGAAATCAATGACGACATAAGACCAATTAGCTATTATGTAAAAATAGAAAATAATATAGATAACAGTTGTGTCAATGAAGCATATGCAGACATACAGTTAAATGTAGCGCATATTGAAAAAAACGAGCGCTATGTTTTGAGTTTAATGTAAATGAAATTATTTCTATTTTTAACTGATTTTAACTATGTCTAAATTCAATAGCTTTGTGTATGATTTGACTGAAATGTTTAATCCGGAAATTGTAAACGCTAAATGTTATGTTCATTTTAGATTGTCTCCAAGTTACATTTTTGATGGATTTGCAGGAGGAGCTCCATTCGGGTTTGATTGGATTCGTACTGGGGATTGTTTAAATATATCTGTCGCAAATGATATTCCCTATAAAGATATAGTCGGTTTAAACTACGAGTTGAATAATTCTACATTAGAGCGCAATTTAAATTCAACCAAACTGAAGTTTCAAAAAAACGCTAAGATGTATAAAGCTTTAATTAGTTCATACTTGCCAAATACTCTTAGAATGTTTCCTGTAAAAAATAATTCGGTAAATCATTATCATGTACCTGTTCTTAGTATTTATCCTAAGCATAAAAAGATGTTAGGTTCTTTAGACGTGAAAGATGAGAAAGCAAAATTGCTTCTTTTGATTCATATTGAGGAGTCTCCAAAAGAGTTCTTTTTAGAATATGATAAAGATATATTTGATATTACTGGCGCAGATCATTTACCTGTTGAAGTAGCGGATTGCAAAAAAATGGAAATATCTATTTCTTGTAAAAAAGAATTTTATCGTGATGAATTAATTCGTGTTATTTCGAAAGATAAATATGGAAGAAGACATTTATCTGGTATGTTAAGGGTTTGGAAGAATGCTCGTGTTTTCCGGAAGAGTGTTCGAATAATATGTATAGATACAATCTTGAGGCTTAAACAAGGTGCTCTGGAAAAAAGAGGAAGTGACATGAAAATCGCTCGGGAATCTGTAGAATATTTCCTTCCTCATGCTTTAATAACTCCAATAATAATAAAAGACGAGTTAGTGATAACTGATGATGCATTATGGGGTTGGATTAAAGGATTCAACACACTACACGTTACAAATTTGCGAGTAAAAGATTATAAAAAAGCTACCGTAAAAGATTATTTGCATACTTACTTAAAAAACAGGTATCAAAAAAAAGAAAATAATAAACTATTAAATAATAAAGATATATTGATATTTTTTATGCCTTTTAGTCGTTTTTATGGAGGAGATTCGAGAGTGGTTGGTGTTACTCGTGAAAATGTTGTAATTTTAAAAAAAGAATATTATAATACTACGGCAATACATGAAGTGCTTCACGCTTTAGGATTATCACATTCTTTTAATAATTATGAATTAGGGGGAGCTGTAAGGACTAAATATACTTATGAAATATATAAAACAGATAATATTATGGATTATAGTAAAAATATGTTCGATTCTCGTTCAAATCTGTGGGAATGGCAGTGGATTAAAATAAGAATGAATACTAATAAAGAATCATAGCAGTATGGATATTTTTGATTCAACTTCTGAATATGAAAAATTGGATATAAAAAAAATAATATCCAATGGAGAAGTATGTACTAATGGTAATATAATATTTAGTACCAGAATTAATAATGGAACTCTTATAATTTACAAGTACATTAATGCTCTAAATATATATAGGGTATCATCATTTTATCCAGACTCCTACCTCGTTGAGGTGAAATGTTACAATACTAAAAATGGATACATTTCATCCAAAAGTTGGAATATTAAATCAAGCCTTGTGAATGTAGGAAAATATTATCAATTTAATGACATGGGAAAATTGATAAAAGTTACTAATGAAGATGATGGTTATAGAATTAGCTATTTAGATTTTATAAAAATAATAAATGAACAAGTTTGCTATATTCCAACAACTCTAGAAAAGGAAAATCCTAAGATGATGGAGTTTGGAAAAGATATAATTAATAATATTCCATGTTATGTATTTAGTTATTTAATTTCAGATCCTAAACAACAACAAATATTTGAAATTGTATATGTTAGCGGAATGGATGGTAACATTGTAAAAAGAGAAAAGGAATCTTATGTTGATTAAATGGTTAAGATATGATGGAAAGTAATACTAATCATCCTGAATGGCAAGATTTTAACGAAGGTGTTAAGTATGTTTGTGATGGTGCTAAGATACAATGTCCATATTGTGTATCAATAGGTGTATTGAAAGTAACTTCAACAAAAATAAAGTTACAGGATAAGTTGCAGGCAACAACGGGCGATAAGATAGGAGCAGTAAATTTAAAATTTGCAGGAGCTTGTTTGCATCCGTCGCAGCAAAAACCGTTGTCGTTTCCACCATCTTGCCAAAACATTATAAATTTGGGAAGTTGGGAAAATTATTCAGATACATATTTGAATAACGAACACGCATTATTGGTTCGCTCTACAATTAAGTGTAACATCAGTTGCACTCCTATACGTATTATTCACAGTGGGCAAACTGCAACTCTTAACAATTTGAATAAAATGGATTCTCCTGTTATGGGAAATATAATTATTCAGCCAGATTGTACAGAAGCAACAAAAAGAATACTTCAAAAAGAAGTTCAAAAATATTGTAAGGGTGAGCCTACTAAATGTAATCCAATGGATGAATGTGCGACATTGGAGAGAAAAATGCACATAGCGATGCAATGTATTCAAGCTAGAACACGCATTAACATGAGATGTTATCAAGGTGGTGATAGAGGGCATCAACAGGCTATTGAAGAGTGGATTTTTTCATTAGTGAAATGCCAATCCATATATTTCCCTAAATGTGCTAATATGCCACAGCGAGTTCAAGAAGCAGAACCTATACCGCAAGTCGATGATAGTTTTATGAAGCAAATGGAAGCTATAACTGGATTAACTGGAACTGCTTTGATAATTTATCTAATAGTATCAGAGGGCTCTCGATTATTCCCACCACGTAATTTGGTTCCGATTCCTTAAAAACTTTTAGAATGATGGATAAAAAACTGTTAATAGAAGAAATAAAAGCTGCTTTCACTAAAGTTGAATATCCTAAGCAGATAACTTATGATATTTCTGGCAATCATTTAGAATGCCTTGAAGTTGAAAACATGTTTCGTAATAAAGAATGGCAGTCACTTCCTAACAATTTTATGTTTGAGGAAAGAAGTGCCTTATTCTTTTTTAGCCCAGAAGGTTTTCATTATTACTTACCTGCATTTATGATATTCTCATTACACGATTTCGTAGGTGCAGATAATATCCCTGATGCTATAGTTCGTATGCTGACTTTGCCTACAGAAGTTGATACGATAATATTGGCAAATGCAATTAAGGAATACAGACTTGATAAAACGATAAGCAATTTGGATTTTAGTGAGATCCTTCAAAACAGTTTAAATCATATTAATGAAAGTATCAATGCGTTTATTAAACGAGCTGTCTTGTTTGATTCTCAGCAAGGAAGAGCTGTTTTTCATTATTTAGAATATATAAAAAAAGAATTTGCCTATAATTGGTTAAATAATGAACCTCAAAATGCAATACAACGATATTGGTTTCAATTTAAACTATAGCTGATTATGAATATAGTTTCTATTCATCAATGGTTAACCAATTGACGAAATTATGAGTTTTAAAGTACCCGAAATCAGTATACAACATAAAATTCTTGTAGGACACCTTATTCTGTTTGCCATAATAGCATGCATATTCGGAATTCTACAACATGAACGTATGCGTATATCGGATATTGAAAAAGAAGCCAGACACATTCAGCAGGTACAGCGCAAGGTCAATACGGCCCATCGTCATATCACACTTCTTGCCATGTTGGGTGAAACTGCCATTTCTTGGGAGAGAAAGGATTTTGCCGACTATCGTTCACTTCGGCAGTACGTGGATTCCACATTGCTGGATATACGAAAAGAGAATGAAATCCATGTTGCGCGAAGCCAAGTAGATTCACTGCGTTCCCTCTTGAAAATCAAGGAAGAGCACCTAGCTCAAATCATGTATCTGATTCAAAGCCGAGATGGTCATGGCGTTTTACAATTCAGCAAAATACCTTATAATGTCTTTCCGCAAACGATAACTCGCAAGAAAAAAGGATTGGCGGGCTTCTTCGGAGGCAAAGAGACAGTAGAAGTTACACCCAGCACTTCGGCTGCATTGCATGCATTGAATAAAGAATTGCTTTCCATGCAGAACGAACTCAATGACAACATAGATGTCTATACTGATAGTTTACGCAGGCACAACAAGGTTATCAATGGAAAACTGCGCTCGCTGATGACAACCATGAATGATCAGGCCGAGCAAATACTTGAAGATAAGGAAAAACAATTGAATGCCTCTTATGACCGTTCAAAAAGCATCATCACGTGGCTGGTTATATCAGCTGTCATACTGCTGATTGTTTCTTATCTGATTATCCAGAAGGACCTGCGTGAGAAGCAGAAGACCAGCAAAATGTTGGAGGAAACCATAGAGCAGAATGCTGTATTGCTGCAAATGCGCAACAAAATCATTTTAACCATATCGCATGATATCCGCTCCCCTTTGAACGTGATTAGTGCAACAGTTGAATTGGCAAGGAGGGAAGTGGATAATCAACGGCGTGATACCTATTTGTCCAACATTGAATCAGTGTGTCTGCATGTAGTACATCTGCTGAATAATTTATTGGATGTATACCGGTTGAATCAATCCAAAGAAGAATGCAACTATGTTCCGTTCAGTCTGCATGAAATGCTTGATCGGATTGCTTCCCGTTTTTCCGGTCTGGTCAACGACAAGGGATTGCTGTTCAACACCTCGTTTGACAATACGGATGTCAGATTACGTGGAGATGTGGGCCGTATAGAACAGATTGTCGGCAACCTGCTCAGCAATGCTATCAAGTTTACGGAATGCGGAGAAATCTCCTTTCATGCCGGTTATTCTCAAGGGAAATTGTATTTAGAAGTGACTGACTCCGGCATTGGCATGACGGAGGAAACACTTGCACGTATTTTCCGCCCATTTGAACGGCAGATGACAGCAAACAATACCGATGGCTTTGGTTTAGGTTTGTCCATTATACAGGGACTTGTCCATCTTTTCAACGGAGAAATTGACGTAAAAAGCAAGATTCATCAGGGAAGCACCTTCAAGGTAACTCTTCCTCTTGAAGAAACGGATGAACCGCTGGAATGTGAAAAGCCCGTATTGACCCATACCGGACATTTGCCTCATAATATACTTGTCATTGATGATGACAGTATGTTGCGTGCAGTCATCAAGGATTTGCTTGAACGTAACGGCATTAATTGTACGACCTGTGCCTCGGCCAAAGAACTGGTAAAGGAGATGAGAGAAAAGGACTATGATTTGTTGCTTACTGATATTCAGATGCCAGGTACCAACGGTTTTAATCTCCTGATTTTGTTACGACATTCAAATATAGGTAATTCTCGCACGATACCGGTCATAGCCATGACCGCACGTGGTGAGCAGACCAAGGAGTCCTTACAGGAAGCCGGATTTACGGATTGTATCTATAAACCGTTTTCTTATAATGAATTGCTCAATCTGCTTTCATCTATCAATCAATGTCATGTAGCAGCGTCTCCGCCAAGTGGTTTGGATGCCTTGCTGTCAGAGGTTCAGGATAAGGAAAAACTGTTGCTTACCTTGATAGAGCAGTCCAGAAAAGACCAGGATGAATTGCTGGCTGCTTTATCGGCAAGCAACAGAAGACAGATGCGTGAAATAGTCCATCGGATGCAACCTGTCTGGGAACTTCTGCGCATGGAGGATATTCTATTTGAATACCGTGATATTTTAAAGGATGACCAAGTGAGTGATGTGGTGCTGAAGAACCACACACGGCAGATTCTGAGTCATGTTTCAACATTGATGACGAAAGCAGAAAAAGAACTAACACGATTGAAAAATGAAAAGGAAAGTATTGATTGTTGAAGACAATATAAACCTGTCACAGATGCAGAAAGACTGGTTTGTACAGGCCGGGTATGACGCTATAACGGCCGTAGATGCAACGAAAGCCCGTTCGTTAATCCGCAAGGTGCATTTTGACTTGATTCTTTCGGATGTACGTTTGCCGGACGGAGACGGAATCTCATTGCTGGAGTGGCTGCGTAAGGAAAAGAATAATACTCCTTTTATTATTACCACTGAGTATGTGTCTGTACCTGATGTTGTCCGTACCATTAAATTGGGAGCTGTAGATTATCTGCCTAAACCCGTACGCAAAGAACACTTGCTGGAACTGACCAAGGATGTATTTGCTCCTTTGGTTACAGTAAGAAAACAGGAGCCGATGCTGTTTCAGCGTAAAAGCGCCAGAATGAGAGAAATCCTGAAGTATGCAGAAATGGTTGCTCCTACTGATATGTCAGTGCTTATTTACGGAGCCAGCGGAACAGGAAAAGAGTCTATAGCCCAAAGTATCCATCAAGGAAGTGACCGTTCCAATATGCTTTTCCTGGCAGTGAACTGTGCACTTCTCCCCAAAGATTTGGCTCCTTCCCTATTTTTTGGTCATGAAAAAGGTTCCTTTACGGGGGCAGATAACAACAAAGTAGGCTATTTTGATAAGGCCAAGGGGGGTACCTTGTTCTTGGATGAGATAGGTACCATGTCTTATGAAGTACAAGCGATGCTGCTACGGGTGTTGCAAGAGAATACCTATATGCCGGTGGGAAGCAATCGGGAACATATTGCAGATGTACGTATAGTTGCAGCTACCAATGAAAACATTCAGCAGGCAATCCAGGAAGGCCGTTTCAGAGAAGATCTTTACCATCGTCTAAGCGAGTTTGAAATTACAGTTCCTTCCCTGGCTGAATGCCCTGAAGATATTCTCCCTTTTGCTGAATTTTTCCGCGAACGCTATTCTAAAGAATTCAAGAAGGATACTGTCGGTTTTACAGAAGAAGCTAAGTGTAAAATGTTGACTTATGCCTGGCCTGGCAATGTACGTGAGCTGCAAAATATGGTGAGACGTTCTGTGGCTATTTCTGAATCTCCCGTATTGGATTGTTTTGGCATCGGACAAAGTACAGGAGAAATTAAAAACTCGGAGCCGGACAAGGCTGCGAAGAAAGAATTAGAAAAAAAACGAATAATCAATGTGATAGAAGAATGTAATGGAAACATTTCCCATGCCTCACAAATTTTAGGAATAAGTCGTACATCAATCTATAAAAAGATAAAGTAACAAATTTCGACACGGATTATTACATACATCTTTTTTCGTACACCAAACGGGAAATGCCATTGGGGTACAGTTTGAAAGAGCGGAGTTGCCAATGATGTTTACCGATACTATCCATCAATGAAAATCCTTTCCCGTAGGATATCGGTAACGTGTAAAGAACCATTTCGTCAACAAGATTATATCGGAAAAGACCATCGGCATAATCTGCACTATTTTTATCATGTATGATAGTCTGGCATATACAATCCGCGCTAAATCTACGTATCATGTCAGACAAGACAGGTCTATTATGCCATATAATTCATTGATTTGAAATGAAGCTTTTTCTTTCCAATACGGAAAACCTTTTCGAGGTTCTTCCATAAGCCATTGCATGAATTTTTCCTCTTGCTTTGGAAGAAATCCATCCAATGTAATTGCCATAACGATTCGTATTCTTGCCATACCCTTATCTGAAAAAAGCATGAAGCCCATGCAGTTTCAGGTAGAGGCTCTGGTAATAGCCCAAACGATAACTTGCATGGGCTCATGCTATAAGGTATAGCATAAGCCTCACGCAATAGTCATCGTTTTTTTGAAATTTACCAGATTTCTACCTGTGACATCTTGCGACTTATGTATATAAGCAACGGAAAACATCCCGTAATCCGCCGTTATGTTCTATTTCAGGTTCAAAGATACGGAATGTTTCTTGAAAATCAAATCCAGCCATGATTTATTTGCTATCCTCTTTATTTTCAGATTCTGTTTTTTCAATCCCCAACCGTTCGCACAGTTCGGGGTCATTCATGATCCGTTCCATTTCCTCGTTGATAATGGCTTGAGCATCCGCCTTGATCTGGTCGTAATTGCGCTGAATCTGCTCAAGCATAATGTCATTCCCCTCTTTATCCTTGAAGGAGTTGATAACCGGTATTCTCTTGTATGCCTTCTCTTCGGCGCTCACTTTGGCATGATCCACGATAATTTCCGCATGGAAAATCTTCTGGTCAATTTTCTCTCCGAAATTGTCCGATACGGCACCTACAAAGGAACCTTGTGACAGGTTGGAAATCTTGGAAGCCGGAATCAGGGAATCCAGTTGGGTATTGATGGAGGTGGAAACATCCTGGCGGTTGATGGAAACGGACTGCCGTTTCTGAAGAATCTTTCCGAAACGTTCCGAAAGCGTCTTGGCCGTTTCGCCGACCACCTGTCCGCTGAAAATGTTGCCGACCGTATTTTGGATCACCTTACTCTCCTTTTCACCATAGTCTCGGTTCAATTGGGAGAAGTCCTGGAAACCCAGACAAACTGCTACTTTGTTGGATCGTGCCGTTGCAATCAGGTTGTCCAGTCCACGGAAATAGATGGTGGGCAGCTCATCGATGATGACTGTACTTTTAAGCTGTCCCTTCTTGTTGATGAGTTTCACGATACGCGAATTGTAGAGACCCAATGCAGCGGAATAGATGTTCTGACGGTCCGGATTATTGCCCACACACAAAATTTTAGGTTCTGCCGGATTGTTGATATCCAATGAAAAATCATTACCGGTCATCACCCAATAAAGCTGCGGGGAAATCATCCGGGTAAGTGGGATTTTCGCGGAAGCTATCTGGCCCTGGAGTTGATCTTGAGCTCCTGATTTCCAGGCATCCATGAAAGGAGAAAGATAGTTCTCCAGCTCCGGATAGGAGGTCAATATGGTAAACAAATCGGAATAAGGCTTGTTCAGCAGTTCCACGGCATGAGGGAAGCTGCAGTAGATACCGTTCTTGTAAATTTTGAGATACCAGATGATGGCTGCCAACAGGATAATCGGTGATTCCACAAAGAAGTCTCCCTGTTTTTCAATCCAGGTTTTGTTCAAATTTAACATAATGGTATAGCTTGCTTCGTAGGCATCGGAGATGTCTGTCATGAACTCCGGATTGATGGGATTGCAGCGGTGTGAACGGTGCGGATCATCAAAATTGATGACGTAGAAATGGGGCTTCACCTTGTATTTGTCCATGTTGTGCAACAAGGTGTTGTAGGCAATGGTGGAGAGGTCATCGAATTTGTAATCATAGATATAGGTACTATAACCTTTGGAAATCATCTGTTTGATATAGTTATTCACCACTGCATAGGATTTGCCGGACCCCGGCGTTCCCAATACGATGGTGGCACGGAACGGGTTCACCACATTGATCCATCCGTCATTGAACTTGCCGCCATACTGGAACCGGGTAGGCAGATTGACGGAATACTCATTCTCCATCAGCCTTGTCTCCTGCATGAAGGATTCATTTTCCATGTTGAACACATCCTCCATCAGGTTATGCCGGTAAAGGCGGCTGATCCACAGACCGGCCATGAGCAGGCAAAGATAGCCTGCTGCCAGCGTCACCACATACAAGGAGGTGACTGCCTCGTGCGGAAAAGGCAAATCCAGCAGCCACCAGTTCATGAAGAAGAGAACTGCCCCCGTTGTCAGGACCATCCAGATACGTTGCCAGGTAATCGTTTCCCCTTTCACGCCGATGGTGCCCACGCAGGAAATGGCCAGCAGAAGCACGGACAGGAGCTTGGTCCAAAGAATGCAGCCGAATATACCGGTCGTCCGTTCAAAGTTCATGAGTATCCGGTCGATGACTTCCAGGTTCAGGTACCAGGCAGCCATGCTCGGGTAGCAGTACACATAGACGTGGACTACCAAAATGAAAATACTGACAGCCCTGCCGAATTCCATGATTTTGGCCAGGGCTCTCAAATCGTCTTCCTGTTGCATAGTAAAGTAGCATTTGAGGGGGGCATGGTCCCCCGGGTTGATAATGATTGTGTCAGATGCCGCGCGACTTGCGTTTCTGCGGTTTCTTTTTGCGTTTCATGCGACGACGGAACGCTTCTTCCTCGTAATCGACGGCCGGATTGGTATCCATAGAGAAGATGCCTGCCGCCTGTTCAAGCGCACTGCCATCCTCCACAGAGTGACCGTACCGTTTCCAAAGCTCCGGTCCGCTGAATGACTCTTTTTCTTGCCGGGGAATACCGTCCCACCATTTGGCCAGGTCGTTGAATACATTGGCTGAAAATTCTTTTCCCATCCGTGAACCGTTGAACACTTCGCGTCTGTCATGGTCCATGAAAGTAACGCCATAGATGCGTCCTGAGTCGTTTTTCCGGAATACCACATCCAATTGTCCCTGTTTCAACAATTCCTTGAACTCCTGTTCAGACCTGGCATCCCGCATCGCACGGACGACTTTGCCGGCTATGGCCGGTCCCCATTTGCCTTCCTTGAAATCCCGGACATGCCGCATCATCCGTTCGGACAAGCCGGCATCTCCGAACCGTTTGCCGAACCGGGCACTTTTTACAGGTGGGCTGACCACTTTTCCCCTGTCATCGGTTGCCGAATAGATGATTCCCGTGTACGCTGTTTCTTTATATTCGCCGCGCACCTGTCTCGCTTCTATATTCAGTGTGGAAAGCAAGGCAGCATATTCACCGAAAGTCTGGAAACGGTAACTTTCCAAAACCGCCTTTAAGGTGTTGCCAATCTGGTGACGTACATCCCCCTTGGATACATCCACCTTTTTCAGTTCCGCTTTCGGATTCTGTCTTTCCGCATCGGCCCCGTTACGCAACCCGAATTCCTGTTCCAGTTCCCGGCAGGCAGCCATCGAACGCCGGTGCTCATAGGAATCCTTGATTTTCCTGCCGTCATCATCAATGCAGACACTGACGATATGCACGTGTGTGTTGCAGGTATCGTCGTGTCTGTACACGATAAACGGCTGCTGTCCGTACCCCATCTTGTCCATGTACTTTTCGGCCAGTTCCATCAACCGGGCATTGTCCAGCCTGTCTTCCGGTGCCGGACTGAGCGAAATGTGCAGGACGGGCTTTTCCGTTCGTCGGTTTGCTGTCAGATGGTTCTCGAATGAAAGGAGAACCAGCCGGAGGTCTTCGCTCGGCAGGCCCGGCCGGTCGGAAATCATCCGGTGTCCCGACAGGATTTCCGCCGAACCTTTGAGAACCTTTTCGTGATTGTAGGCCAGTGCCCCGTAAAGGCTGGCCCCATGACTTATCTTGGCAACCATTTCTCTTCGTATTCCCGGGTCAATGACATGATCTGCTTGCTGAGCAGGATGAGTTCCAGCGTTGTCTTTTCGAGCCTGTAGAGCAGGGACCGTGCCCTTTGCTCCCCGAAGTTCTTCTGTACGGCCCTTACAACCTGGTTGTAGTTGTTTCCTACAGCCTGGAACTGGCGGTGGAATTCCCCGAGCCGGATGTAATAGTCCATGGATACCTTGTCTACCTTGATCACCTTGAGTTGCCCTGAAAAGAGCGACTTCTTGATGAAGACCGTGCGGTCCCTGGCTCCCGATTCCAGAAACAGCCTCTCGAACCTTCCATTCTCTTCCGCGTTCAGACGGAAGCTGTACTTGTAATCCGCCGGATCCGTCTTCGGTTTCCGGCCTGTTCTTGTCCCTTGCTTTTTCTCCATGCTTTGCTTCATTTGGGTTGTTTTGCATTCTCTGTCAGATTTTCCGACTTTGGAGGAAAATCCCCCGACCGTGAGGGAGGGCAAGTTGGTCTTTGTCGGGCAGAATACTTTCTGTCGGACAAAGACACAACTTGCTCTGTTCGCTTGAACAGAGAATCCACCTCCGGCGGATTGCTGCGCGACGCTTGCGGCGTGCTGTGGTCCGTTGGAGCATCTTTCCTGCCGTTTCTCGGTTCTGACTTTGCAAAATTACACCGACATATCCATCTGTAAAACATGCTGTTGTGCGACATTTGATGACATCTGATGCTGTCTGATGCCACAAGGATGGAGTATCGCATCCAAACCGCTTGAAAGACCTTATTTTTGACGCAGATTTTAGATTGCAATAACATAATCATGCATCCATGCAATGACATCGTATTGCAACCTTATATCGATGCATCCATGCAATGACATCGTATTGCAACCTTATATCGATGTATCCATGCAATGACATCGTATTGCAACCTTATATCGATGTATCCATGCAATGACATCGTATTGCAACCTTATATCGATGTATCCATGCAATGACATCGTATTGCAACCTTATATCGATGTATCCATGCAATGACATCGTATTGCAACCTTATATCGATGTATCCATGCAATGACATCGTATTGCAACCTTATATCGATGTATCCATGCAATGACATCGTATTGCAACCTTATATCGATGTATCCATGCAATGACA
>OHLY01000112.1_pt1 | contig 55988 bp, 43 predicted proteins | sample 1569251 | NCBI WGS metagenome assembly OHLY01 (sample SAMEA3879532, study PRJEB24766) | human gut metagenome | biome: human-associated habitat; feature: feces | place: USA | collected 1985/1987
AAAAATTAAAAAGGAGCAAAAATATAAAAATCCGCAATTACAATGTTAAATATTTGAGTTTTTATGAACAAAATATTGTAATTCGTAAATTAATGTCTAATTTTGCAGAGAATAACAAGGAGGGATCGGCAGTGAGATTACACTGACGACCGCGTAGCGCACCTTATCCCCTCCTTTCCACTCCCCCCTTGACTGATATAGAATGAAAAAATGGTATGTAGCCTACGTGCTTTCCCGTCACGAGAAAAAGACTGCCGAGCGTCTCACGAAAATGGGAATCGAGAACTTCCTGCCCGTGCAGGAGGAGATTCGCCAATGGGCGCACCGTCGTCAGAAGGTGACACGCGTGGTGATTCCGATGATGATTTTTGTGCACGCCACACCGCAGGAACGTGCGGAAGTGCTGACACTCTCGTCGGTGAGCCGCTACATGGTGCTGAGGGGCGAACATACACCTGCCGTGATTCCCGACCTGCAGATGGAGCGTTTCAAGTTTATGCTGGATTATAGCGAAGAGGCGGTGGAAATGTGCAGCACACCACTGGCTCCCGGTGAAATGGTGAGGGTAATCAAAGGCCCTCTGGCGGGAATGGAAGGAGAGCTGGTGAACGTGGACGGACGCAGCAAGGTGGTAGTGCGACTGGAAATGCTGGGATATGCCGGAGTGGATATGCCGGTGGGGTTTGTGGAAGCAGTGAAATAAAAAAAGAATTTATCAGAGCAATAAAGCTATTCTCCTTCCCCTGTAAAAAGAGAAAATAGACTGCTTACAGGTACGGCATCAAACCCTTGGGTATTTTCGCCACATTTGCCTGAAACCAACAAGACAAGGCAAGTAATTCAGACATTCTCGTCACTCTTCAAGAGTCTGATTTCTTCACATTGGGAGAATAAAAGAAAAGCTGAAGCAACTTATTTACTTCAAACTTAGCATCACCAATCTCAGAAACCCTTTTCGGAAGTCTCTTGCTGCCTTCCCTATCATAAGCCGGATAAATCGTCAAGTCCGGCAAGCAAAACAGACTCTAAAAAATATTCAGATACATTTTATTTTCCCTTTCAGAGAAGCACCTTTTGCAGACACTCTTCCTGAAAGGTATGTCGCATGAAAAACAAATACAATTACTCATCTTATATCATCATTTGATTTTTTTATGACCAATACCGCAGAGAATAACAAGAGAATAGCAAAGAATACGCTGTTACTGTATTTCAGAATGCTATTTACTATGGTAGTAAGCCTATATACCTCACGCATAGTACTGAATGTGCTGGGAGTAGAAGATTTTGGAATCTACAATGTAGTAGGTGGTATTATAGCTATGTTAGGATTTTTAACAGGTTCTTTAAGCTCAGCATCATCACGATATATCACATACGCACTTGGAAAAGGGAATTTTAAAAAATTACAAGAGACATTTGCAAATATACAAGCCATCTACCTTCTTTTGGCACTAATAGTTGTCTTTTTAGCAGAAACAATCGGCCTCTATTTTTTGACCAACTACATCCAAATACCAACAGAAAGAGAAAATGCTGCTTTCTGGGTCTTCCAATTTTCTGTCTTTACTACATCATTAAGTTTAATAAGCATACCATATAATGCCAGTATCATTGCTCATGAAAAAATGGGTGCCTTTGCATACATCTCTATCATAGAAGTAACCCTGAAGCTTATTATTGCATTTTTAATCCAAGTTATGGTATTTGATAAATTAATTCTATATGCCATACTACTCTGTTGCGTACAGGTAATTATCCAAACAATATACATTATTTACTGTAAACGCAATTTCAAAGAGACCAATACATTACCTAAAATACATAGAGAACAATTCAAAGAAATCATTATTTTTGCCGGATGGACCATGAATGGCAACCTTGCCTTAATAGGTTATACCCAAGGGTTAAATATATTACTTAACATGTTCTTTGGTCCTGCTGTAAACGCCGCACGCGGTATAGCAGTACAAGTACAGGGAGTTATTCAGAACTTTTGCATCAACTTTCAGATGGCATTAAATCCACAACTAACCAAAAGTTATGCACAACATGACTTTGTACACATGCACCAACTTCTCAATATCAGCTCTAAATTCTCGTTTTTTTTGCTATTCTTTATTTCACTTCCAGCCTGTTTAGAAGCTAAATTAGTACTGCAATGGTGGTTGGGGGTCGTTCCTGAACATACCGTAACATTTCTCCGCCTCATTCTATTCAGTAGCCTTTTAGGAACACTTTCTAACCCCTTAATCGTTTCAGTACATGCCACAGGCATACTAAAAAAGTTCCAATTAATAGAAGGAAGTTTACTTTTATTAATTGTGCCTATAGCCTATATCGGATTGAAATATTTCCATTTTCCGCCAGAATATGTATTTACTGTACACATTTTCATAGAAATAATAACTCAATATGCTCGCTTACGCATTGTACTTCCCATGATTAAAATGCAACTGAAACCATATATAAAAGAAGTAATTTATCCCATATTAAAGGTTTTTATAATAGCTCCAGTAATTCCAATTGCTTCATTTATCTATACAGAAGAAAATTTTATTACCTTCTTATTCATCTGTTTTTCAAGCATAATTTCTAGTCTTGCAACTATCTATCTACTAGGATGCAGCACACAAGAACGAAATTTTGTAAATAATAAATTCAAACATTATTACTTAAAAACAAAGAAATGAATCAGATTCCTACAATTTCAGTTATCGTACCCATATACAAGGTAGAACAATACCTACGCCCTTGTATAGATAGCATACTGACACAGACATTTACTGACTTTGAATTACTACTAATTGATGATGGAAGCCCTGATTATTCAGGAAAAATATGTGACGAATACGCCAAAAAAGATTTACGCATTAAGGTATTTCATAAAGAAAATGGCGGCGTAAGTTCTGCCAGAAACTTGGGAATAGAACAAAGCAAAGGAGAATGGATTTGTTTTATTGATGCTGACGATTTAATAAAAAAGGACTTATTTTCAACAGCTTACAACATCATATCACTAAAAAATATTGATTTATACATATTTGGTTGTAATTCACTAAAAAATGAAGCTGAAGCAGAACTGTTTTCATACAAAGAAGGTTACTATGACATCAATACTTTTTGGAAGGAACAATATCACCATTTAGCTTCTTGGGGATATTTATTCAAAAAAGACATAATAAATACTGTTCATTTAAATTTTAATACCCAACTCACCATGTCAGAAGACAGAGTCTTTATGGCAAAATATTTTTCCCACTGCAATACCATATATTCTACTTCCCAAAATTACTATCTATACAGATTAACAGAAAGCTCCGCATGTGGAAGTAAAATGACATACACAAAAGCAGTATCTCAATTAAAAGCAACACAAACTCTTCTCAACCTATATAAAGAATGCTTTCAAAAGACATTCCAAATCATCCTATCTGATCTAATTTATAATTGTCTTTCAGATTATATAGACTCTATCGCTGAACTTAATGACAAAATATACTACAAAGAATCCCAACAGAATATACGTAAAATTATTACAACATTAAAATTTGAAAATATATCAATAAAAGACAAAATACGTCTTTGGCTATGTAGCATCTGTTATCCATTTTACGCATATTTATATCATTTCAAACAAAAGTTAAGAGCCAAATTTAAAACCAATCACATATGAACAAAGTTCTATCCTTAACCTTGTTTCTTTTTCTCTTCATCGGCCATAATGTATGCCTGAAAATAGGAATAAACAATATGCTCATAGAAGGATTCATCCTCTTATTAGCAGCATTTATTATAATTACTAAAAAGCCCTTTTCACTATTAAAAATAAAAGGATTAATCCCACTATTCCTATTTTTATTGATATATGGCTTATTTAAGCTCATAACAGATACAGGAGAAGGTACACGAGCTATAGTTATGATATTAATAGGGCCTCCTATATTATTATCCGCTGTAATCCTTGGAATAAAAAGAGGCATAAAACAATTGTCTATTATAAAAAGAATGTTTCTTATTTTCTATTTATTGGAAACAAGTATAGCCATTGTTGAACGACTCTTAGGGATAAATATTTTCCCATGGAGTACCGATAATATTTTCAACATACAATTCGATGGTATTACAGAGTTTAGAAGTACAGGATTACATGGACACCCTTTACAAAATGCTTTAATAGTCAGCATATACATGACATTTATCCTAATCAGCAATATTAAATTAAGAAACAAATTATCATTATGGCTTTTAGGGTTTATTGCAATAGCTTGTTTTAATACCAGAGCAGCATTAGTTGGAAATACGTTGCTTCTTGCTACATATTTCTTCCATTCAATATTCTTTAATAAAAATTTCAGTACAAAATTAAAAAAACAAATCATCTGTATCTCACTCCTCATGCTTTCTTTTATTCCTATTTTATTGATAAAATTTAATTTAGGAGGAAGATTATTTGAACGTGGATTAAACGATGAAAGCTCAGAAGTCCGAAAAGCAGTTTGGTCTATATTCGACTATTTCCCTTTAGACTCATTTCTCTTTGGAGTCAACATGAAACAAGCAGAAATAGTTATGCAACAATCAGGAATCTTTGCTACTGAAAATTTTTGGATTGATTGGATTATCAGATTTGGAGTGCTTTTTGTCATAGTACAAACCTTATTATATACACGTCTCTTACAATGGCTATTTGTCGGCTACAAACCATTTTATAAATGGCTGATACTTCTATGCTTCTTACTCATTGCTTCATCTAATAATTCATTGTCCACATCTTTTATTCCATTATCTTTTTTCTTAATTGCTATAGTTATAAACAACCCATATATAAATAAATTAAAATCATAAACCAATGAAAATAACTGTATTTACCCCCACTTTCAATAGGGCACATATACTACCTAAACTATACAATAGTTTGCTCAAGCAGACTAATCAAAATTTTGAATGGCTAATTGTAGACGATGGATCCACTGACAATTCAAAAACTATAATCGACGAATGGATAAAACAAAATAGAATTGTCATCAAGTATTTCTACCAAAAAAACTCGGGAAAAATGATGGCACACAATTTAGGAGTTCTAAAATCAGAAGAAGAACTATTCATGTGTGTGGATTCTGACGATTATCTTTTCGATGAAAATGTTATCAACAAAATCATAACAAAATGGGAATCCGTTGACAACAAAGAAAAAGAAACTCTTTCTGGAATTGTTGCGCAGAAGCTTATTGTCAACAAAGGCAATAAAAACATAGCCATTCCTAACATATATGCTGACACTTTATCAAACTTATATTCAAAATATAAATTTGATGGAGAAACAGCACTAATATTCCGAACAAAAATACTAAAAAAGCATCTGTTTCCACACATAGAAGGAGAAAAGTTCATCACCGAGAACTATATCTATGAACAAATTGACCAACAATATAAGTTCTTGTACTATCCTACTAACTGCTTTACATGCGAATATATGGCAGATGGGTACACAGTCAATTGGATAAAAACGGTTATCAAAAACCCCAAAGGATGGAAACTGTACTATTTGCAACACATGAAATATTGTAACAGCACCAAAGATCTGATTAAAACTGTATACCATTACATTTCAATCAGTTTTATTGATAAAGAAAATATACTCAATATTATTTCAAACAGCAACAACAAGATATTAACACTATTATTGTTGCCAATAGGATGGATAAAATCACATAAAGACAAAAAACTATATAAACACTTACAAAAATGATACCTAAAATTATTCATTACTGCTGGTTTGGAAGAAACCCTCTTCCCCCATCTGCTATGAAATGTATAGAATCGTGGCGAAAAATAATGCCCGATTATGAAATAAAGGAATGGAATGAAGATAATTTCAATATAAATATCATTCCTTATACCCAAGAAGCATATCAAGCAAAAAAGTATGCATTTGTAAGCGACTATGCCAGATTTTGGATCCTCTATAACTACGGAGGTGTCTACTTCGATACTGATGTAGAACTAATAAAACCTATCTACGACATAGTAGAAAAAGGAGCTTTTTGGGGATGCGAAGGATCTCTATATAAAGAATCTGAAATATCAATTGCCCCTGGGCTCGGAATAGGAGTGCGAGCTCATCACCCTATATACAAGGAACTGCTAGAATGCTATGAAAAACTCCATTTTATTAACGTAGACAAAAGCTACAACTACCTCACAATAGGAGACTATACAACACAGTTACTACAAAAATACGGTTGGAAAAGACTCAACCAAATACAGCAGGTAAAAGATATGTATATATACCCTCTTGATTACTTCTGTCCTATAGATACTACAACACAAAGGTTAAAAAAAACCACCAATACAAGAAGTATCCATTGGTATGCAGGCTCTTGGAAAGAGTACGAGAGATTTGCCTTTATAAAAAAAACGCTAAAAAAAATAATACCACAAAAACTACAAATTATATACAATAAACTAAAAAACAGATAATCCGAAAAAGGCATCTATTTTTTTAAGTGTATCACTTCTTACTCATTTCTCAAATCATTATATATTTCAAGTACACTATCCTACAAAAATACAGTAAAGTATTACTGTATTTAGTGATTCTATAAACTTAGAAAAAATTCAAATAATGAATATATTTTATTTCTTCAAAGAGCTTGATACACCCATGTATCAATGGCAACGCACCAATTTAATAGATGAACTGATACGAAACGGTCATAAAGTGAAAACATTCAATCCACTTGACTACCAAAGTATAGAAGAAGCAAATGCCATTACTGTCCCTTCCATAAAGAAATGGGGGAAATGTGATTTGTTTCTAACCTGTGATGACCAAGACACCATATTCAAAGAGACCGTAGAAGAGATAAACAAAATGGGGATTCCCACCTGCTTAATCTGCTGGGACAATTTAGAATTACCATTCAAACAAAAAAAGATCGCTCCTGCATTCGACATTGTATGGATTACTTCTGTTGAAACACAATATCTGTTTGAACAGTGGGGATGCAAAAACATCATATTCCAAACTTATGCAGCCAACCCATATACTTATACAGCCGAAAATATAGACAAACAGCTCCATTCTGTAGGATTTATCGGTTCTCCATACGGCAGCAGAACCAATAAATTGAACGACTTATTAGAAAACGGAGTAAACTGTTCCATTTATTCCAATTCCCTGTTTAACAAAGGGTATAACACATCAATAGGCGGAAAGAAAAAAATCAATCTTCCAGATATATTGATAAAGGCTTCACGATACATGAGATTTCCAATAGGAAGAAAAGTGCTTTATTCCACTCTACTCAATAAATTCAAAGCAAAAGCTTCCCTAAACACGGAATCGAAGTCCGCTTCATTGCACCACTCAGTTTCGCATGAAGAAATGTGCCATCTGTATTCGGCACATTCACTGTCGCTTAATATAGCAGAGCTAAGAGATACCTATGTACTGAAACAACCTATTCCCAAAATACATCTTCGCGCTTTTGAAATTCCTATGTGTGGCGGACTTCAGTTCACTTCGTATAATGAAGAAATTGCCCGATATTTTGAAGAAGACAAGGAAATAGTATTGTACCGTTCAACAGAAGAAATGATAGACAAAGCTAAATTCTACCTTGATGACAAAAATTCTCAATTAGTGAGAAACATGAAATTGGCTGCCCGCAAAAGAGCAGAGAATGAACACACCTGGACAAACAGATTCAACAATATATTTAATTGCCTATAATATGAACCAACGAGACATCAGTATAGATATTCTAAAGTTTATAGCTGTATTTCTTATCATCAATAGCCATATGGATGCCTTGTATCCTAAATATAAAATGCTGGCTACAGGAGGAGCGATAGGAGATGTACTGTTTTTGTTTGCTTCGGGATACACATTATTTTTAAGTAACCGAAAATTACGATTCGACAATTGGTATAAAAGAAGAATCAATCGGATTTATCCATCGGTAATAGTATGTGCAATAATTGGAACTTTATTCTCTGAAAAACAATACATTACATTATTATCAATGGGGGGGGGTGAATTTGTCATAGCCATAATGTGTTACTATATATTATTGTATTTCATAAAAGAGTATTGCATCAGATATATCCCTCAACTATTGCTACTAACTGCTTTTATTTCAGGAACAGTCTATTATTTTTGGTTTCCATACAAGTATGAAACCGGTGAACAAGGACTGTATGGAATAAGCACTCTATTCCGATGGATTCCATATTTCGGTTTTATGCTATTGGGAGCATGGATGGGGATAAAAAGAGAGTTTTTAAAGTTCCGACCTAAGATTGACTTTTTAAACATGATAATATGCCTAATCTTGTTTTATGGAATCCAGCTTATAGCAAAAAAGCAGCCAATATATGCACCTTGGCAAATCATCACATTGATACCTTTAATGGGAATAGTCTACTTTTTCTACAAATGGTGTAACGCTAATTTCTGGAAAAAATTATATGCTAAATCCTACGTACATGCAATAATTATGACTACATCTGGCATTTGTTTGGAATCTTATCTGATACAGTTCAGCCTGTTCACAACAAAAATGAACGAATTATTTCCATTGAATCTTTTTATAATGACTACTATTATACTTGTTGTATCCTTTCTATGCAAATGCCTTTCCCAATGGTTTATACAAACATTCAATGACAAAGATTATGATTGGAAAGAAATCATAAAACCATATTAAACGTTCATATATAAAAATCATGAATAAATACATCAACAAGGCACTTTCACGAAAAGTCCTTTTCATGGGAGTTTCCATGAAAACCAAAGGAGGTATGACTGCCGTACTCGTATCGTATGATAAATACATCGAAAACATGCAGTTCATACCGACGTGGAAATTAGGAAACAAACTCGTAAAATCCGGATACGCATTACAGGCTATAATCCGAATGTGGATGAAATGCCTTATTGACAAGAATATCGAAATAGTACATATACACGGGGCAGCCAATGCTTCTTTCTACAGATGCAAGATATTTATCAATTTGGCCAAAAGGCTGAACAAAAAAGTAATTCTCCACGAACATGCTGCGGACTTTGTAGAGTTTTATCAAAACAGCAATGACCAAGTTAACATAAGGGAAACTTTGAATAAATGCGATTGTCTGATTGTCTTGTCGGATTCATGGAAAAAATATTTCAGTTCGATAGGAGTAGACAAAAGTAAGATATCCGTGTTAAACAATATTGTACCTCCCCCTAATTTTAGAGATTCTCCACGGAAAGACAACAAATTACATCTTATGTTTATGGGAGAAATAAGTATGCGCAAGGGAGGATTTGACTTGCTGCAAGCCATCAGCGACAACAAAGAGTATTTTAAAGACAAACTGCTACTGAGAATGGGAGGTAACGAGGTAGACGGAGACATAAAAACTTTCATAAGAAATCACCAATTGGAAGATTTTGTCAGCTATGAAGGATGGATTTCCGGAGAGAAAAAAACAGAATGTCTGAACTGGGAGGATGTATATATACTACCCTCTTACAATGAAGGGCTTCCCATTGCAATTCTCGAAGCGATGAGCTATAAACATCCTGTTATATCCACTCCTGTCGGTGGGATTCCTGAAGTCATTCAAACAAAAGAAAACGGTATGTTAGTTCAACCCGGAAATAAAGAAGAAATAGCAAAAGCCATTGCACACTACATAGAACACCCGGAAGATATCAAACAGCACGGTGAAAAAGCTTACCAAACTATTCAAGATTTCTTCCCACAAAAAGTATTTACTGATTTGAGACACTTATATCAATCTCTGATGAAATGATAACAACGCCATTTTTAAATACCAATATTCAGATAATCACTCGCAATGAATTACTGAATAACCTGACTAAAGGAGTACTTATCACTCCTAATGTAGATCACTTGGTAAAACTGCAAAAGGATAAAGAATTTTATGATGTATACCAGCAGGCGGAATGGGTAATCTGTGACAGCAAAATCCTATATCTTCTCTCCAAGCTACTGAAACATCCGTTACCGGAAGCCATACCGGGTTCCAGCTTTTTTACCGCTTTTTATGAATACCACAAGAACGACCCAAACTGCAAGATATTTTTATTAGGAGCAGCCGAAGGGATCGCAGTCAAGGCTATGAAAAAAATCAACCAAAAGGTAGGGAGAAACATTGTAGTAGGTGCGCATTCACCTTCCTATGGCTTTGAAAAAAAAACAGAAGAATGTGAAGAGCTAATACGCATTGTAAATGAAAGCGGTGCTAATGTGTTATTGGTAGGTGTAGGTGCCCCCAAACAGGAAAAATGGATAATGAAATACCGTAACCGAATGCCGGGTGTGGATATATTCATGGGACTGGGTGCTACCATTGACTTTGAAGCCGGCACGCTGAAACGCGCTCCTGCCATTTGGCAGAAAATAGGTATGGAATGGCTATATCGCTGCATGAAAGAACCCAAACGCTTATTCAAGCGCTATTTCATAGACGACATGCAATTCTTTTATTACTTTATCTTACAATTGCTTGGAATATACAGAAATCCCTTCGACAAAAAATAAATTATTTGCGGAAGAGTCTGCAGAACAATGCGAAAAGCACTAATAGCAATGCCAACAAATAAGAAAAAATCGAGCGCAATACAAGCCCTATCCGATATAAAAACTTTCTCAACCTCTTCATACGTGCAAAGTTCAGAGTATAGGTAATATAAATCGAAAAACGACAAGCAGTTATAACTTAATCATCGTATTTTATGGAAAATCATATTGTCATCATGGCAGGGGGAATCGGAAGTCGCTTATGGCCTATGAGTACACCGGAATATCCCAAACAGTTTGTGGACGTAATAGGATGTGGTAAATCACTTATTCAACTGACTGTGGAACGTTTTCTTCCGCTTTGTCCCATTCAGCACATGTGGGTAGTTACCAGCGAAAGGTATACGGACATCGTAAAGGAACAGTTGCCGGAACTGCCGGAAAGCCAGATATTGGCAGAGCCGGAGGCACGGAACACTGCTCCCTGTATCGCGTATGCCTGCTGGAAAATAAAGAAAGAACATCCTCATGCAAACATTGTAGTAACTCCATCAGATGCACTGGTGATAAATACTACCGAATTTGCCCGTTATATTGCTATGGCACTGAATAAAACGGCCGATTCAAACGCGATTGTCACATTGGGAATAAAACCAAGCAGACCGGAAACAGGATACGGATACATAGCAGCTAAAGTCTATACCGATGCTTCGGATATATGCGAAGTGGAAGCATTTAAGGAAAAACCCGATAAGGAAACAGCACAAAAGTATGTGAAAGCCGGAAATTTCTTCTGGAATGCAGGCATCTTTGTATGGAACGTAGAAACGATCACTACTGCCATCCGAGATTATGCTCCTCAAATAGCAGAAGTAATGGACAGGCTGGAACAGGCTTTGTTTACGGAAAGAGAACACGAAGAGCTGAAGCGTCTTTTCCCTATGTGTGAAAAAATTTCTATCGATTATGCCGTAATGGAGCAGGCAGAAAATATCTTTGTCGTTCCGGCTGAATTCGGATGGAGTGATTTAGGCAGTTGGGGAGCATTGCACACACTGCTTCCACAAGACCATAACGGCAATGCCAAAGTAGGTACACAAATCGAACTGCATAATTGTCGGAACTGCATGGTACATACTACGGAAGAAAAGCGGGTAGTGCTGGAAGGACTGGACAACTATATCGTAACAGAAAGAAAAGGTCAACTGTTGGTATGCCGTATGAGTGAGGAACAGCGCATTAAAGAGTTTAGTGCATCAAAAAAGTAATTTCTGATATAAAACCGGACATTAAATACATACTGAAAAGTAAAGGTAACCAACTGGATGAAGCCGGCAAGTACGAATCGGATAACACACAATATATCAATCGATTACACAATATTATTTTTCAATCAATTTTAAATAGCTTTTAAAATGTCTTTGAAATCTGTTTTTTTATTGGCTTTTTCAATAAATGCATTTACTTGTTTGTCTGCACAGGAACAGAAAGCATCTACTCCGTTTTCTTATCGGGTGGAAACTTCTGTCTCGGTTGCCGACGGAAGGTATGCTCCGTTGTGGTTCACCGCCAATCGTTACGGACTGTCTTCGCAAGAGCCCAAAAGTGCTTACCTGCGTGCCGGTGTGCAATGGCAGAAGGAATGGCAACACGGATGGAGGGTGCAGGCGGGTGCAGACCTGGCAGGAGGAAAGAATCTGACTGCGGATTTCTTTGTGCAACAGGCTTATATGGATGTTGCATGGAAGGCGATAAAGATGAGCATCGGGAGTAAGGAGAGAAACGGATTCCCGCTGGAAAAGGATGTGAGGCTGAGCAGCGGCATGATGGTGGAAGGTGCGAATGCAAGACCTATTCCGCAGGTGAGGGTGGGATTGCCGGAGTATCTGACGGTGCCGTTTACAGGCAATTGGCTGGCACTGAAAGGACATATCGCCTACGGACTGTGCACGGATGGCAATTGGCAGGAAGAGTTTGCCGGAGCGGACGAACCGTTTCTGAAGGATGTGTTGTATCACAGCAAATCACTGATGCTGCGGTTCGGCAACAGAGAAAAGCTGCCTCTGGAGCTGGAAATAGGATTGTTGGACATTGCACAGTTCGGGGGAAAGAGGTATGTGAAGAATGCGGACGGAAGTATCAAGCTGCTAAAGAAGTATCCGGCCGGTCTGAAGAGTTTCTTCAAGGCGCTGGTGCCTGCCCAGGAGAGTACGATGCAGAATGTGGAGGGAAACCATAGCGGAAGCTGGAACGCGGCACTTTCTTATTATGCCGGTGACTGGAAGATAAGGGCTTACATGGAGCATTTCTTCGAGGACCATTCGCAGATGTTTATGGAGTATGGTATGTGGAAAGACGGACAGTTGGGACTGGAAGTGACATTGCCCCGGAACCGGTGGGTGAATCGGGTGCTGTGGGAAGGCCTCAGTACGAAGGATCAGACGGGACCGATTCTATATGACGGGATAGCCGGCTCGTTTCCCGAATTCCAGATAAGCGGTGGTGACGAGTATTTCAATAATGGTCAATATCTGGCATGGCAACATTGGGGAATGGGTATGGGCAACGGACTGATTCCGGGACCTGTATATAACGACGACGGAACGATGCTGTTTAAGAGTACCCGTGTAAAAGCGCATCATATAGGCTTCTGCGGAGAACCGGACAGTGAATGGAACTACCGCGTGTTGGCATCGTATGTGCGGCATTGGGGCACCTATCCGATGCCGCTGGACAAAGTGAGAAAGCAGTTCAGCAGTATGGTGGAAGTAAGTTACTGCCCACGGAAGTGGACGGGCTGGAGCGCTACGCTTGCCTTTGCCATGGATAGGGGAAATTATTGGGGTAACAGCATGGGAGCCATGTTGACAGTGAGAAAAACAGGAGGATTCGGAAAATGAAAAATACACGCAGATTAAAGTTTTTATCGGGAGTGGTGGTTGTTCTCTTTTTGGGCTTCATCATGGGAGGATGCCAAAAGGAGGCTATCGACAGTGACATGGAAGGGCACTGGGAATTGCTGGAGTTTACAACGACGGCCGATGGCAAGGTGCATGTGTGCGAGCGGATTTATTACAGCATCCAGTTATGGGTGGTGGAGATAGCAGCCAAACAGAGCGGCACTACGCTCAAACCGGTCATCGGTCGGTTTGAGCATGAGGAGAACGGAAACGTGCGGATGAGAGACTTCAAAGGGAGAAAAGACACAAGCGATGATAAAAAGGATGTCACGGTGGAGGAGCTTCTCCCTTACGGCATCAATGCATTGGATACGGAGTTTGAAGTAGTGAAAGCCAACGGTAAAGAGTTGATATTGAAATCCGATTATGCCACACTGATGCTGAAAAGGTTTTAGTATAAACGAATAATTTCATATGTACATTTACAATATCAGATAAAGAAATACCTGAAAATCAAAATATAACGCAGTGGATATATGGATCTATTGCCAAAGATGAGAACCACAATAAGGAAAGAATCATTTATTTAAGAATCTCATAAAAACTAAGAAATGTCTCGTAAAAATAGGGACTTTTTCAGAGAAAAGCTGGAATTTTCAGGAGACATTTCTTTCTGTTTATAGACACCGCAAAACGGGGTTAACCGAATGCTTACTATTTAACAGAGAATATTCAATTAAAAGTTCATCAAATCATTCAACGCTTCACTCATACCGGGGTGTGTAAAGACGAAATCGCGAAGGAATGTATAAGGCTGATCGGTCTTCATTACCATGGCCACACTGTTGATTACCTCTCCGGATTCAGGGCCGAACAGAGTGCATCCCACAATCTGATTGGTATCTACATCTACCACCACCTTAAACAGGCCGACTGTATTTCCCAAAGTCCGTGCACGAGGAATAGCCGCTACAGGAAGTTTGTTGACTTTAATATTCAACCCCTTCCGCACAGCTTCCTCTTCACTCAATCCGATACGCGACAAAGTATGGGGATTGTCTGCCAGATTATGATAATTTTTCTGACGCAAAAAAGAGGTTACCTCTTCTTTTTCAGCGATAGCCTGAGCATAATAGGCTTTCTTTTCTTCCCACGACGCCTTTACCGGAGCCAGCTTTGCCTGATGAATCAATGTTTTTGTAGGAATGCATCCAATATTGATGCAGGTACCTCCATACATCTCATCGGAACGCTCAATAACAGCCACCTTTTCATTTCTTTTGGCCAACTCAACAGCCAGTGTTTTACCGCCTTTGCCAAAGCCTATTATTATTGCATCATACTACTTCATAATCTTACTTGTTTTTAGTGGGGGATTATCCTTTCTTTTGTTGTTTTAATATTGACCGGGCCGAATCCGAGAGTACCACCAATGCACCTGCCAGAATAGCCACATCTTTAATAACCAAACGACCGGCACCTGTCAGCAAGGGAAAACCATGTTCACCGCTTCCCAAATCGGGAACCCATACTTCGGGAGTCGTTACCAGAAAGGACAACGTTCCCAATGTCATTATAATAGCCAAACCTGCACCTACCAAACCGATTTTCGGTAAGAAAATACCCAAGAAAGTAAGAATGCCAATGGTCATAATCAAAATGCCCAATCCATGAGAAAAACCATAGGTGTTATTCTCTTCATGCCACTGATGCTTGGCCTCATCAAACTCACCTTCTTTTAATTTATACTCTTTATATTCGGGAGCACTCTTAGTATAAAAGAAACTCATAAAAGGACTGTTGGCAACGAAAGGCACAATACCCTCGGCCTCATAGTTCCAGAATTTCAAACCACCAATCCACACGAATATCACCAGAATTGCCACGCGAATCAGGTTAATACCTAACTTTTGAGTGGAAGCTGCAATTGTCAGAAATGCAGTAAACAGGGAATTTAATCTTGCCATCATTTGCTTTAATTTTTAAGGGTTTAACTTACATTGCAAAGGTCGGCAGATTTTCCTCCCTGTGAAATGGCAATTATACCGTTTTAGTTTGCCATTATTCCTTCTTTCTCTTTTTTCCGGTATTCAGAAATACTTTCCTTTGCCATTTTTCGAAAGAAACGGCTGAAAGCAGCCAAGTCTTCAAAGCCTAATATCTCACCTATTTCTTTCGCACTCTTATTGGTGTAAAGCAACAAACGCTTGGCTTCGGCTTCTATCCTCTCATGTATGATACGCAACGGAGAAGGCAACCCATAGGCGGCAAACAGATTGGACAAGGTTTTGGGAGAGCGGTAGAGCATTTCGGCATAGTCCTGCACTTGTTTCTTTTCTTTATAATGATTGTCTACCAACACATAATACCGACGGATAATGTCAAAGCTCTTTTCTTTATCTTGTCCCACGTCTAATTTTTCACGGGCAATGCGGGTATAAGTGATTATAAAACGTTTCAGAATAATACGGAGCATCTCTTCCTGCAAATTGTCTTTTATGCCGAATTCACCGGCAAATATATCAATGATGCTTTTCAATTGTTCCGCCTGAGCCGCAGAGAGCTGCAAACGCATGATGTGGGACGAACCATGAAACAGGAAACCATTACATGACACTTCTTTATCATGTCCGTAAATGCAATAAAAATTGCTGTTGAACAAGAAAGTGAGGTACTCACCTTCCACTCTTTTTACCTCAACATGATGCAAAGGAGTCAGCGATATTATTTCATCTTTTTCAAGGTGCATTACCACATGGTCTACTTCTATATCCAGCGTGCCACTTTGTACCCATACGAATTTATACAAGCTTTTATCACGCCGGAGAGCAGCATCCTCATGATAATGATACGTCATCGCTATATTGCCATTGAGCGGTGTATTAAAACGATATTCCATAATTCATAGTTTATTGTCGGTATAAATATACGCATACTTATTTAAATAAAAAAGAAGACAGGGCAAAAGATTTATGCCCTATCTTCTCCACTTGTTTACGAGAACATTTATTTAGAGTTTAATAAAGTGTCGTCAATCATCTTTTTCAGTTCAGGTTTCGGTAATGCTCCCTGTGTTACAGTCGGTTTTCCACTCTGAGGAATCCATAACAAAGTCGGTATGCTTCGTATGCCGAATGCACCGGCCAATTCTTCTTCCTTGTCTACATCTATCTTATAAATATAAACCTTTCCGGCATATTCTTTTGCCAACTCTTCCAATACGGGTGCCAATGCCTTGCAAGGGCCGCACCATGTAGCATAGAAATCAACAATAGCCGGTTTGTCACCTTCATATTTCCAGTCATTGGGATTGGCTTCATAGTTATATACCTTCTTCAAGACCTCTGCTTTGGTTAAATGAACAATTTCCATATTTTCTCCTTTCATGTTTTGGTTTTTACTTTCTTTATTGCCTGCACAAGCGGTTACTGTGAATAACAAGCCAAGGGCGGTAATAGTTGATTTTATTAATTTCATATTTATCTGTTTTTTATCTTTTTCTGATATTGCAAAGTTAATCGCTTTTCATCGCCTGAAAAATGGCAATTTCACCGTATAAGTTAGCCAAACTTCCCATTCTGCTCAAAATATCATAAAAAATCTTCTTCTGTGAGAACTTACTCGTGAAATTAATATTTGTTAATAAGGGAGTTTTTATACATAACTGTCTGATATTGTTTTACTTTTGTAAGAAGTCTGATAAAGAGTATAACATAAAGAGTCTATTTTCTGCTATGAATAATAAACACACAGCCACATCAAGGCAATTCTTTCAAACACTGACAATCTGCATTTGTCTGCTTTTTGCCGGTACATATTCTGCCAAAGCCTCTGACAGGGATCATAGGCAATATGATTATGTACTCATCTTAAACAGTTATAACGAATCCGCCCCCTGGAGTAACAGTATCACCTCTCCTATCATGCACAAAATATCCGAACTAAAAGATATTGATGCATACATTGAGCACCTAAATCTTTTTATGGTAAACGATTCTGTTATGGTAGACAGGTTTCCACAAATGCTTTTAAACAAGTATGGCAAAACTCCTCCCAAGCTGTTGGTCCTGCTGGGAAGTATGAGCATGATTTTCAGAGAAGAGATAAAGGAAATGTGGGGAGACGTGTCTATTTTAGTATGCGATTCCGATCCATACATATATACAGAAGAATATTACAGAAAACGAGATGTGACAACTCCTGAAAATAAAATTCATGTAGACAGTTTGAGAGATGATTACAATATCACCTTCATGCATACTCCGGCCTATCTGAAAGAAAGCGTAAAACTAATGACGCGCATGATTCCCAATATGAAAAAACTTATTTTTTTGGGAGACGGCATTTATCCTAACCCTGAATACAACAAGCAGTTAAAGAATATTATAACCCGGGATTTTCCATATCTCCAATATCAATTTATCTCCTCTTATAATTATACGCTACCCGAATTGTATAATGCCTTAAGAAATGCCGACAAAGAAACCGGAGTTTTAGTATCCACATGGTTTGCGGAAACTTTAACCTCACAACAAATGTTGATAAACGCATACCGAAGCCTTTCCAGCATTTCTTCTCCCCTGTTCTCTATCCGCTATGCCGGTATGGACGATGGAGGCATGGTGGGCGGATATATGTATAATGAAAAGATATTTATCAATGAACTGCTCCGGAATGTCTCACAAATGCTTAATGGAAAACCGGCAAGGGAAATTCCTTTCTTTGTTCCTGCAGATGCTCATCCCACATTTAATTATACGACGCTGGTCAATAAAGGACTCAACCCTAAATTATGCCCTCAAGACAGCATATTTTATGATAAGCCGGAAAATTTCCTGAAGAAATATATATGGGTTATCGCAGGAATATTCATCACACTTTTGCTGATAGCCCTTATCCAACAAAAACGCATACAAATGTTGAAAGAACTAAGAAGGGTTCAAAAGCAAGAATTCGAAAACCAAATCAAATATACAAACCTTATCGACAATATGCCTATTCTCTATATGAAAGAGAAAGTGATTAGAAATGAAAGTGGGAATATTGTTGAAACAATTTTATGTGACGTTAACCGTTTCTTTGAAACTTGCTTCCGGAAAAAAGAAAATATAATCGGGAAAAAGGGTTCCGAACTATTTCCTGAATCCATGACAGAATTTACCCATTTTATGGAAACAGCTTTAAGAGAAAAGCGCTCCATCACATTCCCTTATTACTTTAAAGACGTAGACACTTTCTATGATATCGTGCTCAGCCCGTCTTTGGAAGAAGACACGGTTGACATATTCTGTCTTGACAGTACGGAGTTGCATAATGCACAACAAATGCTGAGTTCCACTAACCATAAATTATCTTTGGCTCTGGAAATAGCCAATATCATACCCTGGAAATGGAATCTTAAAGAACACTCCATTCTATGCGACATCAATCGTCCAATCATTATGACTGCCATGCCGGGAGAAATCAAGGAAGAACAGTTGAGTGTATCGGATGAACAATACTTCTCTAAAATAATCAAAGAAGACCGCCCAAGGGTTATGCAGGCTTTTCACGATCTGATAGAAGGAAAAATCAATAAAGTCAAAGAAGAATACCGTGTGCTGAACAAAGGAAAGAACGGAAGAAAAATTGATTGGGTGGAAGCACAGGCTACAATAGAGACAAGAGACGAGCAGAACAGGCCACTCACCTTGGTCGGCTCATCCTTAGTTATTACAGACAGGAAAAGGATGGAAGAGGAACTGATGTCGGCTAAAGACCGGGCAGAAGAATCCAACCGACTCAAATCTGCTTTCCTGGCTAATATGAGCCATGAAATCCGTACTCCTCTGAATGCCATTATCGGATTCTCCAATATTCTTGCCTCAACGGAAGAGGAACAGGAAAAACAGGAATATATCAATATTATTGAGAGTAATAATACACTGTTATTACAGCTTATCAGTGATATATTAGATTTATCCAAAATTGAAGCCGGAACTTTGGAGTTCAGTTACTCAAATATAGACCTCAATGATATGATAAAGGAAGTGGAGAACATCACCAAATGCCGGATGGAAGGAAGTGGGGTACAGCTCATTGCGGAAACTCCCCTCTCCTCATGTTTCATCCGTACGGAAAAAAACCGGCTCATGCAGGTTATCAATAACTTCCTCACAAATGCCATCAAGTTTACTCAAAAAGGAAGCATCACATTCGGATACGAGATACGCGATAAAATGTTATACTTCCATGTCACAGATACGGGATGCGGCATTCCTGCCAATAAAAAAGATTCTATATTCGGACGCTTCGTCAAACTGAACTCTTTTGCACAAGGCACAGGGCTGGGGCTTTCCATCTGCCGGACAATCATAGAGCACATGAATGGAACGATAGGAGTGGAATCCGAGGAAGGGAAGGGTTCTACATTCTGGTTTACCATTCCTTATCAACCGGCCCGATTGAGCGAAAAAAAGGCTGAAGAATTCCAACCGATTACCGTTCAAAAAGACAAACTGACTATTTTGATAGCCGAAGATAACGAAAGTAACTATCGGTTGTTCCAGTCTATCCTACGGAAAGAATATTCTCTTATTCATGCCTGGGACGGTCAGGAAGCAATAGAAAAGTTTAAGGAACACCGGCCCCAAATCATCTTAATGGATATCAATATGCCGAGAATGGACGGTTACGAAGCAACAAAAGAAATAAGAAAGTTATCTGCTGATGTGCCTATCATTGCCATAACCGCTTTTGCTTATGCATCGGACGAACAAAGAGTACTGGAAAACGGGTTCGACGGATATATGTCCAAACCTATCAATGCACCGCTGCTAAAACAACAAATAGCATCCATCCTGCAAAAGAGAATCATATTCTTATAACCGATTCTCCCCGGACCGGCTTGTCTGCTTGTCCGGGGATGTTTTTTCCGCTTCTTCCTCAAAGATATTTCTTCTCAGGTAATATCTATTTTTGCAATTAAGCTTGCACAACAGCTGTTTTTTTGTATCTTAGCCACAACAAAAGTTGCCATTAAAGTAACTTTCATAATGAGCGTTCTATTATTCGAGTATTAACCCTAAAAACAAATCACACTGCTTATGAAACAAAAGAATAAGATGTTATCCCACAAAGATGTAAAAACTCTATTCGAAACAAAATTAACCCAACTCACTTCATTGGCTGCGGAAAGCCGGAATGAGACTATTTTCAAGAATAAACTAAATGATTATTTATTATCTGCACACATTAAAAACCCTATTGCCGCTAAAAACATTGCAAGACTGATTGAAAATGACAGCAAAACGGTATATGAATTATCTACAGAAAAAGAAATAGAGATAAAAACCATCTCACTGCTTTGGCAATTCTTGACAAACCGTATCACCGATGAAGAGACTTCCGTTGATTTATGGTTGGATTTATACCAACAGTTCCTACGCCTCTATCATGTTCCCAACAACATTCCGAATGAAAAACAGATACGTCAATGGATGAAACGTTGGCCCGATGGCCTGAACGAAGATGTGCGTGCCATACGCAATGCAAACAAAGAACGAATCATCTCATTGCTCATTAAAAAGATAGAAAACCGTCATGCCCCCTCCAGCCGGTATGTGTTTCCCGAAGGAATCAATGATGAAGAAAAACGCCAATGGGTCAACCAATGGTGGAACGAAGCACGCTTCCATCTAGCCCTCGCCATCAAAAGCCCCACGGAACTGAACAAGATGTTGGGCAACTCCCTTTCGGAAGAAACAATGCAATTGTATCAGCAGGCACGTAAAAAAGGAATGCCTTTTTTCATCACCCCTTACTATCTTTCTTTATTAAACCCGACCGGCAAAGGGTATGATGATGCTGCCATACGCAGCTATATCCTATATTCACCACAATTAATCAACACCTATGGGAAAATTCATGCATGGGAAAAAGAGGATGTGGTGGAAGCCGGCAAACCAAATGCCGCCGGATGGCTGGTGCCCGACGGACATAACATTCATCGCCGTTATCCCGAAGTAGCCATCCTGATTCCCGATTCTATGGGACGCGCTTGCGGAGGACTATGTGCGTCTTGCCAACGTATGTATGATTTTCAAAGTGAACGCCTGAACTTTAATTTTGAGGAACTGAAGCCCAAGGAAAGTTGGGACAAACGCTTGCGGAAACTGATGGAATATTTTGAAAACGACACCCAACTGAGAGATATTCTGATTACGGGAGGCGATGCACTGATGAGCCAAAACAAGACATTACGCAACATATTGGAGGCTGTATATAAAATGGCGGTACGCAAAAGGAATGCCAACCTCAAACGTCCTGAAGGAGAAAAGTATGCAGAATTGCAACGTGTCCGTCTCGGTTCCCGCCTGCCGGTCTATCTGCCCATGCGCATCAATGAAGAGCTGATGGATATTCTGAAAGAATTCAAAACCAAAGCGTCCGCCATAGGCATCAAGCAATTCTTGATACAGACTCATTTCCAGACACCTCTGGAAGTAACCCCCGAAGCCAAAGAAGCCATCCGCAAGATTCTGGCTGCCGGATGGACCATTACCAATCAATTGGTGTACAATGTGGCAGCATCACGCCGGGGACATACGGCCAAGTTGCGCAAAGTATTGAATGAACTGGGAGTTATCTGCTACTATACATTCTCCGTCAAAGGATTTGAAGAAAATCATGCTGTCTTCACTCCCAACAGCCGTTCATTGCAGGAACAGCACGAAGAGAAAATCTTGGGAAAGCTTAACAAGGAAGATGAGACTGAGTTTCTGACCCTGCTGAGAAGTAACAATGACCGGGCAACAGCCGTCAAAAAGTTCTGCACGGAGAAAAACATACCTTTCGTAGCAACAGACCGGAGTGTGCTCAATCTGCCCGGAATAGGCAAAAGCATGACTTTTGTGATGGTAGGCATTACACCGGACGGCAAACGTATTCTGGAATTTGACCATGACCATACACGTAAACACAGTCCCATTATTCATCAAATGGAAAAGGTTTTCATCAAAGAAAACAAATCCATCTACCAATATATGTTGCAACTTCGGGAAATGGGTGAAAATCCGGAAGAATATAACAGCATATGGAATTACACGGAAGGGGAAACTGAGCCGCGCTTCCCTCTGTACAATTACCCGGATGCAGGTTTCAAGATAACCGATACATACAGCAATCTGGGTATGGAACAAGAGTAATCCATGACTGCTGCCGGCAAATAACAAACGGAAGATGCCAAAACATTGATCACAGATTGCATCAGAAACGTTTTGGCATCCCCGTCTTTTCCTACCCAAGTATCAACCGGACAGTCCTTCTTCTAGTTCGTAATCTTCACTCCTATGAAATAAGTCCGTGGCTGTGTGGGACCATAGAAATAACCGGAATCACGGAAACCTCCCTTATCCAAATCTTTTTGAAAAGCATTGAACAGATTCTGAACACCGCCATTCAACTGTAATTTGATATGATCATTCAGAACGAAAGTATAGTTCAGTTTCAGATTTAAATCAAAAAAATCGGGAGTATGCACCAACTCGTCTTTTCGGATATAACTGTATTCATAATTTTCGGGTATCACACTAAAGTCAGGAGCCAAATGAGGAACATGCATACGCCCCGTATATACACCCGACACCGACATATCAAAGTTCTTGAAGGGAGCACTGGTCAAAGTAAAATAACCATAATAATCGGGAGTACGTGGCATGAACTTGGTCGGCTCCACATTTTCGTCCTCACTCCAATTCTCGTATTTGGTATAACGGCTGCGCTGAACCGTAAAACCCACTTGCAAAGCCACATCCCGTCCGTGAGCAAGTTTTCCGTCCAGGTTGACACCATATACACGGGCTCCATTACCATTACGACGCTCTTTAACGGTGTTCCCCTGTTCATCCTGTCCTATCTTTTCCAGCACAAACACATCGTCGAGCCCTGTATAGAAAGCTTCCAGCAAAAGGTTAGTCTGCCAATGCCCGATATTGGCCGTCCAATCCACAGAGCCGCTGAAGCTATTGGAATGTTCGGGCTTTAATCCATCCGCCAACTTTATCAGTACGCCTTCGCCTCCCACTGCGGTCACATGCAAATCTTCATCGTATGCCTGCGGAGCACGAAAACCGGTAGACCAGGTCAAACGAGCCTGAAACTTATCCGTCGGCTTATATAAAAGATTCACACGCGGACTGAAAATAGGATTGTCAATCAGGTTATGACTGTCCACACGGAAGCCTGCCAACAGAATAAAGCGGTTCATCTTCCATTCGTTCTGCACAAATCCGCCGGCAATACGCACGTCTTGTTTCATATCGCGGTGATAGCCCAACATGATGTCGTGCAAAGAGTTGTTTTGATATTCCATACCGGCGGTAAAGGTGGCCGGTGAGAAGAGAACTTTCTCAAAGTTACCGACATACATACCTCCGACAACCCAAGTCAGGTCTTTTGTCTTGCCGTATGCATCGGGATTCTGCTGTGCACCATAATAACTGTTACGGTCAGTATGCTGAACAGACGAGTAGAAGGACAGTTTATGTTTGTACTCCTTCCAGAAAATATCGTAACTCAGACCTCCGCTGTTAATCACATGCTTGGTCTGTTCTGTGATATCCGTTTCAAAAGGCTCCAAATCAAATTTGTTTCCTCCCCGGCGAAATTCATTCGTCGTGTGATATTCCAAACTGATTCTGCTGAACTGAGTAGGACGGTAATAAGTACGCAAGCCAAAGGTATTCATATTCAGCTTCCCCAATTCGGAGAATCCGTCTCCATCCGCATCATAGGGGTTGCGGTTGCGATATGACTGATAAAGGGCAATGCCGTAGGTGTTATCTTTAGATACTAACGAAGCATTGGCCCCCATATATTGTTCCCACACTTTGCCATTCATGTTCGACAGAGTGGAAGATACCTGGAATGAATTGCTTACCGGATCTTTCGTGATGATATTGATAGTGCCGCCCACAGCATTCGCACCAAACAAGGCAGAACCTCCTCCGCGCACCACTTCTACACGGTCAATCATATTCACCGGAATCTGCTCCAGCCCATACACACCCGACAACGCACTCACCACCGGACGACTATTAATCAGAATTTGAGAGTAAGGTCCTTCCAGTCCGTTGATACGCACTTGGGGGAAGCCGCAGTTCTGACAGTTGTTTTCCACACGAAGTCCCGACTGGTAATTCAGTGACTTGGCCAAGTCCGTAGAGTTAACGGTTTCAAAAAGTTTGGAGTTCATCACATTTACCACCACAGGCGCCACACGGCGGCTCACCTCATTCCGATTGGCAGAAACCACCACCTCATCGGTCAAAATACTGTCATCATTCATCAGAAAATGAATATCCACCGTAAAATCATTGCTTACGGTTACTTTCTTCTCCTGAGTCTCGTAGCCCAACAATTGCACACGCAGCGTATATTTTCCTGCCGGGATTTTCTTAAAAACAAACTCTCCATTCTCGTCCGACACAGTTCCCTGCCCTGTTTCTACAATCAAAATAGTGGCATAAGGCAAACTCGCTTCCGTTCCTTTCTCTATTATGTGGCCGGAAATTACATTACCAACTTTCACAGGATTTACATCTTCAGCATGTACAGTCATACCCGCACCCATCACCATGAGTACGAGCAATAAAATATATTGTTTCATTATTAAGTTGTCTTATTGTTAAATTATAAATAAAAGGATTCCATAAGCTCCCTATATCGCTTATTAAAAAGCTTCAGGAACTTTTCAAAAAAGACCTTGACCTTTTTAGAAAACTTCAAGTTCTTTCAGACGAAAGACTTCGAACTTTCTGAAAAAGGCAATTGTCTTTTTCATACCAAATTTTAATATTTCAACAATAAGCAGGAGGGGCACGCAGGTGAACGCAATGCGTGTGAGGCGCAACAGCGCGGAAAGTATTCGTATTCAGCCCCAAGACATACAGCAAAGGACATTCCACAGTCACATTGCTTACCCCTGCCTCCGGTTCCGGCGTTTGATAGGAGCCTATGTGGGCGATGGTAATCACCTGTCCCGCAGTATGTGTATGGTGGTCGTCCGACGAAGGGTGAGAGTGTACAATCATCACACCGTTAATGATATGTACGTGAGTAAACATAGTAATGCTTACCTGGTACGTCAGAAACAATGCCAGCAGAAACAACGGAGCCAATATGTACCTTCTCTTACTCAATTTCTCGGATGAAAAAATAATTGTTCTTCTATTTTATATTCCTGCAAAATCACTCTTTATCTTCTCCGAAGAGCAACTTGTAATCTCTTTTTGCCGCCGGAACAGTCCATTCTTCAGGGATGAATTTCCACTGATGCATGGCATGCGGATGCAAGCTCTTTTGCTGTTCGATATACTGCATCAGATAGTAGCGCAAATCTTTATCCGTTGCAAAAACAATGCGCTCAGACAAGTCCTCTTTTGCAATTCCGGCTCCTATGGTAAGTAAATCACCGCCACCATTACCACGATAAGAATTTAAAGCCACCTTATACCTCTTGTCCATATCGAACGGAGTACCGTCTGCCATGCTCAGGATATTTATCTTCTCGCCCCGGGGCTTTGTCACATCTACCGTATAATTAATGCCGGCAGCAGAATCAAAGTTGAAACTGTAATACTCAAAGTTAGCACGCTTACCCTCTCCTATCGGTTGCTTAAACAGCAACAAATGGTCATCAGCGCTTTTCATTTGATTGGTCCACATGGCATACGACATCTCCAAAAATCCTTTAATTTCTTTGCCGCTCAGTTCCATCACGTAGAGCATATTCTCATACTTATACAGATTGAACATATCACTCACCATAATTTCCCCTTCGGGAATTTCAGCCTTAAAAGAGAGTGGAGCACATAAAGAAATATCCGCTCCCGATATATCCAACTGCAATTTATGAATCAAATCTATAAACGGTGAAGAGCCGAAGTAGGCATCTTTGGTAGAAATCGTTCTGGAAATCGTTCCTATTTTCTGCGATACAAAATCATTAACAGCCTTATATTGCGGAGCGAAATGTGCCATAAACTCTTGACTGACCGGATACTTGTTCATATCCTCCAGCTTTCCATCAACCGATTTAGACACCACCTTCCCGTTCTTCAATTTCACTTTCAGTGTCACGTCAGATACCACATTCGCATTGCTTGCCGGATCTATTATCAGTACGCTGTCTCCTTTTATATCAGCCACCTTTGTACAAGCACGGGCATGGTCATGCCCTATCAACACGATATCAAAGCCGGGCACTTTTTGAGCAATGTCCATAGAAGGATCTTCCACCACACTGCCAAGTACGTTGCCTGATTTTCCGGCATGAAACAAACCAATCAGCACATCAGGATTTTCTTTCTTCCGAATGATATCCACCCAACGGGCGGCAGATGCCTGCATATCCTCAAAATGAAGACCGCTCCACAGTTTCTCGGGCAGCCAAGAAGGAATGGCCGGAGTAATCATGCCCAGAATGGCAATCTTCACACCATCACGATTGATGATTTCGTAAGGCTTCAGATAAGGCTTACCTGTGGCATTGTCCACAATGTTGGCTCCCAATACGGGAAACTTACATTGCTTTATCCAACGGTCATAAACAGCATGTCCGGTTTCAACATCATGGTTTCCCATATTGCCCACTGCATACCCCATGAAGTTTTGTATCTCGGCTACCACATGAGTAGAAACCGTATCTATGAAATTGTAATAATACGCAGTGGGCTGCCCCTGAAGGATATCACCGTTATCTACCAAAATACAATTGTCTCCATATAACTTGCGCTGCTCCTTGACATAAGAATAAACACGCGCCAGACTCCCGTTCCACTCCTTTCTCTCTATAAAATTATAAGGAAAAAAATTACCGTGTACGTCACTCGTCTCTATTATTTTTATCTCTACCTCTTTCACATTATCAGCCGCCGTCAGCTTCATTCCGGCCCATAACAAAGCCGCCAAACATATTAAATATTTCATATTACATCTATTATTTTTCATTCAACGGATGAGTGAACACAAATCGTGCTCCTTCCTTATAGTTCTTATCTACCCAGATTTTACCACCCAAATTCTCCACAATCAGCTTGCAGATAGAGAGGCCCAAACCTGTACCCTGAGAATACTCATTCAACTTTTCAAACCGCTCAAAAACCCTTTCGCTTTTACCGGCAGGGATGCCACATCCGGTATCTGTCACCGAGAACTCCAGACAGTTATCCTCTTTGTTTACCTTTATTGCCAGACGGATAAAACCGGAAGGTGTGAACTTACCGGCATTTGAAAGAAGATTAATCAACACCTGTTTCAACCGTTGCGCATCCGTCTTTAATATCAACGAAGACACCGGAGTTTGAAATTGATATATTGCCTGAGTACGACGAGCATATTCCGCTGTACTCAATGCCGTTTGGCACAGCTCTACCACATCACACTCCTCTTCCACAAACTTAATACGCCCCGATTCCATGCGAGAGATATCCAAAATATCATTAATCAGATGAAGCAATAAATCGGAGTTTTTCTGAATAATATCACAATACTGTGCTTTCTCTTCACTCGTGGCGTCATCGCCGACCAATACACTGGAAAAGCCGACAATGGCATTCAGCGGTGTGCGTATCTCATGACTCATATTAGCCAGAAATGCTGTTTTCAATCTGTTCGCCTCTTCTGCTTTCTCCTTGGCAACCAACAGTTCCTCACCGGATTTTTCCAAGTTATCCTTCAAATGATTGATGCGGACAATATAATATACGGCTATCAGAAAACAAGCTATCAGGAACATGAATGCTGCAACAACTCCAATCACCCAATATTTATATTGCTCATAAAATCCGGGAGTTTTATTAACCAACTCAGCACCTTTAGGCAAATTAATAGAATCCAATCCAAATTGATGCATCCGTTTCACATCAAACACATAATTGCCGGGAACAGGCACAACTCCAGTCTCGTTACCGGTCTCACCGTCCAGAAAATTATATGTGGCATCGGCTATTTCTTTTCCCACCTTATGATAAACCGGAGTATAACCTCCCAACGCCCAATGCCCCAAACCGACAGATGCAATAGTAAAAACCGGCAACGTAGGATTAGCATCGCGCAACATATACGTTGTGTTGCCCATCACATAATTCTCCGTACAGTCTATGCGCCATGTACCCACAAGCACACAAACATCATTCGGCAAATGGCGTATTCTCTCACTGACCTCCAGAAAACTACTGTTCCGGCCATCAAGCAACATCAGCTCCAGCTCGGGATATTTTTTCATCTCCTTCTTTACAAAGGCCTGCATGGAAAGACCACCATACGTGTTATCCGAGATAAATGCAACTTTCTTCATATTCGGATAAAAACGACGCATCAGTTCAATATTCTTGTCCACATTATACTGATAGACATAGCCTGAAACTATATTATAATCGGGAAAGTCTTTAAAGATATCTTTGCTATCGGGCGACCATTTCACCAAATCCACACTGTCTTCGGGCAGGACAACGGTATTCGCACTCACCATTCCGCACATGGCAGGAGTTTTCTTGGCTATCTCCGAATTCTGAGAGATGAAAGATGCCCACGCCTCCTGACCCAATAATATAATCAGCGAAGGTGCCGCAGTACGTTCATATTTTTCAAGGATAGAAGCCATACGTTCTTTCCACAGGTGTGCCTCGGACAGGTTCTTGCAATTCATGCTTTCTATCGTAATGAGACGCTTTCCTCCCCGCAGTTTATACTCGTCCATAAAAGCAGACAAGTTGTCAGAAATACTACGTGTTTCGGGATTATAGGAAGTGATAATCAGAATCGCGCCGTCTGTAGTCACTTCAGCTTTTAACGGACGTGGAAATCCAACCGTAATCAGCATGACTAACAGTAGAAATCGGTATATCATTATCACTTTTTTCATTCTCTTTCAGAATAAATCTAAAAAATACAGGTGCAAAGATAATAAAATAAATTATAGCACAACTAATTGGCATGTATTTTGTTTCCTTCATTACAGACGAAATTTAACTAAAAACAATATGGCTTACATCGATTATTACAAAGCATTGGGAGTGGACAAAAGTGCCACCCAAGATGATATCAAAAAGGCTTTCCGAAAGTTAGCCCGCAAATATCATCCTGACCTAAATCCTAACGACCCTTCGGCCAAAGATAAATTTCAGGAGATAAATGAGGCTAACGAAGTTTTGAGTGACCCGGAAAAGCGAAAGAAATACGACGAATACGGCGAGCACTGGAAACATGCCGATGAATTTGAAAAACAAAAGCAACAATACGGAGCCGGAGGCTTTGGAGGCAGGACCGGCGGATTCGGTTCTTCCGGTAACGGCTCGTACTGGTATTCTTCCAACGGTGAAGAAGGTTTCGGAGATGCCGGAGGATTCGGCGGTAATGCCGGAGGATTCTCTGATTTCTTCGAAGAATTGTTCGGACATCGTGGAGCGGGAGCCGGCAGCAGACGAGGTGCCGGATTCCGGGGACAGGATTATAATGCCGAACTGCAACTGTCACTGCGTGAGGCTGCCGTAACACATAAGCAGGTACTTAATGTGAATGGCAAGAATATCCGTATCACTGTTCCTGCCGGTATTGCCAACGGACAAACCATCAAGTTGCGTGGTCACGGTGCACCGGGAGTTAACGGGGGACCTGACGGTGACTTGTATATTACCTTTATCATACCGGACGACCCTGTGTTCAAGCGCTTAGGCAATGACCTTTATGTCACTGCTCCACTCAATCTTTACACGGCTGTGCTGGGCGGTGAAGAAACCGTAGACACGCTGGACGGTAAAGTAAAGCTAAAAGTAAAACCCGAAACCCAAAACGGCACCAAAGTCCGCCTGAAGGGAAAAGGGTTCCCGGTTTATAAAGAAGAAGGGAAGTTTGGCGACCTGATTGTGACTTATAACATCACCATCCCCACCAACCTGACTGAACATCAGAAAGAGTTGTTCCGCCAACTGAAGAATAGTATCAACTAAAAAAGAAAAGGATTATGCAGACCGATTTAATAATTATCAATGATTATTGCGACCGTTGCCACGTAGACCCTTCGTTTATTGTGGAACTGGAAGAAGACGGATTAATCAACGTTCAAGTGATTGGCGAGGAACGCTATATCCCGGTGTCGCAACTGGCGGAACTGGAGCGTTATACACATTTATACTACGACCTGTCCATCAATGTAGCAGGCATAGACGCCATCCACCACATGCTGGAACGGATAGAATCCTTGCAGCACCAAGTCCGTTCGCTAAAAAGCGAACTGCAATTCTACCGTTGACAGAAACAGCCGTTCAATCGTCAACCGTAGGGAGTCGACTGCCATTTTACCGGTAGGGATCAGGTTTGTCCGCCTAAAAACTGTTTACTTTGTGCATTTACTCCCAAAGTCGTGACCATTGGGGTTGTAAATGTGTCAAAACGTGGATAACCCTGCCCCTACAGCTGACGATGGGATGGCCCGGTTTAGTTTTGACACACTACCAACAAAAAAAACGCCTTTTCGGACAGCTTCTTCTTTTTATTCTGCGGAAGTAGGGATTTCTGCTTAGTAAATATTACCTTTGCACTCCGATAGAAAACAATAAACATGGAATTATTCAGCAAAATGATAGCCACGGCACTGGGCGTTGCCGTACACCAAGTAAATAACACATTATCATTGTTGGCCGGAGGCGCCACCATCCCATTTATCAGCCGATACCGTAAAGAAGCCACAGGAGGGCTGGACGAAGTACAGATCGGTGAGATAAAAGACCGCAACGATAAACTTTGCGAATTATCCAAACGCAAAGAAACCATTTTATCTACTATTGACACACAAGGCAAACTGACCGGAGAGTTGCGTACCCGCATAGAATCCTGCTGGGACTCCACCGAACTGGAGGATATATATCTCCCCTATAAGCCCAAACGGAAAACACGCGCCGAAGCAGCCAGACAAAAAGGACTGGAACCGCTTGCCACCCTCTTAATGCTGCAACGTGAAAATCATCTGGAAAACCGTCTCGGCTCTTTCGTCAAAGGAGAAGTGAAAGACGAAGAAGATGCACTGAAAGGCGCTCGTGACATCATAGCCGAACAAGTAAGTGAAGACGAACGTGCCCGTAACCAACTGCGCAATCAGTTTTCGCGTCAGGCTGTCATCACTTCCAAAGTAATAAAAGGAAAAGAAGAGGAAGCCGTCAAATACCGTGACTACTTCGACTTCAGCGAACCGCTGAAACGATGCACTTCACACCGCTTGCTCGCCATCCGCCGGGGAGAATCGGAAGGTCTGCTGAAAGTGACCATCAGCCCTGACGACAATGAATGTAATGAACGGCTCGAACGAATGTATGTACGCAGTAATAACGAATGTGGACATCAGGTTGCAGAAGCTGTCCGTGATGCCTACAAGCGCCTGTTGAAACCGTCCATAGAAACGGAATTCGCCACGCTCAGCAAAGAGAAAGCCGATGCAGAAGCCATCCGAGTATTTGCCGAAAATCTGAGGCAACTGTTGCTCGCTCCTCCCCTGGGACAAAAACGGGTAATGGGAATAGACCCCGGATATCGCACGGGCTGCAAGGTGGTGTGTCTTGATGCACAAGGTACCCTGCTCCACAACGAAACGATTTATCCCCATCCTCCCAAAAGCGAATATCAGCTTGCCGGACGGAAAATCACCAAACTGGTGGAACAATATGCCATAGAAGCCATTGCCATCGGTAACGGAACCGCCAGTCGGGAGACCGAACAATTTGTCACCTCACAAAGCTATAACCGTGAATTACAAGTTTTTGTAGTGAGTGAGGATGGAGCATCCATCTATTCGGCTTCCAAGACAGCGCGTGACGAGTTTCCCGATTATGACGTGACCGTGCGCGGTGCTGTTTCCATCGGACGCCGTCTGATGGACCCACTGGCCGAGCTGGTCAAAATTGATGCAAAATCCATCGGAGTAGGTCAGTATCAGCATGATGTAGACCAAACTCTTTTAAAGAAATCGCTGGACCAAACCGTAGAAAGCTGTGTGAATCTGGTCGGTGTCAATCTGAATACCGCCAGCCGGCATTTACTGACCTACATTTCAGGTCTCGGTCCCACACTTGCCCAAAATATTGTGGATTACCGTACGGCAAACGGTCCTTTTCATTCCCGGAAAGAGTTGATGAAAGTTCCCCGCATGGGAGCAAAGGCATTCGAACAATGCGCCGGTTTCCTTCGCATCCCACAATCAAAGAATCCGTTGGACAATTCGGCTGTTCATCCCGAAAGTTATCCGGTGGTGGAACATATTGCGAAAGACCTTCATTGTACGGTAGACGACTTGATAAAGAATAAAGAGTTGCGTACCAAAATTGATATTCAAAAGTATGTCTCCGATACAGTCGGACTGCCTACACTAACGGATATCATGCAAGAACTCGACAAGCCGGGGCGCGATCCCCGCCAGCAAATCCAAGTATTTGAATTTGACAAGAATGTGCGTACCATCGACGATTTGAAAGAAGGTATGATACTGCCGGGCATTATAAACAATATCACCAACTTCGGTTGTTTTGTCGACATAGGTATCAAAGAGAACGGCTTGGTACATGTATCCCGGCTATGCAGGGAATTTGTGAGCGACCCGAGCACCGTAGTCAGGATACATCAGCATGTTCAAGTAAAAGTAATGACTATCGACAAAGAAAGAAAGAGAATACAATTAACGATGATTTTAGACTGACAATAAAACAAGATAATGGAACAAGAAAATTGTAATTGGTTTGTTTTTTATAAAGACCAAATTCTAATCTTACAAACAGAAAACGGATATCATGTGCCTTGCTGTACAGAACCTCCCGTAGCAGTTCCTATCGGCAGCACCATTCACACAATAGGAGAGATGAACGGACTTCCCTGCAAAACCTATTCTCTGCACACCCCCATTCCGGGTTCCGAAAGTCCGGCAAGACAGATGATGGGACTTCGGGCTTCTTTTGATTTTCTGCCGTTGCAAGAATACCAAATGGGCGGCAAGGCTTTTCAGATATTAAATTGGGACCAAAACAGCCGTTACTGCCCGGCATGCGGTGTTCCCACCCATCAAATCTCTCCCATTGCCAAGAAATGTCCGCAATGCCGACAAGAGTTCTACCCCCGTATCTCTCCGGCCATCATCGTGCGCATACAAAAAGGAGACAGTATCCTGCTAGTGCATGCCCGTAACTTTCGCGGCACATTCAACGGACTTGTCGCCGGTTTTCTGGAGCCCGGAGAGACATTGGAAGAGTGCGTACACCGCGAAGTGGCGGAAGAAACCGGACTGCACATCAAGAATCTGAAATATTTCGGCAGCCAACCGTGGCCTTATCCCAGCGGCATCATGATAGGATTCACCGCTGACTATGAAAGCGGTGAGATCAAACTGCAAGCGGAAGAATTAAATGCCGGAGCTTTTTATACTAAAGATAACCTGCCTGAAATTCCGGGAAAACTCAGTCTGGCAAGAAAACTGATAGATGACTGGTTGGGTGAAAATAGTCAAACGGATTTAGGATAATTACAATTAGTATTTGTTATCTTTGCATCATGGAATGGTTAAATAGTCTATTTTTCGAGCATACTCCTTTACAAGCGGTAGTCATCCTGTCGATAATTACTGCCGTAGGTCTCGGCTTGGGTAAGATTCATGTATTCGGAATCTCACTGGGAGTGACTTTTGTCTTTTTTGCCGGTATTCTGGCAGGACATTTAGGGTTCTCCATTGATTCCAATATGTTGAATTATGCCGAAAGCTTCGGTCTGGTGCTCTTCGTTTATGAATTAGGATTACAGGTAGGTCCGGGCTTTTTCAGCTCTTTCAGGAAAGGAGGAGTTAAACTCAACATGCTCGGTATGGGAGTGGTCTTAATAGGTACGGTGATGACTGTAATATTAAGCAAACTCACTACAATCCCAATGAGCGACATGGTAGGTATCCTTTGTGGAGCTACAACCAACACTCCGGCATTGGGAGCCGCCCAACAGACTCTAAAACAACTTGGCGAACCGGCCAATGGAGCAGCGTTGAGTTGCGCGGTGACTTATCCGCTGGGAGTAGTCGGTGTCATCCTTGCCATGCTGGTGGTTCGCAAGCTTTTTGTACGCCCATCGGATATCGAAACAAACGAGCACGAAGATGCCAACCAGACTTTCATTGCCACTTTTAAAGTACACAATCCCGCTATTTTTAATAAAAGCATCAAAGAAGTAGCCGAACTGAGTTATCCCAAATTTGTCATCTCCCGCCTATGGAGAAACGGCGCGGTAAGCATTCCCACTTCTGAAAAGGTTTTGAAAGAAGATGACCGCTTGCTAATCATCACTACCGAAAAAGACGCCCCCACCCTTACTATCCTTTTCGGCGAGCAGGAAGCTCAGGATTGGAATAAAAAAGACATTGACTGGAATGCTATCGACAGCCAGCTGATTTCCAAGCACATTGTTGTCAGCCGCCCTGAAATCAATGGAAAAAAACTCGGTTCCCTACGCCTGCGCAACAGCTATGGAATCAATATCAGCCGTGTGATGCGCAGTGGCGTGCAACTGCTTGCAACTCCGGGGTTAATCCTCCAACTGGGTGACCGGCTCACTGTGGTAGGTGAAGCAAAAGCGATAGAAAACGTTGAAAAAGTATTGGGAAACGCTACCCGTACACTGAAAGACCCCAACCTTGCCGCCATCTTTATCGGGATAGTGCTCGGATTGGTTCTCGGTTCAATTCCCATTGCCATTCCGGGAGTCAGTACTCCTGTCAAACTCGGACTTGCCGGCGGCCCTATCGTAGTAGGTATTCTCATCGGTTGTTTCGGACCACGTTTCCATCTGATTACATATACAACCCGAAGTGCCAACCTGATGTTGAGAGGAATAGGGTTATCACTCTATCTGGCATGTCTGGGTCTGGATGCCGGAGCCCACTTCTTTGAGACCGTTATGCGCCCCGAAGGAGCAATCTGGATTGGTTTAGGATTCGCCATCACTTTTCTTCCGGTCGTAATCATGGCACTCATCGCCCTGCGCATGAGCCATCTGGATTTTGGCAGCACTTGCGGAATGCTGTGTGGAAGCATGGCCAACCCCATGGCACTTAATTATGCCAACGACACTTTGCCCGGTGACAACCCTGCAGTGAGCTATGCCACAGTATACCCGCTGTCTATGTTCAGCCGTGTCATTATTGCACAATTAATACTCATGTTCTTTTTATAAAATATAACAATGAACGCTTATTATCAAATTACCCCCGAAACCATACAAGAAGATATGCGATACCTGCAACTGTTATCGCACAGCTTCCCGACCATAGCCGATGCCAGTACGGAAATCATCAATCTGGAAGCCATCCTTAACCTTCCCAAGGGAACAGAACATTTTCTGGCGGACTTACATGGAGAATATGAAGCTTTTCAGCATGTGCTACGTAATGCTTCGGGAGCCATCAAACGAAAAGTAAACGAAATATTCGGCAATACTTTACGTGAGAATGAGAAGAAAGAACTTTGCACCCTGATTTATTATCCCGAACAAAAACTGGAGCTTATCAAGGGAGTGGAAACAGATATAGACGACTGGTATGTCATCACACTCAACCAACTGGTCCGCGTCTGCCAAAATGTTTCTTCCAAATATACGCGTTCCAAAGTACGGAAGGCACTTCCCAAGGAATTTTCGTACATCATTCAGGAATTGCTGCACGAAAGTTCGATGGTACCCAACAAGCAGGCTTATATCAATGTCATTATAAGTACGATTATCAGTACCCGCCGTGCAGATGATTTCATTATTGCACTCTGTCAACTCATTCAGCGTCTCACTATCGATACACTGCACGTTTTAGGAGATATTTTTGACCGTGGACCCGCTCCCCACCGTATCATGGACATTCTCTGCAACTATCATAACTTTGATGTACAATGGGGAAACCATGATATTCTATGGATGGGAGCTGCAGCCGGAAACGAATGTTGCATGGCTAACGTGCTCAGATTGGCAATGCGCTATGGCAACTTGTCCGTACTTGAAGACGGATACGGTATCAATCTTCTGCCGCTGGCAACCTTTGCCATGGAAACTTATGCCGAAGACTCGTGCAGCCTGTTCGGTCCCAAAGTAGAAGGTCAGGAATGCACGTACAACGAAAAGACCTTGCGCATGATTGCTCAAATGCATAAAGCCATCAGCATCATCCAATTCAAACTGGAAGCGGAAATCATCAAACGCCGTCCCGATTTCGGAATGGATGACCGCATGTTGCTTCATCGCATCGACTTCGAACGGAATATACTGACTTTAGACGGAAAAGAATATGAATTGAAAGACAGTTTCCTACCGACAGTAGATCCTGCCGACCCCTATAAGCTGACTTCCGAAGAAAGAGAAATCATGAATAAGCTTCATCATTCATTCGTCAGCAGCGAAAAACTGAAAAAGCATATGCGTTGCCTGTTCCGCTACGGATGCATGTACACCGTAAGCAATTCCAACCTGCTGTTTCATGCTTCCGTCCCCCTCAATGAAGACGGTACCTTGAAAAACGTGATGATAGCCGGGAAAGCCTATAAAGGCAAAAAACTGCTCGAAAAGGTCGGGCATCTGATACGCACCGCTTACTTTGCAGAAGAAGATAATGAAGAGAAGCAATTTGCCATAGACTATGTGTGGTATTTATGGAGCGGAAAAGACTCTCCTGCCTTCGACAAAAACAAGATGGCTACTTTTGAACGCTATTTCCTGAAAGAAAAGGAATTGCATAAAGAGATAAAAGGACACTACTACACTCTTCGCAACGAAGAAAAAGTATGCGATATGCTTTTAGACGAGTTTGGAGTAGTAGGAAAACACCGCCATATCATCAACGGTCATGTGCCGGTTAAAACCATTCAAGGGGAAAACCCTATTAAAGCCAATGGCAAGATGATGGTGATAGACGGCGGATTCTCCAGAGCTTATCATTCCGAGACCGGTATTGCCGGATATACCTTGGTCTATCATTCACGCGGCTTCCAGCTAGTCCAGCATGAACCTTTCACATCCATGCAGAAAGCGATAGAAGAAGGACAGGATATTAAATCGAGTACACAAATCGTAGAGCTCAGCTCGCAGAGAATGATGGTGAAGGATACGGACAAAGGCCGGGAATTAGTTACCCAAATCAATGATTTGAAAAAGCTGCTCTTAGCCTACCGCATGGGACTTATTAAAGAAAAAGCCTTGTAAGGACAATAAAAGAAAAGGAAGGTGTGTCAAAATTCCCTTTTTATCGAAATGAGAGTTTCGACACACCCTCCAACAAACTTTAATTTAATACATCTAAAAAATAAAAATGATTATATTTTAAAAGAATCATCCCAACACTTGATTCGTCATCGAATCAGGAAAAACCACTGTCGGCTTGAACGACTTGGCCTCTTCAAAATCCATCATGGCATACGACATGATAATCACGATATCTCCCACCTGCACTTTACGTGCAGCCGCACCATTCAGACAAATACATCCCGAACCGCGTTCTCCTTTAATAATATACGTTTCAAAACGCTCTCCGTTATTGTTATCCACAATGTGTACTTTCTCACCGGCAATCATATTGGCGGCATCCATCAAATCTTCATCAATCGTGATACTACCCATATAGTTCAGGTTAGCTTCTGTCACACGAACACAATGAAGTTTGGATTTCAACACTTCAATCATCATAGCTTTTCCTTATATTTTATATTGTCAATCAAGCGTACCTCACCGCAAAATACGGTGATACAACCTACTGCATATTCCGTATCTTCCCAATTGGCAATCTTCTGCAGACTATTTCCATCCACTATTTCAAAATACTCCAAACGCAAGCCCTTGGAAGCTGCAATAGCATTCTCTACAAACTTCTGAGTCTCTGCCACTGTATGTGACGCAGCAAACATACGGCTCTTAAACAATGTTTGTGATATATTCAATGCATATTCTCTTTCTTCAGGTGAAAGACGTGCATTACGACTGCTCAGAGCCATACCGTCTTCTTCGCGAACGATAGGACATCCCACAATCTGCAACTTAAATTCCATTTGTTTCACCATTTCACGAATAATAGCCAACTGCTGGAAATCTTTCTCGCCAAAATAAGCACGGTCAGGCTCTACTATCATAAATAGTTTACTCACAATTTGGCATACACCATTAAAATGTCCCGGACGGAATCGTCCTTCCATTACTGTGTCCAACGGAGCATAGCTGAACCGGCGTGTATCCGGCTCCGGATAAATCTCTTCCACGGATGGAGCAAAAACAAAAGATGCCCCTACCTTTTCCAATAATTCACAATCGGCATCCAACGTACGCGGATATTTAATTAAGTCATTCCGGTCGTTAAACTGAGTAGGATTCACAAAATCACTCACTACCACCACATCATTCTCGGCAACAGCACGTTTCACCAATGAAGCATGACCTGCATGCAACGCTCCCATCGTAGGAACCAAACCGATTGTTTTTCCTATATTACGCAGGGCATCAAGCTCTGACTGAAGCTCTTTAATCGTATGAACTAACTTCATTTTATCTCACTTCTTTTTAAGCTGTTTCAATTAAAACGGCTGCAAAGTAAACCATTATTTTGGAGATAACGAAAAAAAAAACGTTTTATTATCAGCCAAAGATATGCCAACAACGACAACTTCAGCTCGCTATCAGACAGAAAAACAATTCTTTTTCCCTTTATTATCAGACGCTTAACAAATCATAAGGAATTATTAAGTGTGTATTTTTGCCTCTCTCAGCTATTTTTTTTATATCTTTGCAAAATGATTATGAGCAACAAAAAGTTAAGATGAAGGCAAATAAAGTTTTATTTATTACACAAGAGATTACCCCTTACGTTCCCGAATCCGAAATGGCAAGCATGGGAAGATATCTTCCGCAGGCTATTCAGGAAAAAGGCAGAGAAATCAGAACTTTTATGCCGAAGTGGGGCAATGTTAATGAACGCAGAAATCAATTACACGAAGTCATTCGCCTGTCGGGTATGAACCTGATTATCGACGATACAGACCACCCGTTGATTATCAAGGTTGCGTCAATCCAGGCCGCCCGCATGCAGGTATATTTCATTGATAATGATGATTATTTCCAGCACCGTCAAATGGTAGCTGATGAAAACGGAGTAGAATACACGGACAATGACGAACGTGCTATTTTCTATGCACGTGGTGTATTGGAAACAGTAAAGAAACTGCGTTGGTGTCCCGATGTTATCCATTGTCAGGGTTGGATGAGTGCATTTGTACCCCTCTATATCAAAAAAGCTTATCAAGACGAACCGTCTTTCAGAGATTCCAAAGTTGTATTCTCTGTATTCGGAGATGATTTCAAATCGGAATTCCAAGGTGATTTAGCCGAGAAATTGATGCTGAAAGGCATTGAAAGAAATGATGTAGACAACATTATCAAAACTCCGGCTAATTATGAAGAACTCTGCAAATTGGCCATCGCCTATTCAGACGGTGTAATTCAAAATAGTGAAAAGGTAAATGAGAACGTGATGAAATTCGCACGCGAATCGGGTATTCCTGTCCTTGATTACCAATCACCCGAAACTTATGCAGACGCTTTTAATAACTTCTACGATGAAGTTTGGGAGTTTGAAAAGAAATAAATCAATATAGATTACAAAAATGAAAATCAAATATTTATGCGCATTGTTGTTAGCCGCACTTACATACAGTTGCGATGATACGACACCGGGAATCGGTGATACGACTATTCCGGATGGAGACCATATTCAGGCCGGAGGCAAAATCTATGATGTCACCACCCGTTCTATTTTAGCGGATTCCGTATATGCACGTACCAGTACTGCTTATCTGGGACGTTATACCGACCCTCAGTTCGGTGAATTCACGTCCGACTTTATAGCGCAATTCAACTGTACGGATGATTTTGAATTCCCCGAAGCTGTACAAGAGATCACAGGACTGACACTCTTTGTCCAATATACGAAATTTTTCGGAGATTCCCTAAACTCCATGCGCATGAGAATTGATACATTGGACAAAGTGATACCGGAAGGAGATTTGAACACATTTTATACGAATGTAAATCCCGACAACTACTACAACGAAAATGCCAAACCTATCGCTGAAAAAGCTTATTCGGCAGGCGGAACCGATGCCCACCTCACAGATACGCTTAGCAGCAGATATTATACTCAAACCATAAAATTGCCCACTAATCTGGGAAAATTTATGTATGAGAAATATAAGGAAGATAAAAACAACTATAAGAATGCCGATGCATTTATCAAGAATGTCTTAAAAGGTATCTATGTACGTTGTACACATGGTGACGGTACTATTCTATATATTGACAACCTTGACTTACGTATGCATTTCAGCAGATTGATTAAGAGTTCTTCCAATAAGCTAGACTCTTTGGTAAATACATTCGCTGATTTTGCTGCGACAAAAGAAGTTATTCAAGCCAACCGTTTCCAGAATTCCGAAAGATTGAAAGAATTGGTGGACAAAGACAATTGTACTTACATAAAGACTCCTGCCGGAATCTATACGGAAGCTACATTACCTGTCGATGAAATATATGAAGCGCATCAGAATGATACATTGAATGCTGCAACTCTTTCTTTCACCCGCTTTAACGAAAAAAACAACAGCAGCTTTGCAATGGGCATTCCCCAATATTTATTAATGGTAAGAAAGAAGGAAATGTACTCGTTCTTTGAGGAGAATAAGATTACCGACAATATCTCTTCTTTCATCACAAGTTTTACCAGCAACAGTAATAAATATACTTTTTCCAATATTGCCCAATTGATTACTCACTGCATCGAAGAAAAGAAAAAAGGAGAAGCCGGTGACCCGGACTGGGTTAAAAAGAATCCCGATTGGAATAAAGTTGTGCTGATACCTGTAAAGGTGGACTTTGATACAAACAATTCGATTATCGGGGTAAGCAATAACTTGGATATGGAGAGCGCTGAGCTGAAAGGCGGCACCAAAGCAGGAAATGAATTAAAAATGCAAATCATATATACCAAGTTCTAACGATACGGATTACACGTTAGTACGCATAGGGTCACACATACGTACGTGTAAGCCCATGCCTGCACAGGCATAAAATGAAGGGTGCGCCAAAAGTCCGAAACGGTTTTACTTTTGACGCACCCTTTTTTATCTTTTGCCTCAAGATGGCTGTAACCGGATTAAATTCCCAATGACTTTCTTACGGCTTCTACTTTTTCTTCTGCAGCAGCATTAGCAGCATCATAGCACTTAGGACATCCCATCTCGCCTTTCACTTCCATATAGAACTTAATCTTAGGCTCGGTACCCGAAGGACGAACAGAAATCTTAGTACCGTCTTCAGTGAAGTATTGCAGTACATTAGAGGTTTCAGGCATATCAATATCTGCCACATTACCTTCACCGTCTGTAGCTTTCAAAGTCTTGTAATCCTTTGCCAATATCACTTTAGAACCACCGATTTCTTTCGGAGGATTGGCGCGGAAGTTTTCCATCATTGCTTTGATTTCATCTGCACCACTCTTACCAGGCTTCACTACATTGACTGTCGTTTCTTTAGAGAAACCATATTCCACATAGATATCCATCAGAACATCGAACAAAGTCTTGCCCCGGTCTTTGGCCCAAGCACAGATTTCAGCCAGCAACGCACAAGCAGAAACAGCATCTTTATCACGAACGAAGTCTTCAGCCAGGAAACCATAACTTTCTTCACCACCGCCGATGTATTGCTGTTTGCCTTCGCTCAAACGGATTTCACGTGCAATCCATTTAAAACCGGTATAGCAGTCGCGCATCTCAATCTTATTCTTGTCGGCCACAGCCTTGATAAGCTCGGTAGTAACAATGGTCTTGACAATAAAATCATTGTCCTTCATCTTGCCCATTGCAATGCGGTTCTTGATGATATAATACAAGAAAAGCAAACAAGTCTGATTACCATTAATCAATACCCATTCACCCTTGTCGTTCTTACAAGCCATACCTACACGGTCGGCATCCGGGTCACTCGCCATCACGATGTCAGCATCAATTTTCTTAGCCAAATCGATAGCCATAGACAATGCTTCCGCATTTTCGGGATTCGGCGAGATAACAGTCGGGAAATCGCCACTCTTCACCATCTGTTCGGGCACGCAATGCACATTTTCAAAGCCCCATTGTTTCAAAGCACGCGGAATCAGCATCATACCCGTTCCGTGAATAGGAGTATACACAATACTCAAATCCTTCTGACGCTTAATTACTTCAGAATCAATAGAAATAGTATGCACCTTATCCAAATAGATGCTATCGATATCCTCACCAATCACCTGAATCAGTTCTTTGTTTCCTTCAAACTTAATATCGGCAGCCGAAGCAATCTTATTCACTTCATCAATAATACCTTTATCATGCGGAGCCAATACTTGTGCACCATCATCCCAATAGGCCTTATAACCGTTATATTCTTTCGGGTTATGAGAAGCTGTCAGGATGATACCGCTTTGACATCCCAAATGACGGATGGCAAAAGACATCTCAGGAGTGGGACGCATATCCTCAAACAGATATACCTTGATACCATTAGCCGAGAAAATATTTGCTGAGATTTCGGCAAACAGACGGCTGTTGTTACGGCAATCATGACCAACCACAACAGCTATTTGTTCAAGGTCTTTAAAGTTCTTATTAAGATAGTTGGACAATCCCTGAGTAGCTGCACCGACAGTATATATATTCATACGGTTACTACCTACTCCCATGATACCGCGCAAACCGCCTGTACCAAATTCCAAATCTTTATAAAATGCTTCTATCAAATCGGTTTTATCTTCATTTTCCAACATACGCTTTACCTCTGCCTGAGTTTCGGCATCGTATGCAGGAGTTAACCACTTCTTGGCTTTCTCAGTCACTTGCTGAATCAATTCTTCATTTTCCATGTGATCTACTTTATTAGAGTTAATATTTTAATAATACGCAAATGTAAAAGAATAAGTTCACAATTCCTATCTTTTGAAGAAATAAATTATAATGGAATCCATGCCTGTATCCATGAAAAAAAATCCGCACTACACCTCCATAGAGATGTAATGCGGACAGCTTTTTATTATCAAACGTAAGATACGCCTTCTTATTTTGTCACTTTATAACGCTCTCCTGTAGCTTTCACCAGCTCTTCCAAAAATTCCTGAGGATAACCCGGACGCACCAGCGGGGCACAGTTTCCTGTTTCCGGTCGCAAGATAGAGCCGTTCTTTGCCATTTTCTTCACTGCACCGTCGTTGTATTTCACAATGAGGAATTCTCCCAACTTCTTCCAGCTGTCAACTGCCGACTGAGCCGTCATGCAAGAATAGTTGGTCAAGAACTCTTTCGCTTTCACCGGGTCTTTCTCGTAAAGGCTGAGTGCAGCGTTTTCTATACCACTTTGCGCACTGTCATAAGTATCCTCCAAATTGTTTTGAACCGCACGCATATCCTCAATCATCAAACTGTATCGAGGACGAATCATGTCGGCCACCCAGTTGTAAATCCAGAAAGCGGAATTCCACGAGAAGGTTACACAGTCTGCTTCTTTACCGCTATAACAATCGGGAATTCTGTCCGTACAGCAATAGACCGGAGCAAATACTGTCATGTTGGCATCATCCGCACCAAACCACAGTACACCACCTATCGCATCGGGGAGTTCGGCACGCATCTGTGCCACAAATGTAAATGCAGTCTGCTGAGTAGAAATCGGGCGTTCATTAAAATACTCTTTGTCGCCTACTTTATAAGTCAACGGTGACAAACGATAAGGTGTTTTAAAAGGACCGGCTCCCGGATCATTAGTGATATCCAGCGGCGTGCCTTCATAATGGTCACGCATGGCTCTTTGTACATCGCGCACAGAAAGCTTATGGTCGGGCTTGATATAAAGAGGCATCGGTTCCTTGCTCTCTCCCTTTATATAAGGCAAATAGGTATCTCCTACCGCTTTATTAAACATATTATAGTAGCTCCATACACGTGCTTCACAAAAACGAAGCCCGCCGAAATCCAAAGGATTATAAGCTTCCGAAAAACTAAAATCTTTGTTCATACCGTCAAAATAACCTTTCTCGCGGGCAAACGAAATCACATCGGGAGAATAGAGACAGTTGTCTTTGTCATTCATATTAAATTTATGAATCCGGCTTTGATTGGCATGTGCTGCAATACAATCATCCGGTATCCTGACAGCTACCCATACTGCTCCTTTCACACCCGGCCCTTTGCCTATCATTTCAAGAATCCATACTTCGTTGGGGTCTGCAATAGAGAATGACTCGCCACTGCTGTAATAGCCGTATTCCTTAACCAAGTCAGTCATCACTTCAATAGCTTCTTTTGCCGTGCGCGAACGTTGGAGCGCAACATAAATAAGACTGCCGTAATCCATAATACCGGTAGTATCCACCAACTCTTCACGCCCGCCGAAGGTTGTTTCTCCAATCGTTACCTGATATTCATTCATGTTTCCAATCACATTGTAAGTTTGGAGGGCTTCCTTTATCTGTCCCAAATACTTACCCGTATCCCATTCATGAATATCACGCATGGTGCCTTTGGCATGTACACCTGCGGGATAATGATATAACTCACCGAACATTCCGTATGAATCGGCTGAATAAGATACAATAACCGAACCGTCTGTCGATGCATTTTTACCAACAATAAAGTTGGTACAGGCCAGTGTTTCGGTCACGGCTGCCATCAGCAAGGCAGCTCCTAAAATTAGCTTGTTCTTCATTTATATAACTTTTTAATTGTGTTATTCTGTTTTCTACTTAAAACTTATATTCTTTCCGCGTCTCATTCCCACAATAATCGGTCACGATCACTTCCAGCTTATGGGGCACTCCCCTTTTCAAACGCTTCGGGTACTTCATTGACAACCGGGCTGTCTTCGAGCTGAAACTGAAAAGCTCAAACCGACCGTCAATCATCACCTTGTAATCTTTCACACCTGTCTCGGCATCACCAATCTTAAACTGTATGTTTCCGCTTTTCCACTGAGACCGGTTCAGGGGAGTGACTCGCGGAGAAACCGTATCGACAGCCACGGTATATGTTCCCAACTCACGAATGGTTGTTTTCATCCAGCCGTCATCAAACTTCCCTCCGGCAGAACCCTTCCTGTTTCCCCACTTACGGACTACATAATATTTTGATGTGTCTTCCACCGGAAAATGATGCACGCCAATCATCAACGTACATCCCGCCTGCAAAGGCACTGCCTCATCATGCAACCGATATTCGTATGCAATGGCAGCAGTATCCTTAATCACCTTAGTGTTCAATGCAATGTCTTCATACAGCATGCCTCGCGGAATGACCAATTCCATTCCGGGTTCCTGTATCACATTGCCTTTATCCCATTCCAAATAATGTTTTGCTTGCGGATTATATTCTTCTATCGGCATCCGGCATCCACGCACCACAAACCGATATGTGTTCTTATTGCCATATAAATCCTCCAGTTCATAACGGAAGTGATAATCCCTCTCCTCGTCAATCGTCACGACTCCTCCCTTCTCATCAGCCTGTAACATACGCAAAGGATTTCCCGGAAGTATCTGTGAACGCATCACCCAACTGTTTTTCTTCACATGTTCCTCATAATCCGTCCAAGCGTTAATCATGCGGTTTTCTTCAGGCAAAACGCCATCCACCGTACTACGGAACACTTCAGCCGTATCTACATAAAGTACGACAGACCGCACCCCGTAATTGTTATGCGTACCGTCCATGTAGTCGTATGCTTTTATACCTGCTGCTATTTCTCCCCAAGCCTCAACCGGAGTTCCCAATGCGGCAACCGGAATCGCTTTCTTCTTCGGAGAACCGCTCACCACTCCTTTCCCCGGCTGAGGATAAAGCATCACCAAAGAAGCACGAGGCGGAGTCGTGTCTTTCACCTTATCCGTATAGAACTGCAAAGGGTCTATCAGCTCACCTGTATCCGTACGACGAATCTCCATGTGCAAATGAGGACCAAACGAATATCCTTCATTACCGCTCAAAGCAATAATCTCACCGGACTTAAACGCCAGTTGGCCGGGTTCAAACTTCAAGTCTACCGCAAAAGTCTCATTCTCATACTGATATTCTTCCACCAGCTTTGCCACAGCCGGAGCAAACTTTGAGATATGTCCATACACGGAAGTATAGCCATTAGGATGAGTGATATATAAAGCCTGCCCATAACCTCCGGGCGTAACCGACACACGGCTTACATAGCCGTCGGCAATGCAATGAATAGGCTTGCCAATCTCACCCTGCGTTTTAAAATCAACTCCTCCGTGAAAATGATTGGCACGCAACTCACCAAAGTTTCCGCTTAAAGTCAACGGAAAATCAAAAGGGGAAATAAAAGGTTTTTCGGGATGTTCCTGTGCCCGGGTAGCCAAACAGCCTCCCAATGCAAGGAGCAATATATAACTGCGTATCGTCATTTTTCTCCTATCTGTTTTTTTGTTCTTTTCCGCCCCTGCATACGGGCAGGTGCAAACTTACAAAATAAATTCAAAAGTTCCTCTTAATTTGTGTTGCTAAACATACTTCACAGAGAAAAAAAACAGAGCAGCAAGGAACCTACTTTTCTGACATTTTGTTACCTTTGATACATTCAAACCCCTTAAATGTGACGATTATGATAGTAGGAATTCCTAAAGAAATCAAGAACAACGAGAATCGTGTATCGTTAACCCCCTCGGGAGCACGAGAATTAGTACAAAGAGGTCACACGGTATATGTCCAGCACACTGCCGGTATCAACAGCGGATTTACTGACGAAGCCTATGAAAAGGCCGGAGCACATATACTCCCCTCCATCGAAGATGTGTATGGAACAGCCGAAATGATTATCAAAGTAAAAGAACCTATCGAAAGCGAATACGGCTTGGTGCGCGAGGGGCAATTGGTATTTACCTATTTTCATTTTGCCTGCGACCAACAGTTGACGGAAGCCATGATAAAAAGCAAATCGGTGTGTATGGCTTACGAAACGGTAGTAGACAGGCAGGGCGCCCTTCCTTTATTGATTCCAATGAGTGAAGTAGCCGGCCGCATGTCTGTGCAAGAAGGTGCACGCTTTCTGGAAAAGCCACAAGGCGGGAAAGGAATTTTACTGGGTGGAGTGCCGGGGGTAAAACCTGCAAAAGTATTAGTTTTGGGCGGTGGAGTTGTGGGAACCAACGCCGCTTTAATGGCTGCCGGACTGGGAGCAGACGTCACTATTTGTGATATATCCCTTCCACGCCTAAGACAGCTAAATGAATTTATGCCCAAAAATGTGAAAACATTATTCTCATCCGCTCACAATATAGAACAAGAACTCGCTACCACCGACTTGGTAGTAGGTGCTGTTTTGATTCCCGGAGCAAAAGCTCCTCACCTCATCACCCGCCCTATGCTCAAACTGATGAAAAAAGGAAGTGTGCTGGTAGATGTAGCCATCGACCAAGGAGGTTGTTTTGAGACGTCACACCCAACCACACACGCCGAGCCGACATACGAAGTCGATGGAATCATTCATTATTGTGTAGCCAATATTCCCGGAGCAGTGCCATGCACTTCTACTTTGGCACTGACCAATGCAACATTGCCTTACGCCGTCAAGTTGGCAGATATGGGATGGGGAAAAGCCTGTGAAACAGATTCCGGACTCAAAAAAGGCTTGAATATTGTAAATGGAAAAGTCGTATTCCCGGCTGTTGCAGAAGCCTTCGGATGGAAAATATAATCTCCCTCTTAAAGAAGCAAATGTATTAAAAGCCGGAAGAAATTATCATGATGATAATGGTATGGCTTTTAATACATTTCTCTATTTCAACCATAAAGACTAAAAGCTTCCGGGCATAACGATGGCATAGAAATCCAGTTTATCCTCTCACGAGCCACTGTATATAATAAAATCAGACTCTTTAAGGCAAGAACATTTTACAGTCACCGGCCCCATCATTTTTTTCTCTTTTCTTAATAATATTATCAAATATTCTCCTATCTTCGCAAGAAATTGATAAAATACACGATATGAAATGTTACAAATTCATTAGTTTATTGGCTGTGTTCTTTGCGGTAACAACATTGACACACGCCCAAAATGCAGGTCCCTGCACGGGAAGTGAGTATGCCACTGATGCAGAGTTTTTCCGTGCGTATGCCTCTGCACAGAGTAGTGATGCAACAGCTTCCAAGAAAAAAGCCATGACCGGTGCCCGAACAGCCCTTGAAAACCAAATCAAAACAAAAGCAGAAGCTGCTGCCAAATCGCAGACTAAGATATCCGGTGCTGACATTGCTCAATTCAACAGCCTGATTCATGGAGTGATACAGCAAGAAGTAGTCAAAATGAAAGTCATCTGTGAGAACAGTGAACAAGCCGGCGGACGATATAAAACACATATCGTAGTAGAAGTTACCAAAGCAAGTGTATTGACGAATATTGTCAACAGTGCCAAAAGTGATGAAAAACTGAAAGCGAACTTCGAAGAAGGTAAATTCAAACAGGCTTTTTAAGCCCTCACTAAAACTCCTTGGTCTTTTTCAAAAACTCTTTGATCTTTTCTGAAAACTCTTTAGTCTTTTCCAAAAACCTCAAAGTCTTTTTAAAAGCCTCTCGAACCTTTTCCAAAAGAACAAACGCCTAAGAGTCTTTCAAAAACTCTCAGGCGTTTTAAATATACCTAAGTTCTGATACCTAATCTTAGAACAATAATATATAAGCCAATGTACTCAAGCTGATTACCACCCACAGAATCACTCCCTGAATAAGCGGTTTCATTCCTACTTGCTTTAATACACCCATCGACAATGACGCACCGATAAAAAACATCGTTATAATCAACCCTTTACGTGCCAAATCCGAAATGGCCTGTCCCAGTTGAGGAATACCATCCAACACATAAGTATTGAGAATGATAGCACCTATAAAGTAAAAGATAAACCAGGGAACACTGATTTTCTTGCCACTTCCCTTAAAGATAAATGAAGTAGCCAATGCCAATGGAATAATCCACAGCGCACGAGTCAATTTAATCGTTGTAGCCACTTTCAAGGCTTCCTCACCATAAGCAGCCCCTGCACCTACCACCGAACTGGTATCATGAATGGCAATCGCTGCCCAAGTTCCGAATTGCTGCTGGTCTAATCCCAGCCAATGTCCCAAAACGGGAAAAATAAACAAGGCTATTGCATTCAATACAAAAATAGTAGCCAACGCCACAGACATTTCGCTGTCTTTTGCCTTTAGGACAGGCCCCACAGCAGCAATGGCACTACCACCGCAGATAGCAGTTCCTGAACTTATCAGATAAGAAGTATCACGGTCTATCTTCAATATTTTACGGCCGATAAACATACCGATGAGCATAGTTCCAATCACTGAAAGGATGGTAAATTCCATACCTTCCTTACCGGAAGCCAGAGAAGCTTGAAGATTCATGCCGAACCCCAAGCCTACCACTGAATACTGCAATAAATATTTTGAAGTTTTTTTATTGAACTTGGGATGAGCCTGACCACACACCAATGCGAATATCAAACCTAGGAATAAAGCTACCGGTGGAGTGACCCAATGTGAGAAAGTGGCCAATGCCGGGATATAATCCATTAACAAAAAAACGATCAACGTGGAAAGTATACCTACATAAATTACTTTGTTGTTTTGCTGTAAAGCTGATACTGAAATCATATTTCTACCTTTCTTTAAATGTTATTTTCTGTTTCAGGGGCAAAGGTAGTATATGTTTCGATAGATCACCAATCGTTTTTATTTATAGGTTATAACTTTTCTTTATAATGTTCGGCAAACTGCATAAATAAAGCCGGCAATCCGTTTTCCTGTCCCTGCAACTGCACAAAGTCAAATTCCCGAAACATAGATAAATCTTTTATTTCCAGTACTTTCATCTCACCTGCATACAATTCTTTATTGACAGAACGTATAGAAAGAATCCCCAAGCAATCACAGTTTTCCAAAAAAAGTTTGATGCTTTCCGTACTTCCCAAATACATTTTCACATTCAGGTCTGATAACTTTATATTGTGCTTTTGAAGAGCTGCCAATAAGATATCCAATGTTCCAGATCCTCTTTCACGCAACACCAAAGGAATTTTTTTAAACTCCTCTAATGTGATTTCATCATATTCCGTCCATTTACTGTGAGTATGAACAACAGGAACCAATTCATCTTGCAGAAATGAAGTATACTTCAAATTAGGCTGCCGGATATTTCCCTCCACCAAAGCAAGGTCTATGCGATGTTCCTGCAGAGCTTTTTCCACTTCCAAAGAATTTCCGTTAAATAAAGACAGAGAGACTTGTGGGAATTTCTCGATAAAGCGTGCCAACAATGGAGGAAGCACATACTGGGCAATAGTGGTACTGGCTCCCAAACGCAGCTTTCCGATATGTTCATTACGCAACAGATTCATTTCATACTCCAGTCGCCCGTATTCTTCCAATATCTTCTCGCAGTGCTCCAGTAACAGCCTTCCGGCATCAGTCAGCGATATTTTATTCCCCATCCGCTCAAAGAGACGCGTCTGATACATCGTCTCTAACTCCTGAATATGCTTTGTTATGGCAGGCTGACTGATGAAAAGCTCTTGAGATGCCTTAGTAAAGCTAAGGTTCTTTGCCACACAACAGAATACTCTCAACCGAAAATCAGACATAGTGCTACTTTTATTACAACTCATCGGCTTTTATCCCTAAAGCTTGCAAAACAGCGAATCCCAACATCTCCCACTGATAAGCAATCGCTTCAGTCGGTGGATTCATGCCAAAGACAGTCATTCCGTCTTTTCCGTCCACCTTATTTAATATAGCGGGAACTTCATTGCCATACTCTTCTTCCGCAGGAACCGCTATCAAGCGTTTCACATCCTTCGCATCCGCAACCACCCTCAGTGATTCAAGAAACAATTCATCCCTTCCTGCCATATCCGAAGGCTCAAAAGAATAAAAAGCGAACTCACCCAAGTGACTTTTAAAAGCTACATTATTCAATTCTTGACGCAAATCTCCCGGTTGGCAAGTGCTCATATTCTCACTTTCCTTATCATAAATAAGCAATACCTGAATATTATTCTCCCCGAATTGTAGCCCGGCATCCAAAGCCAGGCACTCCATCAGCACCGGCAGGTCAGCCTTTGGCAATTCACGCCCCAATACGGTGCTAAAGTGCTTTTTCAAGTCGCCACACACTCTGTTCAAATATGCTGCATCTACCAGCATTACAGTTTCTGCAAAATTCATCTCATTCGCCATATTCTTACTTTTGTCATTTTCTTTTCTACATTACCGGTCTAAAGATAGAAATAATCTTTTCTCCTTCCGAAAGTTTTCTGCCTTTTTGTATCCAATTCGGACTTTTTTTCATTTAAGAGCTCTTACACCCTGCCATTTTGTCTGATTCTTTTACCCCAACCACCTGTTTTTCCTCTGCTTTCAGCTTTTGGCAAAGTATTTGAGCATTCTTTACCGAAATCGCTTAAAGCATTGAACAAAGACGTAACGATTCCGTTTTCAATAGGTATTTTGAAATAAAACAGAAAGGAGATACAATATGAATTTTAACAACTTCACAATTAAATCACAAGAGGCAGTGCAGGAAGCTGTGAACCTTACGCAAACCCGCGGACAGCAGGCTATCGAACCGGTTCATTTGCTGGCCGGTGTGCTGAAAGTTGGTGAAAACGTGACTAACTTTATCTTCCAGAAATTGGGGATGAATGCACAACAGGTTACGTTAGTCATCGACAAACAGATAGACTCACTGCCAAAGGTCAGCGGCGGAGAACCTTATCTGAGCCGCGAAAGCAACGAGGTATTACAAAGGGCAACCCAGTATTCTAAAGAAATGGGAGATGAATATGTTTCACTGGAAGCTATCATTCTGGCATTACTGAATGTAAAGAGTACCGTTTCTACCATTCTGAAAGATGCGGGTATGACCGACAAAGATTTACGTGCTGCAATCACAGAACTACGAAAAGGAGAAAAAGTAACTTCTCAATCCAGCGAAGACACTTATCAGTCCTTAAGTAAATATGCCATCAACTTAAATGAGGCTGCCCGCAGTGGAAAGCTCGACCCGGTTATCGGCCGTGATGAGGAAATCCGGCGAGTATTACAGATATTAAGCCGACGTACCAAGAATAATCCGATTTTAATCGGTGAACCGGGTACAGGTAAGACAGCCATCGTTGAAGGTTTGGCACACCGTATCATTCGTGGTGACGTGCCCGAAAACCTGAAAAACAAACAGATTTATTCATTGGACATGGGTGCACTGGTAGCCGGTGCCAAATATAAAGGTGAATTTGAGGAACGTTTGAAATCGGTTATCAATGAGGTGACAAAGTCGGAAGGCAGTATTATTTTGTTCATTGACGAAATCCATACTTTGGTAGGAGCCGGAAAAGGTGAAGGAGCAATGGATGCTGCCAATATCCTGAAACCTGCATTGGCACGTGGTGAACTTCGCAGCATCGGTGCCACAACCCTTGACGAGTATCAGAAATACTTTGAAAAGGACAAAGCTTTGGAACGCCGTTTCCAAACTGTAATGGTTGCCGAACCGGATACTTTAAGCACCATCTCTATTCTGCGTGGATTAAAAGAGCGATATGAAAATCATCATAAGGTTCGTATTAAAGACGAAGCCATTATTGCTGCCGTAGAACTGAGTAACCGCTACATCACCGAGCGTTTCCTGCCCGACAAAGCCATCGACCTGATGGACGAGGCCGCTGCCAAACTTCGTATGGAACGTGATTCTGTTCCTGAGGAGCTGGATGAAATCTCACGCCACCTGAAACAATTGGAAATTGAGCGTGAAGCCATCAAGCGTGAAAAAGACGAACCTAAGTTGCAACAACTGAATAAGGAAATTGCCGAATTGAAGGAACAAGAAACTTCCTATAAAGCAAAATGGCAAAGTGAAAAAGAGCTGGTGAACAAGATTCAGCAGAACAAACAGGAAATAGAGCAACTGAAGTTTGAAGCCGACAAAGCAGAACGTGAAGGAGACTATGGTAAAGTAGCCGAAATCCGTTACGGAAAATTACAGGCTCTGGAAAATGAAATCAAAGATATTCAGGAAGACTTAAAGCATAAACAAGGCGACAATGCCATGATTAAAGAAGAAGTCACTGCCGAAGATATCGCTGATGTGGTTTCACGCTGGACAGGAATCCCGGTCAATAAGATGTTGCAAAGTGAACGTGATAAATTACTGAATCTGGAACAAGAACTGCACTTGCGTGTGGTGGGACAGGAAGAGGCTATTGCCGCCGTTTCCGATGCAGTTCGCCGTAGCCGTGCCGGACTGCAAGACCCGAAGCGTCCGATAGGCTCGTTCATTTTCCTGGGTACTACCGGTGTAGGTAAAACAGAGTTGGCTAAAGCAATAGCTGAATTATTATTTGGAGATGAAGGTGCTTGTCGAAGATTTGATATGAGTGAGTATTCTGAAAGTCATTCGGCTCAGAAGTTATTTGGAGCACCTCCAGGATATGTTGGATATGAAGCAGGAGGTCAATTAACCAATACTATAAAGGAACATCCATTTTCTTTATTATTATTTGATGAGGTTGAAAAGGCTTCACCAACTATCTGGGATAAATTTTTACAGATACTTGAAGATGGAAGAATGACTGATGGACAGGGAAATACAGTTTATTTTTCAGAGTGTTTAATTGTATTTACAAGTAACTTAGGCATATATCAAGATGTTGGCGGAGTAAAAAAGCGAGTTGTTGATATGAATATGTCATATAACGAATTAAATAAAGTTGTAACTAAGGGAATACAGGATTATTTCTTTAGTAAAGGAAAACCAGAGGTATTAAATAGAATAGGTAAAAATCTTATAGTATTTAATTTTATACAACCAGAAGCAGCAAAGGAAATATTATTTTCTCAAATTAATAAAATTTGTAAAGCAGTTTATAGTATGAAAAAAATAAGAATTGAATTTAGAAATGATATTGTAAAAGAAAAATTATATCAAAAAGTGCTTACAAATCTTGAGGAAGGCGGTAGAGGTGTAGGAAATATAGTAGAGGAGTATTTTACAACACCGCTCTCAACATATGTTTTTGATAACCGGATTGAAAATGGTCAGACAATAATTATTGAGGACATTACTGGGTTAAACTCAGATGAATCTGAGTTGGAAATGCCTAAAATTATTGCAAGTCTGGAAAGGAATTAACAATGATAGAATATGTGGCGTTAGTAAATAAAGGACTGGTACATACTACCTGTGATGATTCAATATTGGTTGGGCATAATATTATTAGTAACGGAAAATTAATGGGGTGTGAAGATAGAGATGAAGGTGTGTTTGCTGTAGCAGATGGTGTAGGTGGTTTGCCTTTTAGTGAGTTAGCTTCTAGGGAGATTTTAAGGAATATTGCAGAATGTAATGCGAGAAATAAAGAAGAAATAATAAATTGTGTGGAAAAAGGTAATGAGAAAATATTATCTATAAGAAATCAAAGAAAGTTATTTCCAAACATTAGTAGTACTTTGTGTATAGTGGCTTTACTAGAAGATGAGATAACTACATATAATTTAGGAAATAGTAGAGCATATAGATTTCGAGATGGAGTTTTATTACAGTTAACAAAAGATCAGACCAAAGTACAACAATTGTATGATATGGGTTTAATTAGTGAAAGCCAGATGTATACACATCCAGAAAAAAATATAATTAGTGGTTATGTTGGCTGTGATGAATTTGACTCTAAATGGATTGATGTTATTACTCATAGAGAAAAGTTTCGCAAAAAAGATTTATTGATGTTATGTTCAGATGGAGTTTCAGACTATATTAGTATTGATGAGGTAGAAGATGTATTAATTACGGATAATGAATTGAGCATAAAGGCAGATATTATATTAGATAAAATATATTCAAATGGGGCAGGGGATAACATATCATTAATTCTTGTTAATAGATTATAAGAAAGGAGTGTTTAAAGTGGGAGAAAGAACAACAGGTACATTGCCAGAAGATAATAGACAAACGGGAGCATTGGCTTCAGATAGACAAACGGGAACATTGGCTTCAGATAGACAAACGGGAACGTTACCAATAGATAGACAAACAGGTACGTTGCCTATAGATAATCAAAGTAATCGAATGACATCAACATTGCAAGATGATATAAATTCAAACAAAAACTATTATAATAATGATGAAAATCAATATATATATGATTTGGAGATAGGTGAGGTAATAAAAGGTAATAATAATGATTATACAATTGTTGAATCGTTTAGTTATGGTGGTCAAGCAGAAATATATAAAGTTCAGACTGCTTTGGGAGAAAAATATATTGCTAAAATATACAGAGTTAGAAAACAAAATAGATATTCAGACGATATAGTAAGGTTTTTGTCAAATAATACTAAACCTGGTATTATTAAGCTTATTGATTATGGAATATATAAAAATAGATATTTTTATATATTTCCT
>OHLY01000157.1_pt1 | contig 48485 bp, 39 predicted proteins | sample 1569251 | NCBI WGS metagenome assembly OHLY01 (sample SAMEA3879532, study PRJEB24766) | human gut metagenome | biome: human-associated habitat; feature: feces | place: USA | collected 1985/1987
ATGCACGGGGATAGCTTGCTTATGCTTACAACAAAAGTTGTATCGAACAAGAAGCCCCCACTTCTAAGCGATAGCGAAAGTGGTGGGAGTACATCACTTGGTACATTAGTAGTAGTTTTAGGACAATTTAGTAATGCTTATTATACTATTTATGCTAAGGATTTACTTAATAAATATTCTCCTTGTCAAATTGTAAGTTTTTTAATGAGTATTTCGGCTATTGTATTTTTTCTATTAGGAATACCAGAGTTACAATTTATAAATTTTGAAACTTTATCTAATGAAGCATGGATAAGTGTAGTTTATTCTGGAGTTTTTGCTCTTTGGTTAGGTAATATTGTATGGGTATGGGCTGTTGGTAAAATTGGTAGTGTAAGAACTGCAATTTATCAGTATTTGTTGCCAGTATTTTCTCTTATATTTGCATATATATTATTAGGAGAAACTTTAGTATTAGGACAAGTTTTAGGTACTATATGCATTTTAGTAGGAATGATATTAAGTAAAAAATAAACATTGTGAATTATTTTTTTTATATTATAAATTGTTATACTTATAAAAAATGCACTTTAAAAGTAGGATATCAATCTAACTTTTAAAGTGCATTTTGTTTATTTTATAAGACAAACATTTTTAATTTATTAGAAATAGTACGTACTTCTAGTGGTAATACAGGGCCAAGTTCGCCATCTAAATCGCTTTCCACGCGGTCTGGGCAAGAGAATTTGAAATAAGATGCTTGTTTGTAGATAATATTTTTATTATCAAAAGATGTTTTTCCTGCCACTGTATCAGCTACAATTTTCATCAATTCAGGAATATTACATTGTTTTAATAATATCATGTCTAATTTACCATCATTGATTTTGGCGTCCATAGATATATTTTTGAAGCTAGCTACAACAGGTGAATTAACGACTAACACAAAGAATATTTTTTCTTTGATAATTTCACCATCAGCTTCAATTGTGAAATCTAAACCGCGAAATCTAGGAAGTTCACCGAGTCCACGGAAATAATAAGCTAATTTACCAAAAGTATTTTTAAGACGAGTATCAACTTCATGAGCAACACCTGTCATCATACCAGCACTGATTACATTGATAAAGTATTCATCACCGATAGAACCAACATCTACATATTGAGTTTTTCCAGTGATGATACTATTGATATATTCATCAAATTTAGCATCAATACCAAGATGAGAAGCAAAATCATTAGATGTACCACTAGGAATAATACCTACAGGTACGTCAAGATTTTCTTTTAAGGTCATATTGATTATTTTATGCAAAGTACCATCGCCACCAGCTGCAATGATACCATCAGCATTTACATTGCGTATGCAATTAGCGAAAAATGGATCAAAGCTTTCTTTTTTAGTGCGGTAAGGCATGATGATACAATCACGACTTTGAAATTGATTGATAATATCGTCTAATTTTTTCTTAAACATGGCATCACCAGAAACTGGATTATATGCCAATAGAAATTTTTTCATTTTATAATCTCTCCATTAATTTTTTAAAACACCAATTTTTTTGAAGAAACGAATACTAGGGGCACCAATCATAGGAATGCGTTCGATATCTGATTCCATGATACCACCAATTAAAATTAAGACAATAATATAGAAGAACATACCAACAAATAAAGATGCAAAAGTAGCTAAAGCATTGCTTGCTGTTTCGTATAATAAGAATTCATAGCCAAAATGAATAATACCAGCCATGATAGTAGCAGAAACAATAGTTTTTAATAATTGCATGATTTCAATTTTATAATTGATATATTTATATAAGAAATATAGATTGATTAAAGCTGCAATACCGATATCAGCAACAGTAGCCCATGCAGCACCCATGATGCCGAGTGAAGGCTGTGCTGTTAATACCCAGTTTAAAATAACTTTAGCAATGGCAGCGATAACCATATTAATCATTGGAATAGTAGGGTGTCCAAGTCCTTGAAGAACGCCAGTAGTAACTTGATGAAGACCAAGTAATACTATACTAAAGGATGAAACCCAAACAGCAGGGCCTGCTCCAGGTGCATTGTAGATTAAAGTTGAGATAGGCACAGCCAACATCATAACTGTTACAAATGCAGGGAAACAGATAAAGTTTGAAATACGCATAGCAGCTGCTGTTTGATTGAAACAACGTGTTTTATCTTTTAACGTACGAGCTTCAGAGATAGCAGGTACGATACTTACAGCAAGAGAAGCTGTTAAAATAGTGGAAAGATTGACAAGTGGTACAGCCATACCAGTCAAATAACCGAATAATTCTGTAGCTTCATTTACGCTATAACCAGCTACTTCTAAACGCGCTGGTACGATTAATAAATCAAGGTTAGATACAATCGGAAGCATGATACTAGCAGCAGAAACTGGAAGTGCCAATACAAAGATACGTTTAATAATTTTCCAGACAGAAGCTGTTTGAGCATCATTTACAGGTTTTAATTCATTACCATAGTTTTTGACAATATCTTTTTCTAATTTTATATGGAAATAAACTAAAACCATGACACCAGTAATAGCACCAGCTAAGGCACCTAAGGAAGCACCAGCTGAAGCATATTCAAGTCCATAAGGTAAGAGGAGTTGAGCGAATAAAATCATAGTTACAACGCGGAATATCTGTTCAACAATCTGTGATACAGCAGTTGGTGTCATGCGTTGCCAACCTTGTAGATATCCTCGAGAACTAGCTAAGATAGTAACGAAGAATACAGCTGGAGCAAGTGCAATAATGGAATAATATGCACGAGGGTCACGCACAAATTGCCAATCTATGAGCCATTGAGCACCGAAATAGGTCAGCAAACTAAAAAATAAACCAGTGCAGAACATAAAGCACATGGAAATGCGAAAAATGCGTTTTGCCCCAAAAATATCATTTAAGGCAACTCTTTCAGCTGTTATAATAGAAATAGCTACAGGAACACCTGCAGAAGAAACGGTCAAGGCTAAAAAATAAATAGGAAAAGCCATTTGATAAAGACCGATACCTTCACCGCCTAAAACGCGGGAAACAAAAATCCAGTTTAGTGAGCCGATAACTTTAACTACCAAGCTAGCGACTGTTAATATAAAAGTTCCTTTTAAAAAGCTTTCAGCTTTATGAGATTTTTTTGAAGTAGTATCTTGTTCGTTAATGGAAAACACCTGCTTTAAAACATCATTTTCTTTTAATTGAAAAGACTGTATAATAGTAAATACAGCTTAAAAAAAGTAATTATACTAGAAAATTATAGCATTTATCGTAAAACTATGCTAGTATATTTTATTTTTATAACTATAAAGCTAGGATTAAATGAGCATTGAATGAGTTTTAGTAAAATAAAAAGAGAAAGGAAAATTTTTATGGAGTATAATTATCTAGGATTTGATATAAATATTGGTAAATCAAAACCTGAAAATATTGTACATAGAGAAGTTGCTTGTCCATTTTGTGATGTGAAAAGTTTAAAAAATATCATAGAAATAAAAAATGATATGATATTTTTGGAAAATAAATATCAAGTTTTACAAGATGCTTATCAATTATTAATTATTGAAGGCAGTGAATGTAATGCAGATATTCCTGATTATACTTTAGAACATATGCAAGAACTCATGCATTTTAGTATAAATCACTGGCTCAATATCATTAATAGTAAAAAATATAAAACAGTACTTTTCTTCAAAAATCATGGGCCTTTATCTGGTGGAACTATGCGTCATCCACATATGCAAATTGTCGGCATTAAAAATTTAGAGTTTAAAAATATGTGTGATAAACGCCAATTTGAGGGCATTAAAATTGCAGAAAAAAATAATGTAGTTATGAACTTGTCTACAAAGCCACGTGTGGGATTTACAGAAGTCAATGTGATTATGCAAGGTCTAAATGATATTGATACCTTAGCTGAATTTGTGCAAATAGGCGTTGATTATATCATGAATCATTTCAGCGTAAATTGTAGCAGTTATAATTTATTCTTCTATTTAATTGAAGGCAATATACATGTAAAAATAATGCCTAGATTTGCAACATCACCATTATTCATTGGCTATAATATCGAACTTGTGCCAAATAATTTACAAGAGATTGCAAAACATATAAAACAATTATATTTTGACAAAAAAAACGACTAAGCATTTAAGCGTAGTCGTTTTTTTATTTATTAAATTATTTCATATCGTCTTCAGCATCTTGTTTTTCTGGTGGTACAGGGAACATTTCTAAATCTGGATTATTATCTTGAATCCAGCCTAATGCCCATTCGTTGTTTACAAGAAGTACAGGACGATCTTTCATATCATATACGAACATTCCACGGTCAGCACCACGGAGAGATTCTGGAGTTACAGGACGATTATCTTTGAAGCGAAGCCAACGAGCAACTTCAAATGGTTGCATATTCATGACTATTTCTGTATTATATTCGCTTTTTAAGCGGTATTCTAATACATCAAACTGCAATTGTCCTACAGTACCAACGATATAAGATTCCATACCAGCACCTGCTTGTTGGAATAATTGTACAGCACCTTCTTGTGTAAGCTGCATGATACCTTTTACGAATTGTTTGCGTTTCATAGTATCTTTAGCAGAAACACGAGCAAATCTTTCTGGTGGGAATACAGGGAAATCTGCAAATTTGAATTTGTGAGAAGGCATACAAAGTGTATCACCAATACCGAAGATACCAGGGTCAAATAAACCAACAATATCTCCAGGGTATGCAGTATCAATGATTTGACGGTCTTGAGCTAAGAATTGTTGTGGCTGAGAAAGTTTTACAGCTTTGCCACCTTGCATATGATAAACGTTCATACCACGTTCGAATTTACCAGAGCAAATGCGAATGAAGGATAATCTATCATGATGAGCAGGGTTCATATTAGCTTGAATTTTGAAGATGAAGCCAGAGAAATTTTCATCATCAGGGTTGATAAGACCATCGGAGCTCATACGAGGTTGAGGAGCTGGTGCAAGACGAAGATATTCTTCTAAGAAACCACGTACACCGAAGTTAGTCATGGCACTACCAAAGAACATAGGTGTCAATTCACCTTTATTTACTTTGTCCATAGACCATTGTTCGCCAGCAACATCAAGTAAATCAATATCATCTAATAAAGCTTGATAATCAGTGTCGCCAATGATTTCTTTAGCTTTTGGGTCTTTTAAATCAAAAATTACAGACTCACGTTCTTCTTGACCATGAGATGTATCTTCACTGAATAATTCTACTTTTTCAGTTTCGCGGTGATAAATACCTTTATAATGACCATCTGTACCGATAGGCCAATTCATTGGATAAGAGCGAATACCTAAAACATCTTCGATTTCTTCCATTAATTCAAGTGGAGCTTTACCAAAACGGTCAAGTTTATTAACAAATGTAAAAATTGGAATATGACGTTGTTTACAAACTTTGAATAATTTTTTTGTCTGTGCTTCGACACCTTTGGCTACGTCGATAATCATGACAGCACTATCTACAGCCATGAGTGTACGATAAGTATCTTCACTGAAGTCTTGGTGACCTGGAGTATCAAGGATATTGATACGACAACCAGCATAATCAAATTGAAGCACACTAGAAGTTACAGAAATACCACGCTGTTTTTCAATTTCCATCCAGTCAGAAACAGCATGACGTTGAGTTTTACGGGATTTTATAGAACCTGCTAAATGGATTGCACCTCCATAGAGCAATAATTTTTCAGTTAAAGTAGTTTTACCAGCATCTGGGTGAGAGATAATCGCAAAAGTACGTCGTTTTTGAATTTCAGTTTGTAATTCCGACAATTTAAATCCTCCTATAAAAAAATAGTACTATCTTTTTATTCTATCATAAGTAATGATAGAGTGGTAGAAGTTTATTAAAATAAGCATCACAATTAAGCATTATAATTAAATGTCCTGTAATAATATACATAAATATATATATTTAAAGGTAACAGATTTAAATATATAATTAAGAAATAGGGAATTTATTTACTAGATAGTACATATTATTTATTGCTTATTAAAAGATAAAAAATATAAAATTTTTAAATTATGTACTTGACTGTTGTAAACTTGTAAAGTATAATAAACAACATCAAGACTAAGACCTACATAAAGGAATTATAATAATTATATTTTAGGCCTATGCTGGGAGGAATCATAATGAATTTTTCTAAAAAACGTTTGCGCATAGCAGGATTACTTCTTGGTATGACAATGTTCGGTAGCATTTTCGCTGGTTGTGGCGGTGAAGAAGCAGCAAATAGTGATGAAATTAAAATCGGTGCCAATTTTGAAATGACTGGTAATGTTGCCAACTATGGTACAACAACATTAGAAGGTTTGAAATTAGCTATCAAAGAAGCTAATGACGCCGGTGGAATTAATGGTAAAAAAATTACTCTAGTTGAAGCTGATAATAAATCGGACCCTGCTGAAGCAGCTAACGCAGCTACAAAACTTATTTCTGATGATAAAGTTGTAGCTATTGTAGGACCTGCAACTTCTGGTGCAGTACAAGCTGAATCTCAGGTAGCAACTGAAAATAAAGTGCCAATTATCGCACCTGATGCAACAAGCCCTGATATTACAGTAGAAAATGGTCAAGTTAAACCATTTGTATTCCGTGGTTGCTTCATTGACCCATTACAAAGTAATACAATGGCAGCTTTTGCAGCTAACGAATTAAAAGCTAAAACAGCTGTTATTTATTTAGACTCTAGTACAGATTATTCTAAGAGCTTAGCTGAAGTATTTAAAAATAAATTTGAAGCTTTAGGCGGTAAAGTCGTAATGGAAGAAGCTTTTGTAGCTAAAGACCAAGACTTTAAAGCAACTCTTACAAATATTAAAACAGCAAATGCAGATATAATTTATATTCCTGCTTACTATGAAGAAGTTGGTAAAATTGTAAAACAAGCACGTGAACTTGGTATTACACAACCAATTTTAGGTACAGATGGTTGGGATGATACAAAAGTAGTAGATATCGCTGGTGCAGATGCACTTAATAATACTTACTTCATCACTCACTATACTGAAACAGATCCAGATGCTAAAGCTTTTGTAGATGCATTCACAAAAGAATATGGTCATGCTCCAGGTGTATTTGCTGCTCTTGGTTATGATGCAGGTAAAATGCTCGTTGATGCTATAAAACGTGCAGGTAGCACAGATCCAGAAGCAATTCAGAAAGCATTAGCAGAAACTAAAGATTTACAAGTTGGTACAGGTAAACTTACTGTTGATGAAAATCACAACTTGATCAAAAATGCTTTCATTATTGAAATGAAAGATGGTAATAAAGTTCTTAAACAAAGAGTTACACCAACAACAGCAGAAGGCTGATTATACTAGGTGAAAGGGCCGCAATTTTGCGGCCTTTCTTTGTGAAGGAGGAAGGTAAGATGGATTTTTTTGAGCAATTAATACAGCAATTAATCAATGGTATTTCCTTAGGTAGTATTTATGCATTGATTGCTTTAGGATATACCATGGTATATGGTATTATCAAGTTGATAAACTTTGCCCATGGTGATATTTATATGGTTGGTGCGTATGTAGGCTTTTATGCTGTAACAATGACTAAAATGTCAATTATTCCAGCACTTATCATATCTATGGTTGTTACTGGTCTTTTAGGAATTTTAGTAGAAAAAATAGCGTATAAACCATTGCGTAAAGCTCCACGTATATCACTGTTAATAACAGCGATTGGGGTTTCATTTTTCCTTGAATATACAAGTATGTATTTTGTTTCACCAACACCAAGAACTTTTCCAAATGTTATTGATTCCTTATCTTTAAATATTGGTTCATTTGTAATTAATGGACAGCAATTATTAATTTTTATTATTACTGTAATTTTGATGGTATTACTCACTTACATTGTACAGAAAACTAAAATGGGTAAAGCTATGCGTGCTGTATCCTTTGATACAGAAACAGCTCAACTCATGGGTATAAATGCAGATAGAGTAATTTCTTTTACTTTTGGTATTGGTTCAGCATTAGCTGCCGCTGGTGGCGTTTTAGTAGGTGTATATTATAACTCTATTGACCCACTTATGGGGATTATGCCAGGGCTTAAAGCTTTCGTTGCCGCTGTATTAGGTGGTATCGGTAGCATTCCAGGAGCTATGACTGGTGGTATTGTTTTAGGTGTAATAGAAGCTTTAGTATCCGGTTTTATATCTTCTACATTCCGTGATGCAGCAGCTTTTGCGATATTAATATTAGTATTGTTATTCAAACCATCTGGTATTTTTGGTAAGAATACTAATGAGAAAGTGTAGGTGTTAAAAGTGAATTCTCTTAGAAAAAAAGATATAATAACTTTAATACTTGCGATTGTTTTATTTGGCGTTTTGCAATTTTTAATGGCTGAAAGAATTATTGGCTCATTCTGGGAATTAAATATTTTCCTTGTATGTGTCAATATTATCATGGCAGCAAGTTTAAATTTGATAAATGGTTATACAGGTCAATTTTCTTTAGGTCATGCTGGCTTTATGGCAGTAGGTGCCTATGTTGGCGTAATTTTAACAGTTAATTTTCATTCTCCATTTATTGTAGCTTTATTAATTGGCGGTTTTGCAGCTGGTATTTTGGGATTTTTGATTGGTTTGCCAACATTACGTCTAAAAGGCGATTATTTGGCTATCGCTACATTAGGTTTAGGGGAAATCATTCGTATTGTTATCATGAATATAGAGTATGTAGGTGGTGCAGCTGGTTTTAAAGGTATACCACATAATACGACTTTTCCATGGGTATTTTTTATAATGTTATTTACATTGTTCTTCATTAAGAATTTTGTTAATTCTAAATATGGTCGTTCTTGTATTGCTGTACGTGAAAATGAGATTGCAGCAGAGGCTATGGGGGTTAATACTACAAAATATAAAGTAATGGCATTTACTATTGGTGCTATTTTTGCTGGTATTGGCGGTGGATTATTCGCTCATTGTTTCTATATTATCAATCCATCTTCATTTACTTTTATGGCATCATTTAATTTCTTAATCATGGTAGTACTTGGCGGATTAGGTTCAATTACAGGTTCAATCGCTGGTGCATTTGTAGTAACTTTCGTATCAGCAGCACTTGCTAGCTGGCCTGAATTCCGTATGATTGCATATGCATTAGTATTGATTTTATTAATGTTTTATCGTCCACAAGGTCTTTTTGGTTATACAGAAATTACAAGCCTTAAGATTTTCCAACGTTTTAAGGGAGGTCGTGGATAATTATGGAATTATTAAAAACAGATGGTGTATCAAAAGTATTTGGCGGATTAAAAGCAGTATCTAATTTTGATATAGAGATAAATGAGGGCGAACTCATAGGTCTTATTGGGCCAAATGGTGCAGGGAAAACAACTGCATTTAATTTATTGACAGGTGTATATCAACCAACTACAGGTACTATTGATTTTGTTGGTAAAAGTTTAGTTGGATTAAAACCTTATCAGATAACTTCTCGAGGAATTGCACGTACTTTTCAGAACATAAGATTGTTCTCGGAATTAACTGTTTTAGATAATGTAAAGATAGCATATGATTCTCATGCAAAATATAGTTTAGTGGAGTCTGTACTTCGTTTGGGTAGATATTTCAAAGAAGAAGATGAAATCACTAAAAAAAGTCTAGAATTATTAAAGATTTTTAAATTAGAAGATAAAGCTTATGAAGTGGCAAAAAATTTACCATATGGGGCACAACGTCGCCTAGAAATTGCTAGAGCTTTAGCAACTAAACCAAAATTATTATTGCTAGATGAACCAGCAGCAGGTATGAATCCACAAGAAACACAAGAATTGATGGAAATGATACGCTGGATACGTAAAGAATTTGGTTTATCTATTTTACTTATTGAACATGATATGAGCTTAGTAATGGGAATTTGTGAACGCATCTATGTTTTGGAATATGGTTGTATTATTGCCAGTGGAACTCCAGAAGAAATTCAGAAAAATCCTGAGGTTATTAAAGCTTATTTAGGTGGGGAGGTGTAGAATTTATGTTAAAAATAAATGATATGAATGTTTATTATGGTGCAATTCATGCTTTAAAAGGAATTAGCCTAGAAATCAATGAAGGTGAAATAGTTACTTTGATTGGAGCTAATGGGGCAGGAAAATCTACAACTCTACGCACTATTTCAGGGCTTTTAAAACCAAAGACTGGTACAATTGAGTTTGAAGGTAAAAATATTGCCGGAATGCCAGCACAAAATATCGTAAAAGCAGGTATTTCTCAAGTACCAGAAGGTAGACGTGTTTTTGCAGAAATGACTGTTATGGAAAACTTGGAATTAGGTGCATTTATTCGTAAGGATAAAGCTGGTATTGCCAAGGATTTGAAAATGGTATTTGAACGTTTCCCAAGACTTGAAGAAAGGGTAAATCAACAGGCAGGAACTTTATCCGGTGGGGAACAGCAGATGCTTGCTATGGGACGAGCTTTGATGAGTAGACCTCGTTTACTACTTTTAGATGAGCCTTCCATGGGTCTTGCACCATTATTGATAAGAGAAATTTTTTCAATAATACAAGACATCAATAAAGCAGGCACTACAGTTTTATTAGTAGAACAAAATGCAAATATGGCACTTTCTATTGCTAATCGTGCATATGTTTTAGAAACAGGACGAATTACACTTTCTGGTGATGCCAAAGAACTTGCTGCTAGTGAAGAAGTAAGAAAAGCATATCTTGGTGGCTGATTTTATATAGATAATTATTGTATGCAGGGATTCGTTAGATTTATAGCGAATCCTTTCTTATAGGATAATAAAATAAATTTATATGAGGTGAAAAAAATGTTTGTTATTAATAGAATGACGAAAAATCCTATGACAGTAACAGCTGATACTAAAGTTGATGAAGTAGCTCATTTAATGAAAAAACATAATTTTCGTCGCTTACCTGTTGTAGATGATGGCAAATTAGTAGGATTTTTAAGCGATAGTGATTTAATGCGTGTAGCACCATCGTCTGCAACAACTTTATCAAGATATGAGATAAATTCTTTACTTGCAAAAATTTGTGTTCGAGATATCATGAAAAAAGATGTTGTTTCTGTAAATGTAGATGCAACTATTGAAGAAGCTGCACTTATTATGTATAAAAATAAAATTGGCGGTATGCCAGTTGTAAGTAATATGGGTGCTGTAGTAGGCGTTATCACAGAAACAGATATTTTCAAAACATTTGTAGATGTAATGGGCTTAGCTGATGGAAAAACTCGTATTACTTTGGAAGTTACAGATAAAATTGGTGTAGTTAAAGATATCGCAGAAATCTTTGGACAAGCAGGTGTTAGCATTGATAGCTTGATAACTTGCAAAAAAGAAGATAATAAATACGAAATCGTTATTCGTGGTGATATTACTAATATTGATGATATCAAAGCAAAATTAGAAGCTAAAGGTTATAAAGTTATTCATACAGTAAAAATTGGCTGATTTATAAAAATAAAAATGCACTGCTAAATTTATATTTAGTAGTGCATTTTTTGTTTAAAGATTATTATTCAAGATATTAGGAAATAGTAGTCCACCATTTGTTGAATTGTTGATTATTTTGGTCAAGAAATACAGTTTCCCCTAATAGTGGAGTGAGCAGTTTATATGATTTATTTTGACTAGCTGTATAAATACGTTCAAAAGGATCTCGCCAGTGGTGAGGGCTTAGAGCAAATTTTCCACAATGTACAGGTAAAAGCATTTTAGCTTGTAAATCCATAGTAGCTTGAGCTACTTCTTCTGGAATCATATGAATTTGTGCCCAAGATGTATTATATTGACCATTTTCCATGATAGCTAAATCAAAGCCTTGGAAATAATCACCAATTTCACGGAATTGAGGACTATATCCTCCATCACCACTATAAAAAATTTTTTTTGGTAGGTGTAATGATGGCAAAAGAAGCCCAAAGAGTTTTATTATTATCTAAAAATCTTCCTGAAAAATGGCGAGAAGGTAGGATATGAATTTTTAAATTATCACTAAGTTTTATTTCATTATACCAATCTTCATCATGAATTATATCAGGATTAAATTCCCAATGATAAAAATGACTACTAACGCCTAGGGGACAAACAATATGCTTGATTTTATGCTTTAGGCTCATAATAGTAGCATAATCTAAATGGTCCCAGTGGTCATGAGAGATGATTAAAACATCAATATCAGGTATATCATTAGCTGTATATATATTTGTACCAGCAAAGGCTTTATTGATGAAAAATAAAGGGGAGGCATAATCACTAAATACAGGGTCAACTAATATCTTGATACCATCAATTTGCAAATAAAAACTAGAATGACCAAACCAAACAAGTAAATTTTCTTTAGGATTTAGAGCTTTTAAATCTGTTTTTTGCGTAGGAATATTTTCCTTAGGTATAGTTACACCTTTAGTAGGAAATAGAATTTCTTTGATACCATTATAATAATTATCTTTATTGACTAAAACAGATGTAGGCTCAAGATTTTGAAGTTCTCCATTTACATAATGCGGAGATTTTAAAATCTTAGCCAATTCATCACCCTTAGGTGAGCGACCAATTTTAGGCTGATTAATAAAACCAATACTATCTATAGCTAATAAAGCTGTAGTAATACCGGCTAATTTAAAGAAATTTTCCACGCATTAGCAGACTTTTACGGTAGCTGAAAGCTATTGACAAAGATAAAACTAGGGCTACGGTTTTAGTCCTACTGTTTGAGCGAAGCGAGTTTAGAGCGTTGTAGACATGATTTTATCTTTGCCAAAGTAAAATCAATATCGCGGGTGTATTTTCTTTTTGGTTCGTTTTTCTTTTAAACAAAAGAAAAATGAATATCTAACCTTTTAACCATTTTGCTACATCAATAGCGTGATATGTGATGATGATATCTGCACCTGCGCGTTTCATGCTGAGAAGTGTTTCCATAACGATGCGTTTTTCATCAATCCAGCCATTTTGGGCTGCTGCTTTTACCATGGAATATTCACCACTTACATTATATACAGCTATCGGACGATCAATTTTATCGCGAACTTGACGAACGATATCAAGATAACATAAAGCAGGTTTTACCATGATGAAATCTGCTCCTTCTTCCATATCAAGTTCTACTTCTTTCATAGCTTCACGGCTATTAGCAGGGTCCATCTGATAAGCTCTTCTATCACCAAATTGAGGAGCAGAATCAGCTGCATCTCTAAATGGTCCATAATATCCAGAAGCATATTTTACTGCATAAGACATGATAGATACATTTTTAAATCCAGCTTCATCTAAAGCTTCACGAATTACAGCAATTCTGCCGTCCATCATATCAGATGGGGCAATGATATCCGCACCGCTTTGAGCTTGGCTTACAGCAACTTTTGCTAATAATTTTAAAGTAGCATCATTGTCTACTTCATGACCACAAAGCTGACCGCAATGACCATGTGTTGTATATTGGCAAAGGCATACATCACCAACAATTACAAGGTTTGGCACAGCTTCTTTAATTGCACGCATAGCACGTTGTACAGGGCTATTTAAATCCCATGCACTAGAACCTATTTCATCTTTATATTCAGGAAGACCAAAAACTTCAATTGCTGGAATTCCAAGTTCATAAACTTCTTTAGCTACTTTTACTGCATTATCTACAGAAAGATGATATACATCTGGCATGCTAGGAATTTCTTCTTTTACATTTTCACCAGCAACCACAAAGATAGGATAAATTAAATCCTTTACAGATAAAGAATTTTCACGAACCATGTCGCGAACAGCGCTATTTAAACGCAAACGGCGTGGTCTTAAAGTATTGAGTTTCATCAATAGTCACCATCCAAAATTTTTTATTTTTGCTACTAAACCATCTATAGTATATACATCGGCTTCTACATCAACAATAAGCCCATGTTTTTTACAAGTATTGGCTGTGATAGGGCCAATACTTGCTTTAGCCACATTATCTAATAAAGATTTATCTTCATCAATTAATTTTAAAAGATTTTCTACAGTAGAAGAACTTGTAAAAGTTACCATATCTACTTTATGTTCTTTTAATAAAGCTTTTATCTCTTCTTTATTTGTATCTGCCATTTTTGTAGTATATGTTTCTGCTACATCTACAACAGCACCTAATTGACGGAGTCCTATTGGTAAAGCTTCACGAGCTTTTTGTGCTCTGGGTATTAAGACTTTTGTACCTTCTTTAATATCATCTTTTAAAACATTTAAAATACCTTCTGCCATAAACATTGTTGGTACTTTATCTGCAATGATACCATAATTTTTTAATTTATTTGCAGTAGCTGTACCGATAGCTGCAATTTTAGCATCTCTTAAGCTACGTACATCTAATCCTTTTTCATTTAAGCGAGCGAAAAATCTATCTACACCATTTGTACTAGTGAAAATAATCCATTCATATTCACCGATTTTAGCGATAGCTTTATCTAAACTTGCAAAATCATCATCAGGAGTTGTGATTTTTATAGCTGGAGCTTCTATACAATTTGCCCCTAAATCTTCTAATGCTGTTGTCAATTTAGAAGCTTGTTCACGAGCTCTTGTAACTAAAATATTTTTGCCAAATAACGGTTTATTATCAAACCATTGAATTGTCTGACGTAAATTTACTACATTACCAACTACAAAAACTGCTGGTGGTTTTAAATTATGTTTTTTTACATCTTCCACAGCATTACCTACTGTAGTTACTAATACTTCTTGTTCTGCTTTTGTACCCCAACGCACTAAAGCTGCTGGCGTATCTGCACTTCTTCCATATTTTATCAATTGACTTGTGATATGTGGTAAATTACCTACACCCATCAAAAATACTAAAGTATCTACAGCTGTAGCTAATTTTTCCCAATTTATATCGGATTTTCCTTTTGTTGGGTCTTCATGACCTGTGATTACAGCAAAAGATACTGCAACTTTGCGATTAGTTACAGGGATACCCGCATAAGCAGGTGCTGCAATAGCAGAGCTGATACCTGGTACAATTTCAAAAGCTACATTATTTTTCTTTAAAACTTCTGCTTCTTCACCGCCGCGACCAAATACAAATGGGTCGCCACCTTTTAAGCGTACCACGCATTTTCCTTCTTTCGCTTTATCAGCGATAAGTTGGCTGATGTCTTCTTGACGCATTGCGTGATTGCCAGCTTTTTTACCTACATAGATATATTCTATATCATCTTTAGCAAAAGCCATCAAACGTTTATCTGCTAAATAATCACAAATAACTACATCTGCTTTTTCTAAACATTCTTTTCCCTTTAAAGTAATTAGGCGATAATCTCCAGGACCTGCACCTACTAAATAAACCATTCCATTCATTGATAAGAACCTCCAAAAGATATTATAATCCCAATTACTTATTGGGCATTTTCATCAGGGCAACATAAACCTAGACTTTGCATAATTTTTAATCCGCCATTTGCCAAAAGTTTTTCAGCTAAATCTTTTCCCAAAGTTTTGGCATTAGCTCTTGAACCTATGATTTTATCACGGATTATACATTTGCCATCAATAGAACCAATCACAGCCTCTACAGACAAATTATCATCATCTTCAACTTGAGCATAGACACCAACAGGCACTTGACAACCGCCTTCTACACGAGCCAAAAAGCTACGTTCTGCTTTTGTCGCATCTGCTGTTTTATCATCATGCAAAAATTCAAGCATTTGTTTTATTTCTTCATCATCTTCTCTAGTTTCTATAGCCAAAGCACCTTGACCTACAGCTGGAAGACAAATTTCACGAGGAATAATCTGTGTTATTTTATCACCAAAGCCTAATCTTTTAAGCCCTGCTACTGCTAAAACAATAGCATCAAAATTTTCTTCTTCTAATTTACGAAGTCTTGTGTTTACATTTCCACGAAGACTATGAATATCTAAATCTGGTCGTGCTTTTAATAATTGAGCCTTGCGACGAAGACTAGAAGTTCCTACCTTAGCCCCTTGTGGTAAATTTTCTAAAGTTTTATATTTGGGACTAACTAGTGCATCTCCACAATCTAAACGCTTAGTTATAGTGGTCAAAGATAATCCTGTTGGTAATACAGTAGGCATATCTTTTAAACTATGTACTGCTAAATCTACACGTTTTTCTAACATTGCTACTTCAAGTTCTTTTGTAAATAATCCTTTGCCACCGATTTTAGCAAGTGGCACATCAAGAATTTTATCGCCTTTAGTAACAATATGCATCAATTCAACTTCCAAACCTTCATATTGTTTACGTAGACGATCTGCCACATATTCTGCCTGCCATAATGCTAATTTACTGCTACGTGTACCAATAACAATCTTTTTACGCACTATTATTCCCTCTCTTTTAATACATCTATTTTAAATAACTTAGTTACAGCATTCACATAATAATCTTCTTGTTGTGTTCCTGCAAAACTGTTTAACTTAATCATTGGCTCACGCAATAATTTACGAACAATCATATGTGACATATGTTCAATTTCTCTAACCTGACTTTCAGTTAAATCGCCAAGTTTCGTCATTGCTCGTTTCACTTCGCGACGACGAATGCGCTCAGCTTTCGTTGATAAACGAGCCATTACTGGCTGACAAGATAAATATTGAAAACGCTCTAAAATTGAATTTACTTCTTCATCAATAATTTTTTGAGCTTGATATGCTTCATATTCACGTTCTTTGATATTATCTTCAACTACAGCTTCTAAATCATCAATATTATATAATTCTACGCCTTTTATCTCTGCTACATCTGGGTCAACATCACGAGGCACTGCTATATCAATGATGACAAGCGGTCTACCTTTACGCTTAGACATGAATAATTGTGTTTCCCAAGGTTTTACTACATAATGAGGTGCTCCTGTGGAAGTTACTACAATATCTACATCATTTGCTTTGCGCAAAGCATCACGGAAACCTACTGCTTCACCGCCAAATTGACTAGCTAATTCCTGTGCTTTATCAAAATGTCTATTAGCTACATAAATTTTCTTAGCGCCCTTGCCCATTAAATTACGAGCAGTGAGTTCTGCCATTTGACCTGCACCATAGATAAGCGTATTGCTATGTTCTAGACTGCCGAAAATCTTTAAAGCTAACTGTACAGCGGCATAACTAACAGATACTGCATTATAAGCAATTCTAGTTTCTGTACGTACTCTTTTTCCAGTAGTAATCGCACGATGAAATAAAGTATTTAAAATTGTACTTGTCGCTTGAGCTTCTCTTGCCATTGAATAAGCTTTTTTTACCTGACTTAAAATCTGACCTTCACCAATGATAAGTGAATCCAAGCTAGAAGCTACTGCAAATAAATGACGTATACAATCTTTATCTACATGATAATAAAAATACTCATCTTTCGCATCATCACTTCCTGCAAGCGTGAAGAAAAACTCTTTTACATCTTGCATATTTTCGTTTGCATCATCTACAACAGCATAGATTTCTGTGCGATTGCAAGTAGATAAAATTACAACTTCACTAATTCCATTATAATTATCTAAATGACGTAATCCTTTATTAATATTGTCAACAGAAATGGCAAATCTTTCACGTACTTCTACAGATACAGTTTTATGATTAAGCCCTAAAACCACTAATTGCATCTCTTATGCTCGCCTCCGCTTCATCATATTTTTTAGCCCTTACAAGTTCCATCACATCATCACTTAACGCACTACGCCAAAAGATTTCACGGTCATCACTTGTTGGCAATTTTTCAATAGCTTCTTTTCTTAATTGCACTAATTTATCTAACCAATTTGCATATGTTTCGTCAAATTCTCGTTCCATTTTACAACGCAAATATCTAGATAATGCTGGTGATTTTCCATTAGTTGAAAAAGTTACTAATAAATCACCTCTTCTAATTTTTGCAGGCAAAGCAAAATCACAAAATTCTAATCTATCAACTACATTTAATATCACTTTTTTTTGATTTGCTTCTTTTCGAACTTGTGCATTTACTTCTTCATTGCCTATAGCGCAAATAGCCAAAATAAAATCAGTTAAATCTCCTTGTTCATAGCATTTTTTTTGCCAAATTATAGCTTTTGTTTCCACTAATTTAGCCAAACCTTCCACTATTTGAGGAGAGATAACTGTAACTTTTGCCTTTGCCTCTAATAAACCTTTTACTTTTCTTAGTGCCACATGTCCGCCACCTAAGACTACACAAGGCTTATTATCCAAAATTAAATTAATAGGATACACACCCACACCTCTTCAAAATATGAATATAATTCATTTTTTATAATTATACCGCAATAAATATGCTCTATCAACACTTTAAAGTAATATTATATAACAAGCTATCAAATTTATTAATACCTTATCTTGGAATTATTTTACCTGAATTTTTCTTTACCAAAAAAGTCAAATAGTTTATACTTATAATATCCTTTAGATGTTTATGTCGATACAAAGAAGATTAATATATGGAAATCCTTTTATGTTTTATTATTTCTCCTATATTCCTTTTCTTTGTTCCATAACAAATGAAAAGGAATTATATTATTAAGTAGGTGTTAAATTTATGAAAACTATCGCATTAATTGCCCATGACCAGAAAAAAGAAGAAATGCTTGAATTTGTTGGCAATCATCTTGATGTCTTAAAACAATTTCATCTTGTAGCAACTCGCACAACTGGTACATTAATCAACAAAAAATATAATTTAAATGTTGAAACTATGATGTCTGGTCCTTTAGGTGGCGACCAACAAATCGGTGCTATGGTAGCAACTGAAAAAGTAGATTATGTAATTTTCATGCGCGACCCATTAAACGCTCAGCCTCACGAACCTGATATCAACGCACTTCTTCGCATTTGCGACGTTCACAATATTCCACTTGCTACAAATCGCAGAAGTGGTCATATTTTAATCAAATATGCTGGTGAAAAATTATAATATTACGCAAAAAAAGACTTTAGCTCTAAATAGAACTAAAGTCTTTTTTCATCTAATTAATTCATTTCAAATACAACTGATACATTTGCTCTAACACTGATATCACCACTTTGAATAGGTGAAGTTGCTCCTGTTGCATCAGCTGCTCTCATATACATAGCATTATTGAAATTTTTAGCTTCAATATATGTGCTTCCAGTATTTACACTGACTACATTTACTATAGATTTTCCTAAGCTATTAGCAACTACTTGTGCTTTACGTTTAGCATCTGCGATAGCTTGCTGTAATACTTTATCTTTATAAACTTGGCTGTCTTTTAAACCAAATTCTATAGAATTTACATTACTAGCACCTGCATTAATTGCTGTATCAATCACAGTTCCTACCATATCGATATTATCTATAGTAACAGTAATTTCATTTGATACACTGTAGCCAATGATTTCTCTACTATTATCTTTAGTGTTATATACAGGATATAAATTATAATTTGTTGTCTGCATTTTATCTTTAGTTATAGCTAATCCCAATATAGCACTTTGAATATTTTGCATGATTTGAGCATTTTGTGCTGAAGCCAATTTTGCATCTTTTGCAGTATTTTCAATGCTAATACTTATAGTTACTTTATCTGGAGCAACTTTTATCGTAGAACTTCCATCTACAGAAATTGTTCTTAAATCCTGTGCTTGTACTAGACTACAAGAAAATAAAATACATAGAGCCATCACTAAGCCGACCAAACTAAATTTACGCATAAATAACACTCCTTTTGCTTTAAATTAATTAAATTATTAAAATTTTATTAAAATTTTCCAGATAAAATATAGGGAAGAATTTTCCCTATATTTATTTATGCATTAAACATTGAAACGGAAATGTGTAACATCGCCATCTTGCATGATATAATCTTTACCTTCTACACGAACTTGACCTTTTTCACGAGCTGCTGCTACACTTCCAGAAGCTACTAAATCATCATAAGATACGATTTCTGCACGAATGAAGCCACGTTCTATATCAGAGTGAATTTTACCGGCAGCCTGTGGAGCTTTTGTACCCACTTTAATAGTCCATGCACGACATTCATCTTCACCAGCTGTCAAGAAAGTCATAAGACCTAATAATTTAAAAGCTGCTTTGATTAATTTATTAAGACCAGATTCATCAAGTCCTAAATCAGATAAAAATTCATTTGCTTCTTCTTCATCGAGTTCTGCAATTTCAGATTCTACTTTAGCGGAAATTACTACAACGCCTGCATTTTCTTTTTGAGCATATTCTTTTACTTTTGCTACATATTCATTATCATTTTCAGCAGTAGCTGCTTCATCTTCACTTACATTTGCTACATATAATGTAGGTTTTAAAGTCAATAAATTCAAATCTTTGATGAGTTCTAATTCATCTTCACTGAGTTCTGCCTGACGTGCTGGAATAGCTTCTTCTACTACTTTTTTTACTTTTTCCAAAACAGCTTCTTCAGCACGAGCTTCTTTATTACCGCTTTTAGCTGTACGAGAAACTCTATCTAAACGTTTTTCTACAGAATCAAGGTCTGCTAAACAAAGTTCAGTGTTGATGATTTCAATATCACGAATTGGGTCTACACTACCTTCAACATGAGTAATATCACCACTAGCAAAACAACGTACAACATGAGCTACTGCATCTACTTGACGAATATGGGATAAGAATTTATTTCCTAAACCTTCACCACGAGAAGCGCCTTTTACTAAACCTGCAATATCAACAAAGCTTACGCTTGCAGGAGTAGTTTTTTTAGAATTGTACATTTCATGAAGAACTTTTAATCTTTCATCAGGAACATCTACAACACCTACATTTGGTTCAATTGTGCAAAATGGATAGTTTGCTGCTTCTGCACCTGCTTTTGTAATAGCATTAAATAAAGTAGATTTACCCACATTTGGCAATCCTACAATACCAACTTCTAAATTACTCAAAATTATTCACCCTATCTTTTTTATTTTTCTATATAATTATACCTTATTCTTATTTTACTGCAACAAGGCTTCATCTATAATTGTACCATATTTGCCAAGCCACCAAGAAATAGCTCTTACACCATTGATATAATTTTCTAAAACAGTTCTATCTGGCAAGACTTCACGATTAAAATACTGTGGTTTTTCTACTAAATCATCAGTATTACCGATAGCATCAGCAGTTATCCAAAAAGCATAACTTTGACCTAATTTATTTTCACTCAAAGATTTCCCCACACTATAATAAGTAAAACCTTCTGGAGCTATTAAATCTATCACTGTTGGCATAATATCTATTTGACTTCCTGCCATATCTTCTGGCAATAAATCTTTTTGTATGCCTTTTCCTGTGATGATAAGTGGCACGCTATAGCGTTCATACATTGTAGGTACTTTATCGATATTATATCTATCAGCATGGTCGCCCACAAAAATAAATAAACTATCTGGATATTTTGCTTTGACTTTATTGATGAAATCACTTGCCATCTTATCTGCATACCAAAAATGACCAAGCTCTTTGATTAATTCTTGATTATTTTTTTCTTTATCAGGTAATCCTTCAATCACTTTACTAACATCAAAACCTTCTTTTTCTAAGTCAATATTAAATGGTGAATGATTTGATGTATTTAAAATCACCGAAAAAGTCATTTTATTATCATCAATCTGTTTAAAAATAGCATCATATAAATATTCATCATCAGCGCCCCATACGCTACCTGTAGCATTAGGGTCAATATTGCCTCTACTATAAAAATTATCAAAGCCTTGTGCTAATGTAAATTCTTGAATATTTTCCCATGTAGCAGGACCAGCATACCAAAAACTTGTTTCATAGCCTAAATTTTTCATCTGTGGTGCTGTTGCCGTGATATAAGGATTTGCTAATGCTTCTGGCATAGTTGTCAAATATAAATTAGAATTTGCCATGCCTGTAACCATAGTCATTAAAGCACCTACTGTACTTGAGCCACTAGGCAACATATGCGAAGTATAAATCGTATCATCTTCAGCGATTATTTTTTTCATATTATCAGCAATATGCAAATTGCTATATTTATCTAATACTGGCCAGTTCGCATAGCTTTCTGATACAATCACAAAAATATGTTTTGGTTTTTCTATCTTAGCCCCTGTTGCTTCTTTAGCTAGATATATACTTAAATCATTTCCGCCATCTTTATTTGTTAAAGATTTTGCTAAATCTCTCACATTTTGCGCTGAAAAACTAAGTCCATTACAAGCTTCCATACGCATTTGATTTGCATATGCTCGATAAATAGATTGATAATCATCTAAAATAGACTCATTTAAAAATGTATCATTTGTAATTCCTGCATTTTCCCAATTCACACCAGATTTCCAGCTCCAGCCACCGCCATATAAAGATAACGTAGCCAATAAATATACACCAATCAATAAAATTATAAGTCTATACTTACTTTTTAGTTTAGACCATTTAAAAAATCCCCATTTTTTATCAATAAATTTATTAAATATATAATTTAATACACAAACCAATAAAACTACTATACATAACTTTAATGGCAAATGAAATTCTTCAATTAATGAAATAAATAATGCATAAACATCTTCATGCATTGCTGTAAATATCATTTGATTAAAACCACTATGGAATTGTTGATAAAAGGGAAATCTTGCAATAAATAACAATGTAGTAATAAATAATACACAAAAAGAACAAACCTGTCTAAACCATCTTAAACGCTTAGAAAAACCCTCTGCTACCAAGCTTATAAGCATACATAAAGTAAGAACCCCCGCCGTCTGTAAGCTTAATTTCGCTCCACTATAAATAGCAGTAAAAATCAAACTAAAATCACTATCTACGGCAATATACTCATGCATTCCCCCGATAAAAATTATTCGGTATATACACAATAACAACCAAAAAAATACAAAAGTTTTTATGATTTTTAGTATATTAAGACTAAAAATATCTACTAAATTTTTTTGCAATATAATCAATCCTTTTTATATTTAAATTTTCCTACTTTTATTTAATTGTAGTCACTAAAAAAAGCTTATATTGCTTTATTATACTAAAAAAATATCTAAATTAAAATAAAAACCTCTATCTATAGAAACACCCCAAAAGCATTTACTTTAACTTTTGGGGTGCAATCTTTTCATATTATTTTTTTGAGTTTAACTATTGTGTTTATTAATCTAAAATTTCAGCTTTAGTTGCAGTAGCTTTACCAGGCATACTCATAGCTACAAAATCATACCAAACTAAAATTCTATCGCCTGCTCTTAATTCATTAGCATCGTCTTCTACTTTTGTAGGAATAGTTACTAATGTATCTTCATTACTATTTAATACTTCTACGCCATTTTTTACTTTGTTTACTTCAGCAACTTGCATATAAATAGCATCATGTTCACCATTACCCATTACTAAAGCATAAGCTCTGCTTTGTGGTGGTAAGCTACGTGTAGCACTAGCACTATAATAAGCAGTAAGTTCATCTCCTACTTCTAAACGATTAAAATCAACATCATTACCATTTCTGCCATTTACAATTTCAGTATCCCAATTTAAATGTACTGCAACTACATCTTGAGGATTTTCCCCTTCAATTGTAACCATATTACCACTAATTTCAATTATATGACCATGTAAACTTCTTACTTGGTCTACTGCACTTGAAGCAAATGCTGCAGTTGAAGCAAATGCCAAACAAAGTACCATCATTAATAAAACTCTGATTTTTTTCATTGTAAATTCAACCTCCATTGAATATATTCATTAACCTTATATTATCATTTTTAATGAACATATTCAATAAGAAATCTATTAGAAATAAATTAAAAGATTATTAAAATAAAAAGAGATTTATTACCTTTGCTCTATATAAACAAATTCATAAATCTCTTTTTATTATATTCTATTCATGTAATTCCAATGGCAGTCCATCAGGGTCTTTAAAAAATGTCATTTTTTTCTGCGTAAAATCGTCCCATCTAATTGGTTCACATTCAATGCCCAATTTTTCTAATTCTGCTACAGTCTTTTCTATACATTCCACTTTAAAAGCTAAATGTCTAAGTCCACAAGCTTCCGGATTATTTACACGTTTTGGTGCATCTGCTTTACCAAAAATCTCCAATTCACAACTACCTAATTTTAAATCTAGCTTATAATCATTTCTATCTTCTCTATGATGTTCTCTAATTACTTCAAAACCCAATAAATCTACATAAAAATGACGAGATTTCGCATAATCAGATACGATAATTGCCACATGATGAATTACTTCTAAATTCATGATTTACACCTTTAATCTTTCTTTTTAAATAAATATGTCATATAAATAAATATTACCCAAATAGGTAAAACTATTATAGAAATCAACATATCTGGTATTTGTGTCATAATCACTACTACTGCAATTAAGAACAAGATACAGAAATAATTTGTATATGGATAAAATAAAGATTTAAATTTAAGTTCATCTAAACGATTTTCACGAGTAAATTTCAATCTAAATTTCATATGTGTAATAGTGATAATAAACCAGCTGATGATTAAGCCAGCTACTACAATAGATAATAAATACATAAATAATTCTTTAGGGAAATAATATGTCATTATTACAAGAATTATACCAATAACTGCTGATACTAAAATCCCTACCATTGGAATACCAGTACGAGATAAGGAAGCGAAAATTTTTGGTGCATTTCCTTCTTTTGCTAAACCATAAAGCATACGAGATGTACCATATAAAATACCATTATATGCAGATAATGCTGCTACTAATACAACAAAGTTTAAAATATTAGCTGCTGCTGGAATACCAATATTAGAGAAAATCTGTACAAATGGACTGCCTTGAAGACCAACTTGATCCCATGAAGAAAGACTCATCAATACTACCATAGTACCGATATAGAAAATTAAAATACGAATTAAAATTTGATTTATAGCTTTTGGTAAAGTTTTTTCTGGATTTTCAGCTTCTCCTGCTGTTATCCCAATTAAATCTACACCACCAAAAGAGAACATAACTACTGCTAAAGAAGCCGCAAAGCCCCAAGCACCGTTAGGAAAAAATCCACCATTTACCCATAAATTACTGAAATTTTGAGGGAATGGTCCCATTGTTGTAAAAATTAAATACAAACCGAAAACAATCATACAGCAAATAGCTGTTATTTTAATAAATGATGCCCAATATTCTGATTCACCATAAAAACTTACATTGATTAAATTAACAGTTATAATTACTAAAATACAAATTAAAATAGTGAGCCATTGTGGAAAATCAGGTAACCAGAAATTGACATATGTTGCTGTTGCGGATAATTCAGCCATACCAGCTATCATATATAAAAACCAATAATTCCAACCCGCTAAATAACCTGCAAATCTATGCCAATATTTATCAGCAAAATAACTGAAAGAACCAGATACTGGTTCTCTAACAGACATTTCACCCAACATTCTCATGACAAAGAAAATAAAAATCCCTGCTAATAAATAAGATAAAATAATACCAGGCCCTACTAATTTGATTGTTGGTGCAGAACCATAAAATAAACCTGTACCAACAGAAGCCCCTAAAGCAATCATTTGCATATGACGACTTTTTAAGCCCCTCTTCATTTTGTGTTCATTATTATCCATATCTATCCACCTTTTTTAATAAAATCTAAAAACATAAATAATATATTATCATTTACCTTATCAACTCTACAATAAACAAATAAAAAATCCCTATAAATAATAAAATAATATGTATAAAAATTACAGACAAAAAGCACTAACTATCAAAAATCAATAGTTAATGCTTTTCATCTTAATTCATACCTTATTATACTTTTGCTCTCAATTTATATGTTATATAAATAAATGCTACCCAAACTACTAATGCCCCTAAAGATATTCTCATGTCTTCCATAAAGAACATAATCACTACAATAGCAGCTAAGAAAATAAAACAAAAATAATTAATATACGGGAATAAAAATGCTTTAAAATGAAGTTCATCCAAACGATTTTCCTGTATGAATTTCATTCTAAATTTCATATGAGTTATAGCTATAGTTGCCCATGTGATAACAAGTGCTGCAACTACAGTTGATAATAAATACATGAAAACTTTTTCAGGTAAAATATAAGTCAAAATTACAAGCAATAAAGAAATTGCTGTAGATACCAAAATACCTACCATTGGTATACCACGACGAGATAAAGAAGCAAACATCTTAGGTGCATTTCCATTTTGCGCCAAATTGTGCAAAATACGAGATGTACTATATAAACTACTATTATATACAGAAAGCGCTGCTACAATTACTACGAAGTTTAAAATATTAGCTGCCGCTGGAATACCGATATTAGAGAAAATCTGTACAAATGGGCTAGCATTTAAACCAACTTCATCCCATGGAGCAAGTGTCATCAATACTACCATAGTACCAATATAGAAAATTAAAATACGAAGTAATACTTCATTTATAGCCCTAGGTAAAGTTTTTTCTGGATTTTCAGCTTCTCCTGCTGCAATACCGATTAATTCTACACCGCCAAAAGAAAACATAACTACAGCTAAAGACTGTGCAAATCCCCAAGCACCATTAGGGAAAAAGCCACCATTATTCCATAAATTACTGAAATTATCAGGAAATGGTCCCATTGTTGTAAATATCAAATAAAAACCAAATACAATCATACAGCAGATAGCTAAAATTTTAATAAATGATGCCCAAAATTCTGCTTCACCAAAAGTTTTTACATTGATTAAATTTACAGTTGTTACTACTACAATACAGACTAAAACTGTTATCCAATGAGGTACATCAGGAAGCCAATAATTTACATAAATAGCGATTGCAGATAATTCCGCAAAGCAAACTAATAAATATAAAAACCAATAATTCCAACCTGCTAAATAACCTGCAAAAGGGCCTAAATATTTATTCGCAAAATAAACAAATGAACCAGATACAGGCTCTCTTACAGACATTTCCCCTACCATTCTCATGATACAGAAAATGAAAACACCAGCTAAAGTATAAGATAAAATAATCCCTGGACCTACTAATTTAATTGTTGGTGCAGAACCATAAAACAGCCCCGTACCAATAGAAGTACCAAGTGCAATCATTTGCATATGGCGATTTTTCAGCCCTCGCTTCATTTTATTATTTTCATCACTCATAATAATCCACCTTTAAAATTATTCTTTATACATATGTTCAATACGTGCTACAGCCAATGTACTTACTACATCGCCTGTTACATTGAGTGCAGTATGAATCATATCTATTAAACGGAAGATACCAACTATCATACCCATAATTTCAATAGGAAGCCCCATTGTTGTAAGTAACATTATAGTCAATACAATGCCACTGTTTGGAATACCAGGAGTACCTATGGAAATCAATGTAGTCATAAAGATAAACATAACTTGTTGCATTAAAGAAAGTTCTACACCATATACTTGAGCTACAAATAATATAGTAACAGCATAATATACAGCAATCCCATTCATATTGATAGTTGCACCAATAGGCAAAGTAAATGATGCTAATTCATCTTTTACTTTAAATTTTTCTTCAGTAACATGTAAGCTAACAGGTAAAGTACCAGAGCTACTTGTTGTACTAAATGCTACCAACCAAACCTCTGTAATTTTAGTAAAGAAATCTTTCAATGAAATCTTAGCAATGTATTTAATAATAAATACATACATAAATAACACTACAGAAAAAGCACCTATGTAATGAGTTAAAATAAATTTACCTAAAATATTAAAAATAGATAAACCATATTCGCCAACACTACAAGCAACTAAAGCAGTTACCCCAAATGGAGTTACTTGCATTACCATATCTGTGATTTTAAACATAATAATATTGGCTTCATCAATAACTTTTTTAACAATTTTTACTCTATCACCCAAAATAGTTATCGCAATACCAATAAATACCCCAAATACGATAATTTGCATTAAATTACCTGTAGCTAAAGCTGTTATCGGATTATCAGGAACCATGCTCAAAATAGTCTGGCTAACAGTCATTGGCTCAGCAGGTTTTATCACTTCGCCTGTATCTACAATTTGACTTACAGCAAAATCAGCACCTGGCTTCATTATATGTGCCACAATAAGACCAATAATTGCAGAAAGCACTGTAGTTACAATATAAAACCCTACTACCTTTGTTCCTATGCGTTTTAATTTTCCAATATCACCTATACTAGATATTCCACTAATAATAGATAAAAATACAACCGGAACAACAATCATTTTAATGAGTTTTAAAAATAAATCCCCAATAGGTTGTAACCATAAAATATCTTTTTGAAAAATAAGACCTAAGATAATTCCTATCCCAAAACCTAGAAAAACTTTAGCGCTCATACTAAGATTTTTCAAATTATCACACCCTTAATTTATAAAATAATACGCTTTCCATTATATCATAAAATCCATAAAAAATTTACATATTTACATTATTTTTAAGAAAAAAGATAAAAATTTTATACATTTTATCCATAATAAACCTTGTTATTTACAAAATGCTCTATGATTAATAGCTAAAAATAAAAAGCTTGATAAAATCTTATCTATATTTTCTAAGATTTCATCAAGCTTTCCTATATTACTTATTTTATTATTTATCTCAAATTATTTATTCCAATAATCTTTATGAACTTCTACTACTTCGTTTTCCACTTCTGGGAATGGACCTTCTACTTTTATATCTTTTTGACCTCTAGCGAATACTTCTCTACATGGTAAATCAAAAGTAGGATTTTGTTCATCATCACCAGTTAATTCTAAAAGGCGTTTTTCACTAATACCATAAACTACTTTACCTACATTGCCCCAATATATAGCACCTGCACACATTGCACAAGGTTCAGCAGTAGAATAAAGAGTGCAATTCCATAAGAAATCTTTACTGTATTTTTTAGAAGCTTTTATCATTAAGCTAGTTTCAGCATGACCACTACAATTAGATTCTGTGATTTCAATATTTTCTTGTTCTAATAAAATATTGCCTTCACCGTCTACTAAAATAGCACCAAATGGAGTATTTCCATGTTCACGAGATTTTTTTGATACTTCAATTGCTTTTCTTAAATAAAATAAATGATCCATAATTTTACCTCACAAATTACTTATAATTAATATTTCTTTTGTCTAATTAATTGATAATGAATAAATTTTGTATCTACATATTCATTAGCATAAAAGACAGGTTCATCATTATTATCAAAATTGATAATATCGCAATTTAAAAAGCTTGTTATTTGTTCACATTTAAAATAATCAGTCAAAGAAGATAATTCCTGATTTGTTATTGTAGATAATTCTACTTTGTCCCAAATAATTGTACGCTTTAAAAATTCACTAAAATATTTATATATAGACACATCTAAGCAGTTTTGCAAAAAATTCTCTTTAACTATTTTTACAGGAATTCTATCAACACAATAAATAGCTGGCATCTCATTAGCATAAAACATTCGCTCAACAATAAAAACTTCTTCATTATTATCTAACTGTAATTTCTTAGCTTCATCATCTGTAGCTAAACGCCTATTAGTAGATAACACTTCTGTTTTTACTTCATAACCACTATTAGCAATTACATCACGTAAATCTCCAATAGGATTAAATACTACATTCATTCCCAAAGCTTGTTGATTAACGAATGTTCCTTTTCCCTGTTTACGAAAAATAATACCTTCACTAGCAAGCTCATTTAATGCACTTCTTACAGTAATTCTACTAACACCTAATTCTTGAGCCAATAATTCTTCTCTAGGGAGCTTGTTTGATATAGATAAATCCATTGATTGTATATACTGTAAAATAGATTGTTTTGTTAATTGACTCAATGCTTGTTCTTTTACTTTACAAAATTTCATTTACAAATCCTCTACTAATTAACTAATTTTGTTTTAATTATATGACTGAAAAAATCAAGCTGTCAATTTATCTCTACCAGATATATCCATATTTTATTTTGTTTTAAAAATTTCACTATAATTAAATAAAGTATTCAAAATAATAGCTGTAACAGTGCCTGTAAAAATACCATTTTCTAGAAGCATTTTCAAAATTTCTGGCATTTCATTAAAAAGCCCTGGTGTAACAGTTGTTCCTAAACCAATACCAATACTACAAGCTACAATAATAATATTCTCATTCTTTTTAAAATCTACACTAGATAAGATTTTAATACCATTTGCACCAATTGTACCAAATAGACATATCATAGCTCCTCCTAATACTGGATGAGGAATTAATGTAGTGAGCATCGCAAATTTAGGAACAAGACCTAAGATAACTAAAATAATTGCTGCAGCTACTAATACAAATCTATTTCTTACGCCTGTAACAGTCATAAGTCCTGCATTTTCAGAAAAAGTAACATATGGGAAAGAATTGAATAATCCGCCTAAAAATTGAGCACAACCTTCAGCTCGAATACCATTTGCTATATCTTTTGGCGTTATTTTCACTTCACAAATATCAGCAATCATGTAAAAAATTCCCACAGATTCAGCCACACTAATAACTAAAAAGATAGACATTACAACTACACTGTTGAATGTGAATTCTGGAACACCAAAATGCAATGGATGAATAAGCTTAAACCAATCTGCATCATTTAAATGAGATAAATCTACCATACCAAAGAAACTAGCAAATATTGTACCTAAAATTAAGCCTACTAAAATAGCTATAGATTTTGCAAAACCTTTGCAAAAACGATTTATCAACAAAATAATTATCAATACAAAAATAGCAACTAAATAATTTATTGGGTCACCAAAATTTTCTGATCCAATTCCACCTGCCATATCTTGTAAAGCCAAAGGAACTAATGAAAAACCAATGATAGTTACTAAAGACCCTATTACTATTGGTGGAAAGAATCTAATAATCTTATTAATAAAAAATGAACACGCAAAAACTAATACACTAGATAATAAAATTGCACCATATAAAACTGTCATTCCACCAGTTTTACCGATAGAAATCATAGGACCTAATGTTATTACTGCACATCCCAATACTACTGGTAATTTAATTCCAATAAATCGACCAATACCAAAGGATTGTAAAAAAGTAGCAATACCACAAGTAAATAAATCTGCCGAAATCAAAAAAGCTAAATCTAAATTAGATAATTGCAAAGCATTAGCTAAAATTATTGGCACAATTACTGCCGCTGAATACATTACTAATACATGTTGAAATCCTAATATTGTTAATTTACTTACAGGAATTTTTTCATTAATATAATCTTTTTTCCCAATTTGTTCCATAATCAACCCTCTTTCTTAAAAGGTAATACCTATTACCTTTATTATTATACATAAAAAATAAAAAAAAGCAAATAAAAAAAGGAAATTAAATTAAAAAATTTAATTTCCTCTTTTACTTTCTTCTTTACAATATTTAATTTTTATTTATTATCTTTTTAGGATGTTTCCAATATAACTTTTCACAACGAGGTGAACAAAAAATAGTTCGCCTATCATGCTTATTTACAACTGTTACTAATTCATGACATTTTTTACATCTAAATTGTCTTAATATAACATGTGTATCTTCATCATTAAAATCTTCTACAATCCTATTTTTACTATAGTATGTTTCTTTATGATGTTTTTTTCGACAATAATAGGTACAATACACTTGATCTTTTCTTCTAGCTTCGAAAGATTGATGACAAACTGGGCATATCTTATTTAAATGCATTTATTTCTCCATCATTTTTCGAAAACGATTTTTATCTTCTAAAGTTTTTAATGCATTTGTATAAATCTTAAAAATTATTTCATCATCAATCATTTGTAATTGCATACTAGAACCTAAATCACCACAAACTTTACCTTGTGAATCAATTAAATATCTTTGTGGCATACAATAATATCTTCCATCATTAGTAAACATATATAATGTTAATGAAGAAATAGTATCTTTTAAATCTTCACCTTTTCTAAGTTCAGTTAAAAAATCACTTTCTTTGTAGTGTTCTTCAGCAGATACTATTAAATAAAAATGTCCATCTTTTTTTACTGTTTCTATAGTATCTGTATCTATATATACAGTACCAATATTTGTTTCTCCAATCATTTTATTTGATTGGGCTTCTACTGGTTTTGCAGGTTTACTTAAAAAAAATATACCCACACCTATAATAACTACAAAAAAAACTCCTATTATGCCTATATTATCTTTTATAATGTCCATATTCACTACCTATATTATTTAGAAGCTTCTTCTACTTGTAATGGAGTAAATACATAATCTGTTAATTTTTTGTCTTTATCAAATGCAAGCATAATAGCTACAGCTTGTTCTTTATCAAATGCTGCTACATAAGTTACTCTATCTCCTTGGTCAAATCTTTGGAAATTATAGAACTTAACTTCTTTAACATTACCATATTGTTCTTTGATTTGTTTAGATAAATCTTTGTAAGCTTTTTCATTTACATTTGTTTTTAAGGTATCTGAAAAATCTTTACTAACTACATCATATGCAGGAATTTGATCTTTAGTGAATACTTCCATAAAAGTTTCTGCTACTTTTTGTTCTTTATTTAAATCATTACCATCAGCTGCAAAACATAATCCACTAAAAGCCATCATCATAATTAATGTTACTATAAATATAACTTTTTTCATATTAAACAACATCCTTTACTATCACTATTTTTTTATAATAGATAAGCGACAGAATATCTGCCGCTTATCCTCTAGATTTATAACTTATAATTTAGCAATTAAGCTGTTTTTTGAGCTTCTCTTTCTGCTAATAATTTAGCATGTCTTTCAGCCTGAGCTTTTACTTTTGCATCTTGAGCTAATTTTTTCATTTCTTCAGCTTTTTCAAGACGTCTTGCTTCTTCATCTTTTGCTTTTTCAGCAGCAGATTTACGACCGAGTTTCCATGTAGCACCGATACCGCCCATTACTTCATCACCAGAAGTGGAAATGCTTGCACTGAGCATAAAGTCTTGATTTGGATAATGGAATACACCAAGAGCAAGACCTGTTTCGCTCTTATACTGACCTACACCAATAGCGATTTCTGTTGGAGCTTCTGGGTCAAAGCCCATAGTACGAAGGTTTGCGATAGCTGCAGACATAGCACCTACTTTATCGATGCGATCTTCTACATCACTCATACGATTTTCCAAACTACCTACTCTACCATCTAATTGTTCAATCTGACCATCAATTCTAGAAATTTCATTACGACGAATATCAGCTTCGGCATTTACTGCACCAACAAGATTTTGATTATCTTTATAATTCTGATTGTCTGTAATTTCTTTATCAAGTTTTGATGTATCTCCAACTTTATTATCAACTGCATCTACTTTATCATTTACTTTATTTACTTCTTCATTTGTTGCTAAATCGCCAATATTTGTGCCACCAATTATAGCATTACCATCTTTATCTGTAGAAATTTGTACTCCATTATATGTTCCACCAGTTACATTACCAGTTGTTCCATCAACTTTAAAGTTATCTCCAACAGATAAATCTCCACCAACTGTTACATCACCAGTTGTTGTAATATTACCGCCATTAATTGTTGTAGAACCACTACCATTTGCAAATGTTGTACCATCAGTAGTTGTAGTAACACTAGTATTTCCTACTTGATCTTTAATTCCTATTGTATTTTTATCATCAATATATCCTACACTGCTGCTAGCTGTTGTTGTACCATTGCTAAAGGAAGAATGAACCCCTGTTGCACCACTAACAAAAGTATTAGTAATACCATTAGCATTATATTTAAGATCTAATGTACCATCTGCACCAAGTGATAAATCTCCTCCACCTACAACATTACCATTACCATCTGTAATAGCACCATTCAAATGAATATTATCTACATATAAATCTTTTGTAGTGATTGAAGAACCATTTATTACAGTTTCACCTGTTGTAATAGTTCCACCATTAATAGATGTAAAAGATACATTTTCTCCATTAGCATTTATAAATGTTGCACCATTTTTATCTAATATAAAACTGTTATTTCTAAAACCAAGACTTACACCTGTGTTATCTAAAGTGAAACTAGTTGTTGCTGCATAGCCCAAATCAAAACCATTTGTTCTATCCATATTAAAACGGTAATTACCAGCTTTTGATGTTATGCTTCCATATGGATCTACTACAAAATTACCATTAGCTGTAGAAAAACGACCTGTGTTATATATTTTTGTTTTTCCTTCAATTTGAGTATAATAACCTAATCCATCTTCGTTTTCAGTATTACGATCAATACCTGCTACATCAGTAGCTACTCCTCCTATATCTTTACCATTAACTATAAGATTAGTAGTTTTTATTGTGTCACCTTTTATTGTTGTAGAACCATTTCCTGTACTTGAAAAAGTTGTTCCATTAGCATTTGTTGTTACAGAATTTGTTACACCATCTTTTGTAAAGCTATCTGTTACACCATTATAAGATACTTGGCTTTGTCCTATAGCACCTGTTGTTGCATTTGTAGATTTAATCGTAGTATAACCTGTACCATTTACACTTAAACCACCAGCAGATAAGCTTGCATATTGAGTTTTTACACCATCAACATCTTTGTACAATGTTAATCCATTTGCATTTAAGCCTACATTTTTACCAGATAAAGCTACACCTGCTTCATTAAGAGTCAATGTTGAAGAAGCTGTGTTGCTACCACCTCTTATTGTAGCTGTACCAGTATTACCATTTAAGCTCATAGAAGCTTGATTATAAGATGTTGCTTTTCCATCTTCACCATAAACATAGTTTCCATAAGAAGTAATAGATGATGTACCACCATTTACACTAACAGATGTAGTTTCTACAGTCTTATTACTATCATTGTATTTAATAGAAGTAATATTGTTAGCTGAACCATTCATAGTTAAAGATGTTTTATCTGTAAAATTATTATTAGTATCATATTTTGTAGAGCTAATACCTACTCCAGATGTATTCTGATTAATCGCTGTATCTATTTTTCCTGTAGTAGTTTTTAAAGATGTTGTATTAGAAATGCCACCTGTTCCTACATTTGAATATGCTACTCTAGCTCCATCAGTACCATACACTGCATCTGTTACACCAGTAGCACCTACTGTAGATGTTGTTTTATTTCCAGCTGTATTTTTAGCTGTAATATTTAAGCTTGTACCAGTAATAGCACCTGTAGTACTAATACCACCAGTAGTATTACCATCTTCATCTTTTAATGTTAATCCACTAGTATTTAATGTTGTTGTTTTACCATTAGCATCTTTTAATGTAAATGTACTACCAGATAATGTTGCATTATTACCAGCAATTGATACATTATTATTACTATCAACAGCAAATCCATAGTTGCCTACTTTTAAGCTTGCACTATTTCCAGCTAAAGTTAAAGTTGATGTACCAACTGTTCCATTTTCATCTTTTTTAGTAGCACTTGCAGATATACCTCTTTTATCTTGATATATACTAGTACTCATTGTATTATTAGTAGATCCATCTATACTTAAATTTGTTGTTGTATTAACAATGCCATTTGTTGTTACATTTGAAGACGCTACTTGATCACCTTTTACATTGTATACTGTATCTGTTACACCTGTAGCACTTACTGTAGATATTGTTTTATTCTTATTACCAGAAATCGCATCTGTTGTATTACTACCTTGTACAGTTGTTGTTACACTTGTAGGTCCTACTACTGTACCAGATGTATATGTTTTATTACCAGCTAATGTTGTATCAATTTTATTAGTAATTCCAGCATATGATGTAGTTGTAGTAGCTGCTATATCCTTTTGCATTGTTGATGTTCCAATAGTTACCCAACTAGAATTCTTATCTGTAACATTCATTCCATCATTAGCCATAAGATATCCAGTATTACTAATACCACCAACTTTAATACCATCAGCATTATTAATGCTTAATCCACTAGCACCTAAGCTCGCTACAGTTTTTCCATTTGTTGCATCTTTTAATGTAAATGTACTACCAGATAATGTTGCATTTTTACCATTAATTGATACATTGTTATTACTATCAACAGCAAATCCATAGCTGCCTACTTTTAAGCTTGCATTATCTCCACCTAAAGTTAAAGTCGATGTGCCAATAGTTGCTCCACTTTCATCTTTTTTAGTAGCACTTGCAGATATACCATTACTATTTTGATACAAAGCAGTACTCATTTTCTTTCCTTCATTAGTACCTGTCATTGCTAAATCTGTAGTTGTATTGGAAATACCGCTAGTTGTTAAGCTTGAATTTGCTAATGCTTTACCTGTATTAACATCATATACTGTGTTTGTTATACCACTAGTTGTTACACTAGATTTAGTTTTTAGATTTCCACCATCATCATATACTGTATCTGTTACACCTGTATATGTTACTGCAGATGTTGTTTTATTAACATTATCAGATTCTGACGGATTTTTTCCGCCTCTAACTGTTGTTGTCATTCCTGCATATGAAATATCATTTTTAGTATAAGCCTCTGTAGTTGCATTTGTAGATTTAATACTAGATGTACCTGTTCCATTTACAGTTAATCCTGTAGATGTTAAACTTGCATTTTTACCAGATAATGTTACATTTCCTACAGTATTATCTACTTTTACATAAGCAGTACCTGATGTTAATGTTGCACTATCACCTTTTATTGTTAAAGAAGATGATATTTTGCTACCAGTATCATATCTATTAGATGTTAAAGTTATACCATTAGTATCTACAACAGATGTAGATTTTATGTTTCCACTATCATCATATACTGTATCTCTTACACCTGTATATGTTACACTAGATGTTGTTTTATTATCATTATCAGAATCTGATGGATATTTTCCACCTTTTGCAGTTGTAGTCATTCCATTATATGAAATATCATTTTTAGTATAACTACCTACTGTTGAAGAATTTTCATTTGTATTTGTAGATTTAATACTAGATGTACCTGTTCCATTTACAGTTAATCCTGTGGATGTTAAGCTTGCATTTTTACCGCTAAATAATACATTGTTATTACTATCAATAGTAAATCCATAGTTACCTACTTTTAAACTTGCATTATCTCCACCTAAAGTTAAAGTAGATGTTGTTGTAGTTGATGTTTGATTATCAGTAACTATTTTTTTAGCTGTTAATGATACTTTACCATTTTCAATACCATTTGCAGCAGTATTTTTAAATACATTTATAGATGACAATTCTGTTCCACTGTCAGTGTATATTGTATCTTTTATAGAATTAGTTGTTACATTAGATGTAGCTCTAGTAAAACCACCCTGTTTTATAGTATCTGCTACTCCACTAGTTGTTACTTTTGATTCAACATAATTGCCCTCTGGTTTAATAGTATCAGATGCTGCTTTTACAGTTAATCCTGTACCAGTAATAGCCCCTGCCTTAGTAATAGTAGCTGTTGCTTTCGCATTAGTACCATCATAAATATTCAACCCATTATTATTTAAACTTGCTAATGTAGAACTACTATTTTTTATTGTTAATCCATTATTAGCTAAATCTGATGTATATGTTGTTCCTTTTACTGTTACAGTACCATTATACTTATTTACATTTAAATATTTACTATTTAAAGAAAATGTACCATCATACACGTTATTGTTTTTAGCTAAATCAATACTTAAACTATTACCATTTAAAGTAATTTTAGATGTCTGATTACTACCATTTTCTGCTGTAGCTGTGATAGTACCATTACCAGCCACTACAGATGAATTATTGCCGCTTATTGATGATTCTGCTGATACCATTGTATAACTTCCAAAAATGGAAGAAGCACACATTACTGCTGCTAAAATCTGGGCTTTTTTATTACTTGCCATAAAAATATCCTCCCTCGGTTTAGTAATTATTGCTCCAAAAAATAATAAAATAACTACTATTCATTTATATCCACCATTTAGACGGCTTTGATTTCTGTATAATATCGTCATGATATGTAGCTTCATTATCTTGTTCTTCTGTAAATAGATATTTTATATCCATTTCATTATTAAAAATCTCACTATTTATCTTTATTACTTCTTGGAATGTAAATTCCCCAACATGTTTTAGCTTATTTTCGATAATTTCTTCTGAACAATTTAGCAAATTAGCTAATATATGTGCTATTTCTTCTGTTTTATAGCCTTTTTTTACAATCTCATTAACTAAATTATTATACATAACATCACCACCTTTCCAAATATGGAAATATTTTAGTTTTATTTTACTTCCATTTATGGAAAAAGTCAAATAACTCAAAGGAAAATATTAAAATTTTTAGAAATCTGTCAACTTTACACTAAAATTTATAAATGATATACTATTTCAATAATCCGAAATGGAGGAATAATATATTATGGAATCCTTTAAACCTATATTGGAAAAAATAAAAAAAATAAAACAAGAAAAAGGTTATACTAATGAAGTTTTAGCTCAAAAATCAGGTATTCCCCTCAGTACTTTGAATAAGATTTTATCTTCTGTTATCAAAGATCCCAAAATTGGTACTCTTATAGCTATCACAGATGCTTTAGATGTTGATATAAATTCATTGATTTATGATAATCTAAATATAAAAAATAAACCCAATCCAAAAGCAACTGATAACTTAGAAAAACTAGCTAATGAATATAATCTAAATGTAGATGATATATCTTTTATTACAAAATATATCAATTTACCAGCTAAAGATCGTCAACATTTTCTTTCTTTATTAAGATTATTGACTTCAAAAAATATTGACAATTCTCCCGTTTTAACAAAACCAGATCATAAATTAACTATAGAAGAAAAACGTAAAATTGTTGAATATGAATTATATCTAGAAGAAAAAAAACAAACATTATTAGCTTCCATTTCTTCAAATGGTTCATAAAAATCCATTAAAAAAAGGCAGTTTATGAAATTAATCATAAACTGCCTTTTCTACTATTATTTTTTATTTATTTATCCCAAAATAATCTGCCAAAATCAATGTAGCATTATATTGTGGTTGATCAAAAGAACGACTACTTAATTGGAACCAACCATCGCCATTTCCTCTAGCACTAGCAATATACATTTCATCATTTATAAATCTTATCATCGTTTTATAAGTGAATTTTGTTGTTTTATCTCCATCTACCATCACAACATCATAAGAAAATACTGCTGTTTTGGTATTTTCTTCAACTTTTTCTTCTTGCTCAATAATTTTTGCTGAAGATAAGTCAACATATCTATTTACACCGTTTTGTGAAAATGCTAATGGATAATTTGTATCATTATTCCAATAGCTAGCTGGAGTATATAATGCTGAAGCTTCAGCCATGGAAAAACTATTTGCCGTTAAAGCAAATATACATAAGGCAATAACCATCATAAAGTATTTAACTATTTTTTTCATAATAAAGTTCCTTTCTTATTATGACCGATACAAAATTATATCCTAACTTAATCATATCTTGTTTATCATCACAAGTCAATAAAAACAAAAAGAGCCTTTAGATTATAAAATCTAAAGACTCTACATTTTTAAAGTGGCGGAGCGAGAGAGATTCGAACTCTCGCACGGCGAAGCCGCCTAACGATTTAGCAAACCGTCCTCTTCAGCCTCTTGAGTATCGCTCCATGATATAAAATTTTAATAAAACTTAATGGAATACTGTATGCTATAATGGCAGGGGCAGTAGGACTTGAACCCACAACCAATGGTTTTGGAGACCACTACTCTACCAATTGAGCTATACCCCTAATTTAATGGGGCGACTAGTGGGGATCGAACCCACGCAATAACGGAGCCACAATCCGCCGTGTTGACCGCTTCACCATAGCCGCCATATTCCATTATAATGAGCCTAAAGGCTCTAACTGGCAACTTCCTATCCTCCCAGCACGTCTCCATGCAAGTACTTTCGGCCTCTAAATGCTTAACTACTGTGTTCGGTATGGGTACAGGTGGAACCATTTAGGCATCGTCACCAGATATTCTCTTTTTTCTTTTTTGAAAGATATTAATCTTTCAAAACCACTCAGAAGATTACTTTGCTCCAAGTCATTTCTTTTTTTAAGTCAAGCTCTCGACTTATTAGTACCAGTACGCTACATTCATTACTGAACTTCTACTCCTGGCCTATCAACCTCGTCATCTTCAAGGTGTCTTTCAAGCTTTCGCTTCGGGAGACCTCATCTTAAGGCAAGTTTCACGCTTAGATGCTTTCAGCGTTTATCTTTTCCGGACGTAGCTACCCAACTGTACCCCTGGCGGGATAATTGGTACACCATTGGTCCGTCCACTCCGGTCCTCTCGTACTAGGAGCAGCCCCCTTCAAGTCTCTTACGCCCGCGATGGATATGGACCGAACTGTCTCACGACGTTCTGAACCCAGCTCACGTACCACTTTAATGGGCGAACAGCCCAACCCTTGGGACCTGCTCCAGCCCCAGGATGTGATGAGCCGACATCGAGGTGCCAAACCTCCCCGTCGATATGGACTCTTGGGAGAGATTAGCCTGTTATCCCCAGGGTAGCTTTTATCCGTTGAGCGATGGCCCTTCCACTCGGAACCACCGGATCACTAAGCCCTACTTTCGTACCTGCTCGTCGTGTCTGACTCGCAGTCAAGCTCCCTTCTGCCTTTACACTCTTTGCGCGGTTTCCGTTCGCGCTGAGGGAACCTTTGGGCGCCTCCGTTACATTTTGGGAGGCGACCGCCCCAGTCAAACTGCCCGCCTGATACTGTCCTGAGAGTCGTTACTTCTTCAGTTAGAGGTCCAATAAATAAAGGGTGGTATCCCAAGGTTGACTCCATATCAGCTAACGCCAATACTTCTCCGTCTCCCACCTATCCTGTACGTTATTTACCGAACATCAATGTCAGGTTGCAGTAAAGCTCCATGGGGTCTTTCTGTCCAGTCGCGGGTAACCTGCATCTTCACAGGTACTTCAATTTCACCGGGTCCCTCGTTGAGACAGTGCCCAAGTCGTTACACCTTTCGTGCGGGTCGGAACTTACCCGACAAGGAATTTCGCTACCTTAGGACCGTTATAGTTACGGCCGCCGTTTACTGGGGCTTCAATTCAAGCCTTCGAGTTGCCTCTAAGCCCTCCTCTTAACCTTCCAGCACCGGGCAGGTGTCAGCACCTATACGTCAGATTTCTCTTTTGCAGGCACCTGTGTTTGTGCTAAACAGTCGCTTGGGCCTCTCTTGTGCCACCGGCTGACGCTCCAGAAGTAAATCCCTTCACATCCTCCGGCTATCCTTATCCCTAAGTTACGGATACAATTTGCCGAGTTCCTTAACGAGGGTTGTCCCGCGCACCTTAGGATTCTCTCCCCGCCTACCTGTGTCGGTTTCGGTACGGGCGCCTCATCTCTCACTAGAAGCTTTTCTCGACAGCATGGCTCACTTGAATTTGACTTTACCGAAGTATCGTCTATCTATCAGTTCTCGGTCTTATACAGTACGGATTTGCCTATACTGCAACCTACCACCTTCGACACGCACATCCAATCGCGTGCTCAAGCTACCTTCTGTGTCACTCCATTGCTCAAACGATTTGAAGCGGTACAGGAATATTAACCTGTTGTCCATCGCCTATGCTTTTTGCCTCGGCTTAGGTCCCGACTTACCCTGAGTCGACGAGCGTTGCTCAGGAAACCTTAGGCTTTCGGTGGAACAGATTCTCACTGTTCTTTTCGCTACTCATACCGGCATTCTCTCTTGTATATCCTCCAGCGCTCCTTCCGGTACACCTTCAGTCGGATATACAACGCTCCCCTACCCAGAATTATATAATCCTGCCGCGACTTCGGTTCTGTACTTGAGCCCCGGACATCTTCGGCGCAAGGCCTCTCGACCAGTGAGCTATTACGCACTCTTTTAATGGTGGCTGCTTCTAAGCCAACATCCTGGTTGTTTATGAAGTCTTACATCCTTTTCCACTTAGTACAGCATTGGGGACCTTAGTCGGCGGTCTGGGCTGTTTCCCTCTTGACTACGGGTCTTATCACTCGCAGTCTGACTCCCAGGGTCTTAATTATAGCCATTCGAAGTTTGACTAGGGTCGGTAGGCTTTACGCCCCCTTGCCAGATCAGTGCTCTACCGTCTATAATCTTCCCTGAGGCTAGCCCTAAAGCTATTTCGGGGAGTACCAGCTATCTCCGCGTTCGATTGGCATTTCACCCCTATCCACGGTTCATCCCAAAGTTTTTCAACACTCACGGGTTCGGTCCTCCACGCATTTTTACCTGCGCTTCAACCTGACCATGGATAGATCACTGCGGTTTCGGGTCTACACCATGTTACTAGTCGCCCTATTAAGACTCGCTTTCGCTTCGGCTCCGTGTCTCCCACTTAACCTCGCAACATAATGTAACTCGCCGGTTCATTCTTCAATAGGCACGCCGTCGCACTCTTAAGGTGCTTCGACTGCTTGTAGACATACGGTTTCAGGTTCTATTTCACTCCCCTCCCGGGGTTCTTTTCACCTTTCCCTCACGGTACTATGCGCTATCGGTCGCCAAGTAGTATTTTGCCTTGGAGGGTGGTCCCCCCTGCTTCCTGCAAGGTTTCACGTGTCTCGCAGTACTCTGGATACCAGCCCGATTGACTTCTTTTCGCCTACAGGTGTTTTACCTTCTGTGCATGGCCTTTCCAAACCATTCGACTAAGAAGTTTCCTCTTTTTGCCGGTCCTCAACCCCACAAAACCGAAGTTTCATGGTTTGGGCTCTTCCCCTTTCGCTCGCCGCTACTTAGGGAATCTCAATTGATTACTTTTCCTCTGGGTACTTAGATGTTTCAGTTCCCCAGGTCTGCCTCTTTCGTACCATCACATGACTGATGGTGGGTTGCCCCATTCGGATATGCATGGATCACAGGATGCTTGCTCCTACCCATGCCTTTTCGCAGCTTACCGCGTCCTTCATCGGCTCTTGGCGCCAAGGCATCCGCCGTATGCCCTTGTTCACTTAACTTACTTAAGGTCATTTGCGTTTGTCTTCGCTAATGTAATTTCTTTAAATCCTAAAATGCTTGGTTCAATCCACTTTAAACTCATAAGAGAAGCTAATTCTTTTAATGAGGTTAGAACTTTTGTCCTAACTATAGTATCTGTAAATGATAAATCATTAACAGCCTACTTATATGGTGAATTTGTTTTTTTTTGCATTTCTTCTTCTGTGCAGTTTTCAAAGATCAATAATGGTGGGCCTAACTAGACTTGAACTAGTGACCTCACGCTTATCAGGCGTGCGCTCTAACCAGCTGAGCTATAGGCCCATATTCTTATGTTCAAGCCGTTTGGCTTTTTTCTTGTTGGCTCACGAGCCAGCTTCTATAGTATATTAAATAATGAGCCTCTTGTCAACACTTTTTTTGATTTTTTTTTTATATTTTTATAAAAACTATAAAAAGCTTTATATTTCAAGTGTTTTTAATCATCGAAAAATGTTTTTTCTTTCTCTTTTTTATGCTAAAATCTATTTAAATTCACTTTATGATTATTTATAGAGGTTATATTATGTCAAAACTTATCAATAAAATTTTATTAATCATGTCCACAATACTCATTTTATTCGTTATTTCGTTTAGTGCAGTATTTGGCTATCTATTCTTTCAACATTCTCAAAACATAGAAAGCAGTCGTTTAGAAAGTACAGCTTTATCTTTAGCTGATATTTTGAGTAAGTCTACAGGTAACAATCCTTTAACTAATATATACAATGCTAATGTACTGCAATTAGTAAATATATTAGAACAAGGTGAAATATGGCTTGTAGATAAAAACACACTGCAAATTGTAGGCTCTCGCTTTAATCCAGCATTAACTTATGACCAACTTCCAGCTCAAGCAGCCAATGACCTTCAATCCATTTTAAACGGTCAAAATATTCGCACTCAAACCTTTAATATATATACACAGCCACATTATACTACAATTGGTGTTCCTATATATGATAGTGAAGGTAATGTCAAAGGAGCATTGCTTTTTCATAGCAAAATGCCTACATTAAAATTCAGTTGGTATGATGGAATTGCTTTAATGTTATTTTGTTCTATAGTTCTATTTGTAATTTTAATACTTCTCTTAAAAGTTCTCTTAAAAAAATATGTTTTACCTTTAGAAGTATTAAATCAATTTATTGAAAAGATTTTGCACCATAATTATACTTCCCATATAAAAACAAAGGCTAGTGATGAGATAGCTCAACTAGCTCAAAATTTAAATCGTCTTTCTTTATATTTACAAAATCTCGAAACTACATCTAAAGCTAAAGCTCAATCTGATAATAATTTAATCATAAAAACAGCTTATAAACTCCATACACCTTTAAAAGAATTAAAACACGATATACAAGAATTAGCTCAAAAAAAATCCAATATACCTGAGTCATATTTAAAACAAATGCAAAAAAATATTGATAAACTAGATATGATTGCTAATAATCTTTTAGATTTATCTCAATTAGATAATAAAGATTTTACACTTCAAAAAGATTTGCTCAATTTAATAGAAATTCTTCAAGATAGTATAAAAGCTCGTGAAAAAGTAGCTAAGGAACAAAATATAAAGATAGATTTAAAAATAAGTCTAGCTAAAGAAATCATTTTATTTACAGGAGATAAAAATCGTCTTAAACAAATGTTTTGTGAAACTTTAGATAAAGCACTTCAAATCTATCCTCAAAAAAGTGATTTAATCATAAAGATTTTAGAAGATGATAACAATTATTATATCTATATGCAAAACAATAATGATGAAATATCTGTCGAACACCTACCAGAAATGTTCCCTCAATTTTATCAGACCGCAGAAGATGATACTATCTTAAACAGCATTGAACTAAAAATTGCCCAACATCTAGCTAGTTTACATCAAATAAAATTGACAACAGAAAAACAGTCTGATAAATATACTGTTTTTAAATTTACAATTAACAAATAAAATAAAAAACTCATTTCAATATTTAAATTAACTATGAAAATATATCTTTTTTATAGTCAATTCTATTGAAATGAGTTTTTTTATTACTTATTTAAAAGAAAAATCTTATCTTGAGGTAATTTTACATATATAGTATCGCCAATTCTTTTATTATTTTGCCAATACTCTTTGCTGACTTCTAAACGAATGGCTTGTTTAGCATTTTCTTTTCTCAACATTATAACTATGCTAAAAATATTTTCTACTAATTCATCAATGATGAATTCTTCTACATTTATATCTTTTTTTCTTTCTTTATCATCAACTATCATTAATTCATGGGCTCTAATGCCTATGTATCTATCTTTATCACTTATTTCACTAGTAACTGTTAAATCTATATTCCAATCAATAGCTCTACATAAATACTTGTCTATTTTCTCTATGCGTGAATGATTTTTACAACCACTCAATTTAGAAGCAGCTATTGAATTTGGTTTTTCAAATAAATCTTTTTTAGTGCTAAAAGACACAGTTTTTCCTTGTGATAATACCATAATTTCATCACAAAAACGATAAATTTCATCTCTATTATGGGAAACGAATAATACATTTTTACCATAAAGCTTTAAAACTTTTGCTAATTCTAATTCAACTTGCCATTTCAAAAAATCATCTAAAGCCGAAAATGGTTCATCTAACATTAATATATCAGGCTGTGAAGCAAAAATTCTAGCTAATGCTACTCTTTGTTGTTGTCCTCCTGATAAATTTTTAGGATAAGCCTTTTTTAATTTTTCTAAATGAAAAATTTTTAAATACTTAGTTATAATTTCTTTTTGCTCTTCTTTAATTTTTATACCTACAGCAATATTTTCTTCAACATTCATATGAGGAAATAACGCATAATTTTGAAATAAATAGCCTATATTTCGCTTTTGTGGTGATAAATTAATCTTTTTTTCACTATCAAACAAAACTCTAGCATTGAGAATTATCTTTCCTTCATCTGGTGTTTCTATTCCTGCAATACATTTCAACGTCATGCTCTTACCACAACCAGATGCACCTAATACACCTAAAATTCCTTTTTCAGTGTAAAAATTCACATCTAAACTAAAATCAGGATAATATTTTTTTATTGCTACTTCTAAAGCCATTTACTTCACCTCAACTATTGACTTTTTGTTGCTGTTTTAACCAATAATTCATCAATACCATTACCATTAATGATACAACAATTATTATCCCTGCCCAAACAAAAGCCGTTTCTTGGTCATTTGCTTGCACTGCTGAATAAATAGCTGTAGACATTGTCTGCGTTTTTCCTGGAATATTACCCGCTAGCATAATTGTCGCTCCAAATTCACCTAAAGCCCTAGCAAAAGATAAAATTGCACCTGCTAATATACCGGATTTTGCCAAAGGTAATATAATCTTCCAAAAGATTTTTTCTTCACTCATACCTAAAGTTCTCGCTGCAAAAATCAAATCTTTATCTATCTGCTCAAAAGCTCCACGCGTCGTTCTATACATCAATGGAAAAGAAACTACAACTGCTGTAATTACAGTAGCTGGCCAGGAAAAAATTATATTAATATCAAATACAGCTAAAAATTGTCCAATAAAACTATTTTTTCCTAAAAATAACAATAAGAAAAAACCCACTACAGTAGGAGGCAAAACTAAAGGTAAAGTGATGATGCCATCTATAAATCCTTGATATTTTTTTAATTTGCAAATAAATCTAGCTGCATATATACCTAAAATAAAAGTAATCACTGTAGCAAGTCCCGCTGTTTTTAAGGAAATATATAATGGAGAAAAATCCATATTTTCACCTCAAATGAAAATAGCGACAAGCTAAAGCATTAATCTGCTTTAATTTGTCGCTATATATTTTATTATTTTACGTTAAATCCATATTTTGCCAAAATATTTTTTTGTGCATCTTGAGATAAATATGCAATAAAATCTTTTGCTAGATCTGGATTTTTAGAGGAATTTACCATCGCTATTGGATAAACTACAGGTTTATGCGTATTTTCTGGTGCTTCCATCAATACTTTAACTTTATCAGAAATAGCTGCATCTGTAGCATAAACTATACCGCAATCTACTTCGCCTGTTTCTACCCAACCGAGAACTTGACGTACATCAGAAGCATATACTGCCTTCTGTTTCATAGCGTCTAGTATCTTTAAATTAGAGAAGATTTCTTCTGAATATTGTCCAACTGGTACAGCTTTTGGTTCACCTAAAGCTATTTTATTGACTTTATCTGTAGCCACATCAGCAAAATCATTTAAAGATAATTCACTGTCTTTTGGCACAATTAAAACCACTTTATTCTCCAATAAATCTTTACGCGTGGACTTATCAATTAATCCTTTCTCATCTAGGGCATTCATCTGTTTTTGTGCTGCTGAAATAAATACATCAGCAGGAGCCCCTTGTTCTATCTGTGTTTGTAAGGCACCAGAACTTCCAAAGTTATATGTTAATTTCACATTTGGATATTCTTTTTCATAATTTGCACCAATTTCTTTTATAGCATCTGTCATGCTAGCAGCTGCTACAATATAAACTTCTTGTTGCTTTTCTGTTTTTTGAGAACTATTATCTTGAGAAGTATTTCCACAACCAGCAAATACAACAGTTAATAAACAAAACATCACTAATATAACTATATTTTTGCCATTGCTTTTCATTTTAAAATCCTTTCTCTAATTAAAAACAATAATTACAAATTATTCCCTCTTAGAAATTAATAACTGTAAGAGCTACTAAACAAACAGAAGCGATTGTTACCATAATGCTATTCACTGATGTCTTCCTCCTTATTCTATTATCCATATATGAAAATATATTTATTTTTACACAAACAAAAAAGACAGGTTATCCTGTCTTTATCTAATGCCCGAAGGCTTATTATTTAATATGGTGGAGATGAGGAGATTCGAACTCCTGACCCCCTGCTTGCAAGGCAGGTGCTCTCCCAACTGAGCTACACCCCCATATATAGAGAGATATTCTCTCAAAACCAAACAATGCTCGAATGTGCTCGACACATGCCGTTACCTCGGTAACGCATGCTCCTTAGAAAGGAGGTGATCCAGCCGCACCTTCCGATACGGCTACCTTGTTACGACTTCACCCCAGTTATCAGACCTGCCTTCGGCGGCTCCTTCTTTCGTTAGGTCACCGACTTCGGGCATTTCCGACTCCCATGGTGTGACGGGCGGTGTGTACAAGACCCGGGAACGTATTCACCGCAGCATTCTGATCTGCGATTACTAGCGATTCCAGCTTCATGTAGTCGAGTTGCAGACTACAATCCGAACTGAGACGTTATTTTTGTGATTTGCTTGACCTCACGACTTCGCTTCACTTTGTTTACGCCATTGTAGCACGTGTGTAGCCCAAGTCATAAGGGGCATGATGATTTGACGTCATCCCCACCTTCCTCCAGGTTATCCCTGGCAGTCTCCCTAGAGTGCCCAGCCGAACTGCTGGCTACTAAGGATAAGGGTTGCGCTCGTTGCGGGACTTAACCCAACATCTCACGACACGAGCTGACG